>Ga0335077_10001308_pt1 | contig 29464 bp, 30 predicted proteins | sample Lox_Sample_31_FD_207151 | JGI IMG/M metagenome (GOLD analysis project Ga0335077, IMG submission 207151) | Soil microbial communities from Loxahatchee National Wildlife Refuge, Florida, United States - Lox_Sample_3.1 | ecosystem: Environmental > Terrestrial > Soil > Wetlands | place: USA... | reverse complement strand
AATCCGGTAACGATCAACCACGCTTAAACAGACACAACCCCACCACCGCCGCCTCATCCAAGACACCGTCCACGACGAGACACCGCAGGTCAAAGCCACGACCAGGCCGAGGGCTAAAGATAAGGCTTGGGACCACCGGCGGTTACGGCATCCTGATCCTGCTCGCGGTGACCTCGATCGCCATCGTCGCGTTCTTCGTCCGCGACCCCCGCGGCGAGAACGCCTGGCGGCGCCTGATCGCCCCCACCATCTCCGCCGTGCTGCTGGGCGGCATCGTGGTCCTGGCCACCCTGCACTACGCCACCCTGCTCGGCGTCCCACCCGGCACCCCGGTCGCCTGGGCGCTGCCCGCCAGTTATCTGGCCGTCGCCGTGATCGGTGAACTGTGGGCCGTCGTGCTCATGAGCCGCCGCCCACGGATCTACGCCGCGATCGGGCTCGGCCCACACGCCGTTACCAGCCAGCTCACCACGGCCAGCGACAGGGCGCAGGCATGAACACCGGTCCAGGCCAGCCGCTGCCCCGGCGGCGCAGCCGCCAGCACCGGATCGTGACCGCGGGACCGGCCGACACGGCAGCGCTCAGCCAGGTCATCGCTGATGTCTTCCATGACCTGCCCCAGTCAAAGTGGCTGATCCCCGACCCCGATGCCCGCCAGCGGATCCTCCCCGGGTACTTCCAGCTCCTGACCGAACAGGCCATGGGCACCGGCACCGTGCACACCACCACCGACCGGGTCGCTGCCGCCCTGTGGATCCCCGTCAGACCCAAGGGCGCCAGCCAGCCCGCTGACTACCCGGCCCGGCTGGCCGCCCTCAGCGGCCAGTGGGCCGGCCAGTTCACCATGTTCGACGCGGTCCTCGACCGCCACCACCCCCGCGGTGCCGCCTACCACTACCTGGCCATCCTGGCCGTACACCCGGACCGGCAGGGTGAGGGCATCGGCAGCGCACTGCTGCGCGCCTACCACGACATCCTCGATCGCGAGCCGGACGCGCTGGCCTACCTGGAAGCCGCCGGGATGCGCAGCCGTCAGCTCTACCGACGGCATGGCTACCTGCCCAGCGGCGCGTTCTACCTCCCCGACGACGGACCCGGAATGTGGCCCATGGTCAGGCCACCCCGGTCCAGGTCGCCACGGCAGGAAACGCTGGCGCCTGCACCCACGACCACTCAGCGGACGAGCGTTCCGCGGTCACGCTCCGCGCCGAGAGGACACCATGACCGGTGACCCGCACTGGCGGCCCACGGCAGTTCCGGCGGAAGGAGCCGGCGATGGCACTCCTGCTTCACGGCGGCCCGGTCGGTCATGGACCACGGTTCTCGACGGTAAGCAACTGCGGCAGTTGCGACTTCAGCGTGAGCTGTCCCAGGAGAAGCTGGCCGACCTGGCCGGGATAAGTCCCGCCACCGTGGCGAGATTGGAACGGCAGCACCATTCGCCGTGCCGTGGCCGCACGCTGGCTCGCTTGGCTGCCGCCCTCGGCGAACGGCCTGCTGCCATTTCACCTCCGGAATCCGCCGCTGCGGGTGTCCCAGCCACATGCGGAGGCCACGTCGGCTGATGTCCAGGCTGTGACCCGGTGTCAGACGGTGTCAGAACAATGTCACGGATGCCGCCCGAGGCTACCGGATCTCGGGAGAGCCGATTGGGATGAGAGCACGCATCCACCGAAGAGGTGTGCGTAGCCAAGAGCGATCATGCCCGGCTACGTAGCGCCGCGGAGCGAGAGAGGATAGGGACCTGCGCTGCTCACCGTGGCCGTTCCGGGCTTCCCAGGTCATCTTCCCACCAGCGCCTTCAGTCGGTACGGGCCTGGCGACCCCTTATCCAGGGCCGGGCTGCGACTGGACAGAGACCGGGTCTGTGCCTGCTGGGCTTCCCGCCTCGGCTGGGGGGCGGACTGGTGGTAGCGGAAGCAGCCGTCCACGACAGTGTCCGGGACCTGTTCAAGGACCTGGTCCCTCCCGAGGTCATCGAGGCCTATGACCAGCTGCGGGCGAGCAACGGCTGCGCCAAGGACCGGGCCGAGGAGTTCGTCGGCGGCGCGGATCTGGTGGCGGCGCTCACCAGCCGGGGCATGGCGCACGTCCTGCCGCACACCCCGCACGATCCGGCGTGGCTGCGGCCGGCATCGCCGGACATCGCGTTGCAGGGTGTGCTCGCCGGGCACCAGCATCAACTGGCCCGCGATCAGGAACTCCTGCTCGACGGAAACCGGCGCCTGGCTGAAGCGCAGGCCAGATTCGGCAACGACATGAATGGCCGCTTCCCTGACCACCTGGTCTCGGTTGTCTCTGACCGGACCGAGATCAGCGAGCTGTCCGCGTCGCTGGTCAACACTGCGCACCAGGACTGGATGACGCTGGAGAATCTGACCACCGAGATGCCGCTCACCGAGGACTTCGCCCAGCCGCCGCTGCCGTCCTCGGCCGGGCAGGTCCGGTGCCGGTCGATCTACAGCGCCGCAGCAGCGGATGACCCGGTCGCCTGGCGGATCATCCGGGCATCCGCCGATGCGGGGGAACAGGCTCGGCTGTTGCCGAATGTCCCGATGAAGATGAAGCTGGCCGACCACACCACGGCGCTGTTGCCACTGACCCCGGCCGGCACCGGGGGCGCGCTCCTGATCCGGGCGCCAGTGATCATCAGCGCGCTGCGGGAGTACTTCGAGCTGCTCTGGGACCGGGCGACGCCCGTCACGTCCGATCGACCGGCAGCACCCGCGGACCGGCTGCCGCCGGCTCATCAGGCGGTGCTGGAAATGATGGCCACCGGAGCCAACGACGATGCCATCGCGCACCGGCTGGGTATCAGCGTCACGACGGTCCGCCGGTACATGGCGTTGATCATGGAGCGGCTTGGTGTTTCCAGCCGTTTCGCGGCCGGGGCTGCGGCCCAGCGCAGGGGATGGATCGGGTAGTGGCGTTAGATCTGAAGATCGTCGGGGGCCATGGTCCACCGGGGGTGCTGGCCGGCGGTCCGGTGCTGCCGGGCGTCGCGGCGCTGCTGCAGCCACAGCCCGGCTGACAGCGCTGCTGCGATGATGATCAGGGCGGCGACGGTCAGGTACATGCCGAGGTAGTGGTGGCTGAACATGGACCGGGCCGAGCTGACCTGGCTGGCATTAATGCCCAGGTAGGCCAGGATCAGGCTGGCCGGGATGGCGACTGCGGAGACGAACCCGACCGCGACCGCATAGCGGATCCGCCGGTTGTCGTCCGCGCGGCGCTCGATGCTCTCGATCGCGGTCAGCTCGGCGTCGATCGCGCGGGCCAGCCGCTCCAGCATCCGCCCGGCGGTCACCGCCTTGCTGGCCAGGCTGATGGACTCGTAGAGGGCGTTGTGGAAGCTTTCCACCCGCAGCGAGGGCACGAGCAGCCCGAGGTCGGCGGAGGCTTCCACGCTGTAGGACAGTTCCAGCTCCAGGTCGCCGAGGTGGTCGGCGATGCGTTCCAGCACGCGGCGCCGGTCGCGGGTGGTCCCCCCGGTCGCTTCGAGGTTGCGGAACAGGCGCACGTCGGCGTAGGCGGCCTGGCGGATGGCCCGCAGCTGGGCGGCCGCGGCGACGGCCTGGACGGCGGACAGGAACACGGCGTTCTCGATGAAGTCGGAGTGGCCGCAGACCACGCTCACGTAGGGGCCGACGGCGGCCAGCCAGCCCGGGCGGCGGTTCAGCTCGGCTGGGTAGCGGATCGCGCTGTATTCCTTCCGGAACGGCAGGTCGGTGCGGTAGATCAGCCGCTGCAGCGCGTCCTCGCAATCCTCTTCCGGGCGGGTGGGGGCGAGGACCATCTGGTGGCGTTCGGGCAGGAAGTCCGCGTCGGCTCCGCCGTCCGCGCCGAGCTGGACGGCCAGGGCGTGCGCGTACTCCGCGAGGGTCTGGTCGCCGATCTGGACGTCGCCGAAGTAGCAGTCCTCGAGCAGGTCGATCGTGTCGAGCAGCTCGACCTGGGCGTCCAGGCTCAGGGCGGCGACGATCTGTCCCGACGGCAGGCGGAACAGCCAGATCCGCGCCCCGGTCACCGTAACGGCGTGTTGCCAGCGCTGGAACGTCAGCGTGCTGACGTCGAGCGCCTCGCGGCATAACACGCTGGGCAGCTGGTCCGCGGATAGCCGGTAGTACTGCTCGAAGCGCCACAAGCGCAGATAGTGCTGCAGCGCACCGCCCGGGCGGCTGTCCGCGAGCTGCCAGGGCGTGGCGTAGATGTTGCTGATCCGCACCCTCTGCTTAACGCCAGCTCCTGGCTGATCGCGTTCTGACTCGGCCGGGGTGGCGAAGGGCTGGTCAGAAGAAGTGCCAGGTACGCTCACTATCTCTCTCCCGCAAGCAGGCAACGCGCAACGCGAACTCATCGGCAATTGCCTTCGATTCCAGCACGTTTTGCATGATCCAGGTGGTCATCGTGACTTCCCGGATCTCCCGCAGCACTGGGTAGCCGTCCCAGGTCCGGACGTCGAAGCCGTAGGTGGCGGCGAACTCCTGGTATCGCTGTTCGGGGAGGCCGTAGCGCTGCACCGCGATTGACGTGGGGAGCAGGTCCCATTCGCGGGGGCCGATGGCGGCCGCTTCGAAATCGATGAGCACGACCTGGCCGTGGTCGGTGAGCAGGTTTTTGGTGTGCGCGTCACCGTGGATGGGGCCGACCGGCTGTGCGAAATCGAGGTACTCGAACTGCTTGGTGAGGTCGGCTATCCGGTGGTGGAGGAAGTCGAGGTCTTTTGCATCCACGCCTTGTGCCTTGGCCAGGCGTGAACTGGAGATCCGTAACGGCTCGAAGGCTGCCAGGTCACACGGGCAATCCGCGGCCGCATGGTAAGCGGCCAGCAAGCGGGCCAGGTCTAAATGGGTCGGCGCGGGCCGGCCACCAGTCACTGCGTGCCAGAACGAGACGGGGTGGCTGTCGATCATGAGCGGCTGGTCCATGTCGTCACACACGCGGACGGTGGGCACGTTAGCTGCAGCCAACCAGCGGGCTATGCAGACTTCTCGCTGAACTCGGGGTAGGCGGTCGGCTGAACGGCCGATCCTGACCACGACGGGAACGCGGGCCAACTGGAAGATCGCGTTCTCACCAATGCGGAGAAGTTCAGCGCCGTCGCTGTCTAACCCGGCACGCTCGCAAGCCTTCCTGAGCACGGGATGGGCGGCTGAGGAGGAGAACTCGGCAGTCAGGTTGGGCACGCGACTCAGGATTCCTGCCAGCTGGGACCGGGGTCAAGCACGCTATGAGGAGGACGCTTGTTTCAGAACGAGTGCACGCTACCTGATCTACGGGAGCCGAGTTGAGCTCTACCTTGCGTCGGCGGTGGATGAGCTGTGCTCCCGCGTGTCAGCGATCGACGGGCCCCAGACCTGGTGCACCTGGCAGTACGCCACCGCGTCACATACATGAAGCCCGGCCTGGGTCACCGATTCCAAAAAGCGGGGGAGCAGTGAACATCTTCAGGAAGATTGCTGTTGCAGCGGCCATTCCGGTCGCAAGCGTGATCGTCGCCCTCACGGGCGCGACCGCCGCCCAGGCGAGCACCTGGCACGGCGCGGGCTCATGCACGGCCCAGGGCCAGTACGCGACCTGTGTCGCCTCGGGGAACGCCTCCCGCCCGAAAGGCATCGCCATCTATGTCGATACGGGCGTGCACCAGTGGGTCAAGGTCTACTGGACCATGGTCTGCACGAAGGGCACCGGGGCGGGCTCGCGGAGTGGGCACTTCTCCGTCCACACGCCAGCCACAACCTACATCTCGCACCCGTACCGCTACCCAGACGGGTGCTCGGTGGCGTCCGACGCGCAGATCAGCAAGGGCAACTACCTGCACATCCACAACGAGTATCACCGCTGGTAGGTAGCTCCGAGGCCTCTGGCCGCGGCCAGCTCCGGGCACGGCCGGGGGCGGTGGGCGTGGTAAGCCCCGCCAGGTCAGCCATCCTCGGACGCTCCCGCAGGTCCACCGCCCGCTTCATGTCGTCGGGGGGCACTCGGCCTGGGAGCGGTGTTGTGAAGACGGCACCCTGTGGTCTCAGCCGGGGGCCCTAGACAGTACGCCGCCGTGAAGCGGGCGGAGGCGTGTAAGACGCGCTGGCAGCCGAGGCCTGGCGGTGTGCTTTTGCGATTGCTTCGGTGAGGAGGTCGCGGCCTGCTTCGTCGATGGCATTCGCGCGTACCAGCAGGGTCGGTTCGGTGAGTTGAAGGTCGCGCACCGCTCCCTCCAGATGGCCGGGCTGAATGGCTCCGACCGAGATTTGGCTTGATGCTGAATCTTCGGGCGGCGGTTCGAGTGCGAGCTCTGCTGGCTGCACTGCCGGGAGCGGTGAACCGGGTGTGGGCCGGGTGTGGGCTGCGGCCAGGACATGGGATGGGGCTCCGGCAGCGAGAGCGAGGTCATCGAATGACTGAGTGGCGGCCGTGCAGGTCTTGAGGGCGAGGCGGTAGCTGTCGAGCAGGGCGGTGACGTGGGAGCGCGGGGCGAGGGCGTGCGGGTAGGGGAAGTCGTGGGCTGCGGAGAGCATGCGGGTGGGGATGTAGAGCCTGCTGTCGGCGGCGGCCCGGCGGACACAGCGCAGGTCGGTGGCAGCGACGTGGGTGAGGGTGTCGGTGGCGTGATGGACTGCAGCCAGGACTTTGCGCAGGTCGTGGGGGGTAGGGGCGAGGCTGGTGGGATGTCGGATGATGCTGGCGCGGCCGCAGGCGGGGGTCCATTCCTTGTTGGAGTAGGCGAGGGAGCCGGTACGCAGGACCAGGTGGCCCATTTCGGCGGCGACCTGATTGAGGCCTTTGTCACGGTTGACGCCAGTGGACAGAACGCTCCATTTGGCAGTGATGGCCCGCCAGGCGGTGGTGACGGGCTGAAGGGCGCGGAGGGTGTTGTCGAGGTGGGCCTGGATCAAGGGGTCAAGGCCGAGGGGCGCGGCGCGGCGCGTCAGCGTGTGGAGGATGACTTCGCTGCTGTCCGCGGTGATCGCGGCGGCGAGCGCGCTACGCCGCCAGGACTCGGATGTGGCTTGGGGTGACCAGCGGGCAGACCGGGCGAACGCGGCGGCCACGTGCTGCACTCGCGCGGCGGTGGTAGTCAGGCTCGCGCACAGGCCGGGGATTGTTTCTGGGACGGCTACAGGCCGGGGTGCGGGTGGGAGGTTGGCTGGGATGGCGGTGAGCACGAGCCGCCCGTTAGCGGGCGGCGGCTGCTGGCGCGCGCGTGCTTCGAGCTTGAGCCCGGCGATCCACAGCCATCTGCCGGCATCGTGCAACACTAGGCCGGCAGTGGCGGGCATGGCCGAACCTGGCGTCGATTCCAGGGACAAACGCATCATCCAGGGGGCGAGCTGGGCGGCCATGCTGGCGATATCGCTGAGCAGGGCGTCGGTAACCGACGGGGTATAGATGACCTTGGCCCAGGCTGAGGTACGGCGGCGGGCGCCAGTGGCCGGGTCGGGGGAGAAATGGGTGTGCAGCAGGTCCCGGCCAGCGGCCAGTTGCGTAGCCGCGCCGGCCAGGTGCCGCGCCACCGGATGAGGCTCACCGACGCTCACATCGCTCATCGTTGAGACGGCTGCGGAATGCAAGACCTGAGCAGAGCGGCGCAGCGCGATCCTCGCCTCCAGCGCCTCACGTCCACCCGTGCCCGGGTTCTGCCTGGCCTGCGGCCGGTCGAATTCGCTTGCCAGAGGTATGTCGCCTACGTAACGGGCCAGGGTGGTAACGAGGCGGTCAAGTTGGCAGATCACCCCAGCTTTGACGTCGCCGGGCAGTTCGCCGGAGGTGGACACAGCGGCGGTGACGCCATCGTGCGCGCTGGCGAGGAAGTCACCGAAGACCAGGTCCATCGTCACTCGCGGGTCATCAGGTGGCGGATCTGGCGGGCCGCGTCCGCGGCCTCTTCGCACGCGGCGCGGTCCTGAGGGTTGGTGGCGGATGCCGCGGCCTGGGTGAGGCAGCAGTCCAGCAGCGCGCCCAGGTCCGCGAGGGTGTCGATCGCCTCGTTCAGGCCGGCCTCGGCCGTGAGCAAGCTGGGTTGCGGGCCACCCGGGCCAGGGGGGAGCGAGGGAGCGGCGGTAACGGCTTCGCGGCCTTCCACGGCCGTTACCGCGGTGGTCATGAACGCCGCGAACAGTTCTGGGACCTCATCGACCCAGCTGTCGGCTTCCTGGCGGATGGCCTCAAAGGTGTCGAAGCTGGCCGCCAGCAATTCCGGGAGTCCAGAGGCTTCCTGGAGCCGGACCTGAAAGCTCTGCATCTACTCACCATCCCTTTGGCGGGTCGTTCAGGCTGCCGCGTTGCGGGCCAGGCCAATGGACTCCGCGATGTGACGCAGGTGATCGTTGGGGAAATGGTGGCCGTGGCCACGTAGCTCCCGGGCCAGAGTGCGCTGGCTGAGCCGCTGGCCGCGGGCACTGGCGTTGTGAAAGATAAGGCGTGCATCGCGGAGCAGTCGGGCGTCCGGCCCGGCGGTAGATGGGGCTGAGCTAGGAACTGGGCGCACGGGCAGCACGGTGGCAGCGGGGGGAGGGGCCAGCATCAGCCGGGCTGCGGGTCGCGCCGGGACCGGGCGCTGGCGGGTCATCTTCACCACCAGCAAGCCGACGGACAGGCCCGCGAAGGCGGCCAGAGGGCTGGTCGCGGCGGTCAGCCGGTCAGCTACGGTCACTGGCTCGCCGGGGATGGCCTGGATGTGGCCGACGTTGCCGGCCACGCTGACGGCCAGGCCGGTCAGGGCGGTAGCCCAGGGCCAGATGCGCTGCCGGGTGGGCCAGGCGTCGAGGTAGGCGACGTAGAGTGCGAGTTCACCGACGGCCAGGAACACGTCGATCTCGGCCGGCCAAGACATGGCCTGCCAACCGGTCAGCCGGTGATGGACCGCCCAGTCGTACAGGCCAGCGTAGCTGTGCGCCAAGGCGTTGGCGCTTGCCATGATGGCAATCACGGCGATCGCGTACAAGGCGGCCTTGCGCGTGTGGGGATTCATGCGGGCCTCGGCAGGGAGTTGCGGATCCGGCTGAGCGCATCCAGCGCTGTCTCGTCGGCGGTCGGCAGGCTGTGCAGGTACTTCTCGGTGGTGGAGATGTTGGTATGGCCGAGCCGTTCCTTCACGACCTGAAGATCGGCGCCCCCGGCGAGCAGCCACGAGGCGTGCGCATGCCTCAGGTCATGAATCCTGACCTTCTCGAGTCCAGCAGCTTTCCGTGCGGGATCCCATATCTGCTGGCGGAACCAGTCGGCGGGGATGTGCCCGTCAGTGTCGCGTGTCTTCGGACGGCGGGGGCTGTCTTTTCCGCCTGAGCGCCGCCGGGCGCGGTAATCGGCGTAAGCGCCGCGGCAGTGGCCGCAACGGCACTTCGCGGCGTTGTAGGCAGTGAGTGTGCCGTGGCGGTACTGGCGGCCTTTCTCGTTTGGCTCGGTCATTCCAGCTGGGGGAGCAGCGGCAAGGTCTGAACGCCTTGTGCTGGCCTGGGTGAGTGGCTGGTAGGTGAAGAGCAGGTGGTCGTCGCCCAGGCCGTTGACCAGGACATGGTTGTGGATCTTGGTGCTGATCTGCTGGCTGAGCTTGAACCGCCGGTATTCCTTGTCCTTGGGGTAGTCCTTGACCAGGAACCGGCCACCGGTTGGGTGCTCCTCTGGGGTCAGTTCGACGACGGCTCGGCTCACGGTCAGGATGCAGGTCCCGAAATTTAGGTCACCGGCGCGCAATTCGGTCAGTTCGCCCCAGCGCAGCCCGCTTTCGATGTCCGTCTCGACCAGCAACTGGGCGTCCGCGTCCGGCAGTGCCTGGTAGAGGCAGTCGAACTGGGCTGGCGTGATGATGCGCCGGGCCTTGGCCGGGTTGGGCGGGATCTTCACACCATGGCTGGGATGGATGCCGGTGACCTCGTCGGCCAGGGCGGTGGTGAAGATCGCGTTGAGGACGGTGCCCTTGCTGTACTGGATAGTCACGGGGGAGGCGCCCTTGTCCTTCATCCAGGTGACCCACTCCCGGACCTGCTCGGGCATGATGTCGAGCATCTTCATCGGTCCGAAGAACGGCAGCAGGTGGTTGCGGATATGGCTGGCGTAGTTCGGGCGGACGCCGGGCTCCAGCTGGTGGTGCGGCAGCCACTTCTCCATGACGTAGGTCTCGAAGGTCTGCCTACCCCGGGCCGGAGTGCCCCGCCTGCCGGCCCTTACCTTGGCCTCCTCATCCTGCCACGCCTTGTCGGAGGCCTTCCTGCTGGAGAAGGTCCCGGCCGAGCGCTCCTGGCCGCGGATATCTAAGTAGTAAGCCGTGTAACGGGGCCTGCCGTCCAGGCCGATCCGCTTACGCGAGAAACCCATAGACACCACCTTGATCATCTGACCGTGATTTGACCGTGGACCTGGCGCCACCGTCCGGTATTGAACGGTAATGGCTGACCCCGATTGTATGGCGTTCACCTGCGATTATACGGCCATGAGGGCTCTGGCCAGAAATTAAAATGAACGGTCAGAATTTATGGTAAGGAGAAGGTCTACGGTTCGATTCCGTAAGGGGGCTCCAACTCATGAAGATTTTTCGAATTTAGAACCAAGTACCTCTTTCTGGCGAGTGTCATTTGAGTGGCAACCCAACGATGGAGCAGGCGCCTGTGACCAGGTGCTTCTGCTACCGGAGAGCGGTTTCTGTCCTGGGAAGAGGTCCCGGGATAGGGCTGGCACCAGGTAGAGCAATGGCTCCGCGTCTGAGTTGGGCACGGAGAGTGATGAAGATCTTTGGCTCTGTGCCGCCAGGCTGTAACAGATCGCCGAGTATGACCGGCCCGTGAATTCCCGGTTCATCGGGACTCAGCATTACAGAACAGCCAGTTCGGGGTGCTGCCGGATCCGCGAGGGACCGGCAATCTTCAGGGCCCGGTCAATCGGCTCGACGGATGAGCCCAATCCATAATCGCCGCGCGCACCACCGGATGCGCCATAGGCCGTATCCCCACCTTGATGCAGCTCGCTTATGGCTGGGTCTGGGATTCGAGCTCGCTGAGTGCCTGGGTGGTCTGCGTGAGGGTGTAGGCGATGGCTTGATCCCAGTCCATGTCCGCGCCGCGTACACCGAGTTCCCGTGCGCGCTCCTCGCCTAGAGCTTCTGTCGTGGTCGAGTTGATCAGCTGAGCAGTCCTCTGCGGCTGGATCACGTAGGGTCCGGCGGCGCCCTGGATGATCGCGGCGGCATCAGGCCGTGTGCTAACCAGCGTGCCCGCGATGATGTGGAGGATGATGCCCATCCACATCCGATCACCGCCCCACTTGAGGCTGCGGATGCCATTGCGGCCGAGTTCGAGCGTGGCGGCCTGGTCGCCGGTGAGAAACGCGATCGCGGTCGCCCAGACGAGGCCGCGGGCCTTCTGGTAGCCCAGCGCGGTGCTGAGCTCGCGGCTTTCGCGCAGGCAGGTGCGGGCCTGTTCGGGGTTGGTCTCGGCGATGGCCGTGCCCACACCGAGCAACGCGGTCGCGATCAGGGCCGGGGCGCCGATGCGGCGGGCGAGGGCGAGCGCCTGGTTCGCCAGCGGGACCGCCGTCGGCGCGTTACCGGCGAGCACGTGATCGGCCGCGGCGATGGTGAGCTGGATGGAGGCGTCGGCGAGGTCGCCGCCGGTACGGGCGATGCCAGCGGCTTGCTCGGCGAGGCGGGCGGCGTCAGCGAAGGCACCGCGAGTGGTCGCGATGTTTGTGCGGGCGGAGCAGATGGCCTCCTCGACCCGCCAGTCGGGGGGATCGCGGCGCGCGTTGGCGTCGGCCGCCCGGCGGCACAGTTCCTCGGCGCCGATGACATCGCCGCGCATCGACGCGAATACCGCGCTGACCGCCAAGGAGAGCAGGTAACCCGGGTGCCCGGCCGCGCCGGGCAAAATCAGGGCCGCTTCCCCGGCCAGCACCAGCGGGTAAGTGCTCCAGACCTCGACTGACGCGAACCCGGCCAGGATCGTAAACGCGGCATCGACGTTGCCGGCGCCGATCGCCCATGACCACGCCCCGAGCAGGTTGTCCTGCTCGGCGGTCAGCCGCACCGCCCAGAATACCTCCTGGTCAGGGTCGTGAGCGTGGTCACGGACCCGTCCGAGGAGATCTGCGTAGTAGCCGGCGTGGCGGGCACGCCACAGCTCAGCCTGCCCGGCCGCCTGGAGACGTTCCTCGCCGTACTGGCGGATCGTCTCCAGCAGCCGGTAGCGGGTCTGGAGCCCCTTTTCCTCGGCCACCACCAGCGATCGCGCCACCAGGCCCGCCAGCAACTCCAACACCGCGTCGGGATCGATGCCGTCCCCGCCGCAGACCGCCTCAACCGCCTGCAGGGTGCAGCCGCCGGCGAATACCGCCAGCCGGGCCAGCAGGGCCTGTTCGGCCCCGGCGAGTAGGTCAACCGACCAGTCGATAGCGGCCCGCAGCGTCTGGTGCCGTTCGGCCGCTCCCCGCCGGCCAGTCCCGAGCACCGCGAAACTGCGCTCCAGCCGCCGGGCCAGCTCTGCCGCCGTCATCGAGGGCACCCGCGCGGCCGCCAGCTCAACCGCCAGCGCGATCCCGTCCAGCCGGCGAACCACCGCGGCGACCGCCGCCGCGTTGTCCGCGCTCACCTGGAAACCGGGCTTGACCGCGGCCGCCCGGTCGGCGAACAGCCGCACCGCCTCCGCATCTGCGATCGCCGCCAGATCGGCGCCCGCGCCGGGCACCCCCAGCGGCGGCACCGGGACCAGCCGCTCCCCGTCAATCTCCAGGGCCTCGCGGCTGGTGGCCAGGATCACCAGCCGCTCGCACGACCGCGCCAGCGCCTCGGCCAGCGCCGCCGCCCCCTCGATCAGATGCTCGCAGTTGTCCAGCACCAGCAGCAGCTGCTTGCCGCGCAAGAACTCCACCAGAGCCTGGCGGGTGCTGTGCCCGCCCCGGGCGGCCACCGAGAACACCGCCGCAACCGCATCATCGACCCCGGCCTGGTCGCGGACGGGTGCCAGCTCGCACAGCCATGCGCCGTCTCCGAACCGCGGCGCCACCTGGGCGGCCGCCTGCAGCGCCAGCCGGGTCTTGCCGACCCCGCCGGGCCCGGTCATCGTCAATACCCGCGCCTGGCCCAGCGCGGCCGCGGTCTGCTCCAGCTCGTGCTCCCGGCCGATGAACGAGCTCACCGGCAACGGCAGATTGCCGACGCGCTCCGCGACCGTAACGAGCGGCGGGAACTCGGCCGGGAGGCCGGCGTGGGTCAGCTGGTAGATCGGCTCGGGCTCGGCCAGATCGCGCAGCCGGAACTCCCCGAGACGCCTCAGCCCGAACCCGCCGCCCAGCCGCCCTGCCACAAGATCGCGCGTGGCCCTGGTGACCAGTACCTGCCCGCCATGCGCGGCGGCCTTCACCCGGGCGCAGCGGTTGATCGGCGCGTGGTCGACATAGTCGCCCTGCTGCACCCGCGCCTCACCGGTATGCAGACCCATCCGCACCCGCAGCGCGGCACCGGCCGGCCACGCCTCGGCCCCGAGCCGGAGCTGGCACGCGCCGGCTGCCTCGACCGTGGCAACCGCGCTGGCAAAGACGGCGAAGACACTGTCACCCTCCCCCCGGGAGGTGACCACCACCCCGCCATGCCCCCCGATCACCTCGGTGAGAACACTGTCGTGCCGCTCCAGCGCCACCTCCATCGCCTCCGGCACGGTCTCCCACAGCCGCGTCGACCCCTCGATATCGGTCAGCAGGAACGTCACCGTCCCGGTCGGCAGCTCCACCCCAGTGCGCTCACCCGTCCCGGCCGACAGCACACCCGGCGCCGCGCCGCCGAACGCCGCGCCCGCGAAGCTCTCACTCAGCAAGACAGCGAGATCATCAGCCAGCAGCCGTTCCAGCTCCCGGGGCGTGGAAAACGTCCGGTACGACACCGTCCCGGCCACGCGGATGGCATCGATCATCGACGCCAGCCTCGGCTCCTGATCCGGCGCCGGGCGCTTGAGATACAACAGCATCGGCTTGCCCGCCGCCAGCCGGTACTCATCCTCCAGCCCCGAAATCTCCATCCCTGGCGCCACCCACCCGTACCGCTGCCAGTAGACGCCCACGAACACCTGGCTCTGCTCCAAGTAAGCCCGGTACATGGACCGCGGCGGATGCGGCCGCGCCCCCGACTCGTAATACACCGGCACCAGGTGCAGCCGCCGGATCGCCCGCCGCGCCGCCGCCCGCTCGGCGGCCAGTTCCTCCAGCGTCGAGGAGATGAACACCCGCACCCGCTGATCCGGCGTCAAGATCACGTCCGCCCGGCCCGCAGCCGATTCCTCACGCGGCGAACCGGTCACACCCGCCTCTTCCGGCTTCCCCATATCCCCCCAGCCCTGCTCGCGGTCGAACTCGGCAACGGAACGAGGCGATAATATCCGCCGGATGGCCGCGACAGGCCAGCTCACGCGGCCGAGTGGTTCGTTCGTGCCACCCTGGCGATAACTATGGTCATGATCACGCAGTGCCTCCAGCGCGATTGGGTTGACCGAATCGGCCCCCACGACCCCTGCCCGACCTGGTGCACATCGGGTACAGCCAAGCGGCCCGCCTCCGCCGACCCCGGCCACGCCCACACGGCGGCACCGATCAGTTCAGGTCATCGCACTCACCCCCGCTGAAAACATCGCCAACCAGGCGTGCCAACCATGTCTCACCCGCGCGCCGGCCCTGGAACCATCAACGCAGCCGCAAACTGCGGCGGTCCGGCCCACTCCGGGCATGAGCCGTCCGTACCGGCGCCTGCCAACGGCCACATTCCGCCTCTGCCTCCTCCAGGCGCACTGAGACTGTCCCCGGCCTTGGCCGGCCTCGGGCTCACCCGGGCGGCAGCGGCATCACACGGCCTCGACGTGAGCGATCAGGTTCGCGGCTGTCCGGTATAGCGCGCCTGCCACGGCCGCCACCTCGTCTGCTCCCGCGGCCGGGCGGAGTCCTGCGGCGAAGCCGGCCAGCTCGTCCAGGCGCTCGGCGAAGCGGAGCCAGGCCGAGCGGCGGTGCGGCAGCAGGAAGCTGGCCCGGTACGGGAGCTGGAAGCTGGCTCCCGCCGTGACACCAGGGTGATCGGGGCCTACCGGCAGGCCGGCGAGCAGCAGGCCGAGCGGCTTGATGGCCCCGAACATCAGGTCCACAGCGGTGTGCGCGAGCACCTGGCGCTGGCCGGGTGTTTCATGGCCGAACGCGAAGTAGCGCGCGATCATCTGCAGCAGCAGCTCATACCGGGCATTGAAAAGGGTCAGAGCAGGCGCCCGTGGCCGGATCGGAGATGTAGACATCCGGCTCGAACCCCTCCACGCCCCTCACCGCGGCGGCGGCGACCGGGTGGGCGGGCTCGAAGGCCGGATCCTCCCTGCGCATCGTGCGGTAGTCATCGAGCACCGCGAGGAAGCGACCGTAGTGGGCGTCCGCCCAGTCCCCCTGGCACCCTCCCCCTGCTCGACGATGCGCTCGATGGCCCGGCTGGCGCCCTCCAGGCCGGTGATGGGCCGAAGATCAGGCCAGCCGAATGTGGTCTCGTCGGCCTGCTGGAACGCCGGGCCGATGAACAACCGGTCCTCGCCGAGCCGGTCGGCCAGGTAAGCCAGACCCCGCTCAATGGAGCGGTACAGGTGCCCTACCGTGGCGAAATCCTGGCCCAGCGGAATGATCTCCCCCAGCCGCATCGGCGCCAGCGGTGGTCCGGCGGGCTGGAAGCCCTCAGCATCGGCGCCTTCCATCCCTTCCGGCCGCCCCAGGTACACAAAGTGCTCCAGCGCCGCCTCGCCGAACGGCAGCAGCCGCACCTGCACCCCGGGCGGTAGCCCCTGGCCTGGTGCGGCATAGAAACGCGTTCTGCGTGTCGGTTGGTGACGTAGGAACGTCCCCCTGATGCGCTTCGGGCTTGGTGTCCCACGCAGCAGGAGGACGTTCATGGGTAACGGTAGTGGCGTGTCCCGGGCTGACCGCAACCGCAACGCGCGGCTGGAGCGGCTGCGTGCCCTCGTGCCGGTGACGAACGCGATCGCCGGGATCGATCTGGCTGGCAGCAAGCAGATGGTTGTGGTGACCGATCATGACTCGAAGGTCATTGCGCGGCGGGTGTTCCGGTGCCGGGCCTGGGATCTCGGTTCGGCGCTAGACTGGGCCGCTGGCTGGGCCGCGGTGGCGGGCTGGGCGGGGGTGACGGTGTCGTGCGAGCCGACGGGGCACCGGTGGCGGGTGCTGGGGCAGCTGGCCGCGGACCGGCCGGTGCCGTTTGTGTGTGTGCAGCCGGTGGTGACGTCGTGGTCGCGGCGGACTGAGGATCTGACCTGCGATAAGACCGATGACAAGGATGCGGTGCTGATCGCCCGGCTCACCGCGCAGTTGCGCTGTTACATCCCCGGGCCGGCCGATGAGACGTGGGGGCGGCTGCGGCATCTGGGAGTGCGCCGCGAGCAGCTGGTCACCGAGGCTGGCGGCCAGGTCGCGCAGATGCGCGACCTGCTGGAATGCGCCTGGCCCGCCGCTTTGGACACGGCCAGGCAGCCGTTCCGGTCGGGCACCTGGATCGCTGCGCTGTGGGTTATCGCCGGCCGCGACGGTGGGGACTTCACCCGGACCCGGCGGCGGGAGCGGCCCGGTTCGAGCACGCGGTGCGGCGTGAGATCACCCGCCGCGGCGGGCGGAAACCCTGCCTGCGGATCCTGCGGGCGATGTTTACCGCGCTCAGCGATCCCGCTGGAGTGATCGCGCACCGGCCCGGCGCCCTCGAGCGAGTGGCGCTGCTGCTGGAGGACTGGCAGCACGCCCAGGACCGGCTCACCGATACCGGGCAACGGAGACGGCCTACCGGGCAGCTCCGGCGATGTAGGCGGCGACGATGTAAGTGGCGTGGCGGTCCAGCGAGGCCCGGGCACGGTCATAGCGCATCGTGGTCCGCGGATCGGCGTGGGAGGCGGCTTCCTGGACATCGCGCAGCGGGACCCCAGCGTCCAGCGCGGCGATCAGCGCGGTAGGGTTCGCGCGCAGCGAAGGGCTGCCGGTGACGGTGCGCGGCGGCGCGCACAGCGTTGCCGGATTGTCCGCCTGCGACAGCGGGATGGTCGTCGACCTGTCCCAGATGACCGCCGTGCACGTCGACCAGCGCCGCGGCCGGGCGCTCGCGCAGGGCGGCGCGACCTGGCGGCGCTTCGACCACGAAACCCAGGCGCACGGCCTTGCGACACCGGGCGGCCGGGTTTCCTCGACCGGGATCGGCGGTCTCACCCTGGGCGGCGGGATCGGGCACCTCCTGCGCAAGCACGGGCTGGCGTGTGACAACCTGCTCGCCGCCGAGATGGTCACCGCTGACGACACGCTGGTACGTGCCAGCGCCGAGGAGAACACCGACCTGTTCTGGGCCCTGCGGGGCGGCGGCGGAAACCTCGGCGTAGTCACCTTGTTCGAACTGGCGCTGCACCGCGTAGGTCCCACCATCTTGGGCGGCGTCATTTACTACCCCGGGGCGCAAGCGGCACAAGTCCTCGCCGGCTGGCGGGACGCGACCGTCGACGCCCCCGACGAGCTCACCACACTGGTCAACCTGACCACCGCCCGACCCGCACCGGGCCTGCCCAGGGATTTGCACGGCACGAAGGTGGCCGCCCTGGTCGCATGCTGGGCCGGGCCCCAAGACGACGGCCTGGAGGTGGTCCGGCCACTGCGGACCCTAGGCACCCCCCTCGCCGACCTGCTCACACCGATGCCCTACCTCACCCTGCAGCGACTCGTCGACCCGCTGTGCGGCCCCGGCGCGGCGAACTACTTCACGTCCGCCTTCATCGACGAGCTTCCCAACGCCGCCATCCAGACATTCACCGACGCCCACCAATGCTCCGCCGGCCCACCAGCCGCCTGCGAACTGCACATCCACCAGCTCGGCGGTGCGATGGCCCGGGTCGGGCCCGACGCGACCGCGTTCAGCCAGCGCCAGCCGCCCTACCTCATCAACTGCATCACTCGCACGCCAACGACCGACGGCTTCGCAGCCCACCGCGCCTGGGCGCGCGGCACCCGCGACGCCATGGCCCAGTTCGGGGCGGGCCGGACGTACATCAACTTCACCGGCGAGGACGATCACGACAACACCCGCGCGTCCTACCCACCCGAAACTCATGCCCGGCTGACCGCGGTCAAGCAACGCTACGACCCCGGCAACCTGTTCCGCTGCGTTCACAACACGCCCCCGGCCCCCGGCCGCCGTGAGCGCACCGCGGAACACAACACCGCCGCAGGACCGCGAGCCGGTCGCGGGTCCTTGGCGGCTCGGCCGGAATCGATGTGCACATCGTCACCTGCACGCAGACGGCCAGGGGTATTCGGAAGATCATCGGCGCAAGCACGTGAGCACGCCGATCGTCCAGATCTGTGCGCCTTAACGGAGAACGTGGGGAGTCACGCTGACCGCGCAGATCGGCGGCTACGGCGTTGCTGAGCGGCAGGCGGTGCTGGTCACTTTCGGTAGCCGCCTGATTGGCGGCTCAATTGCAGGCCGAGTGTTGGTCAGGGATGGCGGATCCGGAGCAGGCCGCGTTGCAGCACAGCGACCACCCCGGCGAGGCTTGGCTCCGCCAGGCTGGCCAGGTCTTCGATCGCTTTGATGACCGTGGCGGCGGACTGGTCAGCGAGGCGCAAGATCACAATGCCGGCGTGGCTGCCGGGCGGATAGGCACGGATGTCGCCGAGGCCGACGTCCAGTGAGATCAGAACCCGCCCGGCTGCGGTGGACGCGGCGACAACGTCCTGATCGGGTCGGCCGGCCAGGTGCTCGCCGGGAACCGTGTCGACGTCATGCCCGGCGGCAACCAGGACGCTAGCCGCCGAGACGGGCAGGTTCTCATCCAGCTTGAACTTCACCGTGACTGCGGGATCGGCAGCAGTTCCTCGCGCGCCAGCGCGGCGCCGTACGCTGCGGCTGCGCGCACGCCTGCCGCGGTCACCGTCGGGTACTCCGCAGTTATCTGCTCGGTCGTCATGCCCGCGGCGATACAGTCCAAGATCACGCTGACGGGGACGCGGGTTCCGGCGATCACGGCCTGGCCGTGCATCACCGCCGGGTCCGCAGAGATCATCGCCATCTGTTCGCTGGTCACGGTCACAGTTTGCCGTGCCGGGGCCGCGAACGCGAACCCGTTACCCGCATGGCGCTGCGGCAGGCCCGGCGGCCGAGGCAGCCAGCTGGGGGCGTGCCGCCCGGCCGGAACAGCCGGGCGGCACGCGGCTGGTCGTCTTACCGGGCGGCTCCCGCGACGTAGGCGGCAACGATGTAGGTGGCGTGCCGGTCCAGGGAGGCCCTGGCCCGGTCGTATCGCATCGTGGTCCTCGGGTCGGCGTGCGACGCGGCTTCCTGCACGTCCCGAAGCGGCACACCCGCGTCGGGTGCTGCGGTGATGAATGCGTGCCGCAGTGTGTGGGGTCCTACGTTCTTGATGATCCCAGCGCCGCGGGCTACCCTGCGGATGATGCGCCCGGCGCCGTGGCGGTCCAGCCGCCGCCCGTCGATAGTCAAGAAGATGGGTCCTCCTTGGCAGCGTTCGCCGATGGCCAGGTCAATCGCACGGGCGGTGCGCGGTGCGAGCGGGATGGTGACGACCTTGCCGCCCTTGCGGGTGATGACCAGCGTGCGGTGGCCGCGTTCGGTGCCCAGGTTTTCGATGTCCGCGCCGGTTGCCTCCGATACTCGCAAGCCGTTCAGCGCGAGCAGGGAGACTAGAGCGTGCTCGGCGGCCGTGCCGAGCCCGGCGGCGACCAGGAGGGCTCCGAGCTCGTTGCGGTCCAGTCCGGTGGCGTGCGACTCGTAATCGATCCGTGGCCGGCGGACATGGGCGGCCGGGGAGTGATCCAGCAGTTCTTCCTCGACCGCGTACCGGTCGAACCCGGCGATCGTGCACAGCCGCCGCGTCACGGTGGCCTGTGCCCGGCCGCTGGCTTCCAGGTCACGTGCAAAGCACTCAATCTCCGCGCGCCGGGCATCGAACAGGCGGACATGATGCTGTTGGCACCGGCTGGCGTACTGGCGCAGGTCCAGCGCGTACGCGTCGCGGGTCAGGCCGGTGTACCCGGCCAGGAAACCAGCTAACGCCAGCTGCTCAGCGTTGGTGAAAGCCGGCTCGGCGACGGCGATCACGGTGGACGGGGATGATGTAGTGGCGGTCATCGGGCACCTCCCGGATCCGGCTGAGACCCGGAAGGCTGGGCTAGCGGCGGGCCCCAGCGACGACGACTCACCACACCGTGAGCTCGTCGCGGTGATCACGCAAGGTTACGGCGGCCAACTTGATGGTCGCCCCGGATCGCCGAATCTGGCGCCGCCACCTGGTGTTGGCGTTGCGCCGGAACGGCGCGCAGATCAGCCAGATCAGCGCTGGCGCCGGGTTTTTGGGTTCGCCTGGGCGGCTGCTCGCAGGGCTTGGGGGATGAGGTGGAGGTTGCCGTCTTTTTCGAGGAATGCGGCGGCGCCTGATTGTTGTGCTTGGTCGCGCAGTGATGTGGCGGTGGTGAGCACGACGACGGGCAGTCCGAGGGTGTGTAGTTTCTGGAGGAGGCTGAGCCCTTGGGCGGGGTCTGGGAGCAGCACGTCCAGCAGGGCGACGTCGGGCTGCTGGGTGCTGATGTGGGCGAGCGCCGTCCGGGCGCTGCCTGCGGTCGCGCAGATTTCAAGGTTGGTTTCTGTGGTGAGCAGGTCGCTGAGCCCGCGGCGGACCCGCCGGTCGTGGTCGATGATGAGCACGCGCACCCGGTTGGCGGCGGTCATCGTGGTGCCCTTTCGTGCCTGGATGCTGGCGGTCGGCAGCATCGGTGTCTGACCGGCAGGACCCCGGTGGAGTTGGCTGTGGCTTTATTGTTGCTGGTCACGCTGCTGGGGGCAGCGGCGGTTCGGCCGGGGTGGTCTACGCCATTCGGCCGAGTGCTTGCCTGGGTCAGGCCGGTTTGCGGGTGGGGGCGAGTCCTTCCTGCACCGCCCACAGCGCGGCCTGGGTGCGTGAGGTCAGCTGGAGCTTGGCGAGGATGTTGGACACGTGGGTGCGCGCGGTGCGTTCGGTGACGTTGAGCTGGCGGGCGATCTGCCGGTTGGTCCTGCCGTTGGCGATGAGGGTGAGTACCTCGCGTTCGCGGGCGGTCAGGGTGTCCGCGGCCGGCCGGGGCGCGCGCAGTGAGGCGGCCAGCAGCTTGGCGGCGGCGGGGTCGAGGTGGCATTCGCCGGCGGCGGCGGCGCGGATCGCGGCGGCGACTTCGTCGGCTTGGGCGTCTTTGAGCAGGTACCCGGCGGCGCCGGCTTCGAGCGCGGCGCGGACTTTGGCTTCTTCGAGGAAGCTGGTGACGGCGACTACCTCGATGACCGGCCAGCGGGCCTTGAGCTGGCGGGTGGCCTCGATGCCGTCCATGCCGGGCATCAGCAAGTCCATCAGCACCACGTCCGGCAGGCCGCCGGCGGGTTCTAGGGCGGCGATGCGGTCGAGTGCTTGCTGCCCGGTGGCGGCTTCTCCGGCCACGGTGATGTCGTCGATCATGTCGAGGTAGGCGCTGACGCCGGAGCGGACGATCGCGTGGTCGTCGACCAGGAACACGGTGAGCCCGGCGGGCGGTGCGGGGGTGGATGTCATGCCGGGGGATCTCCTGCTGCCGGGGCTGTCGTGGGAGGCGTGGCCGGCCCGGGCACTGGTTGCTGGCTGGGCATTTGGAAGGTGATGGTGGTGCCCTTGCCGGGTGCGCTGGCGAGGTGGAAGGTGGCGCCGATGGCAGCTGCCCGTTCGCGCATGGTCTGCAGGCCTAGGTGCCCTGGCGGGACGCTGGCTGGGTCGAACCCGCGGCCGTTGTCGGTCACCTGTATGTTGACGGCCGCCGCGTTGGTGGTGATCGTGGTGGTGATGGCGGCTGCCCCGGCGTGCTTGACGGTGTTGTGCCAGGCTTCCAGCACGAGCCGGTAGGCGTGCTCTTCAGCGGCGGGGGCAAGGTTCAGTCGGCTGTCGGGGCCGTCGATGCTGATCTGCACTTCTTCGCGGGCGGAGATCGCGGTTGCCTGGCGCCGCAGCGCGGACACCAGGCCCTCTTCGGCCAGCGCGCCGGGGCGCAGTTCGAAGATCAGCGCCCGCATCTCGGCGAGCGCCCCGGCGGTGAGGGTGCGCAGCCGGGCGACCGCGCGGGCCGCTGCTGAGTTTTCGGCCAGCCCGGCTTTGGCCAGCGCGAGCTGGGCGGTGCTGGCGTGCATGGTCATTGAGAACAGGGCCTGGGACACCGAGTCATGCAGTTCGCGGGCCAGGCGGTTCCGCTCGGTGGCTTGGCTGGCGCGCAGGGCGGCTTCGGCGCGGCTCACCTCGGCCACGGCTGCGGCCATCAGCAGCCCGGCCAGGAATACCACTGCCAGGAACAGCTGCAGGAACCACAGGGCCCGGTCATGGGTGTGGCTGACCGCGGCGAACAAGCCGTGATCGGTGGCGGTTGCCCACTCGGCCAAGACCGCGATCACGGCACCGGCGGCGGTGGCGCCGCGAGTGCCGAACCGGATCGCTGCCCAGCCCAGCGGAATCAGCGCCAGGTAGGTAAGCTCCGGTGGCCATCGCCAGAACGCCAGCCAGGTGACCAGGCAGGTCATCACCGCCAGCAGGCTGCCTTCGAGCAGGGCGTGCCGGGGCCGCACCGGTGAAGCCTCCCGGGTGAGCCAGGCCAGGATCAGGCTCCCGACGATCAGCACTCCGAGCGCGTCACCGGTCCACCAGCGCGCGAACTCGGTGAAAAACGGGCCATGCGGTTGGGTGAACCGGGTCGCCACCGCGCCGATCAGCGCCCCTAAAGCCGGGGCCGCAGCCGCCGCGCACACTACGAACGTGGCCAGGTCCCGGCGCCGGCTCAGCTGCGGGGAGCCACCGAGGGCCCGCAGCACCAGCACAGCGCCCAGCGCCGGCTCAGCAGTGTGGGCCAGCGCTGAGCCGATCGCGGTGCCCGCAACCTCGCCGACAATCACGTGGGCGGCTAGTTCGCTGCCGAAGGCGGCGGCCAGCACGACCGGCCACCAGCGCCGCGGCACCAGCAGCAACGCGGCCACGGTCACCCCGGCGGCGGGGAAGAACACCTCACCCGCGGAGGTGCGGTGGCTGAACTGGTAGACCACAGCCGCGCCTGTGGCGTGCGCGGCCGCGGCCGCGGCCGCGGCCGCGGCCGCCAGGAACAACCCGACGGCACCGAGCCCGTTACCGGCCCGCAGCCGGTCCCAGCCGGTGCCGCGCGGAGCGGGTAGCGCCGGACGGCCTGGAAGCGGATTCGCCTGCGGCTGATCCTGGCCCGGCACCGGCCGCCCAGGACGGCCCGGGTTGTGAGCATGGTGAACCGTCATTGTCCTTTCACGCTACCGGCGGTCACTAGCGGACTAGCCCGCGAGCATGCCCCGGGGGGCACCGGCCCCTGTCCTGGGCATGACCAGGACAGCCAGCCCAGGCACGCGCGGAAGGCGGCGCTGCCGGCTGCCCGCCTGGAGGATGGGCCGGGACTACGGAATCTGAGGTATCTGGCACCGGCGGCTTGCTCAGGTTGATGGCTGGCGTCACGCCGATACCGGGCAACGCGCCGCCCGGCGAGGCTCAAAGCCAGGACAGAACGCTGCACCACCGAAGCGCGACCAGACCACTTACCAGCAGAAGGAGGCGCGATGATGCTCACCTTCTTCTACGCCGCCGGCACCGCCGCTCTCCTCGAGCTGGCCGCCGATTATGCGGGGCACCGCGCCGCGACATCGATGACTCCTAGAGGGGCCACCTCACAGACCGTCACCGGCTGCTGACTCTGGATCGCCAGGCTGACGCCGAGGGCCGCAGCTCTGTCTTCGAAGAACTGGCCTACGTCATTTGCCGCATCCATCCCGCGTCAGATGACCGCCATGAAGCCCGGTCGAAGCGCCGATGCGCCAGCTTTGGCCCGCGCCAATGATGGGCATACCGACCGCACACAAGAGGGGAAGGGCCAGATGCGGGAGGTGCACGACGGAGGGACGGCTCACCCGAGAGGGATGACCATGCGCTGGACGATTCGTCACGCGGCCGTGACGACCGCAACGGTCCTGGTCTTCGCCTTGACCGCAATGGTCTTCGCCTTGATGGCGCCGTCCGCCGCCCAGGCCCGGGTGATCGACTGAGGGGGTTCAGCCTCAACCCCCTCAGGGAGCCTGCTACGAGCCGGTGTGGGTGAACGGCAGCAGATCATCATGACGTTTCCGTAAGCCGCCGCCAACGCAGGCCTCGTCGTCCTGATGGATACAGGGGCGGTGTTCATCGGCACCGCCGGCCCGAGCAGCTCGCCCGTGCCACCTAACGACCGGCCAACTCCGCAGGAGGAGGGGACAGGATGGCTACCGCCACCACCACCGTAAGCGATGGACGCCACGCGTATCGACCTCAGGCGATCGGCCGAGTCTTCGGCTGGTTCTTCCTCGCCACGATCTTGACCTCTGTTGTGGCGTACTTCGTCGGCTACCACCAGATGCTTTACCACCCCGGCCTCATCACCGGGGCCGGGGCCAACCCTGCCCGCGGCATCGCAACCGGCGCGACGCTAGAGGTCTTGCTCATCATCTCCAACGTCACCACCGCGGTGGTGGCGTACCCCGGTCCTCAAGCGCGAAAGCGAGATGGGGGCGATCGGCTACGTGGCGGCCCGTCTCGTCGAGGCCATGTTCATCGCGATCGGGATCGTCAGCGCCCTCAGCTTCGTGCTGATGCGACAGGAAGCCACGGCCGTTTCTAATCCTGTTCTCGGGCATGTATTCGTTTCGATCTACTACCGAGCGTTCCTCGTCGGGCCTGGGTTCTTCGCGGGTCTGGCGAATGGAGTGATCCTGGGCTACCTGATGTACCGATCCGAGCTAGTGCCGCGAGGCATGACGTGGCTGGGTCTCGTCGGAGGACCGCTCGTCATGATCACGGGCGTCTTGGTCATGTACAACGCGATCCCGCGCGGCGGCGCGATCCAAACCATCGCGACGCTGCCCGAGGCCCTCTGGGAACTGTCGCTCAGCATCTACTGCATCGTGAAAGGGTTCAGGCTTACTTCCCCGATCCTTCGTCCGGACGGGGTGACGACGCGGCCGGAGTCCGACAGCGCGCTGCGGCACGAGCTATTGCAACCCGATCCGTGATCTCTACGCGCGAGCCCCGCCGGGCCGCGGCCTTGGTAAAAGCGGTCTGCAGCGGTCCTCTGCCGCATGCTGGTCACCGGTGAGCAAGAAGGCGACCCGGATCAACGCGCCGGAGCGGCCTCGGCGATCCCCCGTGCAGGACAGTTACCGGGCACTGGATGGAGGTGACATCAAAGGTGACCCAGCCCGCGCCGTCAGCCAGACGATCGTCGGTGTAGCCCTCCAGGCCGTGGGCGAACATGGCCGGGAATTCTGCCATCGCTGCCTTCATCCACTCCGGATCACGGAACAGCGCCACGTCAGACGGGGCGAGCGCTGCCGCCATACCGCCGCCGCGCATCTTGCTGCCACCCTCGCCGTGCGCATCGGTAGCCGCAGCCAGAGCCGCCGCGCGGTCGGGCGCCTCCCACACGGCATGAACGTGGGGTCGGCTCATGGTGGCCCTGCCGTCCGGCCAGCACATATCGGTCATCGAGCAGCAGGCGACAACGCCGAGGGCGCGCTCAGGAGCGAGCGCGACAAGCGCCATCGCGAACGCGCCGCCGGTCGCGATCCCCACCGCGGCGAACCGCCCGATACCCAGGTGATCGGCGACAGCGAGCGCCTCGGGCACCCAGCCGGCGATCGTGCGGCCCGGCTGCGGTGTCGACAGGCCATAGCCGAGCCGGTCTATGCCGATGATGCGAAGACCCGCCTCGGTGGCCTCCCGCCGCAGGTAAACCGGCTCGAGCCTGCTGCCTGGCCGCCGTGGCATCAGGGATGCCATAGTCCGCGAATCCCACCGTGCGACCGCTAGCGAGCCGGATCGTCTGGTCCTGCACGCGCCCTTCCTACCATTCGCGGGCACGGATCGCCTCGTTCGGTGCGCCCATTGACCACGGCCTACACCGCTACCCGAGCGCGCCGAACGGCGGTTATCTCAAGTCGTCTGCAGATAATGCCTGGTAGATAGGCGTTTCTGCGGCGTAGACATGTCTCCGCCGCGACAGCGCGCAGAGGAAGTTCCATGTGCATGAACACGCCTGCCCGGCTGACAGCCGGTGCAGTTCCCGACGACGGTCCGTTGCTCTCTGTAACGATCTCTTCATGCTGGACGGGCAGTGCTGGCGCGCCGCTTCCGGTGCTCGGGCCGCGGGCGGCCCTGCGCTCCGGTCGGCTTGCCCTCGGTGAACTGAACTTGCAGGTGCAAACGACGGCACCGGCCGGGGCAGCGCCGGAACCAGCCGCGTTTCCGCCGCTTCCCATGTCACTTTCCGTAGTGGCCGGTCAGTGAGCTTGAGACGCTCTCGGCGAAGGTCGCCGGGCATGCCTACGGACGGACCAGGACCTCAGGCACTGCGGCGGCTACAGCGGAGACGCAGCTGTAGATAACGTGTCCTCGCCGAAGCAGAGGACCCGCGGCGGTTACAGCGAAGACACCCAAATCCGGACTTGAGATAACGGCGGCTACGGGCGCGATCGTGCCCCGCCATCCGTGCGCGCTGGGTTAGCGCCGATTTCCGCGCAGGCAGTTCGGGGCAACCTTCAGGCGAACTGGTAGCGGATGGGGCGGCCTGCCCACCAGGGGACGGGTGTGGTGGGTGGCAGGTCTGCTGATCGCAGGACGGGTGAGAAGGCGCGGCGGTCGAGGCGGACGGTGACCGCGTCGCGGTCGGTGATGATCTGGCCGGGGGTTTCCAGGAAGCGCCGCTGGATGGTGTCGGGGGTGGCGGTGGCGTAGCCGGGCAGCCGGGCGCGCAGTGCGGCGGTGAGGGCCTGGGCGAGGACGGCGAGCATGACGTCGAGGTCGACGTTGAGGTTGACGGTGCTGGAGAGGGCGTCGGCGCAGAATGCGCGGATGATCTCGGCGAGCCGCTGCCCGATGGTCATGCGGCGGGCGTACTGGGTGATGACGGCGCGGGTGGTGAGGTCGTTGTCGTTGGTGATGATGACGGTGGGCTGGTCGCGGCCCAGGCCGGTGATGATCAGCTGGCGGACGGTGCCGGGGTAGCTGGTCAGCGTGACGGACCGGTCCTCGTGCACGCGGGGCCGGTTGTGCGGGCCGGGCCGGTCCAGGGTGATGGTGGTGAAGTCGTTGCCGGCCAGGGTGTTGATGTACCTGGTCAGCGACCGGGACCGCATCCGCAGGGTGAGGAATCTGACGCCGCGGGCGTCCAGTTCGCCAAGGACGTCCTGGGTGGTGACTTTCTGGTCCATGATCAGCATCTTCGGGTCGGAGCCGGAGACGGCCTTCCAGTGGTCGCAGAACGCGATGGCCTCGTGGGCCTGGGTGGCCCTGGACAGGTCGGCGTTGGCGTAGGCCAGGTTGTGGGTGCCGGTGTCCTGGGCGAAGAAGGTGAGCACCGAGCGGGCGCGCTGGGACCGGGTGGGGACGTAGTGCTTTTCCAGCACCGGGTCGCGGCCCCAGTGCATGACCGCGTGGAAGTCCAGGCCGAAGACCGCCTCATCGCTGCTGGCCAGGCCAGTCCCGATCATCTGCTTGTCCAGGGCGGCCAGGAACTGCTGCTGGTGGGCGTGGGAGAGCCGGTAGCTGTACTCGGTCAGCGCGGTCTTCTTCGGCAGCACCGCGAGCCCGGCGAACAGCGCGGCGGCGGGGTCGGCGAGCAGGTCATCGACGTGGGAGACCCGCCGGGTGCGGGTGAGCTTGAGGGCCAGCAGGGACAGCAGCCAGCTGACCGCGGGGATGACCCGGGTGCCGGGGTAGCCGGCCGCGGCGGCCAGCGCGGGCAGGTCCAAGGCGGCCAGATCCGGGATGGCCAGCAGCAGCCCGGCCCTGGTCGTGTCCAGCCGGGCTGGCCAGGCGGCGAAGTCCAGGACCTTCGCCGCGGGCAGGGTCGTGTCCCGGCCGGCGGTCGCCGGGCTGGTGCTGGCCTCGGGCTGTGGCCTGCGCAGCAGCCGGCCGAACCCCTCCTCGGCGAGGATCTCCGCGACCGAGGTGCGGTTCAGCGGGGTGCCCTCCGCCGATAGCCGGGCCGAGATCTCATAGCTGGACAGCCCCTGCCGGCGCAGCCCGATGACACGGCCGCGGACCCGATCCCTGGCCGGGGCGGTGCCGGGCGGCGGGCCGGGCTTGCGGGGCGGGGCGAATAGCTCCAGCTTCCCGGCCCGGTGGTCGCGGACCAGGTTGATCATCGCCCACCGGGTATACCCGAGCCTGGCCCCGGCCTGCTCATACGTCAGGCCCTCGGTGAAATAGGCGCGCAGCGCCTCGTACCGCCGCTGGTTCACCTGCTGCGGGGACGTGAACCACCCCGCCCCAGCATGTTGCCCCGATCTGGCTGTCACAAGAGCATTCTTGCGGATATCCTGTCCACCCCGCGATCGTGAGCAGCCCACCCGAATCATGCCCGTGTCCGCCCGCCTGTCACGATCTGTCCCGCGCTGAACCCGGCAAACCAGGCACGCGCAGCGCCATCCGGGCCAGATAACGAATTGAACACGCCTCATCCAGCGCCTTGATCATGCAATGCCAAGGCAGCCCTCGATCGCAGAGCTATCACGTTCTAGCAGGTCACACCGCTCGGCTCCGGTCACCCGCCACAACGATCAAGCCTCAGGATTGCCCCGAACCCCCTGCGCGGAAATCGGCGTTAGGGCCGTGGCCTGGGGACAGCCCCGCGGAGGAGACGCAGACTGAGTTACACCGACTGGGGGAGGGCTGTTGTATCCACCATGGCGCTGGGAGCGTTCCCTCGCGGCCGGCTGGAGACGACCGGCTGGGGACGGAGGAGGCCCGATAATAGTCGCCCGGTTCCGGTTGCAGTGTCGGCCGGAGCGTGCCGAAGAGATGGCCGCGGCGATCGCAGCCGTGGAAGCACCAAGCCGTGCGCTTCCCGGTGTCGTTTACTTCGACGTCGCACGCAGCCTGACGGACCCGGACACCTTCGTCGTCATCGAGGTGTTCGAGGACCATCAGGCGCTGGACCATCAGAACGCGCAACGCGAGGTCGCTCAGGTGCTGAGCCTCATCGAGGTGGGCGCCCTCACCGGCGATTATGAGTGGACGGTCTGGGAGACCTCAGCAGCGGAGTAGATCCCGGCACCAGGCCACGGCTGCCCCTGCCTCCCTACGGGGAACAACCGCCCCGCAGAGCACCGCAGGAGCGACACCGCGGGTGGTACGAAGTTGGCCGCATGCCATCCGTATTTGGGCGATCCGCTGACTCCGCGACAACACCGGGGCGAGCGTAGCTGCTCTGTCGGCGGCTAGAAGCGGAGGCGTCAGTGCAGCACTGTCCAGGCAGGGACCCGGCAAAGTCGTTCATGCGGTCTGAAGGAGCTGTAGCGTCCGCTTCGGGTCACGGGCGTGGTGACGGTTGGCCGCAGCGATGTTGGCATGGCCGTCCAGGCGCAGCAGGCTGATGGCCA
>Ga0335077_10001307_pt1 | contig 29473 bp, 32 predicted proteins | sample Lox_Sample_31_FD_207151 | JGI IMG/M metagenome (GOLD analysis project Ga0335077, IMG submission 207151) | Soil microbial communities from Loxahatchee National Wildlife Refuge, Florida, United States - Lox_Sample_3.1 | ecosystem: Environmental > Terrestrial > Soil > Wetlands | place: USA... | reverse complement strand
TCTGAGACGGGTTCAGCATGCGCACCGGGTCCCCGTCATCCTGACAGCGGAGGAGGTGCAGCGCGTGCTCGCTGGCATGCAAGGCACCACGCACTTGATGGCGCAGCTTCTTTATGGAGCAGGGCTTCGCGTGGGCGAGTGCGTGACCTTGCGGGTGAAAGACGTGGACTTTAATGCGGGTACGATCACGGTCCGATCCGCAAAGGGCTCCAAGGACCGCACCACCCTTCTTCCGCAGTCCCTGGTCGCTCCGTTGCGCGAACACATGCTGCGTATCGCGCGACTTCATGCAGATGACCGCCTCATCGGCGGTGGTTTTGCACCTTTACCGGACGCACTTGGACGAAAGTATCCTGCAGCCTCGGGCTCCCTGCAGTGGCAGTTTGCCTTCCCTTCCTCGACGAAACGTCGAAATGCTCTCGGTCAGTGGGTGAGATGGCACGCATCGGATACGACCTTACAAAGAGCGTTCAGGCGAGCGCTGTGCCGGGCGGGCGTTCGCAAACATGCCACCGTACACACGCTCCGTCATTCCTTTGCTACGCATCTATTGACTTCGGGAACGGACATTCGAACGATCCAGCTCCTTCTCGGTCATCGGCACCTAGAAACCACGATGATTTACACTCATATCATCGAGGCCACGCGCGGTGTCACCAGTCCGCTGGATCGCCTAGCCGGGAGCGCCGTCAGAGCCGGTCAGCACCTCATGCCGTAAAAAGAGACAGAAGATCGCTCGGATGCCGCTTCGCGTACTCTGAATCTCGGCTTCGGGGAAGCGTGATCGACAGCTCAGGGCCGGTGCCATCATTGCCGAGTCGGCGTGCTTTCGGCCCACGTCATCTCGGCGAGCTCGCTCCGCACCGCTCCCACCGCCAAGCGGGCTTGCTACACATGCATCGTGGCGATTTCGCGACCAGTCCCAGTGGAACCGGAGCCCGGAGGCAAATACGCTTTAACCCACCTGCCCTCTGGTGGCGGGAGATTTTGGAGGGCTGAGGAAGCTTACTCATCGCGACCGTATGCGTACCACCGATGTTTCCCATCAATTGCCCCAGTTCGATCTTCCACCGACCTCTGAACTATTCTCCAAGGTGGCGCTTGTTGAGCGCCATCCCAATTTGCTGACGCACCCTCGCGTTCAATGGGCGCTGCGAAACCGGGCAACAAATGGCCTTGCGTCCGTCGTCTACGAGTCGAGGTCAGGGGAGCTCCTGGTTCACGAGCCGGAGTTCCTGCGCTGGTACTTAGGGCTAACAGGTCGGTCCAGGCCTCGCGCATCTCGCACCCGGCCCCGCCGCGCGGAGTCACGAGGCGTGAGTTCCAGTCATCTACCCCGTTAGCCGACGGACTACTAGTCCCCTGATTCGCCCGACAACCTATTGTCCCTGGTAGAGATGCGGTCTTACTCAGTGCAAACTCAGTGCACCGTGCGAGCAAGCCATCGACTTGGCTTTTGCGAAGGGCCGCAACCCCAAGGAGCCTCTGGTGAACGTCCGCTCTCCGGTCTCTCACTGTGGTTGCGACGCGTCGACTAAAGGGTCAGCCGGGCGAAGGGAAGAGTTGTCGAGGCGGCGCGGGCGGTCGATTAGGCAGCGCCTTGCGGCCGTTCACTGTCCGGCGCGAAACAGCTACGGCACCGCACATGAGAACCTAGGGAGCACATCAGGTCGTGCGCACTGAAGTGCCACGCGCGAAGCAACCGCAGGCACATCTACTTTACCTCCCAGACTGAGACGTCCTGCCCGACAGCAATCGCGAAAAACCGACTGTCGGGTGAGATACTCAGCGCGGGGTTAAATCGATTATTCACCGGGATAGCTTGCAGAAGGTGCCGGTGCTCGCCGTCCCATATGCGCACATTCCCATCTATATAGCCTTCGATCAGATAACGACCGTTGCGGCTGTATCTGAGTGCACTGACAAATGCCGCGTCAGTTGCAGGTTCGTCCAAGAGCTCCCTACCGGACCTGGGGTCAAAGATTTTCACGGCATTAGGTCCCGGATACGAGCCCCCAACTATCGCACCAGCCGCCAGAGCGCTGCCGTCGGGACGCCAATCGAGTGCCTGGATAGCGTTGTAGTCCGGAAAGGCCTCGATTGTCCGCACAATCCTACCGCCGGAGAGATCCACAATAAGGATCTGAGGGCGAACTATCACAGGCGGGCCGTTTGGTCCCAGCGAAGTCGTGGAACCCGCTACAGCGGCAAACCTCCCGTCGGGACTCAGCGCCAGCTTGCGTGGAACGAACGGTCGAGTCGTAACGCCCCAGAGCGCCTCCCAGGTATCCGTCCTGTGCAAAACAATATTGGGGCCGGAAAGACGGTCCATCGTGCGAACTAACAGACGAGCATCGGGCGAGAATGCGAACCCCATCTCACCGGACGCCCCCTTGGGTTCGGCGATATCATCAGCAACCGCCCAGGTCTTGGTATCCCATACGCGGACAAGTCCGAATCCCACCTCCGGACGATCAAGTACATGACCAACAGCCAGCAGCGAGCCGTCGGGGCTGTATCGAATGGCATCGCCGCCGCCCGCGCTCGAGTTCATGGGCAGTACACGAACAATCTGACTTGGCGTGCGCCACTTCCAGACATGAACTTCGGGCCCGGCAACCATCCCATTCGTCGCCAGCTGCGATCCGTCCCCGTTGAAGTCGAGCCCCCCGACGACAAACTCCGGGTTTTCTCTATACTCAGCGACTTTCTTCGCAACGGGATTGAGGTCGAGCCAGCTAGGCGCGCCCGCATGACATGTCCCGGAAGTCACAGGTACGAGCGCAAAGCCCATAAGAAGCGCTAGCGCAGGAGTAATACTACTTTTCAATGGAGATCCAGACGGGCATTGGACGAGATCCCTCCATCCTCGCGGTAGCGAATTCATCGGGCTTGTCGGTGAAGATCTCGCATCCTCTCTGTGGCGTCACATAACCGCAGTGCATCTATTTCAGCTCCCAAACGGAGACGTCCGGGCCCGCGCCGATCATGAGATACCGGCTGTCCCGGGACACGGCAAGGGTGGTATGAGAACCTGTACTCGTGCGGATGGTTTGGAGGAGCTGCTTGTGTTGACCGTCCCAGATGCATACATGCTCGTCGAGAGAAGTTTCAACAAGATAGAGCCCGTTCGGGCTATAGCGAATCGCGTTGACGTCCGCGACTTTTGCCGTTTCGCTTGCTGACTCAGCACCTGTCATGGGATCGAAAATCTTGACCGCGTAGGGCCCTGGGTAGGTGCCTTGCACGATCACCCCAGCGGCGAGTGATCTGCCGTCAGGACTCCACGCAAGCGCCCTTATTTGGTTTTGATCGGGAAACGCACCTCCGATTGTCCGCGTGATCTGTCGCTTCTCCAGATCTATGATCAGCACTTGTGGGTGGCAAATCATTTGGGGGTTCGCCTCACAGGTTTCTCCCCCCATCGCTGCGGAGTGAAATTCTGGGCTGAGTGCCAACACCCGGGGGCGAAACATCCCCGTTTCTAGACTCCACACCTCGCTCCAACTGTCCGTCTGGTGAACGACTAGAAAGTACCGAGCACCACGCTGAACGCTGCGAACGAAGAATCGTCCGTCGGGCGAAAAGGAGAAATCCATTACGTTGGTCGCGCCGCCCGGCTCGGCGACGTCGTGAACGACCTCGCCAGTGTGCGCATCCCAGATGCGAATCAGGCCAGAGCCGATCCTTTGGGCACCCAGGTCATGACCCGCAACTAGCAGCGCGCCGTTCGGACTGTAGCGAATTCGACCGTCACCACTCGAGATGCCCATCGGCAGAACGCGTGCAATACGCTCGTTACGCCAGTCCCAGATATGGACGTCCGGTCCGGTGGAAAGCGCGTTGATTGCCAACTCGGTGGCATCCTGGTTGAAGTCCGCGCCACCCACCCAGATACGCTCCCTGAACTCTGCAACCTTTTTGGCGACCAGTGGTGATGCGCCCTGAGCGGTAGGCGATCCCAAGGCGAACGCAACATTCGCAAGGAGCGCACCGACGACAGCGAAGCTACGCTTCAATGGAACGTGACCCACAATAGGACCATTCTACTTTGGAGGGCGACTGCACGATGGTCCGATAAGGTCCTCTGCTGCGTGATCTCTATCGGTTGCGAGCAACCTGGACTACTGAGCAGGCTGGCCTGGAGCCCAAGAACAAGGCAATGAATCCGCGTGCGCCACCGCCAAGGTGATTGCCAGCAAGGGAATCTTCCTATTGGCCATGTACTCTAGTTAGGCAAGCGGGAAAGCAATGGAAGCTTCGCCGTTTTCAGCCGTACGGTGTTGTGATAGGACTCTCAGGATTGCCGCGGCCAGGGTCGGGGAATGGCCGCTTTCGGGTGAGCAAGGCGGAAAGGCGAACTTCCGCTTGTGGCCGACACCGCCTTCGCGGAAGGCACATAATGAACCGGCTCCGGGCCTGCACTTAGGGGACCAGGATGGCAGCTACCCTATTCATTTCAGCCCTGCTGTCGGTGTTGCCTGGTCTGGCCATCGCCAATGTGGCCGCACCCAGCATTCCTGATACGCCAGCCGGCCATGCGCTCTCAACGTGGCTCGATGCCTTCAACAGTGGTGATAGCGCACGATTCGAATCCTTCGAACAGGCCCATGCTCCCTGGCTGGTTCATGACGCGGAAATAGGTCGCCGGGCGCGTACTGGAGGCTATGACCTGCTAGCCATCGATAAGGGGGACGAGTTTTGGATTGCCTTCCGGCTGAAGGAGAGAGCTAGTGCGGAACAGGTGGTCGGCAGCCTCGTGGTCCGCTCGAACGAGCCCGATCATATTTCGTTATTGGCGCTCCGGCCGGCAAGCGCGAAGTCCGGAGCGTTAGTACTAGACGAGGCGGAGCAAAGCCGTGTGATAGGAGGTGCCGTCAAACTGCTAGAAGAGTTTTACCTGTTTCCGGATGTAGCGAAGAGGGCCGCTGCGAAACTCCGAGCTCACGAGAAGCACGGAGAATACAGTGGTATCAGCGACGGTGACGTTTTCGCCGCCCGGCTCACTGACGACCTGCGCGTATTCAGTGGCGATAAGCACATTGCGGTGGATTTCTTTGCCAAGCCGATGCCGGACGAGCCTCTTCCACGGCGCCCACACCCCGACCCTCAGCAGCTTGCGGCGAGCAATTGCGGGTTCGAGAAGGCAGAGCATCTGCCTCCGAACATCGGTTATCTGAAGCTTGACGCGTTTGCGGAGCCGGAGCACTGCACATCGACCGCGATAGCCGCTATGAACTTTCTTGGGGACAGCGACGCGCTCATCATCGACCTGCGAGACAACCACGGCGGAGCCCCGCGAATGACCGCCATAATTTCAAGTTACCTCTTCGACGAGCCTACCCATCTCGACGATATTTACGATCGGGGCGAGAACAGCACAGAACAACTTTGGACCTTTCCCTATCTGCCCGGAAAGAGGTTCACGGGAAAGCCGGTCTTCGTGCTCACATCCAAGCACACGTTCTCGGCGGGTGAAGAGTTCAGTTACGACCTCAAGAGTCTCAAGCGAGCGACGATAGTTGGTGAGGCGACCGGCGGCGGAGCCCATACCACTGCGCCCCACAGGATCGACGAACATTTCTTTATTCGAGTGCCCTTCGGGCGCTTCATCAACCCAATTACGAAGACGGACTGGGAAGGCACGGGAGTAGAGCCCGACATCAAGGTGCTCGCCTCCGACGCTCTGGAGGAAGCGTTGAAGCGCGCGCGTGGTGGGCCGTAAGCGGCGCCGCGTAACTCGTTCGCCATCAGGTCGGAACGTATAATGTGTTAGTCCGCGCCGGCGCCGTCGGCGATTTGGTGAGACTGATCAACTGTGTCAGCTTTGAACCCTCGCGGAAAGCCGCTTGTCGCCATTCAGAGAACCAAGGATGGCGGGGTGGGTATGCCAGCGACTTTCGAGTTGCTGCAGCAACATCTGACAGATGCGCTACGAATTGATCTTTTTCCCTCCACCCGAGCTGTCGTGCTCGTTATTCCGTTCAGTGAATTGCGCCACGAATGCACTGAGTCAGAGTGGCGCGAACTTCAAGTAGGTCTTGCCGCTAAGGGAATACGGACGACGCGGCGTAGGTGGTGGCAGTTCTGGATTCGGTGAGAGGCGAAGAGCGTTTGCCCCTGTCACCACAGCGTCGGCGCTCAAGGTGGGATGTCCGTGATCGGGAAACTCATGCCGCATTCGCGAGCGGCTGCTTCTTGCCGGCAGCAGCCCATTAGCGCTCCACGCTTCGGCTCAGCCCAGAAGAACTCCGGGGTCTGCGTTCGAGACTTGGCGACCCGAGGCTTGGCTGGGGCAGAATGAAGTTTGCCCCAGCTAATATTAGCGGCTAATATTAGCTCATGGGACGAACGACACGAAGGCAGGTCGCGCTGTACCTCGATGACATATTTGTCGACATGCTCGACAAGCTGGCCAAGAAGACCGGACGTACGAAACAGGACCTTTTGAGGGAGGCCGTCAACACGCTACTCGCCGAGTACCGGATGTTCGATCCTGCAAGGCGCAAATCCTAAAATCGCGGTCCTGGCCGCCCGCGCCACCCATCGAGCGTGTCCGCTTTCGGTAAGACTGAAATCGCAGCCTGAGCGCCTGCTTCTGACCCTTCTAAGACATCGCTTCCGCCGGCTAGCGGCCGGTCAGAATCCCGACAGCCGACATTCGAACGGCCGGTTTGCGGCTGAGCCGAGTGAACGCGGGATCATGGGGCAAGCTTTTTGAGCATCCAGTGGCCCATGTCCAAGATCTGCGTCCGATCGCTGTGGTTTGTGTGGTATAGCGCGTTGAGATAAGCCGTGTCCCAGGTACTCAAGCCTTCGGCCGGCGCATGTGCAGGGTCGCTGAGTAGCCGCAAGATCGTGGGTGCGTCGCCGAGTTTCGTGTCGGCACGAATCTCCGCTAGCCCGACCATCGCCGTGTAAGCCGCCAATTGCTCGAAGGTGATTCCTTTCGTGCGACCGGTATCTATCAACACAACGACAGAAGAAAGATCCCTCACGGCACCCCACTGAATGTGGCTGCTGCTGCCCCCGTCACACATGAGCACCGAATCCTTCCCCAGCAGGATGAAACCGCAGGGCGTTCCATCGACGTTATAGAGCGCCACGTTGTACCAGACGCGTATTGGACTCGATGCGGTGGCGAACTCGTTGATCTCCTTCCCGCTGGCATCGCCGAATAGCTCAGGTTCCTGCTTGCCCAACGCCGCGACGAGCTCATCCGGAACCTTGGTCGCGATGACGTAGAAATTGGGTTTGCAACTGCCACGCGCTAACGGGGCACCGGCGGACTCGGCAATCTTCGACAAGCGATCAAGGACGAACTCGCCATAGTCCCGGGTCATTCCCGCGATCGCGAAACAAATGGGAATTTCCGTCTGCCACTGCGCGAGCGAGTCCTGAAAGGGCACCTTGGTAATTCCCGAGACGAATTTCCTCACCCGCCGCTCGAGCGCGGCTCGTTCGCGCTGGGCCTCGATGGTGATTGTCTCCAGCTTGGTCTGGGCTTGGTCAGCGTTAGGCACCGGAGGGGCCCCAACTGCCGCAGTGGCCAGTACCATCAACAAAGCCAGCGACGCGATCGATATCCCGGCTTTCATGCACGGAACCCGCTCTATAGTCGCACTCGCGGTGGTCAACTTCGATTTTAAGTACCTCGCCCAAGGCACGCCATCCCTCTTTAATGCCTCGTTAATGTCGTATTAATCCTCGAACGCAACAGACGCGTGTGTAGCCGCTCGGCTCCCGACGGCGCCCCGCGCGAGTGGCCGTTAACGGGAGATCTAGCTGGCGGGTCCCAGCGGCAGCTTCTGGCCGGCTGCTGACGGATTGGCCTGTACTGGCGCTCATGACCCGTTGCCGACGGTCGCGGCTCCCGAAAGCGGTCAGTTCGGACCCCGACAGCAGACCCTCACGCCGCGAGTCAGGTATCGTTGACGCCAGGGCACGCGTTATGGACCTGTCGGATATTCATCAGAGCAAGCTCAATGCCATCGCTCGCCGGCTGAATGAACGGCCCCGAAAGACACTCAGCTTCGAGACGCCGCGCGGCGCAGCGCCCTCCTGCCGCAGCTATTTCGTGAACCACCGCGGAGCTCTCCTTACCGGACATGAACAAACGATTAAACAACTTGAGTTCGGAGCGCGGAGTGATACGTTTAGTCGCACGCGTCGGGTGTTGCTCTGATGAGGCGTTAGCAGAATGCTTCGCAGGCCCCTCAACCGACTACTTGCACTGATTGCCGGTCTCGGCAGCTTGTACCTTCTTACGGGTTGTGCGAACGAGTTCGCGAGATTCTACAAGCCCGCACCGGCCGACTACGGGCAACTAATTGTTGCGCCCGCGACCCCACAGCTGCTCTGGTCAGGCCATCCAGACGCCGACGCCAAACAACTCGCCGAAGCAGGATATGTGTTGATAGGGACCTCTTCTTTCCATGGCGGGCCCGATCCGCAGTGCGAAAAGGAAGCCCTCGCACAGGGAAAGAGCGTGGGAGCGGCAATCGTGCTACTGAAGGTCGAGTTCGGGTTTATGGGCAGTCACGGCAGGCACATGGCCCAAGTGGACGAACCAGCGACAGGTGAATTCTTTGCCTCCTACTGGGGCAGAACAACCCCAGCGCCGCCGGGCAGCTCGATCCGTCAGGTCCCAGGTGACCGGTAAGCGACCTCATGGATTCGTCCTGGAAATTGTCACGGGCAAGTGCGATTGCTCTCGTGGCCGCAGCCCACGTATGCCTCGTTTACCTGCTGATCACACTCGTCTCCACGCATGCTCAGCCCAGCGGTCCATCCGTAACGCCCATCGTGGTCAGCCTGATGGAGAGGCCACTCGGACCGCCCGTTCCGCTGGCAAAAATCACGCTGAATCCAACACTAGCAACGGTTCACATCAGCCTGCCGCAGGCTCCGGATTATCCGATCCAGATGCCGGCAAGGCCGACATCGAGCGCAAGCCCAAGCACCCCGGTTGCCGGATCGTCTGATATTGGTGCATCGGTCAATCAAGCGGGCGGCGCGCCTCTGACACTCTCCGTTACCCACTACGTCGCGCCGAGGTACCCGGACATTTCAGCACGCTTGGGCGAACAGGGCGAGGTGGCCCTGGCGTTGCTGGTCGACGCGAAGGGGAATGTCAGCCAGGTCAAGATCGAAAGCAGCAGCGGATCACTGCTACTGGACAGGGCCGCCGTCAGCGCCGTTCAGCAGTGGAAGTTCGCCCCCGTCAATGGCGCAGTACCGGGCGAGCCGATGTGGGGGCAGGTGAAACTCCTGTTCGCGCCGCCGCAGCGCATCCTCGGTGTTCCATTCATCGAGATGCCGTACGCCGCAGTCGCACAGAGGATCGATCGTGAGATAGGTACGAATCGCGAGGGTCCTGTGCATGCACCCTCGGCCGAGGTGTCAGTCCGCCGCTCGCTCAAGAAGCTGATCGACGCATTTCCTGCAACCCGGGGCAAGGATTCCGCAACGAACGCCGGGCAATCAATCGAAGCCGAGGTGGGCCTCCTGGGTGCGATCCATTCCGTTAGGTTCCTGGGCTTCGTAGATCACGGCATAGCCCTCGACACGACAGATTCAGGGGAGGCACAGGGCCCGCCTCAGCCCGAGAGCACGCACTGGGAGATATACGACATCGAGCAGAACCGCGGCTCGTCCGTCTGGCTGGTTGAGGCCACCGCGGGTGGTTCGATTCAGCGCATCGAACTCGCCATCCGATAAGAATCAACAATTTCTAAGCGGGCAGGCAATGTCCGCTTCGGAGCAGGCGGACCTGACCGCGACTGACCGAACGTGGCCGACTGCTGACGGATCGGCCACGTCCGGCCGGTCGTGACCCTTCAGCGACGGTGAGCCTTCCCGAAAGCAGTCACTGAGAACCCGGGTAGCGGACGCTCTTGATCCCGCCAGGCACGACCGGGCAGTAGGTACGCGAGGCACGAGCTGCCCCGTGCATCGAAGCTGTGTGAGCAGTTAATGACCGACGTAAGGTCCGCCGGAGCCTTCGGTAGTTCTCGATCCAAGGCTCGGGTGCTGCACACGACAACGGCAAGGTCTTCTTCTGCCATGGGAATCGTGTCGAGCAGAGATCTACCGGCAAATCCTTGAGCCAGTGCAGGAAGCTGCGTCTGCGGAGGCAATGTAATAGTCAGCGGCGCGCCAGGCTCCGTCGGAGTCCTTCATCACAATGACGGTCTCCGTCCCGTCGAAGCGAAGGTATGAGGAGGAAAACTTCGCGATCACATAGTCCCCCTCCCGCCCAGCCAGCCACCTTCCCTCCGGAGTGTAGTCAGGGATGGTCTGCGCGAACACCGCCGACTCCAACTTCCGCCAGCGCAGTGGGCCTAGCTGGTGACGAGCCTGGTCAATCGTGACGCGCCACAGTGATTGCGAATAACTGTACTTGCGGAAGAACGTCGATGCCGCGCTCCAACTCTCGGTGTACTTTTCGGCGTCCAGGAGCCCAAACCACGCAAGCGCTGTGGACTCCGCGGCCTGCCGCGCTGCAGCCTGCTCCTCCGCGCTCACCGGAGGAGCTGCCCGCCGAGGCTGCGGCGCACTCGTTGCGCAGCCAGTGGCGAGGTAGGCAATGCCTAAGGCGACTGATCCGTAAATGCACGACATAACACTCGGGGCAGACACGCGGACATTCCGTGACACGCGGCTAATCCACACCGTAGCGGGTTGTAGATACGAGATGCTCCGACTGCAGGACGAAGTCTCGTCTACCGTCTACGCGCGACGCATACCAATAGTGTCGCTCCTCGCGAGCGTACGGAAGCAGAGTCATAGGATCTATGACGATGCGAGCTTCGGTCGATGCGGTGTAGGCGGTGAGGTCGGCGTCGTCGATCACGTGATCGAGCGCCTCCTCATCGGGTGTTGCGCGAATCACCAGCTCCACGCAGCTCTGCGCCGTGGCAGCAGCGGTACAAGGCACCGTGCGTGTGAAGGCGAACTCAATCCGGTGTTGAACGACGGCGTGCGGTAGTCCGGGAAGGGAGAGAGGGGCAGAAAGTTGGTACCACACACCCTGCTCGAGCGTCGCACCGATCCACATCGCGGTCTCCAGCTGGTAGTTCTCGGCCGTCGCGGCTTCGAGCATCCCGGGTGAGAACGTGTCGGCCGTCGTCTCGATAACGTCCCTCAAGAGGCTGCGCGCCTGGTTACCGGTGGGTGCAGCAGCGCGGATGAGCTCCTCCGTCTTGGCGATGAGGCGAGCCGCGAACGCGTTGGTGTAATCCGTGACACCCTCGAACTCCCCGGTGGCGCTTACTTTGAAGTCCGCTGCGGGAGCGGCTGTGGGAGGGAGCGCGATCGGCGACGTCTGCACCCCCTGTATTGTCGCCCAGACACCAGGTTCGTATCCGGTCAGGCGATGCGCGTGCGAGACGCTCCAGCCGCCGGAGTTGTCGGCGCTGATGCGACGCTCAAAAGTGGCTGCGGCGCGGCTTCCCCCGATGTGACCGTCGACGAGGCATTCACGGTGACTCTCCAGCGTGATCCGGGCGTCGCTGGGGCGCCACGAGAACTGCAGGACCGCGCGGCGCTTCGGGAAGCCCAGCATCAGCCCAGCTACATTCGCATCGTCAGGTGGCTCGCCCCGCCAGGTGAGTAGTAGCTTGTAGGTCTGCCGAGCCTCGTCCTCGAGACCGTACTCCCGGTCCATGTCGAGAGCCGTCTGGAGCTCGGCAAGCGCCGCCGCGTTCTCGCCGAGCTGGTGCAGGACGGTTGCCAAGTCGACCTGCATAACGGCCATCGACGGGTAGTCGAACGCGTAGTGGTAAAGCTCGACGGCGCGGCGCGCCGCCGCGACCGCTATCCGCAGCTCGGTCTCACGGTCTGTCTCGCTGCCGCAAGCAGCGCGCGCGAGGTACAAGCGGTACTCGAGCTCCGTCGCGTGAGCCCAACCGTCCGGGAACATGACATGCGTTTTGGGGTTCGCCTCAACACTACCGAGCTGCTCCTGTGCGCGCAGGAAGCGCTCCGCACAAGGGCCCAGGGCTCCGCTGAGGAGGAACTCGGCATACGCGAGCTGTGCGCTCAGCACCGCAGGTGAGCCAGGATCGGTCCGCCCGATGCGGGCGATGGCTGCCTCGAAATCGCTCGCCTGGGGAGCACTCGTCTGCGCCTGAGGCCGCGTCACCGTGCAGGCGCACGCGAGGAAGGTGGTCACCGCACAGAGAAGAAGGGCTCGAGCGGCCATCAGTCATGAACGGACGGATCGGTATGCGCGCGGAACCCTACCGCTCAGCGGGCCGACCGGGTCGTTGACCTGGTCATCTGGGGGCAGCCCGGGATGCTGACGCCGTCCCTAGAGGGGGGGCAGAACGCCACCGGCATTGCGACCGTTCCGTAGTCCGATTCGGAGCACGACGTGGCGGTGCAATACGGAGGCTTGGGCTTGTGTGGAGGTCGCGGGCTCACCGTGTGCTCTGTTGCGCGCTTGGCGGTGGCTGCGCTTCCCTTTCGCGGGCCGATTACGAGGGTGCTTTGGGTGAGATGCCCGTCTTGCGGCATCGCGCCGCCCCGGCCCAGGCCAGAAGTTCGGTAACCGACTACGGAAACGCCGTGAGCGGCGGCGGAACCCCCATGAGCGACGTAACCGCCACCCAAGTGCCCGCCACCCGCGAAACTCCCCCCGCCGTGACCGCCGCCTCCGCCGTGTCCACCACTCCCACCGTGTCCGCCGCCCCCACCGCCTCCGCCTCCGCCATGCCCTCCGCCACCTGAGCCACCGCCAGAGCCTCCACCGGCGCTTGCGCCGCCGCCGGAGGAACTGCCGCCGGTACTTGCCGCTGAGACGACGACGAAACCGGCAAGGCTGAGGACGGCAACGACTGTGATGAGGAGGGTACGCATGGGAATGTCTCTAGGTGAGGAAGATCCACGCGCGCGCAGCTCAGGCTACGCCTTGATCAAACACTAGCGCGTTGGTGGCACCTGCGTCATTAACGGTTGATTAACGTCCATTCATTAAGGCGGGCCGAGGCTCACCGGGCCGATGCCGCTTCTGGCCGGGAGCGGCGGTTCTCGGCTCAATTGCCCGCGATCGGTCGGCTATGACTCAGGTTGACCCTGAGCAGCCCGCCGCGAAAGGCAGCTTCAGGGCAGACAAATTGATGTGAACTTGCAAGAAAGTGGACGCTCGACGCGGCTGACTCACAGCCGCAGACAATCGCCGACGGAAAGAATGACCATTTGCAATTTTGTACTCTATGACATAGAGTACTCTGCCACATAGGACGACGACCCTGCCAGGACTGAGGAAACATCAATGCCCATTTCCACCCAAGAAGCGGCAGAGGCCCTGACTGACATCGCGCTCGTGCAACATCGCGCTTCGATCCTGCGGGGCTACGAGCGAGGGGCGCCACATTTCGTGCTTTGGGGCCTCATATGGATGGTTGGTTACAGCTTGACTGATATCACGCCCACTATGGCCGGCCCAGGCTGGCTGGTACTCGACGTCATTGGAATAGCCGGTAGCTATTTCCTTGGTCGAGCGGCTGCGGCGAATGTGCCCGTGGCGAGTAAAAACTATGGCCGTCGTTTCTCCGCGGTGGGTGTAACGCTGTTTGCCTTTATATTGGCCACGTATTTCATAATGAAACCAAACAGCGCACCGCAATTTGGTGCCTTCCCGGCACTGCTCATGGCCGCTATCTACACGCTAGTGGGCATCTGGCGCGGGGTCCGTTGGGCGGTGTCAGGTGTGGCACTTGGCGTATTCACGGTCGCGGGTTTTGCGCTGTTTAAAGAGCATTTCATGTTGTGGATGGCCGCTGCTGGCGGTGGTGCGTTGCTGCTAACGGGCCTCTGGCTCAGGCGGGCGTAAGATGCCGACCGAGGTCAATGGGCTCATTCATCAGCCGCTGCGGTTGAAGATCATGGCGGCGTTGAATGGGTTACCGCCCCGCGAGGCGATCGAGTTTACCAGGCTGAAAAGCATCGTCGAAGCGACCGACGGCAATCTCGGCGCGCACTTGGCAACGCTGGAACAAGCCGGATACGTCCAAATTGAAAAGGATTTCGTCGGCAAGAAACCGCGTACTCGAGTCGCGTTGACCCGAGACGGGCGCAAGGCGCTGGTTCAGCATGTGGCCTACCTGCGCGACATCCTGGAGGGTGTCGCACCTGCCGGTTGAGCCTGCGGATCTGGTGTGAACGTCTGCTTTCCGGCTGGCAAATTGAGCACATGATTGTCTCCTGATGGCCGGATGCGCCCGCAGCGCCATAACCGGGGCACCTGTAGACTCCTGCGTCGTCATGGCGAAGCTCTGGGTTCAAACCATACGCGGGCGCGGCAAGACGGCCCATTGGTACTCGCCAACGCTGTGGCAGACGATGAAGGTGTCAGCATGGCTGCGACTGCTGCGGTCGCAGCATTTTCGGTTCGCCTGGAGCAAGTTACCTGCGGTCGTTGTGACCACGGCGATGACGGCGGGCAACTCGGCACTGGGCCTCGTGCAGTCGGCGATCTTCGGCAAGAGAGTGGACACGGCGGCCATCCAACCAGACCCAATTTTCATACTTGGGCATTGGCGTACCGGTACCACGCACGTACACAACCTACTGGCGCTCGATCCACGGCTCTCGTTTCCGACTACCTTTGAGTGTTCGGCACCACATCACTGTCTGCTTACAGATCGTCTGTACCCGAAGCTCTTCTCGTGGCTGCTTCCCACGAAGCGCGCGATGGATGACATGGAGGTGGGGTTCGATCGAGCCCAGGAGGATGAGCTGGCGCTCGTGGCCTTGGGTGCCCCCTCACCGTATTGGTCACTCGGTTTCCCAGGCGACCGCACAGGCCGACGATTTCTGACTTTGGCTGTGTCCGATGAGGAGCGGGAGCGTTGGGAGTCAACCTTTCTTGATTTCCTGCGCCTCGTCAGCTTCCGCCATCCCGGCAAGCCGCTCGTTCTGAAGTCCCCTCCCCACACCGGGCGCCTCGCAGTGCTCGCTCGGTTGTTTCCCCGAGCACGCTTCGTGCATCTCGTGCGCGAGCCCGTCACTGTCTTCGCCTCCACGGTGCGGCTGTGGCGGGAGAATAGAGCGCTAAACGCTCTAGCTCCGTGGAGCGAGGAGCAGCTCGAGCGGGAGGTCCTCGAGACGCTTCCAGAGATGTACCGGAATTTCGAACACGACCGAGCCGGCATTCCGCCCGGACAGTTTCATCAAATGCGCTACGAGGATCTCGTGGGAGACCCCCTTGCCGCATTGGAACGCTGCTACGGGGCGATTGGGCTTGGGGAGTTCGCCGTCGTTCGTCCCCATGTTGAGCGATACCTTGCGGGTCTTCGTGGTTACCGCATGAACGAGTTTGCGGTCTCTCCGGAGGGCACGGCGGCGATTCGCGCCTCCTGGGGAGCACTCTTCAGGGGGTGGGGCTACGAGATCTGATTCCTCAGCGCCGGCCGCGGTGGAGCCTCGCGTCTTCAATGTCGGCTTTCCGGCAAATTGAGTGACGATGTCGACAGTCCGCTCCTGGCCGACAGCCTCCCAGCCTGCCGTATCCGTCAGGACTTCCGTGCTCCGACGCCGTAGAGAGCGCCTTTGGCAATCACCGCAAGCGAGGGGGTCCTCCCGCTTCGCTCTCAAGGTCGCCCGGCGAGCAGAACGACTGCGCGCTCCGGGAAATGCTAGGGCGTTCGTCGCCGTACTCACGGCGTGGTCGTGCCGGTAAGCTTCGGTATGCTCTCTGCGGGCGGCTACTTGGAGCCGGTTGGCTATGGACCCTGAGCGCCTGCGCGTTGCGCCGACTGCGGCCACCTTCATCGCGGTGAGCGCGACGGCCAACGTCCTCCTATATCACCTGCCGCTGTTTTCGTTCTCGGTCGGCAATCTGGATCTCGCTTCCTTCACCGGGGATCTGACGCTCGCCACGTTGCTGGTCGCATTGCTGGCCGAAACCATTCTCATCTTCACCCTGGTGGCCCTCGTCTCCGACCGGCTGCTCAAGCCACTGTGCATGTTGTTTGTCTTCGGCAACGCGCTCGCGGTGTATTTCGTGGTCACCTATCGCGTCGTGTTGGACGAGACGACGATGGGGAATGTCCTCAACACGGATTTCGCCGAGTCCTTCGAATATCTGCATCCCGCCCTCATCGTCTACCTGCTGGCGCTCGGCGGCGTGCCCTGCTGGCTGGTCGCGCGGGTCCGCATCCAGCCGACACCACGCTCGCGGCTCGCCACCCTGGCGCTGGCCTGCCTGTCGGTCACCGTAATCTGGGCCCTGTTGGCCTCCCGCAGCTGGCTCTGGTTCGACGAGAACTCCAGAAAGATTGGCGGCATGGTGATGCCCTGGTCCTATGTCATCAACACCGCGAGATACCTGGCGCCGAGCTTGATAGCATCCGGGGCACCGGCTCGGCTGCCGCCGGCCACTTTTTCCCCCGGCGGAAAGACCGTGGTCATTCTGGTCATCGGCGAAGCAGCGCGGGCGCAGAACTTCCAGCTCTATGGCTACGGCCGCCCCACCAACCCGCTGCTGTCGAAGGCAAGCGTCGTCGTTCTGAAAAACGCGACGGCCTGCGCCACTTACACCACCGCGGCGGTGCGCTGCATCCTGTCGAATGCGGGCCCGGGATCGCCATTCTCCAAAGAGTACGAGCCTCTGCCCTCCTACCTGCAACGCAATGGCGTCGACGTCATCTGGCGAACCCGGAACTGGGGTGAGCCTCCGCTCAAGGTTCAGACTTACCAGAGAGCAGATGACCTTGCAGCAGACTGCGCCGGCACGCACTGCGCGTACGATGAGGTCCTCCTGTCGGGACTCGAGCGGCGGATCGAGGCTTCATCGAGTCAACGGGTATTCGTGGTTCTCCACCAGTCCGGCAGTCACGGGCCGGCCTACTACACGAAATATCCGCGCGAGTTTGAATACTTCAGGCCAGTCTGCAGGTCGGTTGAGTTGGGTAAGTGCACCCACGACGAGCTGGTCAATGCCTATGACAATACGATCTTGTATGAGGACTACTTCCTGTTTCGCGTCATCGACGTGCTCAAGCGCCTCGAGGATACGGCAGCGCTATTGATCTACGTGTCCGATCATGGCGAATCCCTGGGGGAGTACGGCATGTATCTTCATGGAATCCCGCGAGCCATCGCGCCGGAGGTGCAGAAGGACATTCCATTTGTCATCTGGATGTCCGATGAATTCATCCGACGGAAAGCCGTGCAGATCGCCCGGCTCGAAGCACAGCGCGCTCACAGCCAGCGGAACGTATTTCACACCGTAATGGGCGCGTTCTCCATGCACAGCGATGCGTACCTGGGCGAATACGACATCTTCAGCGAAACCTTTCGGTAGATGACGTGGTGCCGTGCTGCGTGCGGGATCTACATCGAGCGTCCGCGATCCAGAAAATCGGACCGTGGGGTCAACGGGAGGCGCGCGACTCTTGCTATTCAGGCTGGTCTGGGTGCCCAATCGTCGCACTTGCCCTTCGGATTAGCAGGACCCTTGAATATTGCGCACCTGCCGCAAGCGGCAGCTTCCGCTGCAGATGTGAAGAAGACGCACCCGCTACACGTCTTGCTGGGATCCGGGGACCTCTCGGTATAGTTATCCAATCGGCGTTGGCGCTTCTCGGCTTCGTTAAGGGCAGTCGGTTTGGCGCAGACGAGGTCTTTTTCCGCGCCCTGCGCGACTGAAATCCCGCGCATCGCAACGGCGACAAGACACGCCGTCACCCGCTGGAGGGCAGCGCGTTTGCTCCAATCGCAATCCATCCCATCTACTTGAGGGCTGCTTGCGTCTCCGTGGCCGCTTTTCTAGCCGCGGCCAGATCGTCGGATTTCAGCCCCGCCTGTGCCTTCCCGAGCGCCGCGGTCAGCTTGGCTTTCGACGCTTGGTCGGGGGCGTCAGGAATCGCGCCATCGCCGAGCTTCTGGCAAGGATTCGCTTCCTTGGCATCAAATCCCTGCCCTTTCGGTCCCACCAAACAATTGACCGTGTGGTGCAAATGCATGTGCACCTGTTCGACACTCGCCCCCTGGGCGGCGAGTCCTGCGTGCGTTGCGGCGGTCGCAACTTCCTGGGCAGGATCTGCCGCCTGAGCTGAGGCGGGTAATGCAATGAGCAGTCCCGTGACGATACCGGCTCTAGACAGATGAGGCGCCAACCTTGATCTATGCAGCATGAGTGACTCCATTTCAGATGCTCGATCTGCATCACATCCACCAACTCGCCTCCGAGCGGCGGAACTTCGTGTCAATAGAGATACTACTCCGACGGGTACGACGGGCAACACTCATATCTTCGCGCAGACTGCGCACGCATCGTGAGCGTCCGCTCGTGGCCGGAAGCAGGCTCACCGGGTCGTAGGCTACCGAGCTTTTCCTTTCATTATTTTCACGCTCGCTCTGACTAGCTTCTTCACCAAAGCGACCGGTATGTCCTGATCTGGTGAAAAGATCACCAAGGCTTTAGTCGTTGCGTAGGCTGCGAGGTCCTTCTTGCGCTGTTGTTGTATCGCCGGAGGGCGGACGTGCAGGCGGACGTTTGGCTCCTTGAAACTGAACCACGCGAACATCCCGTTGTAGTCATACCCTTCATATGAGTATCCGGGCATTTGAAAGTAGCTGACGGTTTCAACCGAACCAGGTGCCACCACCCGTATCGCATCCCTGATTCTCTTCAGTTTTGCCTGTACCGCCGTCGGGCACGCCGCTATGTATTCATCGACGCCGCCCGGTCGAATGGAACGAGGCCTGATTCGGGCCATAGGTCTTACCTCGGGAGTAACGCCCAGGCAGCTGCCGTGCATCAAACGAGAGCCTGACTACCGTATATCGGGAGTGCGTTGGGCGGATCAGTACAAGCCGGGAACACTAACGGCAATGTGTTGAACGACCGCTTCCCCGCAACCTTACCATCCTCCTTGGAGGGCAGCTAATGGCCGGTAGCGGCGCTCGTCTGCTAACCGTCCTCCAGATCGCGGCTGTATCGGATCTCTTGAACGGTCGCGCCCCAGACAGTGGCGACGCGCTGTAGACCATCGCTCCTCCACCCGTCCTGCTCGTAGAATCGTTGCGCCTGAGTGTTGCCAAACAAGACCCACACGACCGCTTGCTTGTATCCGAGCAGTAGCAGGCGCCCGCGAGCTGCACTCACGAGGGCCGCGCCGATGCCGCTGCGCCATCGCTCCGGGCAAACGTAAAGCGCACAGAGCTCGCCGTAGCCCGGCGCGTCGCCTGGTGCTGCAGGCGCGACCGTCGCAAACCCACAAATCGTGCCGGCATCGAGGGCAACCAAAGTGGAAGGCCGACCTGGATCTTGGCTTACGAAATCGTACCGCGCAGCCCGGTCCTCAGCCCGCAGACCGTCTAGATAGTCGTCGGGCAGCAGGTTCCGATAGCCCACCTGCCAGGCGCGCACATGGACTAGCGCCACCGCGGTTGCGTCTTCGGCTCTAGCGAGCCGAATGTCCAATCTTGCAGCCTTATGGCCGAAATTCGCCATGGTCGCCCGCCAGATCTACATCCTACCGGATGACCGCAATGGAGAAGTGGCCATTGCTGGCCTGAGCGACTGCTCCTGGCCGGTTAGCGACCTTCAGTCATCATCCCATCGATCTGTCCGACCCCTCGACTGGGCGGATCGGTCGACGGTCGCTTCGTGACCCGTTGCTGCCTCTGGCCATTCCCAAGAGCTGCCTTTCAAATTGCGAGAAGCGGACGTCCGCAGGAGGCTCTCGCGGAGCTGTCAGTCGAGACGAACTGAGTGGACGGTGCTCACTTAATCCCTTGCAGTGTGCGACTCACCGCCGCGAGCGCCACACGCTCGTTTCCGTGGGCTGCCAAGATGGCATCTACAAACGCGTCGTAGCGGCGTACAGGCCCGCAGCGAAACCACAGGCCCCCACTGAGGTCGGTAGAAGGGTCCGGGCCAGTGGTAGTCCAAGGGTTGGGTGTACTGGTCAGCGCGACCATTGCATTCTTTGCCTCCGTCATAAGAGCGGTGCGCACCTCTTCCGGGAATCCCAGTCGCTCCGCCAAACGAGATGCCAAGACCAGATCGAACATGGTCGATCCCTGCTTCGCCAAGTCCTTCGTAATCGCCGAGCACTGCTCCTTGCGGAGAGACTTTTGTATTGCCGTCTGGGAACAGAGGGACGCGATCTCCAACGGGGCGCCACCCATGGAGACCGAGTTGACCTCAGTCCCGGCCGCGGCTTTCTCCAGTGGTGAGGCGTCGCCGGGGAGCGCGGCCATCGCCTGCGCGTAGAGAGAGGACCCGTACTCCTGGATTCCCGCAGCAGCCGACGCGTTCGCGAGCGCTGTCTCGACCCCTTGCGGGTCGGCGGTACGATTGGCTCTCGCTGCGATCCAGAGCCATGGCATCGCGTTATCGGGAGCGATAGCTGCCCAGTGCTCCCAAGAGAGCGCCTCGCAAGGCCCGGCGGCCATGGCGTAGTCCTCGTCGAGGCACTGATGTAACGCGAGGGAGTAGATGGCCGGGTCGTCGGTTTGCATCGCCAGAAGCACCAGGCTGTTATTGACTGGCGTGTCCTTGGATGGCGCATCGCCCGGCCTCGGCCTAGGTCGCGCGTTGGCGAGCGCGAGCCCGATGGCCTGGCGTCTCAAATCTTCACTGGAGGCGAGGGAGCTTTTCCATCCGCTGATGGCGGGCTCAGTCAATCTCGCGACGTGCTGCTCGAGAGTCTCATTACCGGCTCGCAACGAGTCGGATTCGCTCACCCCGCAAAGCTCGTCCTTGACTGCTGTGGCAGCGGTCTCGCGGGGGGACGCCGGTTGCATTGCGGCGTGAGCATTCGCTTTCTCGGGGCCAGCCCGAATCAGGGCCGGGGGTGTGCTCCCAACCGTAGCAATTTGCTTATGTGGAGAGCGGCCATTACGGACAAGAAGCAGGGTGACGCAGCCCAACACAGCAATAGCGAGTGCGATCCAGCGCCACCACGGCCGAAATGACCCCTTTATTTTCATGGCAGCGGGACACTATCTGAACACTAAGTTCGCCTCCGGCCAATTAGAGGTCCAACCTATCCTGGCTCGTGCGTCCCCATGCTAAGCGCACCCTCAGCTCAGCGGAACCCTTTACGATTGCTCGCTTGTTCGGGTATTGCAAACGGCGGCGAGCCTATGGGCCCTCGATCGGCGTAGATCGGTAAAGCTCTAGGCACAGTGTGTCCACCGTCCGGGAGGTGACCATGACCATGCCACTCAACCGTGAGGTCGTCCTGGCCATGCTCGCCGGCCTGCACTCGAACCATCTGGCACTTGCATTTTGCGTTTACATCCGTAAACTTCCAAAGCGATTACACCAGTAATCGATAGCGGGACTGCTGATGCCAACAAAGAGACCGGTGCCGATTAGCGAGGCGGAATCAATTGTCATGGAAGTCTTCTGGGCGCGCGGCGCCCTAGCCGCCGAGGACGTCTTCGCAGAGTTGGAACGTCTCGGGAAATGGCAGGAACCCACGGTGAAAACACTGCTGAACCGATTGTTGAAGAAAGGTGCGCTGCGCGCCCGCAAAGACGGCCGCCGCTACGTGTATTCACCCGTACTGACCCGCGACGAGTGGTTGTCGAGCGAAAGCCATGGCTTCCTCGATCGTCTGTTCGGCGGCCGCGTCGCGCCCCTCGTGTCCCACTTCAGCCAGCACAAGAAGCTGAGCAAGAAGGATATCGAAGACCTCAAGCGACTGATCAGGGAGCTCGACGATGAGGGCTGAGGTATTGCAAGTAGTGCTCGACACTGCGCTCGCGTTGAGCGCGGCGGTGCTGATCGTCCGGCTAATGCGAAAGCCATTGCAGGTCACCGTTGGTGCGCGCACCGCGTACTGGGTATGGATTCTCGTCCCGACAACAGTGCTTGCCGTCCTCCTCCCGGCGCCCTCGCCGATGCTTGCATCAGCGCAAGTGGACTTACCGGGACAGATTCGCACCGCGTTCGCGGCTGCAACGGCGAGCGAATCCGTGTCTTACCGCGCGGAACTCGTAAACCTCGCGCTCATGGCCTGGGCGGTCGGCACCGGCGCGATGTGTCTCTCGATGCTCGCGCGCCAGCGATCGTTCCTGCGATCACTCGGGACCCTCACCCGTGATGCAAATGGACTTCACCGGTCCGACACCGTCCTTGCCCCAATACTGCTCGGAGCGTGGCGTCCGAAAATTGTCGTGCCGACCGACTTCGAATCCCGCTACTCACCCGAGGAGCGCGAACTCGTGCTCGCACACGAGCGTGCACATGAATCCCGCCGAGACGTCACCATTAACCTGGTTGCGTCGTTCGTGCTCTGCGTCTATTGGTTCAACCCGCTGATCTACCGCGCGCTCGCTTGGTTGCGTATCGATCAAGAACTCGCGTGCGATGCGTTGGTGTTGGCGCAGCGGCGCGGCGCGCGGCGATGCTATGCCGACGCCCTGCTCAAGGCTCAAGTCGCCACCGAATCCACTTTGAGGCAGCCCATAGGATGCCATTGGCAATCCACCCATCCGCTGAATGAGAGAATATCCATGCTCAAGCGTCCTCTTCCGGGGCGACTGCGTCGTCTCGCCGGCTTGGCTTTCATTGCCTTTCTCACTGGGATCTCGGGGTACGCGGCCTGGGCGGGACAAGCCGTCAGCCAGGACGACCGTGCCATCCTCATAGGCCTAAAGGTAACAGTCTCCGACGCACAGAAAACGGACGTGCACGTGCTGAACTATCAGGTCGTCGTCCGTTCAGGCGAGTCCATCCAAACGGCGAACGCGCCGCCGCTCGACCTCGCCTGCACGCCGTACCTCCCCGACCGGCCCGGACACCCCACCGACTGGAGCGATCAGAAGGCACGCGGTATTCCGCTTCCGCGTTCTGATCAGATCCTGCTGGATTGCGCGATTCGCCGCGATGGCAAAGCGTTGGAACGGCCCGCGGTCATCGTGAGCGATGGGAAGACGGGCACGATTGAGACTAACGAGCCCGGCGGGCCACACCGCTACCGAATCGAGATCACGCCATCCACGTCACAGGAGAAAATTGCCGCGGCCAGAAGGCAGTCCGGCGGGAAGTAACTGCGGGCACGACGCAGCAGAGTTTTGGCGAGGCCTAACCTCTGCGGTCTGTGATCGGGGAACGTCCGCTATTCGGTAAGTCGAGCAGCCGGACTGAGGACGGCTTTTGGCCGATCTGCCGTCCGGCTCCGCGCGGCTGCTGTTAGTGTCCTTGGTTCTCACTGAACCTCGTAACTAATCGCCCCCGACGGTGACTTCGGAACCCCCGTGGTCGCGGGGTTATTGGCCGTCAGCAAGAAGAACGCCGGAACGCCATCGTGACCCTTCTGGGACACTCGCGACCGGCCGCTTTCGGGCTGTTGAGTTCCGCCCGCAAGTCGGATTACTTGACCACCTGGACGCGGTCGCATTTCGACTACCATTGTGACCTCAATGTGTCGATGCAAAGCTATCACGACACAAACCCATTCCATCTGTAAGAAAGCCCCTTCAGCGGCGACTACCTCTAGTATGAGAGCCAATGGTCGAGCATCTTCGGGCTAACCATGCCGAAGGAATCCACTCCCGATGGATGCCAGGACCAGGATGCGTGGTATGAGCAGTTAGCGCGGGAATACGCCGGGGCCCTCAAACGCGTAGCTGCAGCATACGAGGCCAATGCAGAAGAGCGTCAGGATCTTTTGCAGGAAATTCACGTCGCCGTCTGGCGCAGCCTTTCCGTCTTTCGGCAGCAGTGCTCTATGCGAACCTGGATCTATCGCGTTGCTCACAACACAGCGATGACACACATCACCCGGGAGCGACGCCGAGCCACAAAGCGACTCTATACCCTTGATGAAGTAGCTGAGACGCTGGATCCGCATGACACAGAGGCGATCACCGAGCATAAGCAGATCGTGGAGCGTTTGATGGAACTGGTAGGTCGATTGCAGGTGCTCGACCGCCAAGTCTTTCTGCTCTATCTGGAAGACATGGACGCGGCGTCAATCGCCGGGATTGTAGGGATTGCTCCGGGCAATGTGGCAACCAAGGTGCACCGCATTAAGGCGTTATTGGTACGACAATTTCACGTCCGTGAGACAGACCATGCGTGAAGAAGACCTCAAGGCACTCTGGAAGCAGGAAGAGGAGCACTCGCCGATGAGCATCGCGCAGATTCGGCATGACTCCGAGGCATTTCAAAAACGCGCTCGCAAAGGCGACTTGATCGAGTATTTCGCCTGCGCAGCAGTCGTACTCTGCAGCAGCATCTATGCTTGGGTTTTGCCTAGTTTCCGGATGAAGCTCGCCAGTCTAACGATGATTGTGGCGACGCTCTTTGTTGCGTATCAGCTTCGAAGACATGCCGCCGCGCGCGCGCTGTCGCCGGACAGTGCGGCGGCATCTATATTGGAGTTCCACCGCAGAGAACTCGTGCGTCGCAGGAATCTACTCAGGGATTCGTGGTGGCTCTTCGTCGCGCCCCTAATGGTTGCGATGCTCGTATTTCTGGGGTGTCTTGCACGGGATCGGCCAGAAGCCAGGCTGCCTCTGCTCGTATTCTGTGGCGCAGTCTTTGCCATGGGCGTGGCAATCGGCCTCTACAACAGGTGGCAGGCTAGGCGTCTGCAACGTCAAATTGACGAACTCGACTCTTTGAGTGTACCGCCAGCCATCCGTTGAGCGACCGCTTCGGAGATTGCGTTGCATTGAGGCGTGTGGTTTCGTGAGCGCCCCACGACCGCGTTGCTATGGGCCAACATGGACGTCGGCTTTGATTCGAGCCGCAATTACCAGAGCGACATCCTCAACACTCCCCGCAAACGGAATGTGGGCGTCCCCCTTCTTCCCGCTCTCAATCGGATGCGTGTGCAGGCCATGAGATATGTCCAAATGCCACTCGCCGAGGAGATTCTTTGCCTCGTCCATAAGGCGCGCAATGAACTTCACCAACTCGTGCGCCTCGTTGTACTGCTCAATGCAATATAGCCTTCTGAAGCACGGCCCTCGACGAAACTCGTTTATCGCGCTTCGCATTCCATAGGTCGCAGCCGATGATTTATCGTATACGGGTCGAAAAAAACACATTGACCCATCTTCCGTCGTCGAGGTGATCTCGGCATCACGAACATTGACCTCCACCAAGAATGTCAGGCGAAGTATGGCCGAGGCGGCACTGTTTCTCTTTGTCCGTGACTGGCCTTGCATGCGATTGGCTCTTTCTCACATGCATCGTGAAACATGAATCGAACGACCGCAATGGGCAAAAGAGATCGATGAGCCGAATGCCCGGTTGTGGCCGAACGGAGACGCTGCGGCACCACCGGCGGTAACTGACCCTTCAGCGACGGTGCGCCCGCTCCAAAGGAAACAGCCAAAAGGGCGTGAGCGCACATTCATTCACTTCACAAACGCTCTGACCTTCGGCTTTCCGAGCCGCGCCTCCAGCGCCGCCGACAACGTGCTCCAATGACTGCCACCAAAGACAACCAAAACTGAATGCCGGTCGGCTAGCTGCTGTTCAATCAGCCCCAGCAGATGCCGATCTCGCGTCATCATATCCACCCTGAGTTGCTGGCCATTTCGAGTCGGGTCGCCGATATCTATCCGCAGTGGAAACCTGTCGTCACCGACGATATCGATCCCGTAGAGATGTCTGTAATGCTCCCGAAACTCGTCGAGAGTTGGCGCCTCCAGATTCCACTGGCGTTTCACATTCTCAGCCAACCGCGGGTAGATCTGCGCCAAGCTCGCGGCCGAAGTGTCCGGGATGTCCTTTGAGCGCAGAGCTTGTGAGAACCAACCAAGCAGAGAACTAAACGCAATCTCGGCATCCGTGAATCCCTTCGCCTTTAACACTTCAAGCTGTTCAGGATGGCCCGGCTCCCCACCGACGAATGGGATTCCACGGGACAATGCAAGGGAGGCCGCATACATAGCTTCCCCGCGATCAAAGTCAGGGGCATCAGGAGCTCCGTAGCGATGCGCCTCTTGGACCAGCGGCGGGGGATTTTCACCCATGAAGGTGGGGAAGCCTTCCAGGATAACCACTTCAGCGTGTATCGCGGCGAATCCCGCGGCAACTGCCCGCATTGTGGGGTCGTTTGCCTGGAAGGCGTGATGGACGCCGACGAACACCAAGCGTTCAGTCCCCTTGCGATAGGCTGCGACAAACGGGACTGCCACGGCACATTTGCCTGGACACCAGGGCTGCGTCCTTCGCTCCAGTTCCAATGATGACGGCAGTATCCGGTCCTCGTCGGGCAAGCTGAAGGGTGCCTCTGCGTTGACAGCTGCCATCATTTGCACGCCGACCACCGCGCCCCACAGACACGCTCTTCTCATTCGATCTCTTCCGAGTTTGATGGAGAACCGGTTCATGCCGCGACCGAGTCTAGGATAAATGGCCGCTATCTGCGGAACCGGGAAGCGGCGGTGACTGACCGCTTCTGCCCGTTTCCGGCGCGCAAGGACTTCTTCGCAGTCAACTACTGGAGAAGCTGCGGTCGCAGTACAAGCTGTACTGGACGTCCGTCCACTCGGTACCGGGTTTGGGAAATCGACGCTGGCGGCGGCGCCACAGCGGACTCCAATGGTAAAGGTGTGCGTAGGCGCGTCACCCGCGTGCGTCGGATCGGCGCTAGCCCAAGTGTTCTGCGGAGTGAGCAGTGGGTGACGTCCTCTGGGCCTATCCGCGTCGCCGTCACCTCGACCACTCCGGTGCCTTGCCTATTGTGCTCTACATATGTAGAGTTGTACTCGTGACTCTTGTCCGTAAGTGCTCTCCCCAGACCGTTGCCCTACTGGCCGCCTTGATGCAACAGCCGCGGGCATGGCAACACGGCTATGAGCTTTCAAAAGAGACAGGGCTCAAGTCAGGGACGCTCTACCCAATCCTGATACGCCTCGGCGAGCAAGGCCTTCTTAACTCACGCTGGAAGGACGCAGAGCGGCCGGGACGGCCGCCGCGACATGTGTACCGGCTGACCGCTACCGGGCTAGCACTCGGACGCGGACAAGTGCAAGCGGCGGAGAAATCTGACTCGGGTCTTAAGCCAATCAAAGCTGGTGCGCGATGACCTTGCGAGCGGTTTCTCGATGGCTCTCGAGGCAGCTCATTCGCGCCGCGATGCGCGTGTCGCCATGCGAGCGTGCGGAGTGGGCGCAGGCGATGAGTCGGGAAGCAGACGAGATTCCGAATGATCGAGAGGCCCTAAGATGGGCACTCGGCTGCCTCCAGGCCAGTTGTCGTTGGAGGTTTAAATCAATGAAACTGACAAACTTCTGGCCCGTTCGCTGGGGAATGGCGTTGTGGGTTGCACTTGTGGCGGTCGACGCTCTTGCTTACGCAGCGTTCACTCTGAACTACAAACTTGGAATCTCCGCAGCGCATTATCCTTATCCTCCGAATATCCCATTGCTGGAGGTAACTCCCCTTTGGGAGCCGATGCTTGTCGCAGCGGCGGGTGTAGTGCTTCTCCTGGCGGTTGGTCTCATATTGAGGCGTAAGCGGGTTGCACTCGAGGCGGTTGTGGCACCTTTCGCCGTCTTGCTATTGCTGTTCGCGGTCAGATTCAGCCGGCCAGAGTCAGGCATCGCGCAGAGCCTCTCCGCCGTCTACCAAAGATCGCCTTTCGAAATGATATGGCCGATCGCGGGTTTGGCGATCACGGTTCTGATTTGCGTTGCACTGTGGCAGGACAAGCGGACACCTGCGTCTCGCTAGGAATAGTCGCGCCGACCGACCAGCGCATTCATTGCTTGTCCCAGGCCAATCAGTCGGGTCGCGAAATGAGTCGCCGCTCCAGCGTCTCCGTAACGGTCTGCGTCTCTGACCGACCGTCTGGTCCTTTGATATCCAGCTTTGTCACCTTCGTTCGACGGCGGACGTTTCCAGCGGGATCCGTTTCGAACGTGACCGAGATCGTGCCGGAGACGGTCTCCCTCGCCCGCTCAAGAAGTGCCGCATCTAGGGACACCGGCTTCTTCATAATCTCCCCGACAACGACGTCGGATTCGGCGCGAGCGCGACGAACCGCGTCGGGGTCGACCGGCATCTCGACAGAGAAAATCGCACCATCTGGTCCGGCTGGTTTCCTTGCCAATTTTCCGGAACCGAGTGCTTCGGTTTCCTGGTAAGGAGCTCCCTCGCGAAGATCAGCTGACCTCAAGTCGAACGATTCGACCGTTTTGATCACCGATTGCGGATCGCATTCGATGCGAAATGCATTCCACGTGAAGATCCAGTGCCCGCAGACGGTGCGGGGCCATCCGGCAGCCTTGAGCCAACCGTCGACCCGGGCCTCGAGTTCGGGGGCGTTGAGCAGCTGCACTGGTCCGTCAAACGGCTTGAAAACCTGCGCGGGAAATTGCCAATTTCCGGCCCTCTCTTCTGTCGTAGCGGCTTTCGGCAGGTCATACTCCAACTCCACGCCGTCCGCGCGCAGGCCGATCACCCGTTCGATGATCATGTCTTTATCGTGCGAGCTTCCTGAGGATCTATCGCTACCCAGCTGCGCAGAGTCCCTGGTCAAGGTGATTTCGTAGGTGTCGCCGACTTGAGGCGCCAGAGGTAAAGCTCCGGCGCGAGCAACGATGGCGGGCAAGAGTAGCGCCGCGGCTATCCCCATGAACCCAATCAATTTCATGCGCATAGACTGCGCACTCGTGGACGCGCTGACAAGGTCCGCAACTCGGCTAGACCAGCGTCCCCCTCTCAGCACGCGAATGACTGCTATACGGAAATCTGAGCGGCCGCCCGCAACGGCCGCTTATGGCCGTATGCGGCCGCCCGCAGGAGATCAAAGCCCCTTCGCAGCGATCATTCGCTCGATGACCTTCGCCTTGTGATCGACCACGAGGTGGGAATAGCGCTTCACCATTGCGAGCGTCTTATGGCCGAGAACGTCGGCGATCTCAAGAAGCGAGGCGCCCTGGGCAGCTAGCATCGAGGCGGTGGTATGACGGAGGTCGTGGAAGTGGAAGTCCGCGATGCCGGCCTCTTCAAGCGCCGCATACCAGTGCGTGTCAAAGTGCTCGTAGGGGCCGGGCAAGCCCGAGGGCTGCGGGAATACGTACTCGCTGCGTGCCGAGTCCATGAGCTTGAGGTCTCGCAGCGCCTCGAGAACCTGGCCCGCGAGCGGGAGCGTGCGTGGCTCATCGTTCTTCGTCTCGTGCACGAGGGCCCTGCCCTTCTTGAGATCGACATCCGCCCACCTGAGCCCTGTAAGCTCGCCCTTCCTCGCACCGGTCGTAATCGCAAGGAGCACAAGGGTGCGCAGCGGTTGCCAGACCGACTTAGCGCAGGCCTTTAGCAGCTCTGTCCGCTCCTCGTCCGAGAGGAAGCGCGTACGCCCGCGCGGCTCTTTCTTGCGCCGAATGTCGCTCACTGGGTTGCGATCGAGAAGCCGGCGATCCTTGACCCCGAAGCTCAGCGCGTGCGAAAGCGCCGCGATGTAGCGGTTTATTGTGGCGCCTGAGCGCTTGTACCGCTTTGGCTCCGCCAGCTCGCCGGTTTCGGGATCCTCGTGTGCCC
>Ga0335077_10001304_pt1 | contig 29487 bp, 29 predicted proteins | sample Lox_Sample_31_FD_207151 | JGI IMG/M metagenome (GOLD analysis project Ga0335077, IMG submission 207151) | Soil microbial communities from Loxahatchee National Wildlife Refuge, Florida, United States - Lox_Sample_3.1 | ecosystem: Environmental > Terrestrial > Soil > Wetlands | place: USA... | reverse complement strand
GCCGCCGCGGGCCGGACGGCGGAGCTGGCCGCGGAGGACGCCTCCTCGCACGGCCTCGACGAAGCGGCGAGCTGCTCGCCTCTCATCGAGCTCTTCCAGTCGCACCAGGACCGCCTCTACTCGAGGCTCTTCCAGAGCTAGGGGGCGCCATGCACGTCACCCGAGAGACTCCCCCCCTTCTTCGCCTGCACTCCGGCCACGAGCCCGCCGGGCCCGGGACCTTCGCGGGGCGGGAGCGCCGCTCCTCTCGCGACCTCTCCTCCCGTGCCTTCACGGTGGGCGTCGGGGGCCCGGTGGGGAGCGGGAAGACGGCACTGGTCCTCGCCCTCTGCCGGCTCCTTCGCGACGCCCTCTCGCTCGGGGTAGTCACGAACGACATCTTCACGCGGGAGGATGCCGAGTTCCTGGTCCGGCACCAGGCCCTTCCGGCCGACCGCATCGAGGCGGTGGAGACCGGAGGCTGTCCGCACGCCGCCATCCGCGAAGACGTGACCGCGAACCTCCTCGCGCTCGAGGCCCTCACCGTCCGCCACCGGCCCGACCTCCTCTTTTGCGAGTCGGGCGGCGACAACCTCGCCGCCCACTTCAGCCGCGAGCTCGCTGACTACACCGTCTACGTCATCGACGTGGCCGGCGGCGACAAGATCCCGCGCAAGGGCGGGCCGGGCATCACCCAGGCCGACCTTCTCGTCATCAACAAGACGGACCTCGCCGCGGCGGTGGGAGCCGACCTCTCCGTCATGGAGCGGGACGCCGCCCGGATGCGCGGGGCCGGCCCCTTCCAGTTCGCCCAGGTGATCCGCGGCGTGGGCGTGAAGGAGATCGGGGACCACGTACTCCACGCGCTCTGGCACGCCACCGGCCGAACCCACTGAGCGGGAGAGCCCCGGCGCGGCGCGGCCGAGGCCCCCGGCGGGAGGCCTCGCCTCCTCCGCCCCGAACGCTTCCTCAGAGGGAGGCGCTCCTCCAGCCGAAGGCCCTCCACTGGGCCTCGAGCGCGTCCTGGGGAGTGATGCCCAGTCGGTCGAGCTCCGCGAAGGCTTGGTCGAGCTCGAAGTGCTCCATGCGCCCGGCGAAGGCGAGGAGCTCCCCGAGGATCCCCTCCCCCTTCGTCAGGGCGGCCCCGACCTCGTCGGAGAGGTTCAGTCCGCGCACGATCTCCTCCATGGGGGTGTCGTAGATGGCGTCCAGGAAGGAGAGGATCCCGACCATGAAGGCCTGCTCGGGAGTGGTGTCGGACCGGCTGTCCCGGGGCAGGCGACCGGCGAGGTGCTCCATGAAGGTGGCCCGCACCGCGGCGGCGTCGAGCAAGGGGTTGTCGAGGCCGCTGTCGTCCGGGGCGAGGAGCGCGAGCTGCACCCAGCGCCTCATCTGCTGCTGGCCCAGCATGATGATGGCGTGGCGGACGGTGGCGATGGGCTCCCGGAGGCCGAAGGTGACCGAGTTCAGCAGCACGAGGAGCTTGTAGGTGAGGCCCGGTGCCTGGCGAAGGGCCTGGTCGATCTGGTCGGTCTCCGCGCCCTGGACGAGGAGGCGGAGGACCTTGAGCAGGATGGCCGTCGAGTCCCCGGGCCGCCGCCGCTCGAGCACCGAGGGGCGGGCGAAGTAGTAGCCCTGGAAGAAGTCGAACCCGAGGTCGAGGCACTGGCGGAACTGCTCCCGGCTCTCGACCTTCTCCGCGAGCAGGCGGGCCGGGTAGGCGCGGAACCGCTGCACCGCCGCCGCGAGGTCCTCCGGCGGCGAGAGGGTGAGGTCGATCTTGATGGTGTCGACGAAGCTGTAGAGCGGCACGAAGCTCGGGGCGAAGCGGTGGTCGTCGAGCGCCAGGTGGAAGCCGGCGGCCTTGAGGAGCCGGCAGCGCTCCACCACCATCTCGGTGGGCTCCACGGTCTCGAGGATCTCGAGGACGATGCGGTCGGTGGGGAGGAGCTCGATGGCGTCGCTGAACAAGAACTCGCCGTCCACGTTGATGTAGCCCTGGCGCCCCCCGAGGATCTGGCGCACCCCGAACCCCGAGAGGACCCCCAGCACCACGCTGGCGGTGGCGAAGGAGGAGTCGCCGGCGTGGGCGTCGGAGCCGTTCGGGGAGCGGAAGAGGAGCTCGTAGGCGACGAGCCGCTCGTGCCGATCGAGGATAGGCTGGCGGCCGATGATCCACTTCCCATCGCTCACAGAGCGAGCATAGGCCAGCCCGGGCCTGGATCCGAAATCCCGCCCGCGAGATCGGACCTCGAGTCCACCCGGGCCGGGCCCCGAGAGCGCCCTGCAGCGGGTCGACCCCCTCTCCGCCCGAACTCGGGCGCCAAAGTCCGGGCGCGGGACGGGCGGCGAGTACAAGTACGAATGTACCCGCCCGCCCCCCCCGAAAAGGAGCTCGGACGGGGAACGGAGGCCCGCGATGAAGCGCCCGGCGAAGAGACCCTCCACCCGCCGCGCCCTCCTCGTGGCGGCAGCAGTGCTTGCCTCGCCGGCTCGCGGCGCCGAGGCGCCGCCCGGCTTCTACCGGATGAAGCGCGTCCAGGTCGTCGACCAGCACGGGTTCGAGAAGCCCATGACCGCGCTCACGGTCCTCGTCCCCACCGACTGGAGCTTCCAGGGGGACGTGACCTTCGACCCGAAGAACGCCTGCACGGCGACTCTGGTGCAGGTGTCCTTCCGCGCCACGAGCCCCGACGGGCGGACCGCGGTGGAGCTCTTTCCGGGCGCGGCCTGGGGATGGTCCGACGACCCGGGCACGCGCCAGTTCATGGAGCGCGACCTCGAGGCGAAGGCCCGCTTCGGGAGGAAGGGCTGCCCGGTCGGCCCGCCGCTCTCGGCGAAGGAGTACTTGAGCCGGAACCTCCTCGGCCGGGCGCGGCCGGGGGCGCGGGTGGTGGGGAGCGAGGTGGACCCCAAGGCTGCGAAGGCGGTGGCGGAGCTCGTGAGGCAGGCCGAGGCCCAGGCCGCGCAGGTCGGCCTGAGGATGCAGCTCCGGGCGGACACCGCCCAGGTGCGCATCGAGTATGGCCGGGAGGGGCAGGCCGAGGAGGAGTGGCTCACCGGGGTCACCGTTGCGCGCGGGACCTTGGGACCCACCTTCGACGTCCGGAGCGGGCGGATGGGGCAGGCGATGTCGTACAGCTGCGGCGCCCTGTATCTGTTCGGCGCCCGGACGCCGAAGGGCCGCCTGGACGCGAACGACAAGCTCTTCCGCGCCATCCTGGGGAGCGTCCGCGTGGATCCGACGTGGCAGGCGCGCGTGCAGGAGGTGCAGCAGAAGATCCAGGCCGCCGAGCTCCAGGGCGCGAAGGACCGCTCCCGGATCATTGCCAAGTCCGGAGAGGACACCTCCCGGATGATCAACGAGGGCTTCCGGCGCCGCCAGGAGGCCCAGGAGCGCGACAGCGAGCGGTGGAGCCAGGTGATCCGCGGCGTGGAGACCTACCGCAACCCCGCGACGGGCGACACCGTCGAGCTCTCCAACCGATACGGGAACGCCTGGGCGAACGGCAAGAACGAGTACCTGCTCTCGGAGTCGCCGAACTTCAATCCGAATACGGTCTCGCGGGACAACTGGACGCGCCTCGAGCCGGTACCGCCGAAGTGAGACCGGGCGCGCCCGCGATCCGGCGCGCGCCGCGGCCGCGCGCTACCGGGGCCAGAGCCAGCCGAAGGTCGCCGCCATCACCAGGGCGAAGAGGAGCGCGTCGATGAGGTCGGCGGCGTAGGCCGTCCAGGGCCGGTGGTACCAGATGGAGTTGAAGACGGGTCCAAACCCGAAACTCAGGAAGGCGACGGTCCCGACCACCCGGAAGACGGCGAGGGCGCGAGGGGCCGGACCGAGCGAGTGGAAGGTCACGTAGGCCACCGAGAAGGCGACGAAGAGGAAGGCGAGGAGCGAGAGTCCCATGTTCCGCCCCATGCGGATGGGGCCCGGGGGGGCGACGGTGAGCCAGCCGGACGGGCCTTTCGCCCACCTCTCCGTCCACTCCGGCTTCATCTGGTCCCTGCGGTCCGGGGCGGAGGGGAAGGCGTAGAGCCCGGGCCCGAGGCCGCGCAGGGCCGCCTGCAGGGCGCCGAACTCGGTGATTCGGCCCCACTCGTTGCGGCGCCAGGGAAGGACCATGTGGCTCGCCGCGGAGAGCACGAAGACGAGGACCGTGGAGATAAGGACGGGAAGCCAGAGCTGCGCGACGAAGGTCATGTGCCCCTCGGGTGAAAGAGGGGGATTCTCCCAGAGAGCCAGGAGGAGCGTCAAAGGAACGCGGTCTTGCGCTCCGGCTCAGGAAGGGGATGGGTGGAGGTTCCGGGCGGAGCGGCTGCGCAGGAGGTGGCGGACGAGCGTCGCGTCGTTCGTCTCGATGTGGAAGACGAGCCACTCCGGCACGCGGACGACGGCCCAGTCCTCCACCGCCGCGGTGAGCCCGCTGTCGGCGAGCTCTGTCGCGAGCGCGTAGAGGTCCTGGATGAAGAAGTCGTGGGCGACCCGGTGGGCGGCGCGCTCCGGGTACTCCGAGCGCTCCATGAGGTCGTCCTCGGTCGCGCAGTGGCGCACCGTGGCAGCGACGAGCCCCTCGAGTGTCGCGGTGGCGCCCGGTGCGTCCCGCGCCGAGACGCAGCTCGCGAGCTTGGCGACCCGCTCCAGGAGGTCCCCGTGCTGGGCGTCGAGCTCCGGCCATCCCGTCGGGGAGCAACGGTGGAGTTCCACGCGAGAGCCGACTGCAAGAATTGCACCCGGTTCGCGATGGTCCGCCTCCGGGCGAACATCCGGGAGGAAGTGCCCTTTCCGTTCCGCACCCCTGGAGGCGAGCGGCGGGCGGTGGGGGACTACCCCCAGCTTTGCCCTCCGGAGGGACAAATGCCCCGCGACACCCACCCGGGACGGTGGTTCCACTCAATCTCTCTCGCGGCGGACGGCTCGGCCCTGACGGCCGTTTGCGCGGGCGCGGGAGCGTCCTTAATTGGACGGCGGGCCTTGGAGCCCGCGGAGAGGGCACGATGAGCGGGATCCAGGTGCTGGTCGGCACCCGCAAGGGCGCATTCGTCCTCTCCTCGGACGGAAGGCGCGACAAGTGGGACGTCGCGGGACCCCACTTCGCTGGGTGGGAGGTCTTCCACGTCAAGGCATCCCCGGCCGACCCCGCTCGCCTCTACGCATCGCAGACGAGTGCTTGGTTCGGGCAGGTGATCCAGCGCTCGAGCGACGGCGGGAAGACCTGGGAGCCCGTCGGCAACCGGTTCGCGTACCAGGGAGTCGTGGGCACGCACCAGTGGTACGACGGCACTCCGCGCCCGTGGGAGTTCAAGCGGGTCTGGCATCTCGAGCCGTCGCTCGACGACCCGGACACGGTCTACGCCGGAGTGGAGGACGCGTCCCTCTTCCGGTCCCGGGACGGCGGCAAGAGTTGGGAGGAGCTGCCCGGTCTCCGCGGCCACGGCTCGGGGTCGCGCTGGCAGCCGGGAGCGGGCGGGATGTGCCTGCACACCATCCTCCTCGACCCGGTCGACCCCAGGCGAATGCTCATCGCCATCTCGGCCGCGGGCGTCTTCCAGAGCGAGGACTCTGGCGAGACCTGGAGGCCCACGAACCGCGGGCTCCGGTCCGAGGGCCTCCCCGACCCGGAGGCGGAGGTGGGCCACTGCGTCCACCGCGTGGCCCGGCATCGCTCCCGCCCCCGCGTCCTCTTCATGCAGAAGCACTGGGACGTGATGCGTAGCGACGACGGCGGCGAGTCGTGGCGCGAGGTGAGCGGCAACCTGCCGAGCGACTTCGGGTTCCCCATCGACGTCCACGCCCACGAGCCCGAGACCCTCTACGTCGTCCCCATCAAGAGCGATTCGGAGCACTATCCGCCCGAGGGCAAGCTGCGCGTCTACCGCAGCCGGACCGGGGGGGGCGAGTGGGAGGCGCTCACCCGGGGGCTCCCGCAGCGGGACTGCTACACGAACGTCCTCCGCGATGCCATGGCCGTCGACTCGCTCGACCCCTGCGGCGTCTACTTCGGCACCACCGGCGGCCAGGTGTACGCCTCGGCGGACGCCGGGGACAGCTGGGCACCCATCGTGCGCGACCTGCCCGCGGTGCTCTCCGTGGAGGTCCAGACGCTCCCGTGATCCGGGTCGTCCTGCCGCCGCACCTCCGGACGCTGGCGCGCGTCGCCGGCGAGGTGCGCATCGATCTCGCCGGCCCCGCCACCCAGCGCTCGCTCCTCGACGCCCTCGAGGACCGCTATCCGATGCTGCGCGGGACCATCCGGGACCCGGTCACGCGGCGGCGCCGCCCGTTCGTGAGGTTCTTCGCCTGCGAGGAGGATCTCTCGCACGAGCCCCCCGACGCCCCTCTCCCCGAGGCCGTGGCCGCGGGAGAGGAGCCCCTTCTCGTGGTGGGCGCCATGGCCGGAGGGTAGGGGGTTCCGGTCAGGCGAGGCCCGTGCGGTCCAGGGAGGGGGACTGCTGCGTCGACGCCGACTGTGGGGAAGGCGGCGACGACGGGAGGACCTCGTAGCGCACGCCGTCCCGGCCGCCGTTCTTCACCTCGTACATGGCCCGGTCCCCAGCGACGAGGAGGTCCTCGGCAACGAGGGGGGATCCCTCGAAGGTGACGGCGCCGACGCTGAAGGTGGTGACGAAGCCCGCGGCGCGCAGCGCCCGTGCCAAGCTCTCGCGAAGCCGCTCCACCACCAGCCGGCAGGCCGTCGGTCCGGTGTCGGCGAGGAGGAGCGCGAACTCGTCCCCGCCCACGCGGGCGGCGGTGTCGACCGCTCGCACCGACTCCCGCAGCGTCGCGCCCACCAGGCGGAGGAGCTCGTTCCCGGCGGCGTGGCCCCGGGTGTCGTTCAGCTCCTTGAACCGGTCCACGTCGAGATACACCACGGAGACCGGCGTCGGCCTGCGCCCGATCCGCGCCGCCTCCAGTCTCACCGCCTCCTCGAAGGTCCGGTGGTTGCCGATCCCGGTGAGGGGGTCGGTCCGGGAGAGCTGCCGGTGCCTCTCCAGGTACCAGCGCAGCCGCGCGAAGGTGAAGGCGGCGCCCAGAAACACGAGGAGCTCGAGGCCCACGCTGGCCGATAGGATCCAGACGGCCATCGCGCCGCGGGCCACCCACCAGGTGACCGCCGCCTCCACCGCCGCCGCGAAGGCGGCGCAGGCGACGCCGGTGCCGATGCCGACCGCCCAGGCCGCGAAGCCGATGGGCACGATGTAGAAGACGGTGGTCACGAAGTCGTGGCCGACGAGGACGCGGACGGTGCCGTCGAGGGCGCCGACGAGGAGGATGGAGGCGGCGGCCGCTGCGGCCGCGGTGGCCGGCGAGCGGCGCTGGACCCAGTCCGCGGCGACCCGTTCCAGCCAAAGGGGTCGATCGAGGAGGTTCCCGTAGGGCATGCCCTCGGAATTTGGCCCGCATTCGAAGCCCCTGTCGAGAAAGTGGTCGCTGCCCCGCGCTCGCCTGGCGCGGGCGATTCCGGAGCCTGCCCCGAGGCGGGTTCGTTGTAGACTTCGGGCCCCGACAGGAGCCTCCCCATGCTCACCGAGAAGCTCCCCCGCATCCGCCTCGGCCACCTCCCGACCCCGCTCGACGAGATGCCCCGCCTCAGCCGGGCGCTCGGGGGGCCACGCCTCCTCGTGAAGCGCGACGACCAGACCGGGCTCGCCACCGGCGGCAACAAGACCCGCAAGCTCGAGTTCAGCGTCGGCGAGGCCCTGGCGCAGGGGGCCGACACCCTCGTCACGCTGGGGGCGGTGCAGTCGAACCACGCCCGGCAAACCGCCGCCGCCGCCGCGGTCGCCGGGCTGCGCTGCACCCTGGTCCTCCGCGGGCACCCGCCGGCCGAGGTGACCGGCAACTTGCTGCTCGACCACCTCCTCGGGGCCCAGGTGGTCTTCTCCGGCGAGCGCTCCCGCGAGGAGGTGGCTCGCGAGGTCGTGGCCGAGGAGCGAGCGGCGGGCCACCGCCCCTACCTCATTCCGCTGGGAGCGTCCGACGAGGTGGGCGCCGCCGGGTTCGTGGCGGCCCTGGAGGAGCTCGAGGGGCAGCTCCGGGAGCGGGCCCTGCGCGTGGACCGAGTGGTGTTCGCGACGAGCTCCTTCGGGACCCAGGCCGGGCTGTGCGTGGCCGCGAAGGCTCTCCGCTTTCGCCCGCAACTTGCGGCCATCGCCATCGACAGCAAGCGCGAGGAGGTCGAGGCCGGGGTGGTCGACCTCGCGGCGCGGACCAGCCGCCGCCTGGGGCTCGAGGTCTCGCTGGAGAATCGGGAGGTCGTCGCCTACGACCAGTACCTCGGTGCCGGCTACGCGGTGATGGGAGAGCCCGAGCGGGAGGCGATCCGCCTCGCGGCGCGCCACGAGGGGATCCTCCTCGATCCGGTGTACACGGGGCGCGCCATGGCCGGGCTCGTGGACCTGGTGCGGAAGGGCGAATTCGCGAAGGACGAGGTCGTCGTCTTCTGGCACACCGGCGGCGCCGCCGCGCTCTACGCCTACGCCGCGGAGCTCATGGGGCCGCGCTGACGGTGGGGGTGCCTCGCGGCGCCCGTTACCTGGGCAGGACCTTCGCCAGGAAGTCGCGGGTGCGCTCGTTCCTCGGGTTCGCGAAGAACTCGGCCGGCGGGTTCTGCTCCACGATGCGCCCCTGGTCCATGAAGAGGACGCGGTCGGCCACCGACCTCGCGAACCCCATCTCGTGGGTCACCACCACCATGGTCATTCCCTGGGTGGCGAGCTCCAGCATCACGTCTAGGACCTCCTTCACCATCTCCGGGTCGAGCGCGGAGGTGGGCTCGTCGAAGAGCATGATCTTGGGCTGCAGGCAGAGCGCCCGGGCGATGGCAACGCGCTGCTGCTGCCCGCCGGAGAGCTGCCCCGGGTACTTCTTTGCCTGATCGCCGATGCGGACCCGGGCGAGCTGCTGGGTGGCGCGCGCCTCCGCCTCCTTGCGAGGCAGCTTGAGCACGCAGATCGGCGCCAGCGCCACGTTCTCGAGCACCCGGAGGTGAGGAAAGAGGTTGAACTGCTGGAAGACCATCCCTACCTCCCGGCGGACGCGCTCCACCGAGCGCAGGTCCTCGGTGAGCTCGACGCCGTCGACGACGATCCGGCCCTCCTGGTGCTCCTCCAGTCGGTTGATGCAGCGGATGAGCGTCGACTTCCCGGAGCCGGAGGGCCCGCACACTACGATGCGCTCGCCGCGCCCGACCGCGAGGTCGATGTCCTGGAGGACGTGGAACTTCCCGAACCACTTGTTCACGCGGGCGAACTCGATGATGGGACCGTTCATGCGCGGAGGGCCTCCGGGCGCCGTGCCCACGACCCGAGCCGGTGCTCGAGCCAGGCGCTGTAGCGCGACATGGCCAGGCAGGAGGTGAAGTAGACGGCGGCGATGAAGAGGTAGCCCTCGAGGAAGAAGTGGCGCCACTGGGGATCGCCGAGCGCCAGACGCAGCGCGCCGGTGAGGTCGTACATGCTCACCACGGTGACGAGGGAAGTGTCCATGAACGTGGAGAGGAGGCTGTTCACGAAGCTGGGGATGACCAGGGTGAGCGCCTGGGGCAGGATCACCTTCCGCTGGGCTTGCCACCAGGTGAGGCCGACCGAGATCGCTGCTTCGTACTGGCCCCGGGGGAGGGCCTGCAGCCCGCCCCGCACCACCTCCGCCATGTAGGCCGCCTGGAAGAAGGTGATGCCCAGGACGACCCGGGTGAGGACGTCGAGCCGGAGTCCCATCGGGAGGAGGAGCGGGAAGACGAAGGACGCCACGAAGAGGACGGTGATGAGGGGGACACCCCGGACCATCTCGATGTAGAGCGCGGAGGCGGCGCGTGCGAGAGGGAGATGGGAGCGGCGGCCCACGGCGAGGACGATGCCGATGGGGATCGAGGCGGCCATCCCCACCAGGGTGAGGAGCACGGTGAGCGGCAGCCCGCCCCACAGGCCTGGCTCGACGCGGGACAGGCCGAAGGCGCCGCCGCCCATGAGGAGGAGGAAGACAGCGAGGATCACGACCCAGGCGGGCCAAAGCCAGCGCCGCCAGGAGCGGGGATGGGCGGTGACGAGGAGGGCGACCACGACGAGGAGCGTCGCCGCGAGCGGCCTCCACTGGTCGGCGTACGGATAGCGGCCGAAGAGGATGAGGCGGTACTTCTGGGCCACGAACCCCCAGCACGCCGCCCGGTAGTCGAGCGCCCGGCAGGCTGCGTAGTCGGGCGAGTAGACGGCGTCGGTGACGAGCCAGCGTACCGCAGCGGGGAGCACGCGGACGAGCGCCGCGGCGAGGAGCAGCGTGGCCACGGCACTCGGAACGTTGGCGAAGAGGTTCGCGCGGAGCCATGCCCCGGGTCCGCGGGCGCACCGGGGCGGCGCGCGCGGGGAGTCGGGCGCTGGGGTCGCCCCCTCGGCTGCGAGAGGCACTACCGCTCCACCAGCGCGGCGCGCCGGTTGTAGACGCCCATGGCGAGCGCGGTGGCGAGGTTGATGGTGAGGTAGACGGACATGATGAGGACGATGCACTCCAGCGCCTGGCCGTTCTGGTTGATGGCGGTGTTGGCGATCGAGACCAGGTCCGGGAAGCCGATGGCGACCGCCAGGGAAGAGTTCTTGGTGAGGTTCAGGAACTGGCTGGTGAGCGGCGGGATGATGACTCGCAGCGCCTGGGGGAAGACCACGAGCCGGAGGACCTGGTGGCGCGAGAGGCCGAGGGCCTCGGCGGCTTCCGTCTGGCCGTGCGGGACCGCCAGGATCCCGGAGCGCACGATCTCGGCGATGTAGGCGCTCGTGAAGGTGGCAAGGCCGATGAGCAGCGCCAAGAACTCTGGCGTCACCCCGGTGCCGCCGGAGACGTTGAAGGCCGTGACCTCGGGGACGTCGAGGGCGCGCGGCGCGCCTCCGGCGACCCATCCCGCGATCGGAAGGGCAGCGGCGGCGAGGAGGCCGAGCCAGAGCCCCCGCGGCCTCCTGCCGGTGCGCTCGCGCCGCCCCCGTGCCCATCGGGAGAGCGCCAAGGCGCAGAGGATCCCGAGCCCCAGTCCGGCGAGCGCGAAGCCCCATCCCCGGGCCCAGACGGGAGTCGGGAACTGAAGGCCCTCCTTGCTGAGGTACACGTGCGGGGCGAGCTCGACCGGGCTCGCCGCCTCGGGCAGGATCTCCGTCGCTGCCAAGTACCACGCGAAGAGCTGGACGATGAGCGGCACGTTCCGCAGGACCTCGACGTAGCCGGTGCACAGCCAGCGCACGAGGGCGTTCCGCGAGAGGCGACCCACGCCGACGATGATACCGAGGAAGGTGGCGAGGGCGATCCCGCACGCCGCCACTCGCAGCGTGTTGCCGACGCCGGCAGCGAACGCCCAAAGGTAGCTGTCCGTGGGCGAGTAGGGGACGAGGCCTTCGCCGATGGCGAAACCGGCCGGCTCCCGCAAGAAGCCGAAGCCGGAGTGGATCTGCCGGGCGGCCAGGTTTGCCCGAGTGTTGTTCCACAGCCAGGCGCCCGCGGCGAAGAGCGCCGCCAAGAGCACCGCCTGCGCGATCCGGGCCCGGCCCGATCGTGTCGACCAGGAGAAGAGAGGACCTCTCACCCGCGTCTCGCCGGCGCGTCCCACCGCGCTCGCCCCTCGCCGTCGAGGCGGGGGGCGAGCGGGTCTGGGGCCGCTCTACCTGAGCGGCGGCGCGTACTGGAGGCCGCCCTGGGTCCACAGCTTGTTCACGCCGCGCGGCAGGCCGATGGGCGTCTTCGGCCCCATGTTGCGCTCGAAGCTCTCCCCGTAGTTCCCGACCTGCTTCACGATGCGGTAGGTCCACTCCTTGTCGAGCCCGAGAAGCTTGCCGGTGTCCTCACCTACTCCGAGCATCCTCTGGATAGCCGGGTCCTTGCTCTCCGCCCTGAGCTTGTCGGCGTTGGCCTGGGTGAGGCCGAGCTCCTCCGCCTCCAGGGTCGCGTAGAACGACCACCGCACGACCTGGAACCACTCGTCGTCCCCGCGCCGGACGGCGGGCCCGAGCGGCTCCTTGGAGATCACCTCCGGCAAGACCACGTAGTCGCCGGGGTTCGAGGCGTGGGTCCGGGCGCCGGCGAGGTCGGACATGTCGGTGGTGAGTGCCTGGCAGCGCCCCGCGAAGAAGGCCGCCTGGATGGCCTCCGCGGTATCGAACACCACCGACTTGTACTTGATGCCGTTCGCGGCGAAGTACTCGGTCACGTTCTTCTCGCTGGTGGTGCCCGACTGCACGCACACCGTCGCGCCCCGGAGCTTCTTCGCGCTGTCGATCTTGAGCTTTTTCGGCACCATGAAGCCCTGGCCGTCGTAGTAGTTGATCCCGCCGGTGAAGACGATGCCCAGGGAGGCGTCGCGGGTGAGGGACCAGGTGGTGTTGCGGGAGAGGATGTCGATCTCGCCCGACTGGAGGGCGGCGAATCGCTGCTGGGAGTTGAGCGGCACGAACTTCACCTTGCTCCCGTCGCCGAGGACGGCCGCCGCCACCGAGCGGCACAGGTCCACGTCCATTCCCACCCACCGCCCTTCGCTGTCGGCGGCGGAGAATCCGGGGGCCGAGGTGTTCACGCCGCACACCACCTGGCCGCGCTGCTTCACCTCGTCCAGCGTCTTCCCCGCCCGGGCCGTGACCGGGGCCGAGCTCGTCGCGAGTGTCACTACGAAGAGGACCGCCGTCTTTCGAGAGAGCCTCATGTTCTCGCCCTTTCGTGCGCTGGGTCTTCCCTCGCCCCGGGGGCCGGCCAGACCGCCAGCCGCGAGGCCGCAGGGTCGCGCCACTATGGCTGCTCGACATCCCCTTCGCCACTGGTTCCTGCAACCGAGAGCGCAATCGCGAGCGTCCCGATCGAGGGTGGGCGTGGCGCGCGGGACGACCACCGAGCGTGATGCGCGGTCCGGGGGGCTTCACTCCTTCGTGGCCGGTGCCACTCAAAATACCCATCCGGGTTCTCCCGGCAACCGTTTGCGCGTGGGGGTGTTTATCTTGTCGGGTGAAAACCATGAAGAAAACCATCGCGGCTCTTCTTCTGACCTTGCCCGGCTTGGCCCTTGCAACGTCTCCGAGCCCGTCGGCGGCGGATCCACAGCCGGAGCCGACGGCTGCCGCGCCTTCTCCCCCGAGCCCTCCGACGGAGGCTCCGCCCGCGCCGCCGGCGAAGCCGCCACCCCTGCCGCAGGCGAAGGCGGCCTCGGCGCAGCCGGCGAGCGCCGGTCAATGGGTCTACACCCAACAGTACGGCTGGCTGTGGATGCCGTACGGCGACGTCTACACGCACGTTCCGGCGAACGGGGAGGGCGAGCCGTACGCGTACGTATACTACCCGTCCTATGGCTGGACCTGGGTGGCGGCCCCTTGGGTGTGGGGATACGGCACCTGGCCGTACTTCGGCGTGCTCGGCCCGGCGCGCTTCTGGTGGTACGCTCGCGGCTGGCGGCGAGGGCCCTTCGTCGGACCGCGCTTCGCCTACCGCGGCTACGGCTGGCACTTCCGGCGCTGAGGGCGCAACCGTTCCGACCCTGGCGGGTTAGAGGAGACATGAGACTCGGACTCGCGGTTTCGATGTTGGCTTTCTGCGCCTGCGTAGTGGCGGTCCGCCCCCCGCCCCCCGGAGTGATCCCGGCACACGAGGCCGTCGCCGTGGCCACGCACTTCGCACGGGCGCGCGGCATCGTCGTCGACTTCACCCGGAGCGCTCGCCTCGACCGCTTCGCTCGCTGGCACGTGGATCTTGGCGGGGTCGGCGCACGCGACCGGGCGCTCGTCACCCTCGACGGGTACTCGGGGCGCGTGCTCGCGGCCAGGCTGTGGGGGCCGCAGGGCGAGTTCTCGCCCGCCATGCCCCCGCCGGCGCCCGGCGCGCCCCCGGTTCCGGCACCGAGCGCCGAGCCCGAGGCCGCCGAGCCCCCGTCTCCGCCGCCCGGAGCACCGCCGCCGCCGCCTCCTCCTCCGGCGAGCTGAGTTTCAGATAAGGCGACGCCCTCCGCGGGGCCACCCCGCTTGGGGTCTCACGGGGGGGGGGGGGAGCGCCTTCCGCAGCGGGCGAACTCGACTAGGCAGGCCGAGGTCCAAAACGGGCACGCGCCCCATTTGACCTGTCGCGACCCCTTCGGCCGGCGGGTTTCTCGCATCGAGCACCACCCGAAGTCGTGCCGCCGCTCCGTGCCCGAACAGGCAAGGGATGGCGCTGACCGGAGCCTTGCGGGAGAGCGTATGCACAAATGGAACAGGTTGAGCTTCCTCCTTCCATCCATCGGGCTCGTGGCACTTGGTGCCGCCTGCGGCGGGTCGTCGTCGAGTTCCTCGGGAAGCCTCGGCCCCGGCTACTACATCTCGATCTCGAACCTGACCTACTCGCCGCTCAACCTGGAGGCGCCGCCCGGCGCCACCGTCACCGTCCTGAACTTCGACTCGCCCATGGCGCACTCGGTGACGAGCGAGGCCGTGCCGGCGACCTACGAGCACAACACGACCGGGATCTCCTTCGACACCGGGGCCATTAGCGGGACGAGCGGGAGCTTCGCCCTCCCGATGACGGCTCCAGCGGGTACGGTCCTCAACTTCTACTGCACCCAACACCTCGCAACGATGCTCACGCCGAACGGGACCATCACCGTGAACCCCAACGCGCAGCCGTCCCAACCTCCGCCCAATCCGGGCGGAGGGTACGTCGGCTACTGAGCCGCGACCCGGCGGCGACGAGGCGAGCGAGGCCGCCGGTCGGGCCGCCCGCAGCAGCGGCGACCGGCCGGGAGGGGTCGGGCCCCGCGCCCTGGGCGGCGCCTTCCGGTAGGGGAACGGCACGCTCTTGGGAGTTCAAGGCGCGGCGCTGATTGGGCGTACCCGCTCCTTCCTCGGCGCCCACCGGGCTCGAGCGCTGACGCCGAGTGCGAGCGTGGTCGGGTGGCTCGCGCGAGCCACGCGGCTGGGCGCGAGCGCGGCACGCTCCTCTTCGCCCTGTCCGCCTGGAGCGGAGTCCTCCCGAGCGCGCGCGCTGCCCGAAGGTACCGATCTCCGAGGGAGTAAAATAACGCTTGCCCTTCCCGCCGGATACATTCGAGGGCTTGATCGAGGTCAAGGAAACGGTGTCGTGATCTGAGTCAATGTCATCGGACCTTGAAGGTCAGCCTCGGCGCGCTCCTCGCTTCCCTCTCCATTGCCTGCGCTCACGTAGGGTCGAGCCCTGCCCCCATGCAGGCCCAGGCCGTTCGCGTCGGCCCGGCGTCCATCGAGCTGCACTTCACCTCGGGCGACGCGGAGGTCGCCGAGCAGGTGAAGCGCGTCCTGCCGCGGGCGCTCCTCGCCGCCGAGCGCTGGGGCCGGCTCGACGAGACGGTGCGCCTCACCATCCACCCTTCTCACGACAGCCTCGAGGCCGCGACACTGCGCGAGGGCCAGCCCTGGATGAGGGGGTGGGCGCGCCGTGGCTCGGTGGATCTCCAGTCCCCGCGGACCTGGTCGCGCGGTCGCGCGAGCGACGAGGCCCTCGGCCAAATCCTCGCCCACGAACTCACGCACTGCGTGGTCTTCCAGGCTGCGGGCCTCTCCTGGGAGAGCGGGGCCATCCCGGGGTGGTTCCAGGAGGGCATCGCCACCGTGACGGCCGGGGAACGGCACCTGCGCGGGGGCGCGGCTTCGGCTGCTGCGAGCGCGGAGCCCGACTACGCCGCCGCCGAAAGCGCCTTTCGCTACCTGCTCGATCGCTACGGCGAGGAGCGGGTACGCTCCATCCTCGCGCGGCTCAGCGATGGGCGCGGGTTCCCTACGGCGTTTCGCGAGGCGCTCGGGCTAGACCTCGCCAACTTCGAGCACGAGTTTCGCTCGCATCTCGCGGGGCCGGCCTCCCGAAGCTAACCGCCCTCTCCCGCGCCGCTCCTCCCAGGCCCGCTCCACCCTCCCGCCGTGGCGGGGGGGTGGGGTGAAGAATCGCGGGGCCCGGGATTCGCGCCCGATCCCCGGCAGGCACTCCCGAGTTCACGGCGCGGAGGCTGGTAGCCGCCAGAGCACCGGCTTCGAGCCGGAGTTCCGCCACGACGGGGACGCCGCCAGCTCGGCCGGAGAGGAGGCACGCGCATACCGGGCGCGACCGACGGTGGGCTTCGTGGGCGACTCCTCCGCTAGGCCGATCTCGACGGCGATGGAGGGCTCGTCGCTCGCCGCTCCTCCGACCTGCGATTCTAGAGGGAGAGGAGCCCTTGCGGCTCGAGCGAGCAGGGTTGCTGCCGGTCGCGACCGGGTCACGGTGAGCTTGGCGGGTGGCTCTTCGGAGAAGGCAGGCGTGGCGAGAAGGAGGAGCGCGGACGGAAAAAGAACGGACGAGAGAGTCTTCATGATCGGTCTCCCAACGGTCCCCCCGAAGCGGCCCTCCATAGGCGACGCCGCGGGTGACGACAATCCCCATAAGCTTGATCCGTGCCAAGCGCCCGCGCGCGAGGAACCCACGCCGAGCGGCCGTTTCAACGGGTGGCAGCCCAAGCTGCTGTTGCGCAATGCAAGCCGGTGCGCGGTGCCGAAGGGGCGGACTTGGCGCGAAAGCCCCCGTCGGGCTAGGACCCTCGAAGCGCTCCGGGCGGTGCCTCTCCTCCCAAATCCAAGGAAGGTTCAGGGGGTGGATAGGGCGCGCACAGAGGCGAGCTCGCGCCGGACGACCGAAAGGTTGCTCGTTGCAGTCGGCAGTGAGTCGCCAGGGCCTTGAGTGCAATCGACAGGCGTGGGGACCAGGGGAGCGGTCGGCCTCTCCCCCGTCCCGCATCCGCGGGACGCTCTCCGGAGAGTGCCCGACGTCGGCTATCCGCTGCTCACCAGCGCGGCTCCGGCGGCGACCAGGCTGGCGCCGATGGCCTGCGCGCGGGTGGGCCGCTCGCCCAGGAGGAGGGCGAGGCCCTGGGCGAAGACGATGGACGTGTTCCGCAGCGTGAGCGCGGCTCCCGCGCCGACGGCCGCGAGCCCGGACAGGAAGAGGAGGAAGGATCCAGTGCACAAGAGCCCCCCGAACGCGAGGCGCATGGCCGAACCGGGCCGGAAGGCGATTCCGTGTCGGAGTCGACCGCGGAGCGAGCCGGCCACGAGCGGGAGGGCCGTGGCCAGGGCGACCGCGAAGAGGGGGGGCGGGTGGGCTCCGGCCGCGAGAGCGCGGTCGTAGCAGAGATGGTAACCGGCAATGGCCCCGGCGCAGGCGACTGCGAAGGCCATCCCGGCGCCGGACACCCGCCGGCCGGCCGCGCGGATGGTGGTGAGCGCCAGGCCGGCGCCGATCAACGAGGCCCCGAGGGCGCCTCGGGCGCTCACCGATTCCCGCAGGAGGAGGGCCGCCGTGGGCCAGACGACGAGCATCGCCCCGCCGCGCGCCACGGTGTAGACGACCCCGAAGTCGGCTCGCGCCAGCGCAGCGGCGAGGGTCACGAAGTAGAGCCCCTCGAACACGCCCGCGGCGAGCGCCCAGCGGAGGGCCGCCGGGGTCTCGAACGCCGGCCTCCCGGCCGCCAGGGCCGCGGCCACGGCGAAGAGGAGGGCGAACGAGAGCACGCCCGCAACGGCGGCTTCCGGCGCGCGCTCGCGCTTGAGGAGCGCGTTCCACGACGCGTGCAGGAAGGCGGAGAGGAGCAGGGCCGCGAAGGGCATGGGGTGCGATCAGGCGACCTGGGCGACCCCGACGATCCGGGGGCCGGAGGGACGGGGAAAAACGGCGGCCATGACGCGCCCGGTGCGCCTTCAGATCTGGGCCACGCACTCGATCTCGACGCGCGCCCCAAGAGCGAGCCCGCTCGTCCCGAAGGCGCTCCGCGCAGGGAGGTGGCCCGGGAAGAACCGCACGTACTCGGCGTTCATGGCGGGCCACTCGCCGATGTCGGCGAGCATGACTGTGACCTTGACGATCCGCTCGAGCGACGAGCCGTGCCGCTCGAGGACGGCGCGGATGTTCTCCATCGCCCTCCGCGTCTCCGGGCCGACGCCCCCGGGGACGAGCTTCCCCGACTCGCCGAGGCCGATCTGGCCTGCGAGGAAGAGCAGGTCCCCGGTCCGGACCGCCTCCGAGAACGGGAGGCCGCTCTGACCGCTCACCGGATGGTAGGTAGGACTAGGGCTCGAGGCTTTCACCGTCGCCACCTTTCGAGAGGGTTCCCGCGGGTAGATACTCTAAGGCGTAGCATGCGCCCAGGCGACCTCCTTTCGAGAGGCCCACGCGACCGCGGCCCCTTCGCCGCGGGGATCCCTTCCCGAGCCCTCGAGCCCTCGGCACGCGAGCGAGCGACGCCGGCGGGTTGCGCGGGCGAACGGGCACCGATAGGACCCAGCCCACAGGAAAATCGCTGCGCACGGTGTCCACGAGACTCATGACCCCTGGAACTCATGCCGGAGTCGCGGCCGCGTGGCTCGCGGCCCTTTGCGCAGCGTGCGGCGGAGGGAGCGGGGGCGGCTCGACGGACGGCGGGCCGAGCAGCTTCAGCATCGCCCTCGGGTCTGCGACGACCTTCGCCACACACGCCCAGTTTGCGGCGGCCGGCTTCCTATGGGGGCCGCCCGACGGGACCCTGGGCGTCGTGTCCCGCGGGGCGGGGAGTTACCTGTTCTTCGGCTCCGCGGCGGGAGCGGCCTCGCCGTCGTCGGCAGGGCCGGCCTGCAGTGGCTCGCCGGGGCAGCAGGGCGCATTCGCCTTCGACGGGTCGCTCGGCGAGTTGTCCGGGCTCACGGCCTCCGGGTGCAAGGCCCTGTTCACGAAGGGGTCCGCTCCCTCCGGATGGGTCTTCGACAAGGACTACGCGGGAGGGGGTTCGGTCCTACCGTTCACGAGTGGGTCCACGAGCGGCCTGCTCATGACCTACCACGGCGAGGTCCACTGGAAGAGCCCGACCTCCTCGAACGGGCTCTGCAACGACGTTCCCTGCTTCTATGGCGGGATCGGCCTCGCCGTGTCGGTCGACGGCGGGTCGAGCTTCACGTCGGTCGGGCAGATCCTCCAGCCCTTCCAGCCGCTCTCGGTCTACCAGGGGAGCAACGAGAACGTGGGCGTGGGGTACGGATCGATGGTTCTGGCGGACGACGCCGGCAACTGGCTCGCGGCGCCGGCGGCGAACCCCTCCGCCGCGTACCTCTACGTCCTCTACGAGGATTACCTCCCTTCCGGCGCAGCGGGGCCCTGTGCCAACGTGGCATGCGTGGCAGTGGCGCGCGCCCGGCTGGACGAGGTGCTCGCCGCGGTCGTACCTTTGGCGAGCGCCAGCCCCACCGCCGTCGCCGGGCTCTTCCGGAAGTACGACGCGGCGGGGAGCGACCCTTGGAGCTCGCCGGGCACGAGCGGAGACCCCACGGAGGAGCACGCGAGCGGCTCCTTCACCCCGCTTTTCCCGGACACGAACAGCTTTCTCCCGAGCGTCATCTGGGACACCGTGGCGAACGCCTACCTGATGGTGCACCAGAGGGAGGTGGGCGGAAGTCAGCCGGTGAACTTCATCATCCGCAGCTCGACGGACCTCTTGAACTGGTCGTCGCCGCTCGCGACCTTTGCGCCTCCCGCGGGCCACGAGCCTTTCTACCCGACCCTCGTTGGAGAGAATGGCGTCCCCCTTGTCGGCGGAGCGGCTCCGCGGCTCTTCTTCTCGACATTCCCGGACGGGTTTCCGAACTGGGTTGGCTCCGAGCTCGACAGCCTCCCGCTGCAGGTCACACAGAGCCCGTGAACGAATCGCCGGGAAGGTCGCGGACACGCGCGGATCCCAGGGCCGCTTCTCTTTGACAACGATGCGCTCGAAAACTAGAGGACCCTCCCATGAAGGCCCTGCTGGGAGCGACGCTCGCAGCCTGTGCGGCCCTCCCGGGGTGCGGCGGGAGCTCCACGCCGCCAACCCCTGTTGCGCTTACCGTCGTCGGTGGCCCCGCCGTCGCGGCCGCGGCTCAGGTGAACGGGGGTACATGGAAGGCTCTCACTCTCAGCGGCGGCAGCGGCACCTTCGACGTGCCCTCGCCAACCTCGAGCTACGCCGTCGCCGTCCTCTGCCCGGTGGTTTCGAGCAACCAACTCGAGGTGATCATCCAGGCGACCGCGGCGGACACTCCGTCCTCGACCGTCCCCTGCCCGGTGACCACGACCGTCCCCTTGGTGGTGAACTACAACGTGAGCGTGCTGGGGGCCTCGGCCCAGGTCTCCGTGGGGAGTATGTCCGGCGGCGGATACTGGTCCGGCGGGGTCGGCGCCGCAAACCTTCCGGCGGTGGCGCCGGGAGTCCAGGACATTGCCGTGGCAGCCTACCCCATCACCCCAAACGTCTCCGCGGTCGCGGTCGAGGTCGACCGGGGCGTCGACGTGACCGGCGCCCCGGTGACCGTCCCGACCATGACCGCCGCCGACGCCGCCGGGACCGCGCCCATCACTGTCGACAACATCCCCGCAGGTTTCACGAACACGATCACCGCCTACTACGTCACCGCGGGCGGGACTGCCGTCGGCATCAACGGCAACAATGTCGCGAGCTACGCGCTCGTGGCGGCGACAGTTGTGGCGGCCGGGGACTACTATGCGGTGACGGCCGAAGCGCTCGACGCCTCCACCACCCACGCCGTGGGGGTCGTCCACTCATCGTCGACGCCGCAGAGCCTGACCCTCTCCCTGCCGCCGCCGCTGAGCTACGCCGGCCCCACTGCTGCCGCCCGTCCGACCTTCGCCACCACCTACAGCGGGTTCAGCGGCTCCGGCACCACGAGCCTGACCGGCATCCTCTCCTGGACCGCCGCCGGGGTGAACGATGGCATCGTCGTCACCACGAACTACACCGGTAACTCGGGGCAGGTCACGGTACCCGACCTGTCATCCGTGCCCGGCTTCCTCGCGCCGCCTGCCTCTGGAACTAGCGTGAGCTGGGGGGCGCTCGTGTCCAGGCAATCGAGCCCCTACCTCGTCCTCATTGCCCCTTTGCCCCCGAACGACGAGGCGGCGCAGTTCGCCATCGCTACGGGCACGTACCTCGAGCCCTGAGGCCGTCGGCCTCGGCTGACCGGCGGGCGGTAGCCGCGGAGTCCAGTCTCTCAGTGACCGGGGTGGAGGGTGCCCCGATCCCCGGCGGAGGAGCGCGCCCACTCCCCGCTCTGCTGGTGGGACTCCACCATCCACAGCCACTTGTCAGTCCCGCGCGAGATCTCCGTGAAGATGTCGGAGGTGCCCGCGTCGCCCGCGCCTGCCGCCACCTCGATGGCCTCGCGCGCAGCACGACCGAAGGTGGCCAGCGCGTCCGCGACCGCTCGCACGTGCTCCGGACCGTCGCCCGCGCCGGCCGCCGCGTACTCGTCGAGGGAGCTGTGCTCCGCGCTCTGGCGGACCGTGCCGTCGGCGGTTCCGCCTAGTTGCACGGCTCGCTCCGCGACCAGATCCACGTACTCGTCGACGTCGTCGACGATCTCGTCGAAGAGCTTGTGCAGTGCGATGAACTGCGGCCCCTTTACGTTCCAGTGTGCGACCTTCACCTGAGCGCGCAGGTCGATGGCGTCTGAGAGGCGGGCGTTCAGCAACTCGACCATGCGAGTGCGGACGGGTAGCGACAGGTCGTTGAGTGTTTCGTTCATGGCTTCACTCCGATGAGGAGAAAGGGTGCTAACGCACGCGCCCTGAGCCCTCACGTCACGCACGGGGAGCTGAAAATTATTTACTGTTGGCCGGTTCTTCAGAACTGAAGGCGATGCTGCGTGACGGACGAGCCCGGTGCTCGCGTTTGGGAGAGCGGCTGGGTTGACGAGACGGGTCCCGCTTCTCGGTGGGAGGAGGACGAGGGGCGCCCCGGCGAGTTGCGAGCGACCGGAGCCGCACACTGTGGCTACTCGCTAGCGGTGGCCGCCTCCGTGACCGCCGCCGCTGCGGCCACCACCGCCGGAGTGGCCGCGGCCGGCGGTGAAGTGAGCGACGCCCCCGTGGCCGGCGCCCACGCCGCCGGGGTGGCGACCCGCAGCATAGCGGGCTCCCGCCGCGAATCGAGCGCCGCTACCTCCGAAGCGAGCCGGCGCTGCGAATCCGCGGCCGAACGCGCCGCGCGCGATCCCCGGCCTGAAGGACCAGCGACCGGGCGTTCGCCACCAGCCGTGCCCGTACCAGCCGAAGCGCGCCGGCCCGAAAGCGCCGAAGTAGGGCCAAGGCCCATAGCCCCAGATCCAGGGCGCGCCGATCCACGTCCAGCCGTAGCTCGGGTAGTAGACGTACTGGTACGGCTCTCCGGATCCACTCGCGGGCACGGAAGAATAGGCGTCCCCGTAGGGCATCCAGATCCAGCCGTATTGCTGCGTATAGACCCATTGGCCCGCAGGGACGGCTTGACCGTCCGCGGTCTGCGGCGCGGCCTGTGGCTGTTCCTCGGCTGGTTCGCTCTCCGCCCACTGCGCAACCGCAACGCCGGGGACGAGGCCCAGCATGGCAATGAGGACGAAACGCTTCATGGCTTCACCTCTTCTCTCTCCGACGCCTCCGACCGCCTTCCACGAGCTCCGCAGCCCCGACAACTCGCTGCCTTCGTGACGGCCGATCCACCCCAGTCATTCACGTCCTAGAGACCCCTGTCAGGGCTCCAAGAGAACGACTCGCGCGTGAAGAAGAGTGAAGCGATGACCACCCTGATGGGTGCTCGAGCAGACTGAAGAGAGGGGAGGCGCCCCGATGGGGGCTCAGCGAGGGCCGCCGTCGAGGCCGGCCTCGATGGCGCGCGGGCGAACCGCCCAATAACGGGGCCAAACCAGGCGACGGCACGGTCGACGCGACGGGCGCGCAAGGACGGGGCCCGCTCGCTATCGCTCGTCGCTCGAGCTGGCCCTCTGGATCGGGGAGCATCGGGTCGCGGGTGCGCGAAGGCGCCGGGCAGCGAGCCGGTGCGACCCCGGGTGATAGCGGACCCGGGCCAGTTCCGGCCGAAGAACTCCGGGTGTTCTGCTGACGCCGCGTAGTCGCGGGGTTTCGCGTCGCGCGGGCCGACCGGGCTCTTGGCACGCTCGCAGCAGTGCTTCCGCCATCGGAGGGAGTGGGGGCGACTGCCTGCTCACCAATCTGGAATGCACATGAGCGAGACGTCGGCCCGCACCTGCCCGAACACCGCGACCTGCTCGCTCTTCCCCCGCCTCGGGCTGCGGGCCTCCCTCGGCGTGTGGACCGCCTTCTACTGTGAAAGCAAGTACGAGGAGTGCGCTCGGTACAAGGCGGCGCGGGCGGGGAAGCCCATCCCGGACTTGATGCTTCCGAACGGAAAGATCCTTCGTATCGGAGGGGAGCGAACGTGAGGAGTTACTGGCCTTGGTGGACGGGGGCGGTCGGTCTCGGGCTGCTCCCGCTCGTCTACTGGATTGTCCTGCGCCGGCCCTTCGGCGTGTCGGGCCTCATCGGCCGGCTGGTCTCGGTCGGGGACGAGCTGTCGGTCGCGAAGGAGAATGCAGCTGCGCCGACCGGGGAAGCCCTGGACGCGCTCCTTGCCGCCGCTACCCTAGAGGAGTTCGGTCGCGAGGCCGCGGAGGGCCCAATGGCTGTGGCCGCTCCCCTGCCCGGGCGCCCGCTCGGCCCGAGGCTCGGGATCTTGGACGCAGCTGCGTTCGTCGTGGCGATGGGTCTGGGAGGGCTTGTGGCGAGGCTTTGGGCCGGGCGCACGCTCGTGCTCGGGATGGGAGACTCCTTCACACGGTCCTTCGGCTCGGGCTTGCCGGCGCTGTCGGTTCTGCTCGCGGGCGGGGTCCTGGTTGGCGCCGGCACCTCGCTCGCCGAGGGCTGCTCCACGGGTCACGGCCTCACGGGCTCCTCGCGCCTCCAGCCCGGCAGTCTGCTCGCAACGGCCTGCTTCATGGGGGCGGCGATGTGCGTATCTGCTCTCCTTGGCTGGAGGGTTGGCCTATGAGATCCGCTCCACGGATGGCTGCGGTTGCGCTGTTCGGCTTCGGCCTCGGCTTCCTCCTCTCCTCCTTGGGGTTCACGGACTGGGGAGAAGTCCACACCATGTTCACCCTGGGCTTCTTCGCCGGCGGCCCCTCACCAGGGACCCTGCGCCTCCTCTTCGCTTTCTGCGGCGCGGTCATGCTGTCGCTCGTGGCCTTTCGCGCCTTCGCCCGCCGGGACAACCTTCCTCGGAGGGCGGTCCACAAGGGCACGGTGATCGGCGGGCTCGCCTTCGGCGCCGGATGGGCCCTCACCGGTGGATGCCCGAGCATCGCCATCGTGCAACTCGGCGAGGGCCGGGTGACGGCGGGGGCTTCGGTCGCGGGTGTCCTCCTCGGAACGTGGGTCGCGCGCAAAGCCGCGGCCCGCCTTCGCTGGCAGACCGGGAGCTGCTCGGACTGAGGGTCAGGCCCTTCGCGGGCGCGGCGGTTCCTCGCCTGGTCGCACGGCGGACTTGGCGAGGCTTGCAGCCCAGGGCAGGGGTGGTGTAGCCCCAGCCCTCCAGATGCTGCCCCTTCTCGCCATCACCGCTGCACTCGTCGCCCTCCTTCGCTTGCTGGCGCTGCCGGCGGCTTTTCTCCTCGGCGCGATGGCCGGCGCGATGATCGTTGCGAGCCGGGGCACCGTGCTGCGAATGCCCGGTTGGGTCTTCTCGATCGCCCAGGCGGTCGTCGGCTGCCTGATCGCGCGGAGCTTCACGCCTGCCCTCTTTCGCGCCATCGGGCGACACCCAGCCCTGTACGCCGGGGCGGCGCTCTCGGTGCTGGTGGTCGCGACCGGGTTGGGACTCCTGCTCGCCCGGCTCCGCGTCCTGCCGGGGAGCACGGCGCTGTGGGGCTCCTTTCCCGGCGCTGCGACGGTGATGGTGCTCCTTTCCGACTCGTTCGGCGGCGACATGCGCCTCGTCGCCCTGATGCAGTACCTGCGCGTCGTGGTGGTGGCGGTGACGGCGTCGATCGTGGGGCGGGTTTGGGCCCCCGCCGGTGCGACCCCGCATGCCCCGCCGTGGGTCGCGCCGGTAGCCTGGCCGTCCTTCGGGTTCCTCGCAGCGATCATCCTCTTCGGAGGTCTTGCCGGGCCGCGAATTCGAATGCCGGCCGCCCCCCTGTTCATACCCCTGGTGCTCGCGACTGCACTCCAGGACTTTGGGTACCTGCGCATCGAGCTCCCGCAGCCGCTCCTCGCAGCGAGCTATCTCGTCATTGGGTGGGCCATCGGCCTTCGCTTCACCGGCGGCGTCTTCCGTCAGGCGGCGGGAGCACTGGCGCGTGTTCTCGCATCGGTCCTGGCGCTCGTGGGCATCTGTGCCGCGATCGGGTGGGGCCTCGCACGCATCGCGCACCTCGACGCCCTCACCGCCTATCTCGCGACCAGCCCTGGTGGGGCGGACTCGGTGGCCATCATCGCCGCCGGCGTAGCGGTCGACGTCCCCCTGGTGATGGCGGTGCAGACCTGTCGCTTCCTCTCCGTCCTGCTGCTCGGGCCCGCGCTCGCGAAGGGGGCGGCGCGGCTCGCCGGCACCGCGCGGAGGCCCGGAGCAGAGAGGCCCGGACCCACGTAGAGCTCGCCTCTTCGGCCACACCCACGGTCACGCCCCGGCCCGGGCTCGGGAGAGCACGGCCTCGCTTCGCTCCCAGAGCGATCGGCCGGTCTCCGGGTCGGCCGCTCGAGGGTCGACGTCCTTCGGAGCCATCTTGTGGAGGTAGACTGCGGTGCGGTTCTCCAGGACGCGGCTGCAGGCGAGGTAGAGGACCGGCTCGTCGGCGACGAATGGATCCTGGAAGAAGAGGCGCATGGCCGCCCGGAGAAGGGCGCGCAGGGGCGGCGTGAGCTCGCGTCCGATGTTCGTGCGCATGGCTCCTGGGCAGAGCGCGAATACCGCCACCTCCGGAATCCCGCCGACCGCGAGCCGCCGTGCGAGCTCCCACGCGAACGTGGTGAGCATGAGCTTGTAGGTGCCGTACCAGGCGAGCACCCGGCGCGGCGAGCCGTCCCGCGCGCGGTCGAGGCCGAAGAGGTCGAGATCGTCGCTCCACCGGTGGGCCTCTGAGGAGACGAACACCACGCGCGGTACCTCGCTGCCGTGGCGGTCGCGGGGAAGCACGCCGCTCTCCAGGAGGCGGGTGACCAAGGCGAAGGAGGAGAGGTAGTTCACGACGAACATCTCGTCGAGTCCCTGGGGCGTGGGCCGCGCCGCTGTGGGGACGACGACGGCGTTGAGGACGAGCCGATCCACGCGCACTGCGCGGCGTGCGAGGTCGAAGGCGAGGCCATCGACGGAAGCAAGGTCGGAAAGGTCGGCGTGAAGCGGCTCGACCCGTCCCGGCCCCGCGCCGAGGGCAGTGGCTCGCCGAAGGGCGGCGTCGAGGTCGCGACAGTCGACGAGCAGCACTCGGGCGCCGCGTCGCGCCAGATCCACCGAAGTTGCGAATCCGAGGCCCGAGGCGCCCCCGGTGACGAGGGCGACTTTCCCATCGAGCCGGTCGTCCTCGCCGAGCGCCGGAAGCTCCCGCCGCACGCGAAGGCGGTCGATCGCGCCCGCGAGGATGGCGGCGATGGGGTGCTTCCCGCCGGATGGGGCCATGTTCACCTCGCGCCAGGTGCACTGCAGGGGTCCGTTCGCCGGTCGGGCCGGGAGCCGCACCTCTGGCTCTGTCCACCCCAGCTTACGCCATCGGGGAGCGGGGAGCCGCCGTGGGGCCAAACTCTTGGGCGCGAGTGCGGGGGCGACTTCGTGCAAAGGAACACGGAAGCCACGTTCTGTGGATGCGCGATGCCGTGGTCGGGCGGAGCGAAGGCGTCCACTTGACCGGAAGTAACTCGAGCGATGCTGGCGGTCCCGAAAAAATCGCGCGCGAAGGGCGCGCCGGACCGTGTCCAATAGAGGTTTCGGAGATAGTGCTTTTCGACGGCGCCGGGCCGAGCGGTGTTTCCGGTAAGACCGCCGGGACCGCGACACCGGTGTCGCACCCGAGGTGTCCCCGCCCGCCAGGACGTGACGGCCAGGGTCCCGGCAAGACAGGGATTCCGGCGCCGGTGACGACAGGGCATGCTCCTTGCTCCGCGGGTGAAGGATGGCCGCAGGCTACCGACTGCCGGAGGGAGCTGCCGGGTGGATGGCGGCAGCGCTCCTCGTCCTCGAGGGATGCACGGGGGATCCCTTCTTCCGGGATCCCAGCGGGGAACCGATCGGGGCGGTGATGAGAACCACCGTGCCCCTCGCATACGCTGCCTCGGTGGCGATGGCGTCCGTGAGCGGCTCTTCCCCCTCGAACGCCCTTGCAACGAACACGTGCTCGTCGTTCCCGTGCGCCGCCGTGGTGACGATCCTGGCGGATGGTCGCGCGGCCCCCTTGCCCGCGGAATCCTACGGAAGCGGCCAGATCGTGGTTGCAGGACTCTGGACGTCGCCCGGGACCGCGATCCTCACCGCGGTGTTCGTGGACCTCTTCGTGGGAAACGCCCTCCTTCAGGTGAAGAACGTCTCGACGTTCCCCGCCGTCGTGACCTCTACCGGCTTGAGGGTCGTCTACGCGTCCATCGACGTGAACATCGAGTCTGGGCCCGTCGACCCGGTGACGCTGACCCCGGAGCAGATCGACGCCCTGTTCATGAAGGTGAGCATCACGCCTTCGTCGAGCCCCGGGGCGAACGTCGGGCTAAACGCCTGGGTCGTGGACGTGGATGACGCCGGGACGCCGAACGACTTCTCCGACGACAGGTACACCGTGAATGGCGGAGGGGAGTATGTGGACGCTAGCGCCGATTCGGGGCAGGTTCTGCAGCTCGGAATCGTTGGGATGACTGCGGATCCAAGCTGCGCCCTCAATCCGGTCGAAGGGTTCGCCGCTCTCGACGACACCGGCGTCTCGACCGCAAGCCTCCCGGTGCTGGCGACGGCGCTGTTCGTTTTCGAGCCCGAGTGCACGGGCCAGGCGAGGGTCGTCCTTGCGACCGGCAACTACCTCCTATCGATCGGCAAGATGATCTCCTTGTAGGGCCGGCCCCGCTGGGCCCGGCCCTTCACTGCTCACGGTCTGGACTGCCGAAGGGGCCCGCCCGGCGAGCCCCACCGGTCGAAGGAGACAGGTGAGGAGACCGTCTTCAGGATGTTCCAGGCGAACTCGGGGTACGTCTAGGCCGACGCGGCACTTGCGCGGAGGGCGATCTGATCCGCGCAGGCCCGAGGGCCGCCCCCTCGAGCTGGCGCCGAAATACCGGGCTCAGACGTGGGCGCGTCTCGACCCCGCTGGAAGGACCTACTTTGCCCCACGCCGCGCCTTGATGGAGAAGCGCCGCTTAAGCTAGGGGTCTCGGATGCCTTTGGATGAGAGACATCTGTGAGGCCCCGATGGTAGCGAATCGAGACGCCAGCGCCGCCGAACGCCCGCCAGGAATCTCGGCCGCCTGGGCGAGCAGCCGAGCGTGCCGAGACGTTCGCCGGGCTTTCTTGGTCCTCGCGGCGTCGACCCTGGTACCAGCCTGTTCTGGGAAGTCCGCCGGCGCGGCCGGAAATGGAAATGACCCGCAAGGCGGCGGCACGTCCACCACGGCCGGAAATCCCAACGGCTCTTGCCTCAGCCTGTCGCTACCTCCTCAGGCCCTACCCGCAGATGTCTCAAAGCCCACCAGCGTCGTCGGCACGGGCACGGCGGCGAGCTGCGCCTTCGCCGAGTTGGACAACGCCGTAAAGAAGGGCGGCATCATCACCTTCAATTGCGGTAATGCGCCCGTGACCATCTCGATAACTGCAACCCTCACGCCTCCGGTATCGAACGCATACGCGAACGACCCACCCGTGGACACCGTCATCGACGGGGGCAACAAGGTCACTCTCGATGGTGGCGGCTCCGTGCGAATTCTGTCGTTTGTTCATGCCGCCAGTTGGCAGGCCAACACCGACACGCTCACCTTGCAACACATCGCGTTCATAAACGGCAAGGCCACGGGAACCGTCCTCATCCCCGCGTGCAACCAAACGCCGAATGCCAATTGCTCAACCGGTTACGATGACGGCCAAGGTGGGGCCATCAACATGCAAGACGGTCTGCTCCGGGTCATCGATACCACCTTCAGCAACAACCAGGCTGCCTTGCTCGGCCCCGACACCGGTGGCGGTGCGATTTACATCCAGGGAGTCGCCAGCCCCGCGTACATCGTCGGTAGCACCTTCGAGAACAACAAGGCGAGCAATGCGGGGGCCATAGGGATGTTGTGGGCGGGCGCCTTCATCTTCAACTCCCTTTTTGATGGCAATAGCGCAGTTGGCGAGGGCGCCAACAACAACGACCCGAGCCAGTGTGCATGCATCAACAACGGCCAGAACCAAACAGGGTCGGGCGGAAATGGCGGCGCCATATACAAAGATGGCGGCGACGGGATGGACGTCACCATCTGCGGGACTGAGATCCGCAGCAACACGGCAAACGAATTCGGTGCTGGAGTATTCCTGACAGCCGATGGCTCGACCGCCAAACTCATCGTGTACGATTCGCTGCTGACGAACAACACGACCCCCATCCCCTATTGGCAGTGGTGCCCCGGTGTTTCCACGGACAACCCCCACTCGGCCACCTCCTCGTCAAGTTCACCGGATCCGGTCAATTCGAGTTTCTGCGATGCGAGCGGCACCTGCACTGCCG
>Ga0335077_10001303_pt1 | contig 29498 bp, 28 predicted proteins | sample Lox_Sample_31_FD_207151 | JGI IMG/M metagenome (GOLD analysis project Ga0335077, IMG submission 207151) | Soil microbial communities from Loxahatchee National Wildlife Refuge, Florida, United States - Lox_Sample_3.1 | ecosystem: Environmental > Terrestrial > Soil > Wetlands | place: USA... | reverse complement strand
TGGTCGACGACGAAGCTCTCCTGGCCGCGCTGGATCGCGGCCACCTGAGCGGCTGCGCGCTCGATGTTGGCCGCGCGCCGGACCAGATGCCGTCGCCTGCGCTTGCCCGCCATCCGCGGGTCGTCGCCACGCCGCACATTGGCGGCCTGACACCGGAAGCGGTGGAGCATCAGGCGATGGAGACGGTGGAACAGCTGCGCAAGCTGCTGGGAGGCACCATACCAGCCGGCGCAGTGAACGCCGACCACGCCACGCGCCTGGCGCGCTTGCGCGCGCGAGCCGCAGACGCGCACTGACGGGGCCGCCTCGCACCGGTCCGAATCGCTCAATACGCGCTTCCGGAGATGCCTGACGCGTCGCGCCCGCTGAAGCTCATCCGCAAGGGATTGCGGCGCGTCCCTGGCGGCACGTCTCAGGGCCGCGCTTCGAACACGATGTTGAACGGCGTCTCGGTGGCGCGTCGCATGCGGTTGAACCCGCCGGCGGTGACCACCTGGCGCAGGCGCAGCTCGCCCGCTTGCGCTCCGAGCCCGAGTCCGACTTCCTGCGACAGCGAGCACGGCGTGCACACCATCGTAGATCCCGCGTAATAGATGCGCCCCACCGGGTTGAGGTTGTCGCGCAAGCGGTCGTGCGCGAACGGCTCGACGATCATCCACGTGCCGTCGGGAGCGAGCACGCTGCGCACGTGTTCGGCCGCACCGACGGGATCGCCCATGTCGTGCAGGCAGTCGAAGAACGCCACCAGATCGAAGCGGCCCGGGAAGTTCTTGCCATGCGCGACCTCGAAGCGCGTATTGGCGGATACGCCGGCTTCCAGCGCGGCTGCGCGGGCTCGCTCGACCGACGGCGCGTGATAGTCGAAGCCCACGAACTGCGAATCCGGAAAGGCAGCCGCCATCACGATGGTCGAACTGCCGTGGCCGCATCCGACATCGGCGACGGTCGCGCCGCGCTCGAGCTTTTCCACCACGCCATCGAGCGCCGGCAGCCACGCGGAGACCAGGTTGGTGTTGTAGGCCGGGCGGAAGAAGCGCTCGGTGCCGCGGAACATGCACTTGCTGTGCTCGTGCCAGCCGACCCCGCGACCGGTGCGAAATGCCTCCGCGATCTTGGGTTCGTCGAGCCACAGGCTGGACATCACCTCGAACGCGCCGGCCATCGCGGCCGGGCTGTCTTCGTCGGCAAACACCGCGGCCTGTTCGGGGTTCAGATGAAACAGGTTGCGCGCGTCGTCGTATTCGACGTAGCCGGCGGCCGCTTGCGCCGACAGCCATTCGCGCACGTAGCGCTCGGTGGTTCCCGTGCGACGCGCGAGTTCCGCCGAACTGAGCTTCTCGCCGCCCGCCATCGCCCTGTACAGCCCCAGGCGGTCGCCCAGCACGACCAGTGCGCCGGTGGCGATCGCGCCGAGTTCACCCACCATGCGTCCGAGAAATGCATTCAGACGCTCGGCATCGGGCGTGCGCCCGTTCGTCTGCGCGTTGCTTGCTGCGGTGTCCATGTCGTCTCCATCGAAGGTGTGTGCGGGGCCGGGCCCCCTGCCGCGCCGAAGCGAGGCCGCGCGGCCCGTGCCAGGCAAAGTACGAGACGCGCGTCAAAACTTCGTCAAAGGAAGAACGCGCTCCTATGATTGGGCGGTGAGCAGGCTCAAGATCCAGGCGTTCGGCGGGCTACAGGTGTTCGGCCCAGCACAGACGCCGTTGGCGGTGCCTGCGAAGAAGGTGCGGGCGCTGCTGGCCTACCTGGCACTGAATGCCGGCCGGCCGCAGCCGCGTGTCAAGCTGGCGGGGCTGCTGTGGAGCGACAGCAACGAGGCGCAAGCACGCGCCAGCCTGCGCCAGGCCGTGCTCGTTCTGCGCAAGGCGTTGGCCCTCGGCGACGCCGATCTCGTTGCCGGCGCAGGCGAGACCATCGAGCTGAGCGCGGCTGCCGCCGAGCTCGATGTACGCACGTTCGAGCGGCTCCTGGAGGACGGCAGTACGGCCGCCTTGGAGCAGGCGACGGAGCTTTACACCGGCGAACTGCTGGAGGCCGTCGAGACGTGCGAGGCCGCGTTCGACGACTGGCTGGTGGAACGCCGCAATCACCTGCGCGAACGCGCGACCGCGGCCATGTCGCAGCTGCTGGCGCACTACACGCACAGCGGCGAACTCGAGCGTGCCGTCGGGGTTGCGTTGCGCACATTGGCACTCGATCCGCTCCAGGAAAACGTCCATCGCGCGCTGATGCAGCTCTATGCGCGCCAGGGGCGCCCGACTTCGGCCCTGCGGCAGTTCCAGATGTGCCGCGAGGTCCTTGCGCGCGAGCTGGGCATGCAGCCGCACGCGCAAACCGTGCAATTGCGCGATGCGATCGAACGTGAAGGGCGCGTGCCGGCGGCTGGCGTTCGGGAAGATGCGGACGCGTCGATGGAACTGCGGCCAGTGGCGGTCGTCGTCGCGGAATCGACATGGCCCGGCGAAGAAGGTGATCCCGAGCATGCGCAGGCGCATCACGAAAATTTCGCCGCGGCGGCGACGGAAATCGCCGCACGCTTCGGCGGCACGCTCGCGCGCCGCTTCGGCCGTGGCATCACCGCCCTGTTCGGCATCCCGGCCGCCCACAGCAACGATCTGGAACGCGCCGCGCGCTGCGCGCTCGCTCTCTGCCAGAGGCTCGACGGCGCGCGCATCGGCCTCGCCGCGGGTTCGGTGCTCGTAACACGGCGGAGCGACGGTTCCGCAGCCGCCGCCACGAGCGGCGAACCGCTGGGTCTTGCGGCGCGCCTGGCAGCGGCGGCCGGGCCCGGCGAGGTGATCGCTGCCGATGCCGCCTGGCGTGCGCTGACGCCGCGCGCCGTGGGCCAACGCCGCCCGGAGGCGTCGTTGCCGGTGTCACTGCGCAAGCTCGCGTGTTGGCGCCTCGAGGAAATGCGCACGGCGCGGCTGCCACGCACGAGCCTCGTCGGTCGTCGCACCGAACTCAACCAGTTCGCGGCATCATTGCAGGCCTGTCGCGCGCAAGGCACCGGACTGACCGTGCACGTGCGCGGCGAGGCGGGCATCGGCAAGTCGCGCCTGGTGGAGGAGTTTCGTGCCATCGCAGCGGCGCAGGGATTCGCCTGCCACGGCGGTGTCGTGCTCGACTTCGGCAGCGGCGTCGAGCGCGACGCGCTTCGCACAGTCGTCGAAGGGCTGCTCGACATCGAAGCGGACCGCGCAGGCGCGGCCGAAGACGCGCTCGCGCGTGCACGGGCCTCGGGCCTTGTCGAGGCGACGCACGAGGTGCACCTGCGCGATCTCCTGCACGCGCCGCTGCCCGCTCCGCTGCGCGCCGTCTTCGACGCGATGGACCACGCAACCCGCGCGCGGGAACAGAACGCAGCACTGGCAAACCTTCTCCGCCGCGTGAGCGCCGACACGCCGCGCATGGTCGTGCTGGACGATCTGCACTGGGCGTCGCCACGCATGTTGAGCCGCGCCGCTGCGCTGGCCGCGGGGGCCGAACAATGCGCGGCGGTCCTGGTGACGACCGCACGCAGCGATGGCGATCCCCTCGACGCGGCGTGGCGCAGCGCGGCCGCGGTGAGCGCGATGGTGACGTTCGACCTCGGTCCGCTTCGCTGGGCCGAAGCAAGCGCGCTCGCCGCCCAGTTCGCCGACGCGGCCGATGCATTCGTGATCCGCTGCATCGAGCGCGCGGGGGGGAACCCGCTCTTCCTCGAGCAGCTGTTGTCCGCCGGTCGCGATGCCTCGGACGCGTTGCCCACGTCGGTGCAGAGCGTGGTGCAGACCCGGCTCGACACGTTGGGCGCGGCCGAGCGGCACGCCGTGCGCGTGGCCTCCATACTGGGCCAGCGCTTTTCGCTGCCGGCACTGGCGCATCTGCTGGGCGGCGCCGCGTGGGATCCGCATCTCGCGCAGGACCTGTTGCGCATCGAGGGCAACGCGGGCGTCTTCGCGCATGCGCTGGTGCATGAAGGCGCCTACGTCTCGTTGCCGCGTGACCTACGTCGCGAGTTGCACGCGAGCGCCGCAGGCTGGTTCAGCGGTCGCGATCCGATCCTGCGGGCCGAGCACCTCGATCGCGCCGAAGACCCGGACGCCGCCCAAGCGTACCTTGAAGCGGCGCTGGCGCAGGCTGCGGTGCACCGACACGAGCAGGCTGCGCAGCTCGCGGGACGCGGCCTGGCGCTGGCCGACACGACCGGGCCGCGCTTTGCGCTTTCCTGCGCGCGTGCGGATGCACTGCACGACCTGGGCGCCAACGCCGAGGCGCAGCGGGCGTACGAGGCCGCGCTCGATGCCGCAGCCGATGACGTCGAACGCTGTCGCGCCTGGCTCGGTCTTGCCGGCGTGCTGCGCGTGCGCGACGAACTTGCCCGCGCGCAAGCAGCCCTCGCTGCCGCCGAGACTGCCGCAACGGCGCACGGCTTGACGGAGCAGCGGGCCCGCATCCATCTCCAGCGCGGCAATCTTCTGTTCCCGCTGGGCGACCTGACCGGCTGCGAGCGCGAGAACGAGTGCGCCTTGGCGTTTGCGCGGCAAGCGCGCTCGATCGAACCGGAGGCCAGCGCACTCGGTGGTCTCGGGGACGCGGCGTTCCTGCGTGGTCACATGCTGACGGCGCGCAAACGCTTCGTGGCGTGCGTGGCGCTCGCGCGCCAGCACGGGCTGAAGCGCGTCGAGGCCACCTATCTGCCGATGGCGGCCATCTCGCGTTGGTACGAGGGCGACACGCGGGCCGCGCTGGTCGAGGCGCTGGCGGCCGTCGGCGCGGCCGCACAGATCGGCCACCGGCGCGCTGAAGTCATCGCCCATCACGGCGCGTACCAGGACCATCACGCGCTGCGGCGGTTCGATGCGGCGCTGGCGCACCTGGATCGCGCTTTGCTGCTGGCACGCCAGATCCAGGCGCCGCGCTTCGAGGCCCAGGCGCTGGCGTTTCGCGGTGATCTCCTCCGCGCGCAGGGTGAACGCGCGGCCGCGTTGGTGGAACTGCGCCAGGCACTCGCCATCGCGCGCGCGACCGGAATGGCGTACATGGGTCCGCTCATTCTCGGCATGCTGGCGCGCGCCAGCGACGATGCAGTCGAGCGAAACGCGGCCCTGAACGAAGCTGAAACGCTGCTGGCCACCAACGGGCTGGCGCACAACCATCTGCTGTTCCGCCGTGATGCGATCGATGGCGCTCTCGAGGCGTGCGCCTGGGACGACGCACTGCGCCACGCCGCAGCACTTGAAGCGCGCACGCAGTCGGAGCCGCTGCCCTGGAGCGAGTTCTTCGTCGCGCGTGGCCGCGCGCTGGCGCGCCACGGCGCGGATCGCTCTGATATCGGCGAGCGTGACGAGTTGCGCCGGCTCAGGATCGATGGCGAGCGCCTGGGCCTGCTCGAAGCGCTGGTGACGATCGATGCGGCCTTGCATTGAGCGGTCTGCGGTCGATCGCGGAGGCGATTGCGCCGGCAGACCTCGCGCACCTCCGGCGCAGGACGCCGAGGCGCGCGCGTTGCGGTCGAAACCGTGCGGGGCGCCAGGACCGCAGCACCGAAGGTTCCGGGCGCTTTCGAACCACATGGCGTCCGGCGCGCGGGTGCTTCGCCGCGCGCGCTGTTCGAAGGTCTGGCCGAGCCGGCGGCATTCATGCGCTGCGAGCAGTGCGCGTCGTCGCGCGAGAGCCGCGCACACCTTGTCGAGCGGCGCCTCTTCGGCGGGCGAGGCCACCGAGAGTGAGGCCGGCAATGCTCGCAGCCACTCGCCCGGCCGCTGCATCGGGACCAGATCGAAGAACCAGACACCGTCCGGGTAACGACCCGACGTCTGACGCGCAAAGTCGAGCGCGCATTGCGTCTTGCCCATTCCCCCCGCGCCGACGAGCGTGAGCGCGCGGCCGTCGGCAAGCAGCCGCTCCATCTGCGCCATCTCCTCATCGCGGCCGATCAAGGCCTGGAGCCGAGCCGGTAGACGCGCCGTCGGCGGGGGCCAAACGACGCCTGCGGTTCGGCGGCGGCGACCGGCTCTTCGTCGATCTAGAGTCGATGGCGTGACGAAGCGGTGGCCCCAGACGGCATCGAGCAACTGTTCGCGCGTGACCAGTTCCCCGCGATGGGCCAGCAACTGGAGCAGGACCGCGAAGACCTTCGGCTCCACCGCGACCTCGACCCCGCCGCGGCTGAAACATCGATTGCCGCCATCGACGAAAAATTCGCCACAGCGGTAGGTCCCCGAGTGCGACCGGGCCACCTGCATCGTTGTCCTTGCCTTCCGAGGGCTCGCGCGCGCGATGCCGGCGCAACTCTCACGAATCCCTCACGAACGCCCAACCCCTCTCACACGGCTTGTCACCTAGAGTGCCCGTCAACGAAGAACGCACTGCAACGCGTCTTCGGGTGAGCTCAGTCTAGTCAGGTTTCCTGTCGGGAGTGAAGCGATGTCATACGAGAACAGCAAGTCCCCATGCGCGATCGCCACGTCCGTCGCGACCGCATCGATCCTCGCCGCCGTCGTCGTACTGGCGCTGTCGCTTCTGAGCGACCACGTCACAGACCTGGCTCGGGTCGATCAGAAGTCGATCGCCCAGATTGCCAAGCAGCCACAAAGCTTGATCGGCGCCCGACTCGCGCGCCAAGCCAGCCGTGAACCACAACCAACGGAAAGGAACCCGCAATGAACACTCGAATCTTCCAGCGCGCGGTCGTGCCCGCGATGATCTGCTCGGCCCTCGGCCTGTCCGCCGCGGGACCGGTCCGCGCCGAATATCGCTGCGACCATCCGCAGGGCCCGGTCGACCGGCGGGCATGCGACTACGCGCAACAAGGCCAGGCGGCGCTCCACCATTTCATCGAGCGGACACGCGCCATCTACGGGCTGTACTTCTATGACTACGTCCGTCCCGAATCGACGGCGGGCGCGCAGTCGGATGCCACGGATCGCGCCGCCGCGGTCAGCGAAGAAGGGCCGGCGCGGCACGTCGAGGTGAGCGCAATTCCGCAAGCCTGAACCAACCCGGCCATCGAGTTGCTGAGCCGGTTCTCCGTTCCAGTCGGCTGCGTTGAACCCAGGAAAAGCGGGCAACTGCTCGTCGGCCGGCCGCACGACTCCCGCCCGCTTCGTCCTCCGGGGCATGAGATGCCGCCGGTGCAATCGGCTCCGCGCGCTAACCGGTCGGTTCGCGCCGCCGGGCCGAATTGCGCCGGCTCGACTTGTCCCTGGCAGCCATGCGGAGAGCGTGCTCGCGACCAATCGCCTCCAGCCCAGCCAGCGCGAAGCGGTGCAGGTGAGCGGCGATCACGTCCGGAGGCATCTGCCGGACGTCGTGCAGCGGCCCGCGCGCGCCGCGTGCTCCGATCAGCAGCAGCGAGCACGGTGCCACCACGCTGACCAGGCAACGCGCCAGTGCGGGGTCGTCAGCGGGGATCGCCGTGATGTCGCTGAGGACCCGTTTGACGATCGCGAGCTTGAACGGCACCTCGGACCGCAGCAGGACCTGGATGTGCGACGAAGGCGCCAGGATTTCCCGCGCGAGCACCTGAACGTGCCACCCTGGCCGGCGCTTCGTCGCGTGTCGGACCAGCTGGGCGATCAGCACACCCAGCTTGTCCGCGGCCGGCAATTCGATTTCGGCAAGTCGACGCAGGTCGGCCAGGTGGATCACGCGCCGGTGGGCTTCGATCAGCACGGCTCGGTAAAGACCCTGGCGCCCGCCGAAGTGGTAGTTGATCGAGGCCAGACTCACCCCGGCTCGCTTCGCGATCGATTTGCCGGTCGTCTCCGCGTAACCAGCGGCCGCGAACAGTTCACCGGCCGCGTCGAGGATGCGTGCACGGGTCGCTTCCCCGTCCGGCCGGAGTTCGCGTGGGGCCCTGGTCATCGGGTCGCCTGGTCGATCGGTGGTAGGCCTGCAGCGGCGTCCATTGATGTTAGATTGAATCCGATTCAAACTCGGCATGCACGCGCCGGCCCGGGTCGGGTCCTTTGCGGAACCCTCGCATGGAAGCCTTCGCATGAAGAAGCGGCTGATTGTCGTGTCGGTCCTTGTCGTGCTGGCCGTTGCGGCGTGGGGCTGGTGGCGGACCGGTCGTCAGGAGACCCGCAGCGAGCTGATCCTGCACGGCAATGTGGACATCCGCCAGGTGTCGCTGGCCTTCGACGGCACCGGTCGGGTGGTCGAACTTCACGCGGACGAGGGTGACCGCGTGAAAGCGGGGGCCCTGCTCGGCGTGCTCGATACGCGCACGCTCGCGCTGCAGGCCGAACAGGCGCAGGCGCAGATCAGCGTCCAGCAGCAGAACCTGCTGCGTCTGCGCCATGGTTCACGCCCACAGGAGATCGCGCAGGCGCGCAGTCGCCTGGCGTCCGCCCAGGCCGACGCCGCGCGCGCCGAGCAGGATCTCGCGCGCCTGCAAGCCGTTGCCGCCAGCACCCAGGGGCGCGGCGTGAGCCCGCAGGAACTGGACCGCGCCGAGAGCACTTCGCAGGTCGCCGCCTCGAGGGTCGAAGAGCAGCGCGAAGCCTTGCGCCTGACCGAACTCGGGCCGCGCGCGGAGGACGTTGCCGGCGCCGAGGCGCAACTCCGCGCGACGCAAGCGCAACTGGCCCTGTTGCAACACCAGATCTCGCAGGGCGAACTGAGGGCGCCGGCGGACGCGGTGGTGCGCTCGCGCCTGCTGGAGCCGGGTGACATCGCCACGCCGCAGCGGCCGGTGTTCGCGCTCGCCCTCACCGATCCGAAGTGGGTGCGCGTCTATGTGAACGAGGTCGACCTCGGCCGGGTGCGCCCCGGCATGGCAGCCCGCATCGTCACCGACAGCCAGCCCGACCGACCCATCGAAGGCAAGGTCGGCTACATCTCGTCGGTGGCCGAGTTCACGCCGAAGTCGGTGCAGACCGAGGAGCTGCGGACCAGCCTGGTCTATGAGGTGCGCGTTCTGGTTGCGGATGCGGGAAACGCACTGCGACTGGGACAGCCGGCAACCGTGCATCTGGCGGCCGCCCAGCCGCAATGAGCGAACCCGGCGCCATCGTCGCGGCAAGGCAGCTGCGCAAGAATTTCGCCGCGCCGGGCGGCGCGGCGGTGCACGCCGTCGACGAGGTGTCCCTGACGATCCGTCACGGGGAGCTGACGGCGCTGGTCGGTCCCGATGGCGCGGGCAAGACGACATTCCTGCGTCTGGTCGCGGGCCTGCTCAAGCCGGACGCCGGCGGCCTACAAGTGCTCGGTCGCGACGTCGTCGCCGACCCGCAGCCGGTGCAGGATCGCATCAGCTACATGCCGCAGCGCTTCGGCCTGTACGAGGATCTGAGCGTGCAGGAGAACCTCGACCTGTACGCCGATCTGCACGGCGTGCCGCAGGCGCAGCGCCGCGAGCGGTATGCGCGGATGCTGGAAATGACCGACATGGCACGCTTCACCGCGCGCCCTGCCGGCAAGCTCTCGGGCGGCATGAAGCAGAAGCTCGGCCTGGCCTGCACGCTGGTGCGTTCGCCGGACCTGCTCCTGCTCGACGAACCCAGCGTCGGCGTCGATCCGCTCTCGCGGCGCGACCTGTGGCAGATCGTGCAGCAGCTGGTCGACGAGGAAGGGCTCAGCGTCGTCGTCAGCACCGCCTACATGGACGAAGCCGAGCGCTGCGCCCGGGTGTTCGTGATGCACCAGGGCCGGCTGCTCGCCGAGGGAGCGCCCTCGACCCTGCGCGCGCGCGCGCGTGGCCTCACCTTCACCGCGGCGCCGCCGCCTGGCATGCCCGCGCGCGACCTGCAGGCACGCTTGATCGACGCCCGCGATCTGATCATCGACGCGGTGCCCCGGGGCGGCGAGGTGCGCTTCATCCGCCAGCCGCACGCGGACGCCGCGCATCTGGACGCATTGCTGCGCGAGACCCGGGCACGGCCGCGACCCGAAGAACTCGAGGACGCTTTCATGATGCTGCTGCGCGAGCAGCAGGCGCGCGACACGAACATGCCGGCGTCACCGGCGGCCGCGCCACGGCGGGCCGGCCCCGGCGCAACAAGCGACCAGCCGGTGATTGCCGTGCGCGATCTCGTGCGCAAGTTCGGCGACTTCACCGCGGTCGCCAGCACCTCGTTCGAGGTCGCACGCGGCGAGATCTTCGGCCTGCTCGGCCCCAATGGAGCCGGCAAGACGACGACGTTTCGCATGCTGTGCGGCCTGCTGCCTGCCACCAGCGGCCACCTCGAGGTGGCCGGGCTGAATCTGCGCCATGCGCGCGCCCAGGCACGCGCCCGCATCGGCTACGTCGCGCAGAAGTTCGCGCTGTACGGCAACCTGACGGTGCGCGAGAACCTGGAGTTCTTCGGCGGAAGCTACGGCATGCGCGGCGCGGCGCTGCGCGCGCGCGTGGCCGCCACGGTCGAGCAATTCGGACTGCAGCCTTCGGCGCCCAGCGGGACCCTGCCGGCCGGCTACAAGCAGCGGCTCGCGATGGCGGCCGGGCTGCTGCACGAGCCCGAGATCCTGTTCCTCGACGAACCGACCAGCGGCATCGACCCGCTGGCCCGGCGCGCGTTCTGGCGCACCATCACCGCGCTGGCGCAACACGGCGTCACGGTCATCATCACGACGCACTTCATGGAGGAAGCGGAGTACTGCGACCGCATCGCCATCCAGGATGCCGGGATGGTGCTGGCCCTGGGGACGCCGCGCGAGGTGCGCGAGCAGGCGGGCGGCGACGAACGCGCCGACATGGACAGCGCCTTCATCGCGATCGTCGAGCAGGGCCGCGCCCACAGGCAGCAAGAGCCGGCCGGGGCCGGCGCATGAGCAGCGCCGGGTTCGTCCGCAGGTTCGTCGCGCTTCTGCGCAAGGAAGCGCGCCAGATGCTGCGCGATCGCAGCACCCTCGCCGTGGGCCTGGTGCTGCCGGTGGCACTGGTCCTGCTGTTCGGCTACGGCCTCTCGTTCGACGTAAAACATGCGCCGATCGCGGTCGTTTTGGAAGACAGCTCGCCCATCGCGCGGGACGTGATGCAGGGCCTGCAGGGCTCGAGCTATCTGGCGCCGGTGTGGGTGACCAGCATGCCCGACGCCGAGCGGCTGATGCGCGCGGGCGAGGTCGGCGCGATCGTGCGCGTGCCGGTCGATTTCTCCCGGCAGATGGCGGCCGGCGCCGCGCAGGTGCAGCTGCTGCTCAACGGCGTGGACTCGGTGACCGCGTCCACGGTCGAAGGCTACGTGGGCGGCGCCCTCGGAACCTGGGCGCAGAAACAGGGCGACCGCGCCGGCGGAGCGGCTGCTGCCCGCGCAAGCATCGACGTGGTCCAGCGCATGTGGTTCAACGAGTCCGCTGACAGCACCTGGTATCTGGTGCCTGGCCTGGTCGTGCTGGTGCTGACGCTGATCGGGGCGTTCCTGACCTCGCTGCTGATCGCCCGCGAGTGGGAGCGCGGCACGCTGGAGCCGCTGTTCGTCACGCCGGTGCGGCCGCTCGAAGTGGTGCTCGCCAAGGTGGTGCCGTACCTGGTCGTGGGGGCGATCGACCTCGTGCTGTGCCTGTTGGCGGGCCGGTTCCTGTTCCAGGTGCCGATGCGCGGTTCGCTGGGTGCGGTCCTTGGCGCGTCGATGCTCTACCTGGCAGTGTCGCTGCTGCTCGGGCTCTTCATCTCCGGCCGCACCCGCAACCAGTTCCAGGCGAGCCAGGTCGCGCTGTTGACCAGCTTCATGCCTGCGCTGATGTTGTCGGGCTTCGTCTTCGACCTGCGCAACGTGCCGGTCGTGATCCAGGTGATCGCGCACGTGCTGCCAGCGACCCACTTCATGGGGCTGATCAAGACGCTGTTCCTGGCCGGCGACAACTGGCCGATGGTTCTGCGCAGCTGCACGATCCTGGCGGTCTACGCACTCATCCTCGGCATCGCGACGGGCCGGACCGTGCGCAAGTCGCTGGACTGATGCGATGAAGGCCTTCCTTGCCAGCCTGACGCAGATCGGTGCCCTGGTCCGGAAGGAGATCCTGGCGCTGCTCAAGGAGCCTTCGAGTCGCGTGATCCTGTTCGCGCCGGCGTTGATGCAGGCGCTGCTGTTCGGCTACGGCGCCACCTACGACCTCACCCACGTGCCTTATGCGGTGCTCGACCTGAGCCGCGGGGCCGCGTCCACGGAATTGCTGGCACGCGTCGACGGTACCGGCGTGTTCTTCCGCGAGGCCACGCTGAGTTCACCGCGCCAGATCGCCGAGGTCATCGATGCCGGAGACGTGCTGCTGGTTCTCAGCATCCCGTCCGACTTCCAGTCACGGCTGGCCGCGGGCCAGGCTGCGCCGCTGCAGCTCATCCTCGACGGTCGCAATTCCTCGACCGCGGCCTCGGCGGCGGCCCATGTCGGCTCGATCGTCGCGCGCTACAACGAGTCTCTCGCCGGGGCCGCACCGGCGGTAACGGTCGAGCGGCGCGCGTGGTTCAACCCGAACCTGGAGTCGCGCTGGAACCTCATGCCGGCGCTGATCGCGGCGCTGAGCATGTTGCAGACGCTGCTGATCGCAGCGCTGTCGGTCGCCCGCGAGCGCGAGCAGGGCACGTTCGACCAGCTGCTGGTGACGCCGCTGACGCCGATGCAGATCCTGGTCGGCAAGGCGGTACCGGCGATCGCGATCGGACTGGTGCAATCGACGATCATCTTCCTGGTCATCCGGTTCTGGTTCCAGGTACCGATGAACGGCCCGGTGTGGCTGCTCTACCTCGGGCTCTTCACGTTCACCGGCGCCGCCGTCGGCGTCGGCCTGTCGATCTCGGCGCTATCGCTGAACATGCAGCAGGCCATGCTCTACACGTTCCTGCTGATCATGCCGCTGATGCTCCTGTCGGGCCTGCTCACGCCGGTGCGCAACATGCCCGAGGTGCTGCAAGTCGCCACCTACGTGAATCCGTTGCGCTTCGGCATGAGCATCGTCCGGCGCGTCTACCTCGAGGGCGCGGGCTTGACCGATGTCGCCCTCGACTTCATTCCCTTGCTGGCCCTGGCAGCAGTCACGCTGCCGCTGGCGGCCTGGCTGTTTCGCAACCGTCTGTCCTGAAACCGAGGTCGCTGCGATGACCCATCTGCGTCTTCCGCCGTGCCTCCCGCTTCGCTTCAGGCGGGCGGCGTGCGTGCTCGCCGCGGCCCTGACCGGCTGTGCAGTCGGCCCCGACCATGTGAGACCCGAGCCCGCAGCCCCCGAGGACTGGTCGACCTGGCGCAGCGGCGACGAATCGCTGCGGGTCCCGGTCGCGGTCGACGCGAGCCTGCCGCCAGAATGGTGGCGGGCCTTCCACGATCCGGTGCTCGATCGCCTGCAGCAGCGGGCCGTCGAGGCCAGCCCGGACCTGCAGACGGCAGCGCTGCACTTTGCCCAGGCGCGCGTCCAGCGCGTCGGCGTGGCGGCCCAGCAGGTGCCGCAAATCGACCTCACGGGCGGTGTGACCCGCCAGCGCCAGAGCGAAAACAACGCCGGCATGCGCTTGGTCGATGCCATCGGCTTCCCCAATCGCGACGCGCTGGCCAAGCTGATCGCCGAGCCGTTCAGCTTCTACCAGGTCGGCTTCGATGCGTCGTGGGAACCCGACCTGTGGGGGCGCGTGAGCCGATCGGTCGAGGCGGCCGACGCCGATGTGCTGCGCCAGGCGGCACTGCTCGACCTCGCCCGCTTGAGCCTGGCCAGCGACGTGGCGCGCAACTACTTCGAGCTGCGCACCACGCAGCGACAGATCAAGCTGCTGCGCGAGGATATCGCCGCGCTCGAGGATCGTCTGAGCCTGTTCGAGGCCAGGGCGCAGGCCGGCGTGATCGATGATCTGGACCTCGAGCGCCAACGCGCCGAGGTCGCAGGGCTCAAGGCGCAGTTGCCGCCGCTGCTGGCGCAGGAGGGCGTCAGCGCGAACCGGATCGCGCTGCTGCTGGGCGCGCGGCCCGGCGCACTGCGCCCGGAATTGACGCCGACGACCGGCGATGCGCCGGTCGTGCTTCCCGATCTCGCGCTCGGCCTGCCGTCCGAAGTCGCCCGGCGCCGCCCCGACATCAGGGCTGCCGAGGCGCGCCTGCACAGTGCCACCGCCGGCATCGGCATTGCCCGCGCCGATCTTTATCCGAGCATCGTCCTCGGCGCGCGCGCCGGCTACGAGTCCTACCTGGGCGGGGAGTTCGTCGATTGGGGCAGCCACACCTGGTCGGTAGGTCTGAGCCTGGACCTGCCCTTGTTCGATCGTGGCCGGCGCAAGAGCGTGGTGCAGCTACGCGAGTTGCAGCAGCAGGAAGCGGCAGTAGCCTACCAGCGCACCGTGCTCCAGGCCTGGCAGGAGATCGACGATGCCCTGAATGGCTACACCGCCGAGCGTCAGCAGGCCGCCGATCTCGAGGCGCGCGTGCGCAGTGCCGGGCAGGCCTACGAACTGGCGCGGGCCCGGTACGACGGCGGCACCGTCGACTTCATTGCCGTGCTCGACAGCGAGCGCAGCTACCTGCAGGCGCGCCGGGAGCTTGTCGCCAGCAACGGCCGCCTGAGCAGCTGGTTCGTCGCGCTGAACAAGGCCATTGGCAATACGCAACCGCAGTGATTGGTCGCCGCGCGCTGGCCGACGCTTTCGTTCCGCAGCCGCGACCATCTGCACGGCCGTCTGCCGATGCGGCCGTTCCGCCACTCCCCCGCAAGATCACGCTCCGAGAGAGCCGGCGGGGCGTCAGCTTGCACCCAGCCCGATCGCGACGCGATACGTGATGAACGCGGCGGCGTAGGCCAAAGCGAAGAGGTATGTGGCGAGCACTACGGGCATCGCCCAAGTGCCGGCCTCGCGGCGCACCGCCGCGAGGGTCGACAGGCACTGCGGCGCGAACACGAACCAGGCCAGCAGCGAGTAGGCGGTGGCCGCGCTCCAGCCGTGCGAGATCACGCCGGCGAGTGCATTGGCGACCCCTTCGCCGTTGCCCAGCGCGTACACGGTGCCGAGCGACGACACCACGACCTCGCGCGCCGCGAGGCCGGGGACCAGTGCCACGCTGATCTGCCAGTTGAACCCCAGCGGCGCGAAGACGTGCGCCAGCAGTCCGCCGAGCATGCCGGCGAAGCTGTGTTCGATCGGGGCCCCGGTCGCCCCGGGCGGCGCGGGGGGGAAACTCGCCAGCACCCAAAGCGCCAGCGTCAGGACGAGGATCACGCCACCCACACGCCGCAGGAAGATGCGCGCACGCTGCAGCAGGCCCAGCGCGACATTGCGCAACGTCGGCGCACGATAGGGCGGCAACTCCATCATCAGGAGCCGCACCTCGCCGCCGGCCGTGAGGTGCTTCAGGACCCAGGCCACCGCGAACGCGCCCGCGATACCGGCGAAGTAAAGCGCGAAGAGCACGAGCCCCTGCAGGCCGATGCCGCCCGCCAGCGTGCGCGACGGGACGAAGGCCGCGATGAGCAGCGTGTAGACGGGCAGCCGCGCCGAGCAGGTCATCAGCGGCGCGATGAACATCGTCACCAGGCGATCGCGCGGGTCGGCGATGGTGCGGGTGGCCATGATGCCCGGGATCGCGCAGGCGAAGCTCGACAGAAGCGGGATGAACGAACGTCCCGACAGGCCGACGCCGCCCATCAGGCGATCGAGCAGAAACGCGGCGCGCGGCAGGTAGCCCGACTCTTCGAGCACCAGGATGAAGGCGAACAGCACTAGGATCTGCGGCAGGAACACCAGCACGCCGCCGACGCCGGCGATGAGCCCGTCGCCGAGCAGGCTGCCGAGCCACGACCACGACGTGCCCTGGGGAAAAAGCTCGGCCACGCCCTGCGAGAGCAGCCCCGTGCCGGCCTGGATTGCTTCCATCGGAGGCCGCGCCCAGCTGAACACCGCCTGGAACATCAGGAACAGCAGCAGCGCGAGAAGCAGCGGGCCGGCCACCGGATGCAGCACCACGTAGTCGATGCGATCGGTCAGCGTGTCGGGGGCGAGAGCTGCGAGCCCGATCCGTTCCAGCACCTGATGGATGCGTGCGTCGTCGTGCGACGCGTCGGGCTGCGGCGGCGGCGCTGCGGGCCAACGCGCACGATCGGTGATGATCGCGCGCAGGCCCGCATCGCCGTTGGCGCGCACCCCGACTGTGGGAACCACCGGCACGCCAAGCTCCGCTGCCATGGCCGCGGTGTCGATGATGACGCCGCGGCGTTCCACGACATCGGCCATGTTCAGGGCGACCACGGTGGGCAGCCCCAGGCGCAGCACCGGCAGCAGCAGCCGCAGCGTGCGGCGCAGATTGGTCGCGTCGACGACGCAGACGACCAGATCGGGGCGCTTTTCGCCGGCGGCGCGCCCGGCCAGGACATCGGCGGTGATGCGCTCGTCGGGCGAGCGCGGATACAGGCTGTAGGTACCGGGCAGATCGAGCACGCGCACGCTGCGCTGCGCATCTGCACCGCAGAGAAGCCGCCCTTCCTTGCGTTCGACGGTGACGCCCGCGTAGTTGGCGACCTTCTGCCTGCTTCCGGTGAGCAGGTTGAACAGCGCGGTCTTGCCGCAATTCGGGTTGCCCACCAACGCCACCAGCGGCCCCGCCGGATGCAGGTGGATCACCGCGCTCGCTGTCACGTGCCGTCCGTGCAGGGCTCGACCTGGATGCACGCCGCCTCGGCCCGCCGCAGCGCGAAGCGACTGTGCCCGACGCTCACCACCAGCGGTTCACCGCCCGGCCAAGCGCGGGCCAGAACGCAGACCGTTTCGCCGGGGAGGAAACCGATGTCGGTCAGCTGTCGCGCACGCTCGGCAGGCACACCGACAGCGGCCACCGCCCTTACGAGCGCGCGCTGCCGGAGCGGCAGTTCGTGCAGTGCTCGCGGGGCGAGAGCGCTTTTGCGGGGCGGAGACATACGGGTGAACGTTAGCACGGATGCGAATGATTCGCATTTGAGCCAGATCAAGAGGGAAAGGCAACGAAGCGGGCGCCGCAGATCCGCCTGCATCGCACGCCTCGGGTCACGCGCGCACTGTCCTGAACGACCTGAGCGTAATCGTCTGCGGCGCTGGAACGACCAATGCGTTGCAACTTGACCGAGCCGCACACCTACCGGAGGTTATCGATGCTTCGACGTTTGTGCCTGCTGAGCTTCATCTTCAGCTTCCTCCTGCCCGCCGTTGCCTTTGCTGTCGTTTCGTTCGACAAGACCGCCTTCGAGAAAGCCGTGGCAGCAGGTGGACCGGTCATCGTCCACTTCCATGCCGACTGGTGCCCCACCTGCAAGGCTCAGGACCCGATCGTTGCCCAAATCATGGCCGAGCCGAAGTTCAAAGACGTGCGGTTGTTCGTCGCCGACTTCGATACCGAGAAAGGTCTGAAGAAGGCGTTGCGCGTGAACGTGCAGAGCACGTTCGTGGTGTTCAAGGGCGGCAAGGAGGCCGCGCGTTCGACAGGTCAGACCGCACGGGAGGCGATCGAAGCGACCTTCGCCAAGGCGCTCTGACGGCGGTCATGGATTTCGGCGTCGGCACGTTCGGGCTTGGCTACGTGGCGGGCGTCGTCTCGACGCTGTCGCCCTGCGTCTTGCCCCTGCTCCCGATCCTGCTCGGCACCGCCGTGGCGGTACATCGCTTCGGCCCGTACGCGCTGGCATTGGGACTGGCCGTTTCGTTTTCGACGGTGGGCGCGTTCCTCGCCGGCCTAGGCGCCTCGCTGGGAATCGAGTCGAGCCTGCTCCGCAACCTGGCGGCGGCGATCCTGATCCTGCTTGCGGTCGTCTTGATGTCGACGACGCTGCAGGGCCGTCTGGCCACGGCCACCTCGGGGCTGAGCGGTGCCGGCGACGCCATGCTGTCGCGCATGCGACTCGATGGGCTCGGCGGCCAGTTCGTCGTCGGCCTCGTGCTCGGCCTGCTATGGAGTCCTTGTGTCGGCCCGACGCTGGGCGCGGCGATCGCGCTCGCGTCCCAGGGAGAAAGCCTGTCGCAAATCGCATTGCTGATGGCGATCTTCGGCATCGGTGCCGCCACGCCGCTGGTCGTGCTCGGTTCCCTGTCGAGGAGCACGGTGCTGCGTTTGCGCGGCCGCCTGCTCGGTGCGGGGAAGTCAGGCAAGCTGGTATTGGCCGTGGTTTTTCTCGCGCTCGGCATCGCGATCGTCACGGGTTGGGACAGGCGATTCGAAGCCTGGGCCGTCGACGCGTCGCCCGCCTGGCTCACCCGTTTCACGACGCAGTACTGACCGGACGCATCGCAGACCGGCACGACGCATCGACCGAGGTGGGTCGGCCCAGCGGGCCGACGATCGTAGAGCCAGCCCGCGCCGAGACTTCCCCGCTCAGTGCGCGACCGGCAAACCCGCGCGGCGCCATTCGGGCAGCCCGGCTTGCAGCCGGCGTGCCCGGAAGCCTTTCTTGCGCAGGAGTTCCACGGCGTCGTATGACATCAGGCAGTACGGGCCGCGGCAGTACGCGACGACTTCCTTGCGCTTCGGCAATTCGCCCAGCCGCCTCTCCAGCTCGTGCACCGCGATGTTGACCGCACCCGGCAGATGGCCGGCGGCGAACTCCTCGGGCGGGCGCACATCGAGGACCGTAACGAGACCCTTGCGCACTCGCTCCAGCAGCTCCCGGGCCGGCACCGGCTCGAGCTGGTCCTTGGTCGCCATGTACAGGCGGACGATCCGATCCACCTCGGCGAGATACGACTCGCCCACCTTTCCCAGCACCTCGAGCAGCCCGACGACCTCGTCGCCCGCGAGGCGATAGAACACGAACTGGCCGTCCTTGCGGCCGCGCACCAATCCCGCCTGCCGCAGCTTCTGCAGATGCTGCGAGGTATTGGCCACCGATACCCCGGTGAGCGTCGCGAGCTGATCGACGCTGCGCTCGCCCTGGGCCAGCAGCTCGAGGAATTCGAGCCGCGTTCCGCTCGACAGCGCGGTGCCGACCCGGGCCAGTTGGGCGAACAGCTCGCGTTTCGGGTTGGGCGGGTTGGGCGTTGACATGGAATCGGATCCGCCGTTATAATTCAAGTATTCGATTGAATATATATCTACTTGATTGTTTGGATTATGCCCAACCCCAGGGGATCGAGCGCACGATGAGCAAGCTCCCCGCGTTGGCCTATGAGCCGCTGATCCGGCTCACTGCGTTCCTGTCCGTTTTTCTCGCCGTCGCGGCGTGGGAGGTGCTGGCGCCGCGGCGCCCCCGGATGTTAAGCCGCGCGGTGCGCTGGCCGCACAACCTCGGGCTGCTCCTGCTCGACAGCGTTCTGCTGCGTCTCCTGGCACCCGGCGCGGCGATCGCGGTCGCGCTTGCGGGCGAGACGCACGGCTGGGGTCTGTTCAACACGCTCGCACTTCCAGGGCAGTTGGCGGTCGTGCTGGCAGTGGTGCTGCTCGACCTGGCGATCTACTTCCAGCACGTGATGTTCCATGCCGTCCCGACGCTGTGGCGGCTGCACCGCGTGCACCACACCGACCTCGAGTTCGACGTCACGACCGGCACGCGGTTTCACCCGATCGAGATCCTCGTTTCCACCGGGATCAAGTGCGCCGCGGTGGCGGCGATCGGCGCGCCGGCGGTCGCGGTTCTCGTGTTCGAAGTACTGCTGAGCGCCACCGCGATGTTCAATCACGCCAACGGGAGGCTGCCGGGCGCGCTCGACCGCGTGCTCCGCTGGATCGTGGTGACGCCCGATATGCATCGCGTCCATCACTCGGTCGTCTACAACGAGACCAACAGCAATTTCGGCTTCAACCTGCCGTGGTGGGATCGCCTGTTCGGCACGTACCGTGCGCAGCCCGCCGCCGGTCACGCCGCCATGACGCTCGGGGTCGACAGGTTCCGCTGCCGCGACGATCTGCGGCTCGACCGGCTGCTGCTGCAGCCGTTCCGCGCTTCCCCGGGCGGGTATGCGATCAACCGCCGGCCCGAGCCGCTGGCGCGCGAGCAAGGCGAAGGTGGCCGCGCATGAAAGCGCTGCTGATCCTCAACGATCCGCCTTACGGGACGGAGCGCTGCTACAACGCGCTGCGGCTGGCGCGCTCGTTTCTCGCCGGGGCCCGCGCCGAAGTGAAGGTGTTCCTGCTCGGCGACGCAGCCGCCTGTGCGGCGGCGGGGCAGAAGGTCCCGCAGGGCTACTACAACGTCGCCGCAATGCTCGGGGCGGTGGTCCGGCACGGCGGCGCGGTCGGTGTCTGCGGTTCGTGCATGGATGCGCGCGGCATGAGTGTCGAGCGTCTCGTCGCGGGCGCCCATCGGAGCAGTATGGACGAGCTGGCCGATTGGACGCAGTGGGCCGACCAGGTCCTGGTGTTCTGACGAGTCCGAGCAGGGCGAGTTTTGCCTTGCGGCGCGAAGTGCAGCGATGACGATGAACCGCCGCCTGCTTGCGCGAGCCGCAGCGCCTGCGGTGCTCGTTGCAGCAAGGACCGGACGCCATTTGTCGCGGCCGCGGAACCCGTGGCGGTGCCCGTGTCGGGCTGCGCGCGCAAACCTATGCCGGCCCCATTTGATCCGGTCTCACCCGGGAAGCAAGCAGGCGTTCGGCCACATCGGCGTCGACGGCGCGGCCAGAAGCATCGATGAGCGGCTGCTCGAAGTCGTTCCATCCGCGCACACCGGTTCGTAGCGACGCCACATTGGCGAACCCCAGCGCCTGCATGACATCGGCAGCCAGAAGGGAGCGCTGGCCCGAACGGCAAACGACCACGATCGGCTTCTTGCGAGCCATGGCCACGGCGGGCACGGTATCCTCGTAGCCCCATTCGCATGCGCTTTCGAGCACTCCGCGCGGCACGTTGATCGAGCCCGGGATGCGTGCAAGCGCGAACTCGGCTGGCTCGCGAACATCCAGGACCATCGGCGCGTCGGCCCCGGCAAGGTTGGACACCAGGTCCCACGGCATCACCTCGCGCACGCGCCGTCGCGCGTCGACGAGAAGATCCGCGTAGCGCTTCATGCCGGGCACCCGCCGCCGTATCCGCACCGAGGCCCTGAACCGGGTGCGGGCCCATGCGGCGACAGTGACCGCATCGAATGCATGGAGGGTGAGCGTCGATCGGTTGCGATCATCGATAGCGACGCAAGTACTGCCGCTCGAATGCACGCTTGGCCCAGTGAAACAGCCGCGTCGGTGGCAGCAGCCAGTTGCGCGCGGGTGTGCGCACGATCAGCGTGCCCTCGCTGAGCGCATCGACGATGCAGACGAGCTCGACCTTGAAGCAATCGTCGGTGCGGGCCCCGTCCAGGTCGCCGAGCAGGTTCGCGGCCGCCGCCGCGGCCTGCAGGTCGGCCATGTGCGCCTGCTTGGGCATCCAGTCCGGGCCGGGGAAGCTGCCCGCGTCGCCGACCATGTAGACGCGTGGCCAGCCCGCCACGCGACATCGCGGCCTGGGTGGCGACACACGTCTTCGGCCGCCCGCCCGAATTCTGGGCCGCGATCTTCGAGTCCGACGCCGGCCTCGAACGATGGTGCCGGCAAGGCGCCACGGTGCCAGCGCGTTGGCTCGCCGCAGTGATCGACGACGCGCGTGCGTGCGGCCAACCGCTCTTCCCGCAACTGCGCATCGAGACGGTGTCCGCTCAGCGCGAAGAGTTCTGCGACTGGCTGGTTGCCGGCAACGGTCCGTGGCCCGCGGAGCCCCGCGAGACCGGCTGCTGGATCGGCAGCGGGCGCGCCCGGCACGCCTTTGATCGCATGGCCGCCCGACTGCACGAGATTGCTGCCGCGGTTCTCGGTACCGCGGCGCCGCCGCGCGCGATCGCCTGGTCGCCACGACCGGGCCGCGCCTTGACAGTTGTCGAAACGGCGCGCGGCTTCCTGCTTCATGCTGGCCGGCTCGATTCCGGCCGGACGACCCTCGCCGGGTACGGCGTGCAAGCGCCGACGGACTGGAACTTCGCGTCGACCGGGCCGGTCGCCACGCTGCTCGGCGCCGCGGCGCAGGCGACGGAGCCGGCACGGCGTGAGCGCCTTGCACGGCTGATCGCAACCGCCTATGCGCCATGCCTTGCGTTCGAGGTCGAACACGCCGGAGCGTGAATCGCGACCGTGCAGGCCGAGCCTGGCTGGCGGGATGCAGCTCCCGGCCCTGGCGGAGCGCCTTGGCAGCAGGGCGCAGGGCTGTCGGCGCGGTGCCACCAGCGCGGAATCAGCTCAGAAACGCAACCCGTACGCCATCCCGAACGAGTTCTCGAACATCCGGATGGTCTCGGTCCCGGCGATCAACGACGGGCCGGTCACGGAGTTGGTCTGCGCATGCATGTAGGCAAACGTCAGCTCGGAGCCGGGGTTCCACGAATAGGTCATGCCGAGCGTGTAATGGTTCTGGATCACGCCGGGAGCGAGGATGTTGAAGGTGACGTCGCGCGGTGTGATCGGGTTGTCGCTATGGTTGTACCCGGCACGCATGACCAGCGCCGGCGTCGCCTGCCACGCCACGCCGAACTTGTAGACGTTGATGTCCTTCCAGCCGAAACCCGGCCCGTTGGATGCACCGAGCGGGGCCTGGCTTATGTTGGTGCTCGGGTTGCCGACCGAAGCCACCTCGCTGTAGTTGATGCGCATGTAGTCGAAGGCGAGCGTCACGAGGGCCGCACTGCGCCAGGCCACGCCGACACCGTAGTGCGACGGGATGTCGAAGTCGCCGTTTTCCGCGAACAGGCCGCTGTACTTCTTGAACTCGCTCATGTGCATGCGGCTCGCATATGCGGCGCCGAACGAGAAGGGGCCGGTCTGGCCCTGGTATCCGATGCGTACGCCGAACCCGGTCGACGAGTCGTAGCCCCGGTTCGTGACGTTGCCCGGGCTGCTGCTCGCCGGGCCGTCGAACGCCTGCAGGCCCTCGATCTTGAAGCGCTGGTAACCGAAAAGAGGCGCGATGCCGATCGAGTGTTCGGGCGCGAGCTTGTAGGCGGCCGTCGGCGCGACGACCAGCTGCATCAGGTCGACGCCGAGCCGCCCGCTTCCGCACAGGATGTTGGCGGCGCCGGCGCCGCAATTGAAGTTGCCCTGCGGATAGTCGGTGTTCATGCCGCCGTTGCCGTACACGGTCACGCCCAACGCCAGGTCCGGATTGAGCATCTTGTTGAAGCCGAGTTCCGGCACCAGGAAGTTGGTGCTGTCGCTGTCGACGCGGCCGTTCAGACTCGGTACGGGCGCGCCGTCGCGCTCGGCGCTGCGATGGGGACTGAACCAGTCAAGGCCGATATCGAAGCGGTCGCCCGCGAACGCCATCGCGGCCGGGTTGTTGGCGCCGCCCATCGCATCCTGCGCGAGCGCGATCGACGTTCCGCCCATGCCCTTGCCCTTCAGGCCATAGCCGTGCGGGAAGTACCCGTCGGTCGCACCGGCGAGGCCAGGCAGTGCCGCGGCAGTGGTCAGTGCGGCCATCAACCCGCCGCGCAAGCGCTTGTCCATGCTGTCTCCTTCTGTGGTTCCGCCCCTGCACCCGTCCGTGCGGAGGCACGGCGCACCTGCGCCATGGGTCGTCGGCCGGCCGAATCAGATGTAGAGGCAGATGTCGGCATTCCCGGCAAAACCGAGGAACGTCGCCGCTCCGCCGAACTGCGCTTGCTCGATGAAGTCGCTCTTCTGGAAATCGAACAGGTCGACGGTCATCTGGCACGCGATCAACTTGACGTCCGATTCGATGCAGATGTCGCGCAGTTCCGGCAGCGATGCGACGCCCTTCGCCTTCATCTTGTTCTTCATCATCATCGATGCCATCGCCTCCATCCCCGGCAGTGCCTGCACGAGCACCGGCATCGGCACCGGCATCGGCATCGCCGGATTGGCAAGCGGGCTGATCCTCAGGTCGCTGATGTCCTTGCGCAGCAGCTGCAGGCCGTAGAACGTGAAGAAGACCTGCACCTCGTACCCGAGCGTCGCGGCGGTCGATGCAAGAATGAACGGCGGGTACGCCCAGTCGAGCGTGCCCTTGGTCGCGATCAGCGCCATCTTCTTGGCGGTCACGTTGACTCCCCGCAGAGTGTCGATCGGGCAGCGCTATCGCACGCCGCTACTTGCGCTTCAGGAAGAACACGTAAGCCGGTCCTTCCTGCGTCTGCGCCAAGAGCTGGTTGCCGGTCTGCTCGGCGAATGCCGCCATGTCGGCGACAGAGCCGGCGTCGGTGGCCATCACGCGCAGAATCTGTCCACTTGCAAGGTCGTTGAGGGCCTTGCGGGTCTTGACGATCGGCATCGGGCACGCGAGTCCGCGCGCGTCGAGTTCCTTGTCGTAGTTCACCGTGCCTCCTTTGCGCGCGTGGTGCCGCGCCCGCCCGTGCTCCCGTTTGGCCATGGCGGTCGGAGGGTATTAACGAGGATGGCGGCTCGAGGGTCTATTCCCGCGTAGGCGTGGCGCCGGCTACCCGCATGGGTGATTCAGCACATGCAGGCGCCACCACCAAAATCCCCGAAAGGATCGCCGATGCGCATCGCAGACATTCCCGTCGTCTCAGCTAGCGCCATGCCGGACTGCACGGCTGGCGAGCTGTTCGCGTTGCAGGTGCTCGGCGAAGCAATGCGCCCGGAGTTCGACCCCGGCGACATCGTTGTCGTCGAGCCCGATGGCCTCGCGGTCGATGGTTCGTTCGTGGTGGCGTATTGCCGCGGCGAGTGGATGTTGCGGCACCTCGCGCGGCGTGAAGATGGGTGGCTGCTCGAGACGCTTAATCCCGACGCCGCCGATGCGACGCCCGCGATGCCCATCGACGATCTGTCGGCGGTACGCGGCGTCGTGATCCAGAAGTCGCGCCCCGGGCGCCGCCGCTTCCTGAAGCGCTTCGTCGAATGAGATCATCGGCCGCGGCCCGCGCCGATGCGGCCCTTTCCACTCTCGTCGCAGCGGTGCAATACAACTGCGACGTGAGCGACGCGCGCCATGCGCGCGATGGCGCGTTGTGCACCTACCTGCTCGGCATGCGCGAGCTCTATCGGTGGTGGGCTGGCGCTGCGCCGGGAGTGGTGCCGGATCGCAACGCCGTCGGCGCTTTCATCGCCGCACGAGAGGCCGCCTGGGACACGCTGCATGAATCCGGCGCCTCGTATCGTTCGCTCCCCATCGGCGCGGGTGTCGAAGCCTTCGATGAAGCGGGCACGGATGCAATGCTGGGCAGGCGGCGGCTGGTCTACGGTGGCGGCATCGGCCGCTTCGGCGCGCCGGTCTTTTTCCTCGCCGAGCGCCTGTGCGAGGTGGAACTCGATGGCGCCCGCGTCGTCTACGCGGGCGCCGAGCTGGCGCGCGGCGTCGTCGCGCCGCCCGCGATGAGCCGCGGCGGCCGCATCGTCGTGCGTACGGATGCGATGCGCCGCTGGTTGTGGACGCGCGCAGAGTCGCCGCCTCACCGAGCCCAGGCCCCGGGATTCGCAGCCCTGATCGCGACCTACGGCGACACTGCCCACGACGCGATCGAGCGCATCGTGACCGATCAGGCCGAAACGCTCGCGCTGCATGAAATCGGCGAACAGCGCGCAGGCAGCCTGCTCGGAGGCGAATGGGAGCGGATGCTGATCGCGCTCGACGACCGCCGTGCCGAGAGCCTCGTGCGTGCGGTGCGCGACCTGCTGGCGGATTGTCTGGTCACCCTGCCCGTGCTCGCGCAACGCGGCACCGTGCCAGCCCTGCATTTCTGGTTCGCCAATCTCGAGGGACTGCGACGGGCACTCGCACCGCGGCTCGCCGCGCTCTGGTCGCCGCACGCCGTGATCAATCCGGACGCGATCCTGGAAACCTGCGCCGCAGAACAAAAGCGGCAACACGGAACGGCGCTCGAACTGCTCGACCGCTGGCGCAGCGGTGGCGTGCGGCCCGTGCAGCAAGCGGTCGACGCGCTTCTTGCCGCAGTTCAGGGCGCCTGAACCGCCGGCGGCGACGGTCGCTCGGGATCGAACCACGCCAGCCGATCACGCAGGCGCACCACTTCGCCGACGATGACGATGGTGGGCGCGTGCAACTGCGCCTGCGCCACGGCGGCGGCAAGCGTGCCCAGCGTTGCCGTCACGACCCGCTGCTGCGGCAGCGTGCCCTGCTGCACCACCGCCGCCGGAACATCGGCCGCCAGCCCGTGCGCGATCAGCTGCCGGCACAGCGCGTCGAGGCCCAGCAGGCCCATGTAGATGACGAGCGTCTGCTTCGGTCGCGCGAGCCCGTGCCAGTCGAGGTCCATCGTGCCGTCCTTCAGATGGCCCGTGACGAGCACGCACGAGTGCGCGTAGTCGCGATGGGTCAGCGGAATTCCGGCGTAGGCTGCGACCCCAGCCGCGGCGGTGATGCCCGGCACGACCTCGAAGCGGATCCCCGCCGCGGCGAGGGACTCGATCTCCTCGCCCCCGCGCCCGAATATGTAGGGATCGCCGCCCTTCAGGCGCAACACGCGCCGGCCGGCGCGCGCGAGTTCGACCAAACGCGCGTTGATCTGCTCCTGGCGCATTGCGTGGTCTGCGCGTCGCTTGCCGACGTAGATGCGCTCGGCGTCGCGCCGCGTCAGCGCGAGGATTTGCGGCGAAACCAGGTTGTCGTACAGCACGACGTCGGCCTGCTGCATGAGACGCAGGGCCGCAAACGTCAGCAGGTCCGGATTGCCCGGCCCGGCACCGACGAGGTAGACCTCGCCCGCGGGCGGCCTGTCTTCGCCCTCCTCGATCTCCGCCACGAGCGCCGCCTCCGCCTGTCCGGTACGGCCCGAGAGCACCAATTCCGCGATCGGCCCTTGCAGTACGCGCTCCCAGAACGCGCGGCGTGCGTCGGCCGGCACCTTTCGTGCCACGCGGTCGCGAAAGCGCTGCGCGAGGCGCGCCAATTCGCCATAAGCCGCCGGGAAAAGCGCTTCGAGACGTGCGCGCAGCAGCCGCGCCAGCACCGGCGACGCACCGCCGGTCGAGGCTGCGATCACGACCGGCGAGCGATCGACGATCGCCGGAACGATGAACGAGCAGAGTTCGGGGTCGTCGACCACGTTGACCGGCAGGTAACGCGCCTGCGCCAGGCGCGACACCTCGGCGTTGACCGAGCGGTCGTTGGTCGCCGCGATCACCAGCGTTGCACCGTCGAGATACGGTGCGGCGAAGCGCGCCGCGTGATGGGTGATCTCGCCGCGTTCGGCTCGCGCGGCCAGCGTCGGGCAAAGCGCGGGAGCAACGACGGTCACGCGGGCACCGCACTCGTGCAGCAGCGCAACCTTGCGCGCAGCGGTCGCGCCGCCACCGATCACCACGCAGGGCCGCTCCGTCAGCCTCAGGAAAATGGGCAGCGTGTCCATCGCCGACCGTCTCGCGCGTTCAGGTCGCCACGCTCACCAGAGCGCGAGCAGCCGGCCGTTTTCGACCTTCGCCTCGCGCCGGCGCAGCGGTTCGTTGCCCCTCTCGATGCACTCGCCGGTGCGGATGTCGAACGCCCACTGGTGCTTCGGACAGGTCAGGCGTGTTCCCTCCAGCGCGAGGTGCGGGATGTTCGTGGTCTGGTGTGGGCAACGGCTGTCGTACACACGATGTTCGCCGGCATCGCGGTAGACAAAAACGGCGCGCCCGTCACACTCGACGCGTTGCGACTGGCCCACGGCAAGGTCGGCCGCGCCGATTACGTCGTGCCAGGCCGGGGCCATGCCCATCGCCTCGGGGCGGAACTCCGGCAGGTCCATGGCGAGGATCACATCGACTGCCCAGACGATCTTCGCCAGGCCCAGCGCGGGGAAGGCCATCAGCATCGCATCCAGGATCTCGCCCGCCGTGCACCCGTTGCGAAGCGCACGCGACAGATACTGGCGCAGGCCGCGCTCTGTCTGCGCATGGACCTTCGTGATCACCGAGATCAGGTCGCGGGTCTTCGGATCGAGGTTGCGGCCCGCTTCCTTGAGGAATTTCAGATAGTGGCCGATCGCCTCCGGCCGGGCCTTGACGAGGTAGGTCAGCGCATCGCTCATCGTTTCACTCGGAGTCCGGCGACAGGCGAATCAAAGCACGAACACGTGAAGGTTGCTCGCGTCCGCGCCGGCGCCCCGCAGGCCCGCCACCACCGCGTCGACGAATTCGTGCCCGCCGGCGATGAAGCTCTCGCTCTGGCGCCAGCCGCCCGCAGCGGCAATCTGCGCCACGAGCGATCGTGCCCCGTGCGCGGCATCAGCCGCGGTGGCGGGGTGGTAGCGAAACTGGTCGAAGGCGGCCGCCCACGAGCGGCACTGGTTGGCGAGATAGTGCCCGTCGGCACGGGTGGCCAGCCAATGCAGCTCGATCGCCTCGACCTCCTCGCCGGCCAACGCGTGTTCGATCACGCTCTTGATCGGCGCAAATCCCGTATCGCACGCGAGCATCAGCAGCGGTCCGGCGGGCGCGGCGCCGAGCACGAAGTCGCCGACCGGCCCGCGGACCACGATCGTGTCGCCGACGTGCACCCGATCGGCGAACAGGGCCTGCGCGAGCGCCGCGTCGTCGGAGCGCGCGACGTGGAATTGCAGGTTGCGCTCGTCGCAGGGACAACTCGCCAGCGGCAGGGTGGCCGTCGCGTCGGCACCGTCGATCGTCATCCCGAGCGTGACGGCCTGCCCGGCAAGGAACCGCAACCTTCCGCTGCGCGGCGTCTGCAGGTGCAGCAGCCGCGTATCCGCCGCGAGCGGCGTGACCGCCCGCACTTTCGCCTCGATCTCCTGCGCCGGCACGTCCTGCGGCCCACGGGCCTCGAGCGTTTCGATGGTTACATCGGTGACCGCCGTGTGTGCGCACAGGAGGCAATAGCCCTGCGCCCTTTCCTGCGCCGACAGCGGATAGTCGGCCGCCGCGATCTGGCGTGTCTCGCCGCTCACCACGCGCGCCTTGCACAGCCCGCATGTGCCGCTGCCGCACCCGTACGCGAAACGCGCGCCGCTCTTCAGTCCGGCCTGCAGGATCGAGTCGTTGCCTTCGACGAGGAACGTGCGCCCGCTCGGGCGCAGGGTCACCTGGGCCGCGACCACGCGCAGCATGTCGGCCATCGCGTCGAGTTGCCCGGCCGGGGCGGCACCCAGGATTTCCTTCAATCCCACCTCGATTCGTTCGGCGAGCACAGCGTAGCCAGGATCGGTGCGCGCCGGGTCACGCAGCAGTTCCAGCAGCGCGGTGACGAGCGCGTGATACGCCTGCGTGCACCGGCGCAAGTCGGCGAGTTCCTGGCTCTGCGCGAGCACCCGCTGCGCGAGGACCTCCTGCGAAGGCAGCAGGCGCTCGCGGACGCGGCGGCCGAACGCCTCGTCGCGGATGCGGGCGACGCTGGCGAACGCCCCTGCGTCTTCGAGCGTCGCCTGTGGAAAGGCGCGCTTGAGCTCGTCGATCGTGATGAAGCCTTCGTCGGACCGCAGTTCCCCGTTGCGGATCATCCGCTGCAACGTCGAACGCGGCAGGCCGAGCAACTGCGCGGCACGAGCCAGGTTGAGCGAATGCGACATTCACACTGCACGCGACGCTGGATCTTCGGGCCGAGGTCCGGGGCCGCTCCGGCGACGAGCGCCAGGGACGACTTTCATGCCAGCGCCTGGTAGTAGAGGTTCTGCGGATGCCGTGCCTCGGCGAAGAAGTACCAACGCTCCGCGAGCAGACCGGGAAACTGCACGGCGAAGGCGGCCGC
>Ga0335077_10001302_pt1 | contig 29519 bp, 28 predicted proteins | sample Lox_Sample_31_FD_207151 | JGI IMG/M metagenome (GOLD analysis project Ga0335077, IMG submission 207151) | Soil microbial communities from Loxahatchee National Wildlife Refuge, Florida, United States - Lox_Sample_3.1 | ecosystem: Environmental > Terrestrial > Soil > Wetlands | place: USA... | reverse complement strand
TGGCCGGAGAGGCCGGCTACTTCCGGGAGGAGGCCGTCTTCGCGCTCGAGGAGACGGTGGTGTTCGAGAACGGCCGAGTGCCCTCCAAGCACTCCCGCGACCTGAACCTGATGCACCTCCGCGGCCGGGGTCGCTTCCTGCTGCGGACAGCGGCGGAGCCCGTGGCCCTGGAGGTGAACCGGGCGATGCCTCTTCGGATACCGATGGCCGCGCTGGTGGGGTGGACGGGCGCGCTCACTCCTCGCGTCGCGCTTCTGAGCGGAGAGGAGGAGACGAAGGGCGACGAGGCCTCGGACGCTCGAGCGGTCGTGGAACTCACCGGAGACGGCCGGGCGCTCATCGATCCGGACGGGCCGGAACCGGAGCAGGCGGAAGCGCCGTGAGCTCCCTGAAGAAGGATCTCTTCAATCTCCCGAATGGCGTAACGATGATCCGGATCGCCATGATCCCGATTATCCTCACCTTCACCTACTACGAGAGCCGCAGCCACAGCTTCGCCGCGGCCCTCCTTTTCGCGGTGACGGCGGCCACCGACTTCCTCGACGGGTGGCTCGCCCGGCGCCGGGGCCTCGTCACCGTGATCGGGAAGTTCCTCGACCCTCTCGCCGACAAGCTCGTCGTCGTCTCCACCCTCATCATGCTCGTCCACCTAGGCAGGGTGGCGGCGTGGCTCGTCATCGTCATCATGGCTCGCGAGTTCATCGTGACCGGGCTGAGGACCATGGCGATGAGCGAGGGCATCGTCATCGCGGCGGGACAGGAGGGAAAGTACAAGACCGCGGTCCAGCTCGCCGCCATCAGCTTCCTTCTCATCCACTACCGATACCAGGTGGACTTCCTGTTCTTCTCGGCCGAGGTGGACGCCAACGCGGTCGGCACCTGGCTCCTCTACGTCTCGGTGGCCTTCTCGCTGTGGTCCGCTGCCATCTACATCCGCGACTTCCTGCGCGTCGTCTACAGGCGAGAAGCCGAGATGGGGCCGGAAGGGGCCGATTCCCATGGAGCCTCCCGTCGTCCGGCGCCACTACCCCGGGTTGGGCAGCAAGGTCCTTGACACCTTCTCGCCGGAGGCCCTATAAACCGCCCCTCGCACTAGAGTTTTGCGGGAATAGCTCAGTGGTAGAGCATCGCCTTGCCAAGGCGAGGGTCGAGGGTTCAAATCCCTTTTCCCGCTCCATCTAACCCCTCGTTCCGACGAGGGGTTTTTTCTTCTGCGACTACCCTGCTCCACACCTGCTCCACGACGGGGGAGGACTCCAGCGGAGTGGAGTCGAGGAGCTTCACCGCGTCGCGCTTCACGTCCGGCGAGAGGTGCGCGTAGCGCATCGTCATCTCGATGGTGGCGTGGCCAAGTAGCTCCTGCACGGCCTTGAGCGTTACGCCCCGCATGACGAGGTGGCTCGCGAAGCTGTGACGAAGGTCGTGCGTCGTCAGCCGCTTCGCGAGGCCCGCCTTCTGGCATGCCCTCGGGACAACCCGCTTCACCTTGCTGTGGTTGAAGGGTTTGCCCGATGGGTCGCAGAAGACGTAGGGGCCCTTCAGGTGGCGGTGCGCCTTCAGGGCGGCCATGACCTCGTTTCCCAGCGGAACCTCCCGGACCCTGTTGCCCTTCGGTAGGACCTCCTGGTCGTGCCAGAGCGTTCGGCGGACCATCATCCGGCCAGCCACCAGGTCGAGGTCTTCCCACTTCAGCACGAGCAACTCACCCACTCGGACACCCGTCTTCAGTGGCACGAGCGCGAACGTCCTCCACTCGGGCGGCACGGCGACCAGGAATCGAGGTTCTTCCTCGAAAGTGAGGAACTCGAAGTCCGTCGGCTCGAGTCGGAAGAGTCTCATCTTGGGGACGCCCTCGATGAGGCCCCACTCCTTGGCAAGCGAGAGCATCTTCCCGAGCGCCGCCAGGTGATTGTTGATGGTCTTCTTTGAGTACCCCTGGGCGAGCTTCTTGCTCTTGTACGCCTCCAGGTCCGGCGGGCGTATCTGATCGAGCCGGTGATTGCCAAAGGCCGGGAGGACGTTCACCGTGAAGATCGACTTCTTCGCATACGCGGTACTGGGCTTGTTGTTGTTCTCCGAGTAGCTCAAGTACTGTGAGTAGAACTCAGAGACAGTGGGCGCCTCCTTCTTGCCCTCAGGCCTCCCGTGGATGGCGAGGTGGTGCTCGCGCTGCTCGCCCCAGCGCTGTGCGGCCGTCTTGGAGGACACGGGCGCGTCGCTGCGCTCCCGTACCTTCCTCCCGTCGGGTGTGCGGACGATGATGTCCACCTCCCAGCCGCCTCCGTTCCTACTCCTGCGAACTCTCACGCTCATCGCCGTTCTCCTTCCGGCGAAGGCGTTCCACCTTTCTCCGAGAGCCACTTTACCAGGGCCTCCCGACGAAAGAGGAGGCGGCGCCCGATTCGGACGACGCCGGGTAGTTCGGCGCGCCCAACCATCGAATAGATGGCCTTCGGTGAGGTGCGAAGAAGGGCGGCGACCTCGTTGACCGTCTCGAACTTCGGGAGGTCGTCCGGGCCGCGCGGGTGGTCCGGCGCCGGGTCTGCGCTGTCATTCGGGGCGAGGGGGAAGGCGGCGTGGCCGAGCCGGCTAGCCGGGACGGAGGCCATGGCGAGCTCCGTTCCCTACTTCGGCGCCTTCCGCTTGCCGGGCTGATCGAAAGCCACGCCCTTCTCCTGCACGGCCTCGCTGCGCCGGTAGAGCACGTGCTGGAAGTACTCGTACCTGTCCATGCCAAGCTCGCGCCGGTCCTCCTCGAGCCGCTCGGCGACGGCGCGAGGCAGTCCGTAGTAGCGGTGATACCCGTCTAGCGCCCTCACGACGTGGGCCGTGGCGTCGAGCCCGCGGGCCGTGGCCTCTGCCTTGAACGCGTAGACAAGGTCGAGGGGCATGCGGAAGGTCTGCATGACCTTCTCGCTTGTCGAGGAGCGCTCCGGTTGAGCAGATTCCTCCATGGCAACCTCACGCGTCTTCGCCTTGGGGGTCCTTGTAGGTGACATGTGACGGGTCCTTTCAGTGAACTGCCAGCGATGTCTCGACTGGAACCGGCGCCGTTGACGCCGTAATACATATCGACATATTATAGATGTGTTATTACTGGAGTCCAGTGCCATACGCACTTTTCGGGGAGCAGGATTCAATGCGTCCGACAGGCTGCACCCGAGGCCCCGTCGAGGAGGTTGCTGCCAATGCCTTACAAGTCCGAGAGCGACGAACGGGTTCACGCGGATCGCGTCTCCGTCGACGAGCAGACGAGGCGAGCGGCTCGTAGGCTCAGTGAAGACCGCACGCCAGGCAACTTGCCCTTGCCCTTCCAGCCCACCGACCACTACGACGAGATCCCGATCGACCGGATCTCACCGGCTCAGGACGGACAAGTTCGGAAGGACTTCGACGTGGAGAAGCTAAAGACTCTCGCGGAGAGCCTGAAGCAGGTGGGGATGCAAGAGCCGATCGTCGTGCGCCCGTCCCCCGCCAAGGACCGTACCTACATCATCGTCGCGGGCGAACGCCGGTGGCGAGCGGCCAGGATGGCCGGCCTCGAGACCATCCCCTGCATGGTACGCATCAGCCTCGAGAAGGCCGCGGACAACCTGCTCGCGCAGGTTTCCGAGAACGTGCACCGGGAGGACCTGAATCCCGTCGAGGAGGCAGAGGCGCTGGTTCAGCTCATGGCGCAGCGCGGGATCGACGTGAAGGAGGCGGGCGCCCTTATGGGGAGGACTTACGCCCAGGCGAGGCGCCTGCGCCGCATCCACAACGCGCCGCTGCTGGTGAAAGCAAAGCTCCGCTCCCGGGACCTCAGTCCTCGCGTCGCGATCGAGCTCCTCCGCATCTACAACGTCTACGTCCGCGAGGATCCTTCCGACGCGAAGGAGAGGGCAACGGGGAAGTTCGAGAGGCTCGTCGACAAGGTGGTCGAGGAGGGGTGGTCCCGGAAGGCGCTCGAGGCATTCGCGAAGAAGATCGGCGTGGTGGCAGAAGGCAATGACGAGGACGAGGAGCCTTCGGACCGTGGTCTGGTCGCCAGCGGTGTTCGCCCGCCGATCGTGGAGCCGGAAGAGAAGACACCCTCGAGAGGGGGTTCGGGCGAGAGCGGGGAGAGCGAGGCCGCGCCGCACCTCCTGTTCGTCGAGCAAGGGGGCAAGGTCGTCGTGTTTCGAGAGCGATTCGCGCGAAACGGTGTCGATCCGGTGCAGCGCTCGGCCCTCATCCACCTTCTCGACACGATGGTCATGGAGGTGCGCCGAGCGCACTAGGACGTCCGGCTACCCGGAGCGCGAGCTTCGACTCCTCCGACGGGGTACGGGTTCTGTGTCGTCGACGCGCCAGAGGTCCTGGAGCCCTCAAGGGGCACGCGATGCCTTCAGGGGCCCGTGCAAACATGTCTCAGAGGGGCCGATCCAGCGTCATGATTACGCGTCCGCTCGAGCCGCGGCGAGCTTCTCCTTCACTTTCTTCACGAACCGCTCTCGCACGATCACGAACCGTTCGTGCGTTCCCTCGCCTATCGAGTCGATGCCGTCGTGGGCGCGGATGTGAAACGTGAGGCGCTTGCCCTCGACCTTCTGCACGGCGAGCTCAACGGTTACGGTAAATCCCGGTGGCGTGGCAGCGGTGTGAGTCACCCAGACTCCGGTCCCGACCGATTGCTCGCCTACGTCCAGGTGAGGATGCATGGCCTCGATGCAGGCCCATTCGAAGAGGCCGACCATGAAGGCAGTCGCGAAGAACTGTGGCATCTCCTGGAACCGTTGGGACTCCGGGAAGACGTGTGGCACGGTCTTCGTATCCGGCACGACATACCTGAACGTGAAGGTCAGTCCTGGGACGAGGGAAGGCTTCATAGCTATTTCCTCGAGAGCAAGGTCGCTCTGACAAGAGCTGGCGAGCTCGTGTCATGCGCTCCAAGGCGATAATCGTCAGCGTGGCGGCAAGCACTACGTGGACATCTGGCACGCGGGGGCCCCGGCTGATGCGGCTTATGCGGGACGAGAAGGGCTTGAACCCCTCGGGAAGCCACCAAATTACCGCGGCCGCCTGGATGTCGGCCAGAGCGTACCGCCACGCATCCCACCGGCGGGACGGCGAGCGACAACACGGAAAATCCTGTGAACCATGGTGTACAATGCGGGTCAACCACCGCAACATGCTTCGGTATTGGTGATCTTCACCACCGGTGGTTCGAGCGGCTCCGCGACCGAAGGGATGCTCGTCGGCGGCGGCAAGTCCACGCAGGCGTGGGCCATCGAAGTGGCAACAGAGCAGGCGAAGCAGTTGTAGGGGAGCACGAGATGGCAGGCAAGATCAGGCTCAAGAAGTGGGACTCGGCAGCGCACCTGAAGACGGAGGCGGACATCGCCCGGTACTGGGAGGCTTGTCTCGAGGAGGGCCGCGACGACCCCTCCTTCATCACGACCGCCCTCGGAAACATCGCCCGCGCCCGCGGGATGTCTCAGCTCGCCCGCAAGACCGGGCTGACGAGGGAGGGCCTCTACAAGGCGCTCTCGCCAGGGGGGAACCCGGAGTTTGGGACCGTGATGAAGGTCATTCGGGCTCTCGGGCTCGAGGTGCACGGCGCGACGGCCAAGGGGCGAGCAGCACCGCCACTCCGCGGACGTCGCGGAGCGAAGGTGCGGACTGACCCCCGCGCCCCACCGCGGCGGCTTGGACCCCGGGGTTCAAGAAGAGGCCTCTGAACCCCGGGGTTCACGGACGTAGCCTCAGCGCTCAGGCCCAGGCGCTGACCGCATCGAAGCCTTTTGCTGTCAGTGTCGCGGTATTGTCGCGCCATGTCGCGCGACACTCCATTAGTCGCGGTCGGTGTCACGGTCCGTGTCGAGCGGGTGTCGCGCACGATCGGCCAAGGTGGCGGAATCCCGCCTGGCCCCGCCGCCCGCTCCGTTTGAACCCCGCTTGAACCCCGCGCCACCATCTGCCCGACCCCTCTCCCACAACGAAGGGAGAGGGGTCGGGCATCTGTTGACGCTTAGATCCGGGAAGAAACAGAGCGGTCGGCGGGGCCAGACCATTCCCAGGTCAATGACTCAAAGAGAACAGTTCTGGGTGGGTTCAAGACTCATCCTGAGAACATACCAACAGCAGAGAAACAGACAGGCGACACAGCGTGCTCGAAGGCGTTTCAGACGGGCGATCGGCAACAGACGGATCGAAGTGACGGCACGAAGGACTTCAGTCATCGAGCGGACTCGATTCGGTGAACAAAGGCTAAGGGAACCGTGCTGAGTAGCAGGTAACTGAGTGCGACAGACCTCGGGACTGAGCCGCTGAAGAGCGACCGCCCCGCGGTTGAGCGGTTGAGCGTCCCGTTCCCAGACGTCTACGTGACCGTCCACGGAAGCGTTTGTCCCTCGTTACTCCCAGGCCCGCGGTCGCGGCACCTCGCCGCCTACCGCGACGCGGCGGCGCGGCGCCGCTGCGATAGTCGGGAGACAGGCATGAGCAAGGGTCTAGTCACGAAGAAGGGGAGGGTCGCCTAGAACGCCGAACGGTTTGAAATCGATCTCATTACGCGGCCTTTCGCTGAATCGTCTCGAGGTTTTGGATAGCGCAGGCGCGGCGTAGGTCGAACAGGTTCTTCCGCACACCGCGGTAGCGGGCGCGACGGCCTTGGCGCCGGCCGATATGAGCCAGGCGGTGCTCGACGGCGGTGCGCTCTCGGAGCTTCTCCCGACCCGTGCGTGACTTCTGGAGCTTCCGCAGACGATGCTGAAGTCGCTCGTTCTCGGAGATGGCAACGGTACGGCCGGTTCCAATCGCAGCGGTGGTGCACTTCGAGCGGAGCCTACAGGGGTCGCAAGCCTCCGGGTCGAACTCCACGTCCGATCCGAAGCGGAGGCTCTCGGTCTCGCCGGCCGGACAGGTGATAGTGAAGTCGCGCATGTTGATCTTGAAGTTGGCCTTGGTGAAAGCCTTCCCGTTGCGCGCGAGCCAGGGCTTGCAGATGACTTCGCCGCCGGCGTCGAGCACCTCGTCCACCAGCGGGCTCGCGATGTAGCCGCGGTCAATGTTCAGTTCGCCGATGCCGAAGCCTTGGCGCACGACGTCCGCACGCAGCTTTGGTGCAGCCTCTTCTTCGGGCCGGTTCGCTGGCGTAATCGCGCCGGCCAAGATGAGCTCCGTATCGAGGTCGGTCGCTATGTGGCGCTTGAAGCCGTTGAAGCGCTTCGACTTGCTCTTGCGCCCGTGGCGCATCTCCGCGTCCTCCACCGAGACGCGCCGATCTTCTGCTACGCCCTCCCGGATCTTCACGCCCCCGCCGCCCGGGTCGGGTTCGAGGTCCTGGTTCATGAGTTGCTGGAGGGTCTCCACCTGCTCCTTGAGCGGTGGCTTGGCCAGTTCCTCCGCAAGCCTCGCGGCGATCCAGTCCTTCAGGTTCTCGAGCTGCATCGACAGCGTCTTCACCGCCGATGCCTTCTCTGCCGGGTCGCTCCAGTCGAGGTCCAGCGCCTTCTTCACGCTCGACTCGAGCAACAGCGGGACACGCGCTTCCCGGCATACCCGCTCTACCGGCCAGCCAAGCAGTCCGGCAGCGCACTCCGCCACCTTGCGTCCCGCGTGCCCAAGCAGGTTGATGGTGTCCTCGACACGGCCAGCCCCCTCGAGCGGGCTCGAGTCGATCGCGACTCGCAGTGTCTTCGGCAACTTCTTCCAGTCGAATTCTTTCGTCGCTCGCGCAAGCTCCACCGTGCGCTCCAGCACGCGCCTGTCCATGTCGTGCGCGATCAGGCGGTCCCGAAATGCTTGCAACGCCCCTTGCGAAAAGGCGGGCTCGTCCGCTCCCAGGCAGTCCAGCACCATCTGCCACCGAAGGTCGAGCACCGTCGCCTCGACGGCGTCCCAATCCGACAGCTTCGTGTACCCCTGCAGCAGCAGCACCATCGCGAGCTGGGCGGGAGGCACCGGATCCTTCCCGGCGCCAGTATCTCGGTACATCGTCTCCAACTCCGCTTGGAAATCGTCGTCGAAGATCTCGTGTCGGTGGTTCCTCAAGAAGGCGAACAGCTTCCGCTTTGACTGAAGCCGCTTGAGGATGAACTGCTCCTTCTTCGTCGCCTCTCGCCTCGGCCGCCACCGCTCCATCCCCACCTCCGCCCTCGGCACCTCGCCGGACGGAGCGCAGGAGATCATGGCCAAATAGGCGATGTCGATCCCCTGCCCGTAAGGGATGGGATTCATGGGACTTATAAACTGATCCCCGCTCTAGGGAGCCGTCCCGCGGCACTCGGGGCTTCGGCCGCGGATTGGGGGTTCCGAGAACCTGCGTGACGCACAGACTCTGGCCGGGAGGCAATGGACACCCAGGACCGAGCGGGATGCCCCGGATCAAAGAGGGGCCGACCCTGATCGGGTGGGCCGGTGTGCTGTCAGCCCGTTCGTGCTAGACGATCTCTTGAAACGGAGGTGATGACCCTGCTCGCGATTGAGTCCCGCAGCCCTCTCGAGAGTTGAGGCCGCGAGGCCGGGAAGCCGGCGGCTTCCCCAATGAACCCTGGCGGCGAGCGCCGCCGTTCCGAGCAGGGGGCATCCCGACGACGTCTCCCCGGCCCGTGACCGGCGACGTTCGCCACGAACTTAAGCGTGGCGTCGATGGCACCTCCGATCCAGCCCGACGATGCATGGGACGCAGGCGACATGGGCTGCGGTGAGCTCGTCTTCCTGCTCGCGCAGCGCCTGCGTGCACTGCGTCCGGGAGAGGTGCTGAAACTGACCGCCACTGATCTGGGGGCGCCCCACGACATCCCTGCCTGGTGCCGGCTCACGGAGAACCGGCTGCTCAGGGCCGAACACCCCCACTACTTCATCCGACGCAAGGAGTCATGACATGGCCGGAAAACTCTGTGTCTCCATCACTAACGCGAAGAACGACGCCGACAGGGCCACCGTTGGATTCGTCGTCGCGAACGCTGCCGTCGCATCCGCCCAGGACACGCTGGTCTTCCTCTCCACCGAGGCGGTCCGCCTCGCCGTGAAGGGGTATGCGGACGACATTCACGAGGAGGGGTTCGCGCCCATCCGGGAGCTGGTCGCGAACTTCGTGAAGGGCGGGGGGAAGATCTTCGTGTGCTCCCCCTGCTTCAAGAAGCGAGGGCTCGACGAGAAGGCCCTCATCGACGGAGCGACCATCGTGGGCGGCGCCAAGCTGGTCGAGTTCCTGTCGACGGGTGCGGCCTGCATCTCGTACTAAGGGAGGCCGCCGTGGGCTCCGCGAATCTCCCCCACGTTCCCGCCGCGAGCTTCGACGGCGGTAGCCTCGACTGCGGGAGCGGCTTGCTGCTGCTGATCCGCCAGAACATCGACCCGCTGCGGGAGGGCGAGCTTCTCGAGATCCGCTCGACCGAGTCGTCGGTGTGCGAGGACCTGCCGGCGTGGTGCCGGATGACGGGCAACGAGCTGGTCTCGGAGATTCGTGGCCCCGGCGGCTACAGCTTCCTTGTCGCAAAGGGAAAGTTCGCGCCGGGCGCGGCGGCCATCGCGGGCGTTGGGCCCGCACCCTCCCGTGCGGAAGTGCGGCGGGTGGCGCCGGTGCACATCCCGGCGTCCCTGCCGAGCCCGGCCCCCGCGCCGGTCATCCGGCCGCTCTCGGTCATGGGAATAGGCAGCTGGCCGCGTCCGAGGTGGATGCTGCAGGCGCTCCACGACTATCTGGAAGGGCGCCTACCGGAGGCGGAGTTCCAAGCCACCGCCGATGACGCCGTCCGGCTTGCGGTCGATGCCCAGGCGACTGCCGGTGTCGATGTCGTCACGGATGGGGAGCAGCGCCGGGACAACTACGCGAGCTTCGTCGCGGCACGGCTCGACAACTGCCAGCTCGTCCCAATCACCGATCTCCTCCCCTACGTCGAGGACCCTGCCGAGTTCGAGAAGGAACTCCGAGCCCTGGACGTCCCGGCGGGCAAGGTGCGTCATCCGGCGGTCTTCGGGCCAATCTCCCGGCGCCGCCCCATCGCCGTCCACGAACTGGAGTTCCTGAAGGCCCACACGACGCTTCCTGCGAAGGTGGCGCTCCCCGGGCCGTACCTTCTGACGAGGACGATGTGGATGGAATGCATCTCGGACAGCGCCTACGCCGACCGGGAGGCGCTGGCGAAGGACATCGTCCGGGTGCTGCGCGAGGAGATCCATTTCCTTCTTGCCGGGGGGGCGGCACTGGTCCAGCTCGACGAGCCCGTGCTGTCCGAAGTGGTGTTTGGTGGCAACTTCACGGGTAGCCGCACCTTCATGTGCGGTGCGCTCGGCGCACGCCGGGACACCCCCGATGAGCTGGCCTTCGCCGAGGCGCTGCTCGCCCAGGTGACGGAAGGGCTACCAGCGGAGCGCCTCGCGCTGCACGTTTGTCGTGGGAACTGGACGCCGGACGAGAGCGTTGCCCTGAGAGGTGACTACCGGCCGCTCCTGAGTCTGCTCTCCCGCGTGCCGGTAGGGACTCTCTTCCTGGAGCTGGCCACGCCGCGCGCCGGCGAGTTGGAAGTTCTTGCGGCAATACCCCGCGAGAAGCGCATCGGTGTCGGCATCGTAAACCAGAAGGTATCGCGGGTCGAACCGGTGGAGGAGGTGCTCGCGACGGCCGATCGGGCGGTGGCCCTTCTCGGCGTGGATCGCGTTCTGCTGAACCCGGACTGCGGATTTGCGACGTTCGCTGACAACCCCATCAGCTCGGCCGAGGTGGCGAAGGGCAAGCTCGCCGTCGTCGTCGAGGCGGCCAGAAGACTCCGGAGGCGCCATCGAGTAGAGGGCTGACCGCCCTTCGTCGAGACCCAGGATCTCGCGGTGACCGTCGTCGTTGACTCCCACTCCGACCAGACAGGCGACATTCACGATTCGCCCGCCCTCGCGGCACTTCAGGACCAGAGCGTCCAGCCAGACGTACTTGAACGTGCCGCTGAGCGGCCGCTCCCGGCAGCTCTTCACCACGCCGTCGAGCTCCTTGGCGAGCTGCGAGACCTGGCTCTTCGAATCCCCAGCGCCTGGACCAGGTCCTCGACCTTGCGTGTGGAGACGCCCAGCAGGTAGGCCTCGGCGACCACCGCCGTCAGGGCTTTCTCGGCACGCCGCCGCGGCTCGAGCAGCCAGCCCGGGAAGTAGCTTCCCTGCCGCAGCTTCGGGATCTGCAGGTCGATCCTCCCCACCCGCGTGTCCCACGGCCTCGCTCGGTAGCCGTTTCGACTGTTCACCCGCTCGTCGTTCCGCTCGACGTAGCCGGCGCCGCAAACGGCCTCGACCTCCGCGCTCATCAGTTGGCTGACCATTTCGGTGAGCATGGTATTCAGGGGGTCAGGTGCCGTCTCCTCGATCTGCTTGCGAAGCCACTCGATCGCATCGATGCTGGCCGTGGCGGCCATCGTCCTCTCCTTCTTGGAAATCACCTTGCCGGGTGTTTCCTCAAGGATGACGCGATGGTCGCCGTTCTCTACTTCAAGGCCGGCCTCGTACACCACTCAAACGGACCTTACTGAAGAACTACGAAGCCCTCGGTTCAGCGCTGTTCCCGGACGTCTGCGTGACCACCCACGAAAGCGGTTGCCCCTCGTTGCTTTCCGGCCCCCCCGGTCGCGCCACCTCGCCGCCCACCGCGACGCGGCGGTGCGGTGCCGCTGCTACAAACCGAGGAACACGCATGAGCAAAGACTTCGGTCACGAAGAAGGCGAGGGCCGCCCAGCCGGGGCTCTCCAGGGCACCGAGCAAATTACCTGTGCAGGCGACCGCGCTCGATCGCATCGACTCATCCCCTCTCAACCGTCCCAGAACAACTACCTGGAGATCCGAAGCGGCCCCTCCGAGTTCCGCATCGTCGGCCTCACCGTTCAGGGCTTCCCGGCCCTTTCCAAGTTCGAGAAGGTCCCCTTCGTGGGCGTCGAGCCGGACCCGCGCAACTGACCGCGACCCGCCGAGGGCGAGTCCGCTACGTGAGCGCGTGAGTGTCGGGCGGTGCAGCCGGAACTGCCGTCCACGTTCGACGTGTATCGGTAGTCGGTTCGGCCTACACTGCCCGAGAGGATGCGACCGGCGCCGACGATAGGCGCAGGCTTCCACGCTGGGGGCGGTGTGGAGGCCGGATCTGGAGCGCGTTCCCGGCTCCTTGTAGAAGATCGAGCTGCGTTCACGGCATGGGCGAGGAACGACCGGCCGGGGAGGTGAGCCAGGTGATGGCCGTGCGGATGAGGATGCGCGCAACGCTCGCCGTGTGCGCGACCGCGGTCCTCCTATTCGCTCCGGTCCCCGTGAATGCCGGAGCGAACGCTGCTGAAGGTTCGGGAACCCGTGGTGCGGCGCCCGAGGAGCCCTGGAGCTTCGGGGTCATCGCGGATACTCAGTGGACGGAGCCGGACGACGGGCGAAACCCAGGCACGTGCGCCGTGGACATCATTAACCAGGTCAACGAGCGGTTCATCCAGCACCGGGTGAGGTTCGTCATTGCGGTCGGCGACCTGACCGACACCCCGAGCGCGTCCAACATGGACATCCGCGCCGTCTACGCCCAGACGCTCTACAACACCGGGATCGGGTTCTTCCCACTCCGCGGCAACCACGATTCGACCGACGCGGACGAGTTCAAGAGGGTCTTCCCCCAGACGCGAGGAGGGACCCAGAACGCCACCCCGGCCGACGCGCTGGCGGTGGCGAACCCGGATGCGGCCACCGTCCCGCCGGTACCGGTGCACGGCGCCCCGTTCATCGTCGGCACGAACTTCAGCAGCCCGGACGGCATGGGTGGGCTCACCTACTCGTTCGATTATGGGAACGTCCGGCTCGTGCTCCTCGACCAGTTCGACGGGCGGACGAACACGATCCAGTCCCAGCAGCGCTGGATCTCGGAGGCCCTCGCGGGGAGGCCGAGGGACGGCCACGCGATCGTGTTCGGCCACAAGGGGCTCATGACCGGATACCACTCCGACAATCTCTTCGGGCGTCACCAGGATTCCGATCCCGCGGGGACGGACGCCTTTATCGAGAGCCTGGCGGCAAACGGCGTGCGTTACTACGTCGGGGGCCACGACCACATGCACGACCTCTCCCTGGTCTGGACGCATGATGGCGTCACCGCGAGGGTGACCGAGCTCGTCTGCGCCTCCGACAGCTCGAAGTTCTACCTCCCGAGGCGCCACGGCTGGCGGCGCTGGGTGCCTGCGTTCCTGATACCCGTCCTGGAGCGCTCGCGTCAGGCTCCCATCGCGCAGGAGACCAGGGCCGTCGGCTACTACATCTTCACTGTCGACGGGCCGCGCATGAAGGTGGACTACTACTCGGCTCCCGTGGAGTCCAGGCTCATAGACGGTGAGTGGACACTGACAACGACGCCGCGCCTCGTGTTCAGCCGGCGCCAGATGTTCGGCTACGATCTGCGCGGGAAGGAGTTCGTCGTTCTGAAGGGGTCCTCCTACGCAACGGTCGACGACACGTTCGACGGGACGCGCGCCCGCATCATCGACGGGACGAGCCTCAGCGATGCCAAGGACGGGACCGGCCGGCCCTTCATCCATGCGGTCGACACTGGATGGTCCAAACGCTCGTGCGGGACGGCGAGCCAGGAGCTGCACTTGTGGGGTATGGCCACGACCTTGGGGAGCGCCAAGACAGACACGTACACGCTGGCGATCGCATACGACGACGCAATGGCAGGTCCCGTGGACGAGGCCAAGGCGGCCGGCTTCGGTCTCGTCACGAAGGTCGACGACCGAAGATGGACAAACGCCGTCGACAGCAACGACGGGGGGACGAAGGCGTTCGTCTGGGGGCCGTGGCACGCCGGGTACGGCCTGGGGACCTACGGAGTGGATGCGCGAGCGAAGACCGCCTGGGCGGTCATCAACCACGGCGGAGACTTCAGGGTGGGATACTTCGATGACCGCTGGACCGACGCCATATGCCGGGAGGAGGCCGGGCGTGGTCTCGGCAATCCCGCTCTTGGGCCACATTGAGATAATTGCACGGGAATGACGTGCCGGGTCGACGGCCTGTTGCCGAACCGAAGACGCGAGTCGGTTTGCTACGGAGGCCGGACAGGTGTGGCGCCGAGGAACGGCTGGACGTAGAGGCTGACGGAGCCTGAAACGAGGGGCAGACGAACTCGAGATGGCTGCAGAGAGACCTATTCGCCGCACCGCGGACAACCCTGCAGGCGGAGCGGCTTTTCGAGGTGACAGGCGCCGAGCAGCGATGCGTCGCCGAAGATGCTCGCGGTCGGGCCGTCCGCCGCGACCCGGCCTTCGCGCAGGACGACGATGCGCGCGCAGACGTCCAGGACCAGGTCCAGGTCGTGCGTGGCCACGATCTTCGTGTGCTCGAAGGAGCGAAGGAGGCCGATGAGGCGGCGACGCGCCGCAGGGTCGAGGCCTGCGCTAGGCTCGTCCATCACGAGGATGTCCGGCGACATGGCGAGCACGCTGGCGATGGCGGCGGCTCGCTTCTCGCCGCCTGAGAGGCGGTACGGGGGCCGGGAGCGAAGGGCCGCCGCGCCTACGCGCTGCAGGGCACCGCTGACGCGCGCCTCGACCTCGTCGTCGGGAAGCCCCAGGTTGAGCGGGCCGAAGGCGACGTCGTCGGCGACCGTGGGCATGAAGAGCTGGTCGTCAGGGTCCTGGAACACGAGGCCGAGGCTCCGGCGGACGTGTGAAAGCGTTTCAGGTGTTACGGGCCAGTCCCCCACGCGAACCATTCCGGACGACGGGAAGAGCACGCCGGCGAGGTGTAGGAGGAGGGTGGACTTCCCGGCCCCGTTTGCCCCTACAAGACCGACGGACTCGCCGTGGTGAAGCTCGAAGGAGACACCCTGGAGCGCGGGTGTGCCGTCCGGATAGTCGAAGTGGACGTCCTCGAGGCGGACAAGGTGGTGGCTCATCGCCCAGCCCCGAAGAGCGCGACACCGAGGACGCGCGGAATGTCCACCAACCGGCAGACCCCGAAGAAGGCGCACCAGCCCGCCATGAACGCTGCGTCGGAGGAGCCGGCATGGAGTGAGCGGCCGAGCCGCACATGCCCGTCGAAGCCACGGCAGAGCATCGCAGCATGGATGCGTTGAGCGCGGTCCAGGGTGCGGAGCAAGATTTGGCCGAGCATGGAACCCGCGACCCGCATCCGAGGTCGTGGATGCGAAGGCGACCGAAGAGCATGGGCCCGGAGTGCTCGCGCCACCTCCTCGGAGAGCACGAAGAGGTAGCGATAGAGGAAGAGAAGCTGGACGACCAGCACCTTCGGCACCCGGAACCAGGCGAGCGCGGCCGCAACCGCGTCGAGCCCGGTGGTCGCTACAAGCAGCAGGGCAGCGCTCACGCTCAGCGCGAAGCGGAGCAGGATCGAGGCGAACGATAGCCAGCCAGCGGTTAGCACCACCGGGCCAAGCGCGCCCAGTGGCTGTCGGTCGAGCAACGGTTCGAAGGTGCCGACGAGCACGGCGAACGGGGAGACCAGCGCCAGCCGCCAGAGGATGGGCCGGAGGGGCACGTCGCCGAGCGCCAGCAGAAAGATGGGATACGCCGCGAGGGGCAGGAGCGCGCTCAGTTCGTGGCGACCGTAGGAAGCCACCGTGACGAGGAACGCGAGCGTTGTGACGAGCTTTGCCCGTGGATCGACTCGTCCGATAGGTGTGTTCGCACCGGCCAGCTCATCGAGGCGACCGAGATGGGATAGCGCGGCGGTGATGCCGTCCGCTCGCATCACTGGGGCGAGGGGGGGCGGGAACGCCGCCGAACAAGGCGCAGCCCGGCGGCCAGCAGGCCGGCGAGCGCGAGAGTCAGGGCAGCCCCGGCGAGCCCGGAAAGGGAAACGGTGGCGTCCACTTGTGGCCATCGTCCGCGTGCCGTGTCCGGCCCTTCGGGGTCGCCGGCCCTAAGCCGAGCTTCCCTTGCCAGAACTGCGGTGCGCTCCTGGATCATGGCAAAGAGGCTGTGAAGGGCCCCGGGCGGAGCGTTGGCCTTCGCGCCGGCGGAGGCGCGGGCGAGGGACCACTCCAGACCATCGGGCGCCGACGAGGCGAACCACGATAGGACTCCGGCTGCGACCGCGGCAGCGAGGAGAACCCCGGCGGCGAACCGACGCGGCGATGGCGGCGGGACTGGGGCGTCCGAACCGGCGAGCACGAGGTCCGGCCGGGCATCGCGGATGAAGAGGACGACGGCGGTCGTGACGAGCCCCTCGACGACACCGATGGCCAAGTGGATGGGCTGCATGAGGACCAGGAACGCATCGAGGGAGAGCGAAGTCCGGCGCGAGATAACGGTCTCGAGTACGACGCCCAGCGACCCGAGTTGGAGCCCGACGACCGAGGCCAGCACGGTGGCGAGCGCGAGGCGGCCTCGGGTGGGACGAGTCCGGGCGAGGGGAGCAAAGACCAGGGGGTACGCGACGAAGCTGGTGAGAAAGCCCAGATTGAAGACGTTGCATCCCAGGGCCAGGAGCCCTCCGTCGGCAAAGAAGAGCGCCTGGACGGTCAGCACCGATACCATGACCAGGAACGCAGCGGCCGGACCCAGCAGAATCGTGAGGAGCAGGCCGCCGCACAGGTGACCGCTCGACCCGGTACCCGGGATGGAGAAGTTCACCATCTGCGCCGCGAAGACGAACGCGCCGAGCACGCCCATGAGAGGGACGCGCCGATCGTCGGGCCGCCGTCGAAGGGCCCGCGCGGAGAGCGCGGAGGCGCCCGCGGTAGTGGCCCACATCGAGGCGGCTACGGCAGGCGAGACCAGTGCATCGGACATGTGCATGGGGAGCAGGGGCCTCGTAGCACGGGCACCGCTTCCGTAGCACCATCCCACCAGCGCGGCAAGGGGAGAGTCGCGCGAACCGGTCCGGCATCAGCAGGCCCGGCGGCGGCCGCCGTCAGTGGGAATGGCCGTGTTCGGGCCCCTGCTCCTGCTTGTGGCTGTGTTCCGCTTCCGGGCCGCTCGCGTGGTCGTGCTCGTGGACGTGCCGGTGGGAATGAGGGTGGCTGTGGGCGGTGCCGTCGGGGTGAACATGCTCGTGAGCGTGGACGTGCTCGTGTTCGTGGGCGTGCATCGCGACCTCCTTGTCGTACCCTGAACTAATGCGGTGATGCGGCTCGCCTCGCCACCCCCTGCCGGGGCGGCATGGAACTGACCCGGCGGGATCCCTTCCGCCCTTGTTTCGGGAGGGGACCCCTGGTAACGGTGGGTCCCCGCGGCAGGAGGTCACTCGTGGTCGAAAGGATCGGCATTTCCCTGGAGAAGGATCTGCTCGCGCAGTTCGACCGGCTGATCGCGGACAAGGGATACGAGAACCGGTCCGAAGCCGTTCGCGACCTCATCCGCGAATCGCTTGTCCACCGGGAATGGGCCGCTCACGAAGCCGGCGCCGAGCGGGTCGCGGTAGTCGCGCTCGTGTACGACCACGACTCGTCGAGCCTCTCGCAGAAGCTGGCGCACCTCCAGCACGAGAACCATCGAGCCGTCGTGTCATCCCTTCATGTGCACCTGGATGCCCACAACTGCCTCGAGGTTCTCATCCTCCGAGGCAGGGCTGGGACGGTCCTGCGAATGGGGGAGGGCCTGGTGGCTACCAAGGGCGTGAAGTTCGGCAAGCTCGTCCCTGCAACGACGGGTGAGGGGCTGCGTTGACGTGTCTCTGCGCACCTGCGGTATCGTCGCGTAGGTTGCCGCCAAGGATGCTCTCGAATCTGCTGACCGTCCTTTGGGGCAGGGCAGCGGACCATGTCGGCCCCTCGATCGCGTAAGGCATCCGGCGCCCCGACCCATCCCTGAGACGTGCTCGGGATGGGGGGGACAGAACCGTCACGTCGTCACGGCGTCGGGGTTCGGCTCGCTCGACCACAGAGCGGTAACGGTGGTTCCGGCGACAGCGCCGCGTTGGGCGCACGGCAAGACCTCGAGATTGCGGTGCCCGTGTCCGTGCTCGTTCTCGGTCGACCTGCCAGCGGAGCCGCTTTCCACGTAGCACACTTCAAAGAATCGTATATAGTGCGCCGAGTCGGTCGTAGCACGAACAGGAAACTCGTAACCGCGTCGAACCTCTGAGCCTCGGACGCCCCGATGACTTCACGCCTCCCGATACCGTTCGTTGCGCTTGTTCTTGCAATCCCGGCAATGGCCGAGGATCCGGCCATTGCGCCGCCCGCGGCTGGTCCACCAGCGCAGGAAGTGCAGGCCCCTGCACCATCTCCGGACAAGGACGCGGGGAAGAAGCAGTCGCAGCCGGGAAAAGCGAAGACGGCGCGGGAGGATCCGGACTACGGCGAGGAAATCGAGGTCGTGGGTCACTACCAAAACGAAATAGGCACCTCGGCAGCGGCCAGTGCCGGATCCTACACGAGCGAACTCATCGAGGACCGCCCGCTACTTCGCCCAGGGGAAGTGCTGGAACTGGTCCCCGGGATGATCGTCACGCAACACAGCGGGGCTGGGAAGGCGAACCAGTACTTCCTGCGCGGCTTCAACCTCGATCACGGGACCGACTTCGCCACGCACGTGGAAGGCATCCCCGTCAATCTGCCAACGAACGCCCACGGCCAAGGATACATGGACCTGAACTGGGTCATTCCCGAGCTGGTCACGCATGCGGACTACTGGAAGGGTCCGTACTATGCGGCAAATGGGGACTTCTCCTCCGCCGGCGCCGAGGACATCTACTACGCGAAGGATCTTCCTCAGACACTGCTCCTCGGGACGGTCGGGTCCTTCGATTACTACCGTGCCCTGGGCGCGGCGTCCCCCGACCTCGGCGGCGGGAAGCTACTTCTTGCGCTCGAGACCATGCACGAGAACGGCCCTTGGGAAATCGCTGAGGACTTCCGCAAGTTCAACGGCGTCTTGGGCTGGACGCGCCCTCTCGGCGGAGGGACGCTGACCCTCCTCGCGATGGGCTATTCCGCCGCCTGGAACGCCACCAATCAGGTAGCGCAGCGTGCGATCACGTCGGGCGAGATCGGCTACTACGGCTCGCTGAGCCCAACGGACGGCGGTACGTCGCAACGTTACAGCCTCTCGGCCGAGTGGGAAGGCGAGGCCGCGGGGGGGCGGCTCCGCGCTTACGTCTACGCCGTGAACTATCAGCTCAACCTCTGGTCGAACTTCACCTACTACCTCGAGGACCCGATAAACGGGGACCAGATGGAGCAGATGGAAAGGCGCTGGTTCGAGGGAACTTCCGGGAGCTGGGGCTGGACCGCGCCGGTCCTGGGGATGAACCTCTCCTGGCAGGTCGGCTGGGACGGGCGCGTCGACGAGATCGACCCGATCGGTCTCTTCCACACGGTCGATCGCCAGCGGATCAACACCTGGAGCCTCGACAACGTGCTCGAGGCGAACGGCTCCCTGTGGGGCCAGCTGGATGCCCGCGCCACGGATTGGCTTCACGTTATCCTGGGGCTGCGCGGGACCCTCTACTACTTCAACGTTCAAAGCAACATCCCACTCAACTCGGGTACGACAACCGCGGGCCTGCTCCTCCCGAAGGCAACGGTGGTCTTCGGGCCGTGGGCGAAGACCGAGTTCTTCGTGAACTTCGGCGAGGGGTACCACTCCAACGATGCCCGCGGAGTCACCGCCACTGTGGACGCGAAGACCGGCTTGCCCATCGTGCCGGTTACCGCGCTCCCCAAGTCACTGGGGGCGGAAGTTGGCGTCCGGACCGAGGTCATTCCCCACCTCCAGAGCTCGCTCGACTTCTGGCTGCTGGACCTCCAATCAGAACTCGTCTGGGATGCCGACAACGGCACCACCGTCCCGTCGGCCCCCACGCGCCGGCTTGGCGTGGAGTGGGCGAACAGCTACCAGCCGATTCGCTGGCTTCTCTTTGACCTCAACGTGGCGTACTCGCAGGCGACCTTCACGCAGGATGACCCAGACACGGGCGAGCTGGCCGGTCAGCCGGTACCGGAGGCCATCCGCTGGACGGTGTCGGCCGGCGCGACCGTCCACGACCTCGGTCCCTGGTCGGCGAGCCTCTTCTGGCGTTACTTCGGCCCCCGGGTGTTGTGCACTGAAGGTACATGTGGCGGAAGTGGAGGTCCTGCAAACGGCACCCCCATTTGGTCGTCTGGGAGCGGACTCTTGAACGGCCAAGTGTCATATCAGCTCACCAAGAACATCAAGATCACGCTGGAGGGGTTGAACCTTCTCAACGCCAAGGTGAACGACATCACCTACTACTACCAGTCCCGCCTGCCTGGGGAATCGGTGGCTCAGTACCCGCAGGGAGTCTGGGACTACGAAGTCCATCCTTCCGAGCCGCTCGAATTCCGGGGCACGGTGACGATCCGGCTCTGAGGCCGGGAAGCTTGCCCCGCAGCTAGGGAAGCCATGCAACAAGGGGTTGTCACTGTTCCCGTGCTTGTCGCGCCCTTCGTTGGCTTCCGCGGTTCGGGTCGCAATCCGGGTCCGACCGCAAACGTGGATCCATCCCCACCTCCGTCGGCCCCGGCGCGCGTCTCGGTCGGATGTGACCACACGGATCGGCTCCGACGGCACGCTCTGGGCCTGGGGTTTGGACGTCTACGGGCAGCTCGGGGATGCAGTTGCGGCAGCCTGGCCGGTGGCCGCGACGCTCCTCGATGTGACGTGGCGGTTCGCGGGCTTGCCTGCCGGGAGAACGATGCTCGAGGAACTGGCTGCGCGACATCGGCTAGTGAACCAGGACGTGGGGCTGGGGTTTTGTTCTGACCGCTTCTCATGCCAGGCGACGGAAGGTAGTCGAAAGCCGGTGCGCGCCCCGGGCGGGCCCTTCGTGCCCTCCCGAAGGCCCTGGTAGCACGTGTTTTGCCGCCGTGCTACAAGCGGATGACGACCGAGGTCGCCTGCGGAGTGAACGGCGTGGCGGGTCGGGCACCGAGCGCGGGTCACGCTTGTTCACAGATGTCACGACAACGCGGTGGGAAGGCCGGGTCGTCCGGCGAGGCCTGTTCGCTATCGGCTCGGTCGTTGCTCAAGCGATCTTCCTCGCATTCGTGATCGGAGACTACCGCGCTCCCGCGGCGCGTAACACCGACCCAGTTGTGGAGGTGAAACTGGTCAAGCCTGTGCGACCCGGACCTGCAGGGACCGGCCTATCGGCGCCGCCCAGGCCGGCATCGGAGCGGCCGAAGGTTAGAGCCCCGAAACCCGCGGCACCGCCTGTTATCCAGCCGAAGGAAATCCCCGCAGCCCTCACCCCGGAGCCCGAACCCGACCCGGTGGCAGAGTCAACCGCCCTGGTCGATGCGAGCTCGACCGCAGTAGGAGCGGGACCAGGCGGAGCCGGGGATGGAATCGTGGGCGGCGTCCTCGAAGGGGAGGGAGGAGGCGTCGTTGAGCGCTCGAGGGCCCCAGCGACGAGGACAGACTTCGACGACACGATGACTGCACCGAAGTTCCAGCAGGGGCCCAGCATCGAATACTCGGCCGAAGGCCTCCAGCAGCGCGTCGAGGGCCTGATGATCGTGCGGTGCGTCGTGACCGTAGAAGGAAGGGTCTATGGCTGCCGCGTCATCAAGAGCCTGCCCTACATGGACGAGGCGGTTGTGTCCGTCTTGGAGGCTCGCCGCTACTCGCCGGCGACGCGAAACGGCGTGCCCCTCGAGGTCAACTACACGTTCCGGATTAGGCTTCGCCTTCCCAGGTGACGAACCAGTCAACCGCTCCGGTCCAGGTCGGCAGCGGGTTCGCGTCGGTGGCAGCGGGCAGCGACCGCTCGGCGGGTGTGAAGGCAGGCCGCTCGCTGTGGGCCTGGGGCGACAACAGCTTCGGCCAGCTTGGCGACGCCACGACGACGCAGCGGAATGCGCCTCTGCCGATTCCGTAGCGAAGCCCGCACGACGGCCGCTGCGCATTTCAGCCCGGCGTTCTTCGCTTGTCAGAGCGAGCTCTAAGATGGCGCCATGAGGTCCGTGGGCGCCAGGCGGCGAGGGCTGTCCGAACCTGGAAGCCGAGTGCCAACGCCCGAGCACGTTAGGACGCGAAGCCACCACGTGACTTGCGACCAGGCCGACTGGCGTCGGTTCAGAGAGCACTGGCTCGCAACCCATCCTTTCTGTGTCGACTGCGGCCGGCTCGCTGGAGCCCGTGCACACGTCGACCGGATCGGTCCGGTGTCGGTCCGCAGGTCTCGCTGCGACGAATCGAATGCCGCCACACGATGCACGAGCTGCTACGCCCGGAAGACCAAGGCGTAGGCGGCCTGGCGGCGATGCTAACGGACGAGCGGTGACGGGCGTGAAGGCGTAAGCGGGATGAGGCGCGAGACTCTCTCACTCGGCCACCGGTAGGAGCAGCGCTATGGAGTGCGCACCTGGACTTCCAGCATCCGCCCATCCAATTGACCGAGAGCTCGAACTAGCTGCGGGATGCCCAGCGAGTTCGGGATGAGGATATCGAAAGTTACGGAAGTGCGATCGGCTCCAAGGTCCTTCTGGTAGTCAAGGTCCAGGACCTTCGCCCCGAGCCCACTGAGCGCAGCGGTTATTAGAGTGAAGGGATCGCCCTTGTTGCCGAACGCAAGCACCACCCTTCGGCGCATGACCTTCTTGTCCTCGAGGAACCGCAGCACGGTCAGTGCCAGAAGGCCGAGAAGGGTCACATAGACGCTTTCCGGGTACATCCCTGAGCCTGCGGCCAGGCCCACGGCCGCCACGAGCCAGAGCCCTGCCGCCGTCGTGAGCCCCTGGACCGTGGTGCCCGTCCTCAGGATGGATCCTCCCCCGAGGAAACCCACGCCAGCCACCACCGACGCTGCGATACGAGAGGTGTCGACGGACACCAGGCTCCCCGCGGCGTAGTGCTGGAAGTAGACGAACTGGGAGGAGACGACCATGAAGGTCGCCGAAGCCATCGAAACGATGAGGTGTGTCCGAAAGCCGGCCTGCCGCCTGTGAATATCCCGCTCGCCTCCGATGATGCCGCCGAGGAAGGCAGCGACGGTAATACGCAGCAGCATTTCCCAGTGAGTGATCATTGCGTAGCTCCGCTGGCGGCCAGCGAGATTCGCTGAAGGCGCCTCAGTGTTCGCAATCAACAGTAAGGGGACACCACTGGCGGCTCAAATCGTTGTCCCATGCCACATCTGGCCATCGAGCCGTCGTCGCGGGTCGGCCTACAAACGCCTTCAGCGTGAACAGGCCACCGGCCGGCAGGCGCCCCGACCTGTCGCGACGCAGCAATGGACGGGGATACCCTTGTCGTTCACGAACCGGTAGGACCAGCCCGCGTCGCCGACCTCGAGAACACCGAACCCCCAGGTTGTCGAGGCAAAGCGGAGCTGGGTCCCCGCGACCGAGACCTGCCGGAAGCGCTCCCGTGGCCGACCCCATGCCGTGTTCCCGGAAATGAGGACTTCGTAGCCGGCAGGAGCCCGCAGGTGGGCCTCCCTCTGTGGCATCTATTCGGAAGCTGGCGCAGAGCCGCTCGGGAGTCGTGAACCGCTCGGTGGTCCTCGTCCTCGGTTAAGCGCGAGCAATGGAAGCCGGCGCTACCAACACAAGGTCCGCAGGATCGGCATCATGCTGTTCTTCTCGACGATCCCCTGCGAGCTCCCAGTATAGGGTCAGGCAAGCTTCGCCGCGCCATGCGGTGTCGCCCTGGACCTCTTTGGGGTGGTTCCCTCAGAGGATGAAGTACCTAGATTTGAGTGCGGAAACCTCAAGTGGTTGAAAACGGGCACTGGTGGCGAATGGAGGACGCAATGAACCGTAGAGATTTTGTGGTTGCCGGGGCCTCGACTATTGGTCTGGCGATCGCTGGCCGATCACTTGCGGAAGATCAGGCCGCCCAGCACACGCACACCTCCATGGGCGCTACGCCCCCCTGGGTAGCGAACGCCAGCCTGATTGACGCGGCCGCCGATTGCGGGCGGGCCGGGCGAATCTGTTTGGCGCACTGCCTCGATTCTCTGCGTGCCGCCGACAAGAGCATGGCCCGCTGCTCCGAAACCGTGAGCGCTATGCTACCCATGTGTGCGGCTGTGGAAGCACTTGCGATCCAGGGGTCGCCCCACATAAAGGCGCTCGCGGCCGTTTGCGCCAAGGCCTGCCGCGAATGCGAAGAGGCCTGCAAGGTGCACGCGATGCACCACGAGCCCTGCAAACGGTGCATGGAGACTTGTCAGCGTTGCGGAGCTGCCTGCGAGAAGGCCGCAGCCTGAGGTTCTGCCTGCAACTCGCCAGGATGCCTGCGCCGGCTGTGAATATGGCCCCGCCGACCGATCCCCGCCCGCGGCGGAGCGGGGAGAGGCAAGCGGGGCCACGACCTCGGTAAGGCAGCCCTTCAGGTCGGGACCTACTGCTCGGTCGTCACCTGAGACTCGGGGTACCCCATCATTGTGCCGTCGGTTCCGTATCCTACCGAACTCGTGCCGGCCATGCAGGTCGAGCCCATCATGCCGCCAGCCGTACAGTCCGCATAAGCCAGCATTTCGATTTGAGCCTGTGCCAGAGCGGTTGTCGGGTCTGCGGTGTTGACGAAGATCATCGCGTAGGCGTTACCTACTCCGCCCTGACTTGGGTTCTTCGCTCCCGTGCTGAGGCCGTAGTACTCAGTACCTCCGGGGGCGAACCCGGACGGATCGAACGTGTTCGTGGTCGTCAGGAGGAATGTGGTCACCAGCAGGCCACTCTGCCCGCCGAGCGTGACCGGCGTCGCAGCCAACTGGTGAGCGAGAGCCACGGTGCTCATTGGCGTGCTCATGCTCATGGCTTCCGTGAGCGACCCCGACAGGTTGGACACGACCTTGTTCGTGGCGTCATACGTGAAGGTTCCAGTGAAGATCGAGTTGTTGGGCTGGGTCATCGGCTCGTAAAAAGTCTCGACCACCGAATAGAAAGAAAGCGCGCCGGTTGTCGTCGCCGCAGAATTGCCTGAGGTGTTACTCGCAAACACGCTGTAGGTGTATGCGGTCTTCGGGGTGAGCCCGCTTAGCGTGATCGGCGAAGATGTTCCACCAACAGTGATGCCGCCCGGATTCGCGGTCACGGTATAGCCCGTGATGGCGCTGCTACCGCTCGATGCCGGAGCGTTGAAGCTCACGACAGCGGTGCCGGCCGCAGTGCCCGCAGCGACGCTGACATCTGTGGGCGCGCCGGGCACCGTGTCGCTGCTGCTGCATGCGAACAGCGAGATGCTGGCGAACATTGTCAATAGGGTCCTGAACCTTCTCATGGTCGTTCTCCTGAATGTCTCGTTGGAGGAAGAAAGGTCCCGTTGGGACCAGCATGAAAGCCGGCTCAGCCGAAGCAAAGCCGTTGCGGTAGCGAAACCGGTAGCCTTGCGGCAGCGCGCGCAGACCTGCCTCTACGCGAGTGACGGCTGACAAAAGGCGGCTATAGGCTTCGCGGAGGCGGTGTCGCGGGCTCTCTGGGCTCCGCGCGCTCGCTGTCGGCAATCGGCAGACGAATGTCTCTCGGGCGCCAGACCCGCGGAAGCCTGGGATGACCGGCTATATAGAAGACGTCGACCCCTACCAGCCTCGTTAGCGGGTGGTCGTTCCTCGAACAGGTTCCCTCCAGGCACGGTGGCGTGCCCGACCGCGTGGTCCCCGAAAGCGCCTTCTGGGCCGCGGCCCTGTGGCAGGGGGGAGCGGTCTGATCGGAAGCCTCGGCCAAAAGCGCCGCCCTGCGGCAGAGAGCGCACTCGCACTCGTCTCCCGCACGGTGTCGGCAGTGGCAGCGGTGAAGCTCGACGGGTGCCTGAAGCGCCACCGCGTGCGGTACGCCGGAGAGGGAGAGGCCAAGAAGTGCCGAGGCAATCCGCGCGACGCTCATCGTTCGCACGTATCGCAACACGACTGCACGGTATGGGTGTGACGCGGGGCTGTCAACGGGCTTGTACAGCCGAGACGCGTGCCACCCGACGAGTGGGCAAGGCTGACGACCTGGCCGGCGTTCGGCACTACGAGGGGTTCAGCGCATATACCCGAACGGGGTTGAGCAGGCCAGGCGCGTTGGGAAGCGACGGATTGTCCCTCGTCAATCTCGAGTAAGGGAGCGCACAGGCGAGGTGGCGGTCCCGGAGGGGCGGCCCTCGAGCAACGCGCTTCACCGAACATTTCGGTGGAGGGGCCGCCTCCCCTCGCTACCGCTTGGCCGTTGTCTGGGACACCGGATACCCGCTCATCGTCCCGACCCTTCCATACCCGGCAACGGTCGTGCCGGTCATGCAGGACGCCCCCATCATGCCGCCCGGAGTGCAGTCGGCATACGCCAGTTTCTCGATCTGCGCCTGCGCCAGGGCCGCGAGCGGGTCAGCCGCCGTCACGAAGATTCTCACGTAGGCGTTTCCCGGGTTGGCAGCAGGATAGCCGTAATAAAGCCCCGTTCCCGTGCCCGGTGACCATCCGTCCGTGCCCCCGTAGATCGGATTCATCGAGAGGGTGTTTGTCGTGCCAAGCAGGAACGTCGTCACAAGGAATCCGCTCGTTCCGCCCAGCGTAACCGGCACAGTCGAAAGCTGACTGTCGAGCGTGAGCCAAGTCATCGTGTCGTTGGGATAGGGCGTCGCCCCTCCGGTCATGGCCTCGCTCAGCTTACCGCGGAGGTTCGACACGGTGCCGGTCGTGGAGTTGAACGTGAACGAGCCGACGAATATCGAGTTATTCGGCTGCGTATCTGGCTCGTGGAAGGTCGCGACGACGTCGTAGCTGGTGATGATGTCCACAGTGCCGGACGCCGGGCTCGCGCCGACGCCATTCGTGGCGACGACCGAGAACGCGTACCCTGCGCAAGACGATGGACAGGTGACGATGATCGCCGGTGCCGCGGCCGTGGCGGTGATGCCAGGCGGAGTGGATGAAAAGGAGTAGCCCGTGATCGGGCTGCCGCCGGCGCTGATCGCGCCGATTCGTATCGCTACGGAATTTGGGGTGTCCCCTGCGGTGGCGGAGACTCCAAGCGGTGCGCCCGGTGCAGTCACGCTGGGTGGCGCCGAAATGCTCAGGGTCTGTGTCGCTTGAAGTGTGCCGGCGCTGGCCACCACCGTGCAATCGCCGGTGGCCAGCGTGGTGACGAGCCCGGTCAGGCTGTCGACGGAGCAGACCGATGGTGTCGAACTCGCGTAGCCGACCGGCAGCCCAAAGCTGTCGACGGCTGTGACCGTCCCAAGATCGTAGAGGCTCAGGAAAGGAGCCGGGGAAAACGTGAGAGTCTCGCGAAAGACGAAATCGATGCTCTGGGTCACCTGCGGCGCGGGCGCGTACGTGGAATTGCCCGATTGACTCGCTTCGATCGTGCAGGTCCCGGATGCCGTCGCCGTCACGACGCCGCTGCCGCTGTCGACCAGGCATACGGAGGGTGTCGTGCTGCTGAAGCTGACCGGTAGGCCTGAGCTTGCGCTCGCTGACACGGTTACGGAAGCCTGGTTGGCGGGCGGCGAGGGGGCAGTAGCGAACGTGATTGTCTGCGGGCGCGCCATGATCGCGGGGCCCTCGTCGCACCCGGCCAGGGTGGCGAGCGCCAAGGCGGCGAGGGCAAGAGCGCGGGCGGACTTCATGCGGGAGTGCGTTCGCATCGTCGAGGCTCGCCGGTCAGAAATGCAGGTTGAGGGCGACGTTGAACGAACGCGCCGGGCCGGGGACGGCGATACCCCAGGGAATGCCGGATGTAGTCATGGAGGGGCCCTGCCCGACGTAAGCCCCTCCCAGGGGGTTGGAATAGAGGCGGTTGAGGAGGTTGTCGATGCTGCCGTCGACTTGGATGAACTTCCATGCGTAGCTGGTGCGCAGGTTGACGACGAAGTAGCCGGCCGTCGGGATCTCGTTGCGGACCTGGGAGACGTGAGTCTTGCTCGCGACGGCCTGGGCCTCCGCGGTGGTCTTCCAGGTTCCCAGCTGGTGGACGAGCGCGAGCGTGCCGTTGAGGGGCATGATGTTGTAGAGGCCATCATGCGTGGAGAGGTTCTCTGCCCGGACGTAGCTCAGCGCCGCGTTGCCGGTGAGGCTGCCCCAGGGGACTTCGACGAAGAGCACGCGGGCCGACACATCCAGCCCGTAGAGCTGGGCCATCTGGTTCACGTACTGAAGCAGGACGAAGCTGTCTGTCGCGGTCACGTTCTCGGCGCCGCACTGGCCGAAGTTGCAGCGCCTCGCATCGATGTAGTCGTGGACGTACGTGTAGTGCGCGGTGGCCTTCACGCCCCACGATGTCCGAGGGGCGTCGTGCCAGTCGCCAGTGAAGCTGACGGTGTGCGCGACCTCCGGCCGGAGGTCGACGAGGCCGATGTAACCGTTTCCGTCCCCGACCAGGTTGTTCATGAGCGCCGCCATCGCGTTCGTCGACCACGCATACCTCTGGTAGAGATTCGGGGAGCGCGACTTCCGCGCGTAACCCCCCTCGTAGGTTTGCGTGGGGGTCGGCGTGTACCGCGCCAGAGCTGCGATGTCCCAGTTGTAGTCGACGTGCTGTCGCTGCGAGGCGTTGAACGCGGCGGCGTCGTCGGCCCAGGTGGGAAGAGCGTTGTAGCCCTGGACCGGCCCGGCGTTCGTCATGACCGTGTCGCTGCGGACGCCCACCTGGGTGAGCCACGTACGCGTCCAGCGCCCTTCCCACTCGGTGAACGCGTCGGTCCGCAGCCGCTGGCCGAAATCGACGTTCCAGAAGGTATTTGGGCCCATCAAGCCGCCCACCGGTGGCCAGAAGTCGTACAGCGTGTAGTAGAGGAACTCCGCGCCCACTCGCAGCAGGTGACGGTCCGATAAGGTCACGTTCGCCTTGATAAGCCCCGCCCTCGTCTTCGCTTCCGTGCCCATCGGCATGCCAGTGCCGTATGAGTAGCGGTCCGGTCCCATGTTCATCTCGTGGCGGGTACTCTGGTAGCTGAAGCGTGCCTCGAGCTCACCCCAGGCGAATGTCCCCGTATAGCGAACCGTGAACAGCCAGTTGTCGTTGCTGGTCATGTCCATCCGCTGATTCGGGAACCCTTCGAATCCTACCGTCTGCTGGCTGGCCTCCAACTGGAGGAGATGCCCCTCTGTCTGAAACGCCAGGCCGAGCGATCGCCTGACCGTGGCGCTGTAGGCCGAAGAGGCGACCACGTCACCAGGGATGGGCGCACCTCCTTCGCTGCCAGGAGCAACGGGCTTGAAAGTTCCGGCGGCCAGGAAGTTCTCCGCCCAGGCTTCTGACTGCCTGAACGTCAGGTTCACCCACTCCCCGGCGACGGTTGCGCCAACGTTGTAGCCCACAGCGTTCCCGTTGTTGCGATAGAACGATCCGAGCAGTGCATTGGCGAGGAAGGGCTTGGACGGGGTTGCGAATTCGGGAGGCGCAGACTTCACCTGGATCGACCCCCCGATGCTGTCGCCGCCGACGCTCACCGGAGTGATTCCAGAGAACACCGTGATGCTCTCGACCCTGGTCGGGTCGGCATAGGAGAGCGGCGAGTTCATGTGGTTCGGGCACGCGGGCATTAGGTCGGTGCCGTCCACCTGGACGCGGAGGCGGTCGTCCGAGAGGCCATGGACGGCCGGAAGGCTAGAGCGGGGATCAGTTTATAAGTCCCATGAATCCCATCCCTTACGGGCAGGGGATCGACATCGCCTATTTGGCCATGATCTCCTGCGCTCCGTC
>Ga0335077_10001301_pt1 | contig 29550 bp, 24 predicted proteins | sample Lox_Sample_31_FD_207151 | JGI IMG/M metagenome (GOLD analysis project Ga0335077, IMG submission 207151) | Soil microbial communities from Loxahatchee National Wildlife Refuge, Florida, United States - Lox_Sample_3.1 | ecosystem: Environmental > Terrestrial > Soil > Wetlands | place: USA... | reverse complement strand
GCGAATGACTGGGTGAGGATGAACGCAAACGGTGCCGATAGCAGGCAGTCGTACATTCCAACAACGCTAGGCGTTGCATATTCCTTGATCCCGAGCACGGCACCTACCTGACTGCCGCACGCTCCCCGATATTCGATGGCCTCCGTTCCAATGAGGACACGGCTCGTGCCTAGCACCTGTCCGATCGACGCGCGCGGCAGCGGTACCATGCGCGGCTCTCCCTCGATGAGAAGCGCGAAGAACTCCAGCAGGCGCGAGTACACTCGTCCAGCGCTTGAGTAGACCTCGAGCCGCTCAGGTTCATAGCGCTCGAGCGAGGCCTCCAGCGTCTGTGCGAGCTTCTCGCAGGCATCGAGCGCGTCCTTGAGCTCCCATGTCCCTGCCTCAACGCGTGTCTTCGAGAGCAGCTTAGCAACGAGTCCCGCGGGCGCTCCGGTCAAGGGACGATAGACGGTCGCGAGATAGATCTCGTTCAACATGAGCGTCTCGCGGGACAGACGCCGCCCATAGTTCGCGGCGAGCGCACTTGCAAAGCCGCCGCTCGCCCCGCCTTCGGCGCCCACGTGCTCGCGTCGTCGCACCACATGGGTCCACAGGGCGATGTGCGGGCTCGCGATGTTGCGCAGCAGAACATTCAAGCGCTCATGCCAACTGTTGAGCTGCGCGTCATCGGCGCTCTCGAAGCTGGCACCGGCGAGGCGAAAGGCCTGCACGTAATCGCCCAGCGTGGTCTTCACAATGTTGCTCGCAACCTGTACGGCGTACGGGATCTGCTGGCGCATCTCGGACTCGCGCCGCATGAGCGCCGTACGTCTGCCGGAAGCAGCTTTCATGATCGGCGGCGCTCCTCTACCGGACCCCACGCAGCGGTGACCGGCTCGACGCGCGAGCCTCGGCGCCCACGCACGGCTGCCACATCGAGCGCGAGCGGGCTGTAACTGCTCCCCTTCCAAAACCGCAGATTGCCTACGCAAGCGGGCAGCCGCGTGCGACCCCACAGCAGCAGCAGATCAAAGAATCTGGCATCGCGTCCACACAGCAGCATGCAGATCCCATGGATCGGGAGCGCCAGCAGCAATGCCAGCAGGTTCCGGCTCACCAGGAAGACTTCGAGCGTAAAGACCAGATTGCACAGCAGCGCCGTATAGGTCACACCCCAACGCATCGGCGGGCGTGTTGCACCAACGAAGACCGGGTCCATGGATAGGCCTGCATTGCGTGAGGTCACGGCCGTGCGTTTCACTAAGCGAGCGGCATGAGCCGGACGTCGTTCGTGCTCAGACTCCGAACATGCCTCGCACCCAGCTCACGATCTGAGGGGCGCCGAAGGCAATCGCAATTCCCAGAATTGCACCGATACACCATCCCCAAGAAACTCGATTCGCCATGGCCATTGCCCCCAGGACCATAATGAGAATGATGGCAATGGGCGTCAGCCACGCAAGTATGTTCGTCTGCAGGGCATTCGCGCCCGTGAGGAACGGGGAGGCTTGCGCGAACGCCAGCTGTGGCATGGCGCTGCAAACGAGCACGCAGATCGAGCGCGCAGAGCGCGGCACTCCGTGGAGAGTCGATCGGGTCATGAGAGTGGCTTCCAGCAGCACCTCGGGGGCGCTATGGCAGCAAAAGCGGGCGCCTGGGACCAGTCGATTAACGACCCTGAACTTACTGAATTTCGTGCGCCAAGCGATCGATGCTCAAGTCACCTCGTCACGCCTTCCTGTGCTTCGTCTTGTGCGCAGCCCGGCGTGCCGCATGGTATTCACGGCGGATGTGCTCGACGTTCACCCGCGGCTTCGGAGCCTGCAGATGCAAGCTCGCCAGTTGTTCTACGACGATGCGCGCCACCGCGAGGTTACGAAACCACTTGTGATCCGCAGGAATGATGAACCAGGGCGCCCATGCGGTGCTGCAGCGTGACAGCGCCTCATCGTAGGCCCTGATGTAGCTGCCCCAGAACTTGCGTTCTTTGTAATCGGCCTCCTGGATCTTCCAGCGTTTCCTCGGGTCATCGAGGCGGGCTTTGAAGCGCGCGAGCTGCTCTTGCTTGGAGATATGCAGGAAGAACTTGAGGATCAGTGTGTCGTGGTCGGCCAGCGCCCGCTCGAAGGCATTGATGTGGTCGTAGCGGCCTGACCAGATCCGCTTCGGCACCAGGTTGTGCACTCGTGTGATCAGCACGTCCTCATAGTGCGAGCGGTTGAAGATCACCACTTCGCCGCGGGCGGGCGCGGCGCGGTGCACGCGCCAGAGAAAATCATGCGCGACCTCCTCTGCCGAAGGCTGCCGGAAGTTGCTCACGCGACAGCCTTGAGGATTCATGGCGCTGAGCACGTGGTTGATGGTGCCGTCCTTGCCGCCCGTGTCGAGCGCTTGCAGGCAGATCAGAAGTGAGCGGCGCTGACCGGCGTAGAGCACTTCCTGCAGCTCGCTCAGCCGCTTGCGACAGCGCTCGATCTCATCCTCAACATCCTCTTGACTCTCGTAACCGCCCTTCAGTGCGGGATCGAGGCCTGACAGCCTCACCCGCGCGCCGGGACGGACGCTGAAACGCTCAGAATAGTTCATCGACAGGTCCCCATCGCGCCGCTCTTCTGTGACAATACAACGGCCTTGACCAATCCTGAATGCTCTTCCTGCGCGTCATGCCCCTGAGCCGAGCCATCGTTCGCCTGCCCGGACCCACCTTCGCGGCTGGGCTCACGAGCGCGGCGCTCGGCGCGCCGCACCTCGACACCGCGCTTGAGCAGCACGCTCTGTATTGTCAGGCGCTGCGCCAGTGCGGACTGAGCGTGTGCACGCTCCCCGCGGACGGCGCCTACCCGGATGGAACCTTCGTCGAAGATACCGCCGTGATTGCCACGCGCATGGCCATCGTGACGCGTCCGGGCGCACCCTCGCGTGCGGGAGAAGTGAGCTCTATACGCCCTGTGCTTGCCGAGCTCGAGCTCGATGTGCACGACATCGAGCCGCCCGGCACGGTCGATGGCGGGGATGTGTGTCTCGCCGAGGAACACTTCTTCATCGGTGTCTCGCGGCGGACGAACGAGGAAGGCGCGCGGCAGCTCGCAGCGCTTGTCAACTCCCGCGGCTATCACTCATCGATCATCGACGTGCGCCGCAGTCGCTCGCTGCTGCATCTGAAATCCGGCATCGCCTATCTCGGCGAGGGACGCCTGGTCGTGACGCCCGAGCTGGCCCAATCCGCGCAGCTCAGGGGCTACGAGCGGGTGCTCATAGCGGTGGGCGAGGAATATGCCGCCAATTGCGTTCGCATCAACGATCACGTACTGATCGCGGCCGATCATCCGCGTTTCGCCGCGACGCTGGACGCGCTCGGCTACAAGCTGCTGCCGCTTGCCATGTCGGAGTTTCGCAAGATGGATGGCGGGCTGAGCTGCCTCTCGCTGCGTTTCTGACAGTCGCGGTATCAAGCGACGAGGCCGAGTGCCCGGCCTCACACCACCTCGAACAAACCTGCGGCGCCCATGCCGCCGCCGATGCACATCGTTACGACCACGTGGCGCGCACCGAGCCGCTTGCCGGCCAGGAGCGCATGGCCGACCAGCCGCTGTCCGCTGACCCCGTAGGGGTGGCCGATTGCAATAGCGCCACCGTCCACGTTGAGCCGCTGGTCGGGGATGCCGAGCTTGTCGCGGCAATAGATCACTTGTACCGCGAACGCCTCGTTGAGCTCCCACAGATCCACGTCCCGCACGGTCATTCCCGCGCGCTGCAGCAGCTTCGGCACCGCAAATACCGGACCGATGCCCATCTCATCCGGCTCGCAGCCGGCGACGGCGAAACCGCGGAACACGCCGAGCGGCTGCAGGCCGCGCTGCGAGGCGAGCGTCGCGCTCATCAGCACACAGGCGCCCGCGCCGTCCGAGAACTGACTCGCATTGCCCGCCGCGACGGTGCCGCCCGGCAATGCCGGCTTGATCTTCGCGACCGCCTCATAAGTCGTATCCGGTCTCAAGCCCTCATCGCGCTCGGTCGTGACGGAGCGCGTGAACAGCCGGTTCGAGTCTTTATCGACCATGGCCATGGTCGAGGTGGTCGGCACGATCTCCGCCTTGAAATGCCCGGCGGCTTCCGCAGCACAGGCGCGCTGCTGACTGCGCACACCGTACTCATCCATGCGCTCGCGCGAGATCCCATAGCGGCTCGCCACCGTCTCGGCCGTTTGCAGCATGGGCCAGTACAACGCGGGCTTGTGCTCGTTGATCCAGGCATCGCGCAGCATGTGCTTGTTCATCTCGTTCTGTACACACGAGATGGACTCGACGCCGCCCGCGACGAATACAGCGCCTTCGCCCGCGCGAATGCGCTGCGCCGCGAAGGCGATGCTTTGCAAGCCCGAGCTGCAGAAGCGATTCACCGTGACTCCGGATACGCTGACCGGACAGCCGGCCCGAATGGCGATCTGGCGTGCGATGTTGCTGCCCGTCGCGCCTTCGGGAAGGCCGCACCCCATGATCACATCATCCACTTCTGCCGGGTCGATACGGGCGCGCTCCATGGCGGCTTTGACGACCTGAGCCCCGAGGAGCGAGCCGTGGCTCATGTTGAACGCACCGCGCCAGGACTTGGCGAGCGGGGTTCGCGCAGTGGCAACGATGACAGCGTCGATGCTCATGCGACCCCCCGATCTAAGGATTTGAATGAGCCGTCCTCTGCGGCGAGGCGTGTGATCAGCGCAGCGGGCTGCCAGAACTGCGGATCGCCCACGGCGTCGGCGGCAAACTCCTTCATGCGTCTTGCGACATCGTACAGTTGCACGGTGTCGGCATAGAACATCGGTCCGCCGCGCCATGCCGGAAAGCCGTAGCCCGTGAGATACACGATGTCGATGTCCGAGGCGCGGGCGGCGATCCGGTCCTCCAGAATCTGAGCTCCCTCGTTGACCAGCGCAAACACCAATCGGTCCACGATCTCCTCGGCCTTGATCGTGCGCGGCTTGATGCCAAGCTCGGCGCGGTGGCGCTCGATGAGATCGTCAACGACCTTCGACGGATACGCCGTTCGGTCTCCTGGCTGATAGTCATACCAGCCGGCTTGCGTCTTCTGACCGAAGCGCCCGAGCTCACAGAGCTTGTCGGCGAGCTTCGAATACTTGAGATCGGGCCGCTCGAGCGCACGGCGCTTGCGGATGCGCCAGCCCACGTCGTTGCCGGCCAGATCGCTCACGCGGAAGGGCCCCATCGCGAAGCCGAACTTCTCGATCGCCGTATCAATCTGCTGCGGTGAGGCCCCAGCCTCGAGCAGATAGCCGGCTTGCCGCGAATACTCATGCAGCATGCGATTGCCGATGAAACCGTCGCACACCCCGGAGACGACGGGTTGCTTCTTGAGGGTCTTGGCGAGCTTGAGGGTCGTTGCGAGCACATCTTTCGCGGTTTGCGCGCCACGCACGATCTCGAGCAACCGCATGACGTTCGCAGGACTGAAGAAGTGCGTTCCGATCACGTCCTGCGGGCGCTTGGTGGCCTGCGCGATGTGGTTCACATCGAGCGTCGAGGTGTTGGTCGCGAGAATGGCGCCGCGCTTCATCACCCGATCGAGCGTGCGAAAAACCTGCTCCTTCACGTCCATCTCTTCGAACACGGCTTCGATGACGATGTCGGCGTTGGCGAGCGCCTCATAGTCAAGGGTCGTGGCGAGCAGCGCGAGACGCTTGTCGCGCTCCTCAGGCTGCATCTTGCCTCTGCGCACGCGCCCCTCGTACACCTCGCGGACCCTGGCCGCGCCGCGCTCGAGAGCGAGCTGATCGCTCTCGAGCAGCGTCACCGGAATGCCCGCGTTGAGGAAGCACACGGCGATGCCGCTGCCCATGGTTCCGCCGCCAACGACGGCCGCCGCATGGATCTCGCGTGTGGGCGTGGAAGCGGGCACGTCGGCAACGCTGGCCGCGGCACGCTCCGAGAAGAACACGTGGCGCAGCGCCTTGGATTCGTTCGTCTCCATGAGCTCGAGGAAGTAGGTGCGCTCGAGCTGACTGCCCTCCTCCCACGGCTTCGCCGAGCCTTCGACCGCATCGATGCAGCGAGGCAGCGCCGGATAGTTGGGGAACTTCGCCCGCACGCTGTTGCGGGCGAACTCGCACAGCGCTTCGGCATTCGGCTCTCGCAGCCTGATATCACGCACGCGTTGCAGCGTCGCACCGCTATTTGCCGTGGCACTCGCGAGCTCGACCGCCGCATCGAGGGGATCACCCTCCACGACTCGATCGAGCAAGCGCGTTTTCGCGAGCATCTTCGCCGGTACGGGCTCCCCGCTCAGGATCATGTTCAACGCCACCTCCATGCCGACGAGTCGTGGCAGGCGTTGCGTGCCTCCGGCTCCGGGCAGCAGCCCGAGCTTGCTCTCCGGCAAGCCGATCAGCGCATGCGCCGCCGCGACGCGCAGGTGGCACGCGAGTGCGACTTCGAGTCCACCGCCGAGGCAGGTACCGCCGAGCGCCGCAACCACGGGCTTGGGCATCGCCTCGATGATGCCGATGAGCTGCAGCAGGTGGGGCGCACTGCGCGCGGCCGGCGTGCCGAACTCACGAATATCGGCACCCCCCGAGAACATGCCGCCGGCGCCGCTCAGCACGACGGCGCGCACCGCAGCGTCCACCCGCGCGCGGTCGAAGGCGTCGGCAAGACCGCGCCGCACGGCATGTCCCAGGCTATTGACAGGCGGGTTGCGGAACTGGATCAACGCGACCGTGCCCCGCAGCTCGTAATCCACATTGCTCATGGCGAACTCTCCTGCCCCGGGCACGCGAACGAATGGGCCCGCGAGCATGACTTCGGCGCCGCGCACTTTCAAGAGTGGCGCGCCGGGCGCACAGTCTGACGCAGCGGGCTGCAGATCGCCCTTGCAACCTTGCCGGCGCGCGCAGGCGCGCAGTAAAGTCCAAGCGAGGAGATGCTGTACCGTGAATCTCGAGTTCTCAGCCGCCGAGGTGCAATTCCGTACTGAAGTTCGCGACTTTCTGCAACGCGAGCTACCGCCGGAGATCAGCAGCAAGGTCCTGGAATTCAAGCGCCTCGAGCGCGAGGACTGGGTGCGTTGGACGCGCATCCTGCAGCGTCGCGGGTGGTCCGCTCCGTCGTGGCCCCACGAATTCGGGGGCCCAGGCTGGACGACGCTCGAGCAGCACATTTTCGATGAGGAGTGCAGCGCCGCCGGCGCCCCACCGGCCATCCCGTTCGGCCTGCGTATGGTGGCTCCGGTGATCATGGCATTCGGCAGCCGCGAGCAGCAGCAGTACTTTCTGCCCCGCATCCTCTCCGGTGATCACTGGTGGTGCCAGGGCTACTCGGAGCCCGGGGCGGGCTCGGATCTCGCATCGCTCAAGACGCGCGCCGAGCGGCGCGGCGATCTCTACATCGTCAACGGCCAGAAGACCTGGAACACCCTGGGACACTTCGCAGACTGGATCTTCTGCCTGGTGCGCACCGACACGCAATCGCGCCCCCAAGCCGGCATTTCGTTCCTGCTCATCGACATGAAGACTCCCGGCATCACCGTGCGGCCCATTCGCCTGCTCGATGGCGAGCGCGAGGTCAACGAAATCTGGTTCCAGGACGTGGAGGTGCCGCTCGGCAACCGGGTCGGCGAGGAGAACAAGGGCTGGACTTATGCGAAGTACCTGCTCGCTCACGAGCGTGTGAACATCGCACAGCTGGGGCAAAGCAAGCGCGAGCTCAAGAAGTTGAAGCAGCTCGCCGCACGCGAGCGCTCCGGCGGCCGTCCGCTCCTGCACGACACGCGCTTTCGCGACCGCATCGCGCAGCTCGAGGTCGATCTGCTCGCGCTCGAGTTCACGGTGCTACGAGTGCTGAAGGAGGACGCCTCGAGAAGCGACCCCGGCCCGGAGTCCTCGCTCTTGAAGGTGCGCGGCTCGGAGATCCAGCAGACGCTGGCGGAACTGAAGATGCAGGCGCTCGGTCATTACGCGCTGCCCTGGATACCGGAGGCGCTCGATGCCGGCTGGGAGGGGGAGCCGGTAGGTGCCGAGCAGTGGGCGGCGTTTTCGGGTCGCTATTTCAACATGCGCAAAGCCTCCATTTACAGTGGCTCGAACGAGATCCAGCGCAACATCATTGCGCGGCGCATTCTGGGACTTTAGGCGCGTGGATTTCGAGCTCACGTCGGACCAGAAGCTGCTGCAGGACGCCGTGCAGCGTTTCATTGCGGAGGAGTACGCCTTCGACAGCCGCCAGCGCATCCTCGCCACCGCGCACGGCTTCAGCGATGCGATCTGGAAACGGCTCGCCGAGCAGGGTGTGCTCTCAGTCGGATTGCCGGAGGAACACGGTGGGGTCGGCGGTCCGGTCGAGATCATGGTGGTCATGGAGCAACTCGGCGCCGGGCTGGTGCTCGAGCCGTTCCTGAGCACGGTGGTGCTCGGCGCGGGACTCATCGCACGCCACGGCACGCCCGCTCAGAAGAGCGCGCTCCTGCCGCGCGTGATCGAGGGGCACTCTCGCATCGCTCTCGCGCACTACGAACCCGGTGCCCGCTACGCGCTCGAGCAGGTCAATGCGCGTGCGCGCATGGTGGATGGCCGCTTCGTCCTCTCAGGTACGAAGAGTGTCGTCCTGGATGCCGCGAGCGCCGATCTACTGATCGTCTCCGCGTGCGATGAGACCTCCGGTGCCCTCTCATTGTTTCTGGTGGATCCAAGGGCCACGGGGATCAAGCTGAACCGCTATCGCACCCACGACGGACGCAACGCCGCGGATATCGAGTTGGCGGGCGTGGCGCTCGGAACCGAGCAGTTGCTCGGCGCGCGTGGGGCCGCGCTGGTGGCGCTCGAGGAGGCCCTCGATCACGCCATCGCCGCCCTCTGTGCGGAGGCAGTCGGCATCATGGAGGCGTTGAACCAAGCAACGCTCGATTACCTGCGCACCCGCGTGCAATTCGGACAAGCGATCGGCCGCTTCCAGACTCTGCAGCACCGTATGGCGGACATGTTCATGATGGCCGTGCAAGCGCGCTCCATGAGTCTGCTGGCAACGGGCCGCTGCGCCGCGAGCGATGCGCGCCGGCGCCATCGTGACATCTGCGCGGCCAAAGCTTTCGTCGGCAAGGCGGCACGCTACATCGGCCAGCAGGCTGTGCAGCTGCACGGCGGCATGGGAATGAGCGCCGAGCTCATCGTGAGCCATTACTTCAAGCGCTTGACGATGATCAATGCCACCTTCGGCGACTGCGATCACCACCTCGGCATCATCAGCGATCACATCCTGGCGGAGAGCGCATGAGCGAGCTGAGCGCGGCAGTGGAAAATGCCATCCGCCTCTTCGATCTCTCCGGGCGCGTGGCATTGATCACCGGTGGCTCGCGTGGCCTCGGCCTGACGATGGCTCAAGCGCTCGGCGATGTGGGCGCGAGTGTCGCAATCACGGCACGCAAGGAAGACGAGTTGAACGCAGCCGTGTCGCAACTGCGCGCGCGGGGCATCCGCGCAGAGAGCTTCACGAACGATCTGTCGCGCACCGACAGTGTGGGGCCATTGGTCGCCAGTGTCATCGAGAAACTCGGTCCCATCGACATTCTCGTGAACAACGCCGGCGCCACGTGGGGCGCACCCATGGAGGAATATCCGCTCGAGGGTTGGCGCAAAGTGATGGACTTGAATCTCACCGGCACCTTTCGCATCACTCAGGAAGTGGGCGTGCGCTCGATGATTCCGCGTCAGTACGGTCGCGTCGTCAATATCGCATCGATCGCAGGCCTGCAGGGTTCGCATCCGGAAGTGCTGCGCGCCATCGCCTACCAGACCAGCAAAGGCGGTCTGGTGAATTTCACACGCGCGCTCGCGGCCGAATGGGGTCGGCATCATATTGTGGTGAATGCGATCTGTCCCGGATTCATCGTCACGAAGATGAGCCAGGGCCTGCTGGCAAAGGTGGTCGACCGAGTGCAGGCTGCCTCCCCGCTGCATCAGATAGGAGTCGAGCAGGACCTGCAGGGGCTGGTAGTGCTGCTGTCGGGCGCAGCAGCACGGCACATCACGGGGCAGATCATCGCGGTGGATGGCGGAGCCAGCATCGTCTAGGTCGCGAGGCGCTGCGCGGTGCCGGCCGCCATCCGCAAGCCGGCAGTCACATCCAAGGTAAGGCGCTGGCGGTCGCGGTCGCGGTCCTGGTCCTGTGCCGCCACGTGCAATGCGAGGCGCGCATAGAGCGTCATTGACTCGTACAGGAGCACGAGCAACACGCAGCTCGCAGCGAGCAATCCGAGAATCCGTCCGATGTACCAGACGACGCTGAAACGATCCAAGGTGATCCCCAGGAGGAGGCTCTCGATCAGCCACGCCCAGAGTACGACGAGCAGCCACAGATCGAGAACGGACGAGCGACGCCACCATAAGAGGCCAATGGACACAATGATCAGCGCCCAGATCGGCGGCATCACCGCCAGTCTCCAGATGGCTTTCGCGTGCATCGTGTAGAGCATGATCGAGGGCAGAAGCCGGCCGTCGACCGTCGCAAACCAAGCGAGCACGAAGACCAGGGCTATCACCACGGCGACACTCAGGAGGATCGGCACGCTGGCCCTGCCTGAGCCGGCCGGCACGCGTCGGTCGACCGGCTTCAAGAGCGTGTAGCTGATCACACCGATGGGCAGCCCGAGATGCCAGAGGATGTACAGCCACACCGTGCTCTGCAGGCCGGGGCCCAGTAGACCGGTCGGTGCAAGGAGCCCCGGGAAAGTGAGCAAGTGGGGCACAACCATGAACGAGGAGAACAGATAGCCCATCGCAAGCGCGAGCAGTCCACGCGAGCGCAGGACGCAAAACTGGGTGTAGAGCAGAACGGCTGCGGCCAGATCCATGAGAAACAGCGTCGTATCGACGACCGCGATAAAGGCCACATCCCGGGACCCCTGGAAATCTCTGAAGGGCAGCGCCGCGAGAAGAACGATGACGAGCGCGACCGCGACCGCACGGGCCAGTCGCGTCTGGCTCACCGGCGGCGGCAGAGCCGAAAGCAGAAATGCACTTGCTCGGGACACGGCGCCAGCTGACCCCAACCTGGCGGGAGCCGAAGCAATTCGCAGTCGGCGGAGCTCCCGCTAGGAAGCCAACGCTGAGCAGGCGCCCAGGTTGACGGGTGCAGCGCCCCTTTCGTGGACTACTTGACCGTGTAGCCCTTGCCTTCCATGCAGGCTGAGAACGCCTTGTTGTAGGTGGCCTTCTGCTGCGCGGCGTTCGCCTGAGCCTGCTGCGCCGCGGCCTGCTGCTGCTGCTGTTGTTGCTGCTCAGCTTGTCTGGCCTGCCGGCGCTTCGAAGCCCCGGAGAGTGCCCCAACGCTCGCCCCGACCGCGGCTCCGGTGCCGGCATCCCCGGCAATCGCGCCGACCAAGGCGCCACCCGCCGCACCCCGCGCCGCACCCCGCACGGGTGCGTTGTCGTGTGCGCCGCTCGATGCCGGGGCGGGCGCTTGCGCCTGGGCCGGCTGTTGAGCCGCAGCGAGGGGGTCGATCCCCGTCTGTGTCTTCGCCCATCCGAAACAGGCCGTCTCGTCGTTCGATTGCTTCTCGGCGTTCTGATTCTTCGCCGGGAATACGATAAGGCCAAGGCTCGAGGAGAGCGTCGACGAGTGGGCCGACGCTGGTGCCTGCGCAGGTGCGGGGGTCGGCTGCTGACCCAAGGCCACGGTGGCGGCGAGCAGCACCGCCGCTCCAATCACTGGACTCGGGCGGGATCGTCGATACTGCATGTGAGGCTCCTCCTGCGTGTTACAACGCCGCCTTGCCCGCGAACTGCATGAACATCTGCGCCACTACCATGTCGACGGCCGCCTGCGGATTTTTCATCATGTCTTGCGTCAGCTCGCCTTCCGCGACACCTTCCCAGACCAGCCGCTTCTTGTTCGCATCGACGATGTCGATGTTCGCAGTGCCGACCTTGTAGCGCACCGTCTGCACGTCGTTGACCCCGCCGTACATGCCGCCGCGATATCCGTAGTAATAGGGCCCCGGAGTGTACGTGGAACGTAAGTCCACGTTCTCCTTGGAGTTGGCGTTGAAATTCACGAGCAGATCGGGATCGGTGTCGACCTTGCGGTAGCCGCGTGCGTCCAGCTCCCGGGAGATGGCCATTTCGAAGTTGGTCGTGAGCGGAGTTGAATAGCCGCCGCGATTGGTGCCCGGCTGCGGTACGAAGCCGTACGTCTTGTAGCTCGAGAGGTTGGCTGTCGGGTCGGTGTTGCTGTGAACCGTGGGCGTAGATGTGCAGCCCACGACCAGGAGACCGGCGAGCGCGATCGTGCCCCGATGAAGGCGGCGGAAGCGGGTAATCATTTGGGTTGCCTCGAGGTAGTGCGCCAGAGCCGTTTTAGCGGCTACCGACGATTGAGGACATTGGACTCTGGTCCCATGTCACAGCCGGCGGCGCCCCCGCATCGGTCTTGGGCCGCCGCCGCGCCCTGCAGCGCGCGGTTCAGCTCATGGGCACGCTGCGCGGCCTCTCCACCTGGGACACCAAGCCCACGAGGGCGGCGGCAGTGCGCACCTGCATCTTCGTCATGATCCGTCCGCGGTGCACCTTGATGGTCTTCTCCGCGGCGCCCAGCTGCGCGGCGATCTGCTTGTTCAACATGCCTGTCGTCACCAGCCCGAGGACCTGTCTCTCACGCGGTGTGAGGCTCGCCAAACGTCGGGCGACATCCTCTTGTCCGCGACGTCGCGCACGCTGTGCCGCGTCGTTCGCAATGGCCTCCCGCACGGCCGCGACGAGCTGTGTCCGCTCCACGGGTTTGGGCAGGAGCGTCACCGCCCCCGCCTTCATCGCCCGCACGACCGTCGGAATGTCGCCCTGACCGGTGATGAACACCATGGGTCTGTCGATGCCACGCTCCGCGAAGACGCGCTGCAACTCCAGTCCATCCATCTGCGGCATGAGCACATCGGCCACCAGGCAACCCGGTGTTCGTGCATCGTGGTTCGCCAGGAACTGTTCTGCGGACGTCCAGGCGCTCGTAGCGAAACCCTCGGCTCGCAGTAGGCGCGACAGTGCCGTCACTACGGGCTCATCGTCGTCCAGCAGGAACACGACCGGATGTGATGTGTGCATGACTCCCCCTTGTCGTCGGCGATTTTGCGATCCTCGACGCGGTCTCTCTATAAGTTATAACCGGTTCCCTCATAGGGGTTTCTACTGACCCATCCGTTTCTCCCGCGCGTGATCCGTGTCGATCGTTCGCGGCCGCGAGCGCCTGCCGCATCAGCTTGCCAGAGTGCGCGCTCCGATCGCATCATCGATGAGCCGCAGCAGGTGCTCCCGTTGCAAGGGTTTCGCGACGAACGCCACGGCGCCGTCGGCGAGGCATTGCTCGCGCACCGTGGGTTGATCCTGGGCCGTTACTACGATTATGGGCAGCCGAATGTGCGCGATCGCCAGCTCCAGTTGCACGTCGCGTCCCGTGAGCCCCGGCATCTGCAGATCCATGAGCACGCAATCTGGCCGATGCTCTTGCAGAGAATCCAGGAACTCGCGACCCGAGCCATAGGTCTCGACATGAAACATTGACGCGCTGAGCATGCGCGCGAACGCGCGGCGTACGGATGCTTCGTCGTCCACCACCGCAATGAGAGGGCACCGCCACGACATGACGCCATTTGGCAACGTCATGCGCAGCTGGGATAGTGGACCTTCGTCCTACCTGCCCGCGCTCGCCGTGAAACGGAATACGGCTCCGCGCTCTTCCCGGTTCTCCGCCCATAGGCGCCCGCCGTGCGCTTCGATGATTGAACGACAGATGGGCAGCCCGAGCCCGAGCCCGTGCTTCTTAGTCGTCACAAAAGGTTGGAAGATGCGTTCCAGCTGATCCCCGGGAATCCCGCAGCCGCGATCGGCTACGGCACATTCGACGGCGCGGCCACCCTCGACAAAGCGGGTGGAGATGGTCAGGCGGCGCTCCGCTGCAGGGCTTCCCGTCATGGCATCGCAGGCGTTCATGACGAGGTTGAGCAGCACCTGCTGCAGCTGCACGGCGTCGGCCAGGACGAACGGCGTCTGCGGAGACAGCTGCAGCACCACCGAGACATTGCGGGTGATCAGGTCGCTGTGGGCGAGCGCGAGCACGTCACGAACGACCTGATTGAGGTCGATCGGCTGACGCTGGATCTCCCCTCGCGCCAGCATCGAGCGCAGCCTCTGGATCACTTCGGCCGCACGCACGTCGTCCCTGATGATGTCGCGCAGCATCTCCGCGATCACTGGGGGAGCGGTCGATTCGCGGGATATGAGCTCGAGTGCCGCCTCCGCGTTGCCGAGAATGGAGGTGAGCGGCTGCGTGAGCTCGTGCGCAAAGGCGCCCGACAGCTCGCCGAGGACCGCTGCGCGCCCGAGGTGCGCCAGCTGCAGCCGCTGTTCCTGCGCCTGACTCATGGCCTGCTTGGCCGCCGTGATGTCGGCGCGGGTGATGATCGCACCGCCCTCAGGTCGGCTCAGCGGCTCGACGGACATTTCGTACCAGAGTGGGCCCTCCGGTCGCTCGCGGGAGAACTCCAAGCGCCGCTGCGCGCTCGTTCCGGCGAGCACATCCCGAATGCACTCGAGCAGATCAGCGGCCACCGCATCGCCCTCGCGCGCCGCGCCGGCGCAGACTTGCAGGTACTGGTCACCTACGTTGGCGCGCTCGAAGGGTCGGGTGGCCGAATGCTCGACGTAACGGCGCCAGGAATGGTTCGCCTCGATGATCACGCCCGATTGATCGAGCACGACCATCTGATCGTGAATGGAGGCCAGTACGGCCGAGTGCAGGCGGTCGGCGTGCCGGCGTTCCGATTCTGCGCGTCGCAGAGAGGACAGATCGAGCACGTACGCTGGGCCCTCCTGGTCGGAGCCGGGGAATGTGAACGCGCCGACCAGCACGGGAATGTGACGCCCGTCCCTCAGCACCAACCCGCACTCCACCGGTGCGGAGCCGAGGCTCAGGCCCGCCTGGGCGTCAGCGTCGCCCAGGCGCGTGCCGTCCGCACGCGCGAACAGCGCGCGCGCCTGTACCCTGCGGGATCTGAGATCCGCGCGCGTGTAGCCAGTCAGCTGAAAGAACGATTCGTTCGCGTCGATGATGCTCCCATCGGAATGCCAGATAAGGGTCGGCATGAGGTTGTGCGCGAAGATCGTGCGAAAGCGCGCCTCGCTCTCGGCGCCCACCTGCTCGAGCTGCCGGCGCTCCTCGATCGCGGCCGCGAGCAGCAGCACAGTCACGCCCGTGAGGACCAGGAAGAGCAGCAGCCAGAGCACGTTGCGTGCGGGCGAGCCGCCAAACACCTGACCGCTCGAACTGAGCACGCCGGCCGTGGCGAGGACGCCGAGGCTGAGCACCGTGCCGCACGCACCGACGACGCCGAAGCGCACCGCCGCCCACAACAGCACCGCAAACAGCGCATAGACGAAGATCCATTCGTTCTGGGTGAACACGACGGGGGTAAGAAAGGCAAGCGCAGCCAGCAAGACCAGACTGGTAGCCAGCAGACCGGCCTCCACGGCGCGCGCGAGCTGCACGGTGCGTTGCGGGCGCTTGAGCCAAGCCGCCGCGTGCAGGATCAGCGGCACGACTGTGAGAATGGCGAATGAGTTGGTGAGCGTACGCGCCGCGACCGTCGGCCAGAACCCCGTCCCGACATTGATGGCGGCGAACGTCGCCACCATCACCAGGCTCGTGAGTAGGGGCGCCATCAGTGCACACACGACGATGAAGAGCAGCGCGCTGTGCACGCGCTCGATTCGCCGCAGATCGGGCACGATTCTGGAGAGCGCTGCGGCCCCGAGAAGTGCAGTCGCACAGTTCAACACGTATTGAACGAGGACCCGGTCCGGCGCCATCCCGGCCAGCAGTTGCACCAGCAGGTGACCCGGGAGCACGAGCGCGATGAAGATCCACCAGGTGCCGCGACGGGCGAGCAGCAGCGCTGCGAGCAGCACGGCATTCGGTGCCCACAGCGCCGACACCGGAACGGATGGGAAGGCGAGTGCCAGCCCTAAGCGCGCCGTGAGTGAATAGGCAAAGGCGACGATGACGGCCGCGAACACTGTGCGTGGCGTCGGCGCTCGCAGCATGCGGCCGAGTAAGCCGGTCGTTGGCGAATGCGCATCGCCCGCCGGCGGATTCCCGATCTGAGGCATCGACACGACGATGGCCAAGTCCCTGAGCACGGCGGGAAGAGCCCTCACACGCCGTCCAAGCTAGTGTGCGCCGAGCGCGCGGCTCACCGCCAGAGGCGCAGGCATGGCCCAAGTCAGACCAAGGTCCCATATCCATCGATTCAGACGCTTTTCATAGTCGCACCGGCAACTGTCGCACCGTGTCTGGGGAATGCCTTGGCGATCCTCTCACTTGGTCTGCCCGCATGCTTTCCGCCGGCGAGATCTTCTCTCTATTCTTTATCACCTTAGGGCCGCTGAAGCTGCTGGGTCCCTATGTGCAGCAGACGCGCGATCTCGATGCAGTTGCGCTCAGGGCCACGGCCGTACGTGTTTCCCACTGGTCGTCACACCGTACGGCATCGCCGCTTTGGTTACGCTACTGTGCATCAGCGACGATGCGGCTCAAGTGCGTACGATCTATGCAGTTCTCGCGGCCGTCATGGTCGTCGATCTATTGGCCATGCTCTTCATACGGCAGATCACGCGCGGTGTGACGTTGTATGTTCTGTAGGTGCTCGCAAGTGTGCTCGGCGTGCTGCAGGTGGGGCTCGCCGTGCAGATCATTATTCGCGGTCTGACTGACCTGCATGTGCTCTCGAGCTAGTTCTCACACGCCGGACTCAGCGGATGCGCAGCTGCGCAGCGCGCCGCCAGCCACATCCGACATGGTGTGGATACCGGGCGGTGTATTTCAGATGGGATCCAATGATCATTACCCGGAGGAGCGCCCCGTACATCCCGTGCATGTGGATGGGCTCTGGATCGACCGCACGCCTATTACGAACCGCGAGTTTCGCGCTTTCATCGAGGCCACCTCCTACGTGACCTTCGCAGAGATCGCCCCGGACCCGAAGGACTATCCGGGTGCGCTGCCCCACATGCTCAAGGCAGGCTCGCTGGTCTTCACCCCACCAACGCATCCAGTGGACCTGCGTGACTGGAGTCAGTGGTGGCGATTCAAGTTCGGCGCGTATTGGCGACGGCCATACGGGCCCGGCAGCTCCATCTCGATGCTGGATGATCACCCGGTGGTGCACATCGCCTATCGAGATGCCGAGGCTTATGCGCGCTGGGCCGGCAAGGAGCTGCCGACCGAGGCCGAGTGGGAGTTTGCGGCGCGGGGCGGTCTCGACAGCGCAGAGTTCGCCTGGGGTGATGAGTTCACACCGCAGGAACGTCACATGGCCAACACCTGGCAAGGCGACTTTCCGTGCGAGAACACCAAGCTTGACGGATATGTGCGCACGTCTCCCGTCAAGGCGTTTGCGCCGAACGGCTACGGTCTCTACGACATGATCGGCAACGTTTGGGAGTGGACCACGGATTGGTATGGCGCGCGCCACGAGGCCACGGCCCCGAGCCCCTGCTGTCCGTCCGAGAATCCGCGCGGCGGCACCGAGGACGCCAGCTACGACACGTGTCAGCCTGCCATTCGCATCCCGCGCAAGGTGCTGAAGGGCGGCTCGCACCTGTGCGCACCCAACTACTGCCGGCGCTACCGGCCCGCGGCGCGGCACGCCGAGCCCATCGATACCTCGACCAGTCATGTCGGATTTCGCTGCATCGTGAGGACGCAACGTGGCTGAAGCAGCCGGCATCTCGGGCGCAGAAGCGAACACCCAGCTTGCGATGCGCCGCACGGGGATGGCCTTTCAGCGCACCCGCATGGCGGCCGATCGCACCCTCATGGCGGAGATCCGCACCTCGCTGTCGCTCATCAGCTTCGGCTTCACGATCTATCAGATCTTCAACAAGCTCAAGGAGGCGGGCGTGCTGCGCGCCGCCGGCTCGGCCCGCAACTTCGGAGTGTCGCTCGTGCTGCTCGGAATCGGAATGCTGGTGCTCGGCCTCATCTATCACCTGAGATTCATGTTGGGCCTGCGCGGGCAGCGCGAATCGATGAGGTCCTCCGGGCTCGTCTACGCACAAAGTGGCTTCCCACCCTCACTGACCTTCATCGTCGCAGTCATCCTGCTGATGATCGGAGTGGCCGCCGCAGTGAGCATGCTGCTGCACGTGGGACCTTATGGGTGAGCACGCGGCACAACCGGAAACGGCATCGCGATACCGGAAACGGATCCCTGGGTCTGCAACGTGAAAGAGTGGCTGTCATATCTCAGTGACCAGGCGATCTGGCTCATCGACGCGATCGCACTGCTCGTGATCCTGTTCGGTACCGTGGAGGTGTGCATCGGGGCCGTGCGCGGCGCGCTGGGCCATTGGTCCTCCCACGACATGCGTGCCGTGTGGCTGCGCTACGCACGCTGGCTGGTGGCAGCCCTCACCTTTCAGCTCGCCGCCGATATCATCGAGACCTCCATCAGCACCGACTGGGAAAGCATCGGTCGGGTAGGCGCAATCGCCGTGATCCGCACGTTTCTCAACTTCTTTCTCGATCGCGACCTCGAAGAAATCCGGGTGCGGCAACGGGACGTCAAAACGGTCGAGCAGACGCGGCCGCCATGAGCGATGCAGCCGCCGCAGAATGGCTGCTCTTCGAGGGTGGGCCGCCGCGCAAGCTGCAAAGCTGGCTCGGACTCGTGCGTGCCGGAGAAGCGCACGTCACGCGCCGTGCGTTGCTGGCGGTGACGATCGGCTGGCTGCCGCTCGTCGTGCTCACTGCGATCCGCGGCGATCTGTTGCGCGCGGATCGGGCCAACTCCTTCATATTGGACTTCGGCACGCACACACGCTTCTTGATTGCCACACCGCTGCTCGTTCTCGCTGAGTCGGTCTGCGTGTATCGCCTCGCGGCGATTGCCCGGCAGTTCGTGCGCTCCGGATTGATTGCCGAGGCCGATCGCTTCCGCTACGAGCAAGCCGTCAGCTCGACGCGCCGACTCACAAATTCGACCGTTGCTGAAATAGCGGCCCTCGTCCTCGCCTATGGGCTCATCGCCATGTTCCTGCTCATGCGGATGTCGGTCGATGTACCTCTGTGGCGCGGCACGGTCAGCGGCGGCGCGCTCACTCCATCGCCCGCGGGCTGGTGGAGCATCCTGGTGAGTACGCCCATCCTGCTGATCTTGCTGTTGGGCTGGCTGTGGCGCATATGCTTGTGGACGCGCTTTCTCTGGCTGATGAACCGCATCGAGCTGCGGCTGATACCGGCGCATCCCGACCGTGCAGCCGGTCTCAAGTTCGTGTGCATTTCACTCGAGGGATTCACTCCGCTCGCCTTCGCGATCGGTGTCATCGGAGCCGGGCCCGTCATCAATCGAGTGTTGCACTACGGTGCATCGCCCCTCGACTTCAAGTACCAAATCGTAGGCGTCGTCGCATTCGTGCTGGCACTCTTTGCCGGTCCGCTGCTGCTGTTCGCGCGTCGACTGCTGCACGAACAGCATCGCGGCATACTGGAATACGGCGGCCTGACGGCGCGGCTGGGGGACCAGTTCGAGCGCAAGTGGGTGGTGATGCGTCAGGCGCTCAACAAGGGCGCGCTCGAGGTGCCGGACTTCTCGGCCATGACGGATCTGAACTCGATCACGGCGAACGTGTATACGATGTATACGCTGCCGCTCGATCTGAAGCGGTTGATTCTGCTGGCGGGCGCGACGCTGGTGCCGTTCCTGCCGCTGGTGCTGCTCGTGGCACCGCTCAATGTCATCCTGAAGAAGGTCGTGGACGTGCTCCTCTAGCAGCACTCTCCCCTCCCCAAGGTCCTATTGTTGGCGGATCAAGGCGCGGCCGATGATTTGGCGGCCGTGATCTGTTCCTCGCGCGGTCCCGACAAGGTCGAAGGAGTGGCTATGTACACGCGCGTGGCAATGCTGGCTGGGCCCAACATGTCCCCCAGGGCTGCCGTGATGGTTTTGGCCTGTGCCCTGGCTCTCGCGGCTTGCGGATCGCGCAATCAATCGCCGACAAGCGGGTCCGCCTCCACCGAGGCCACGGCGGAACAGACAGGAACTACCGCGCCGGTCGCCGGCACGCCCGTCGTGCCCGCACCCGCGGTGACCCAGGCCTCGTGGGCACCGGACGCGCTGCAACACTTGGTCGCGCCCATCGCACTTTATCCCGACCAACTCGTGGGCCAGATTCTCGCCGCCTCAGTGAACTCCCAGGAGGTGCTCGACGCGGGCAACTGGCTGCTCGAGAACCAGAGCCTGAATGGCGATGCGTTGGATCAGGCCGCGCAGAAAGCTGGGTTCGGTCCGGCGACGCGAGCACTGGTGCAGTTTCCGCAGGTCATGGACATGATGTGCCAGCAAATCGACTGGACTCGGCAGCTCGGCGCAGCTTTCACATCCGATCAGAAAGGGGTGCTCGACGCCGTACAGCAGCTGCGAACGCAGGCAGCCCAGGTCGGCAATCTCAAATCCACACCCCAGCAGACGGTCGAGACCAAGACCGAGAATCAGAAGACCGTGATCGAGGTGAAGCCGGCCGATCCGCAGGTCATCTACGTTCCGCAGTACAACCCGCAAGTCATCTACACGACACCCCCGCCCCTGCCTACTCCCGCGCCGGCCAGCACTGAAGGAACGGTCAGCACCGGAGCCGCAGTCGCGGGAGGCCTGGTGGCCTTTGGTGTAGGCATGCTGATTGGCAGCGCGATCGCCAGCAACAATTGTTATCCGCACTGGGGAGCAGGCGCGGTCTACGTCGGACCGCGCCCCTTTTATCCGCCCGCTTACGTCTATCGCCCCGTATACAGTCCTGGCTTCCGCCCCGCTTACGGATACGCATCGCCGCCGGGATATCGTTACAACTACAACAACATCAACCGCAATGTGAACGTCAACATCAACAACAACTACTTCAATCAGTTCAACCACAATCAGAATCTGCGCGCCAGCAACAATCTGAGCGGCGCGACGCGCAACCCCGATTGGAAGGGTCAGTCCAGCTACCGCGGCGCCCACGCGACCCCGGCTCAGAATGCACGCTTCACCGAGGCAACAGGCAGAGTGCCCGGGGCGACGCAATCCGGTCGTTCCCCGAGCGCGGAGCGCAACTTGAGCAATGAGCGACGTCAGAGCCCGGTGGGCGGCGCAGGTAGCACGCGCAATCCGACACTCGCGAAGAATCGCGCGCCCTCCCCGCCCCTTGCGCAGAACCGGGCGACGGCTCCCGACTCCGGCGCGCGCCGCAGTGCCTCACTGGACCGTGGCTATGCAGACTCGAACGGAGCGGGCGGCCGATCCGAGCTCGGTGCCGCGCGTGACAGCGGCACCTCACACCTGGGACAGTCAGCCTCGAGTTCCCTCGGACCGCGCGACAGCGGCGCTACACGCGAAAGCGCGTTCTCTGGCGGAGCCGGCGGCTTCGACCGCGCTGCGAGTGCACGTGGTCACGCAAGTGGAGGAGCGCTGCTCGCGTCCCACGGTGGCGGCGGCCGGGTCAGGCGCTAGGAGCGACCATGAAGACATCGAGCAGGAGATCTCGGTGGATGCTGATGCTGCTGCTGACGGCAATCATCAGCGGGTGTGCAAAGTCCGGGCGGGACACGGCCGCTGCGCCGCCCTCTTTCGGCACGCCCGATGAGGCGGTCGCCGCGCTCATCGGTGCCGTCGAACGCCGCGATGTGACTGCACTGCAGAGCCTGTTGGGTCCGCAAGCGGCGGGCCTCATTTCATCGGGAGATGACGTTGCCGATGCCACGGCCCGGGATACATTTCTGCAGCGTTACAAGGCATATCACGAGCTGGTCGCAGGCAGTCCCAAAGACCTGATCCTCCTCGTCGGCGAGGATCGCTGGCCGCTGCCGATTCCCATCGTTCAACAAGGTGGTCGCTGGATGCTCGACGGCCGAGCCGGGGTCGAGGAGCTGCTGCTGCGTCGCGTCGGCGCAAACGAGCTGCGCACGATCAGTGTGATGCACGGATTCGTGGCTGCCCAGAACGATTATGCCGCCAGCGCTCACGACGGCAATTCACCCGGCGTGTTCGCGCGGAGACTGCGCAGCACCCCCGGCAAGCATGACGGGCTCTACTGGGAAGTGGCGCCCGGTGAAGCCCTGAGCCCAGCGGGTCCGCTGCTCGCGGCAGCGAGCTCGGAGGGGTACAACACCGTGACCAGCGGCTCGCACATGCCCTATCACGGTTATCTCTACCGGATGCTCGGCTCGCAGGGTCCGGCGGCCGATAGCGGCGCGCGCGACTATCTTGTCGATGGACAGAGCACCGGCGGCTTTGCGCTGCTTGCCTACCCGGACAGCTATGGCGCGAGTGGTGTGATGACCTTCATGGTGAATCAGGATGGAGTCATTTGGCAGCGCGATCTGGGTAAAGACACTGCCGATGCCGCTCAAGCGATTCAGCAGTTCAACCCGGACGAGCACTGGACGCCCCTTGCCCCTGAGGCGTAGGGAGCGCCCGCGCCTGGGTTAGCTCAGTCGAACCACGCGTATTGCCAGGCGAGGGTCAGAGTATTGAAGCTGCCGCCAAAGCGCACGACCACACCATCGCTCCACGCAAGCTTGATGGACTGATGCTGTGTAACAGGTACCGCAAGCGTCAACCCGATGCGGGTGTTGGCTTGGCGGTCATCCTGGTCTCGCCCGTCAACGCTCGTCTGCCCACCCCTGTAGTACGTCGCGTCCGCGGCAAGCCACAGGCCGCGGCGAAACGTGTAGCTCACGTGCGCCTGAAAGCTCGCCAGGGGTTGCTCCGAGCGCTGCGTGTCGCCGTAGTACTCGGTGTTGGTCGTGAAGAACCAGATCCCGCCGTACGCTTCGAGGAACCAGTGACCGATCGGATATGACAGTCCCAGCTCCGGCTTGAATGCCCAGCGGTTCGTGCCGAGGTTGATGAGCCGCGAGGAATCGTAGTCGCCCGTCGGTGCAACGATCACCAAACTCGCCCCGAGAGCTGTCTGTGCCGGGTGCTGCGCAAATTCGGCCGGCGAGAGCGCAGGGATACCGAAGAGGTTAAGTCCGAGGCGCAGGCTCACATCGGCGAGTCCAGTACGCTCGATCTCGCTCTGACCGCCCCCCACCTCGCCGGAGACCGTGCCGGACACAAACGGTACCGCGAGCGAGGCACTGGCCAGGTGACCCCAGGCACCGAAGGTCGCGCCGTACCCGAGGCCGGCGACGTTCAACGTGGACTCCACGTTCTGCACCGGCACGGATGGATCAAAGAGCACCTGGCCCTGCGAGCGACCATAGGCAACGAGGACGAAGTTGATGCCGACCGGATTCGGCGAGTAAACCCGCGGTTCCAGCTCCTGAGCACAGACGGAACGCACGAGGCAGTAAGCGAGCATCGCGAGATAACTGCCGATGCGCAGGCGCCGACGCGCCGTACCGCTGCGTTGCGGGCACGAGGGTCTGCCCCCCCTCTCACCAGGGGGGTCGAGATCTCCCAAAGAGGGAATCGGCTGACGGCCGATGGTGGGATGAATAACGATCGGTCGCCGCCTCGTGTCGTCGTATGCCTCATTTTTTGCCGTGCTGAGAGCAGGCTCCATCAGACCTAGGTCTCATGCCTGAGGGTGAGCGCTACAGCGCTTGGACCGGCAGCCCGATGGGACCATCGGCCCATAGACGTGCCTCGCGGCTCGCCCTCAAATGGCGCTTCGAGCCCATGCCAGCTGCAATTTGCGCACGGGACCTAGGTCCCGCGTGCGCACTCACGCGTGTGAGAACCACCGCCGCCAATGCGAGGACAGAGCAATGGCCAGCACCGCAGAGCATCTTCGTCTCGAGGCCGCACATAGGGACGGCACACCCTGGAGGCTGTGGGGTCCCTACCTCAGCGAGCGCCAGTGGGGCACTGTGCGCGAGGACTACAGCGCCAACGGCGATGCCTGGAACTACTTCAGCCACGATCAGGCGCGCTCCCGCGCCTATCACTGGGGCGAGGACGGCATCGCCGGCTTCTGCGACGACCGGCAGCTCCTGTGTTTCGCGCTCGCGCTCTGGAACGGTCGGGATCCCATCCTCAAGGAGCGCATGTTCGGCCTGACCAACAGCGAAGGCAATCATGGCGAGGACGTGAAGGAGTACTACTTCTACCTCGACAGCACTCCCACCCACTCCTACATGAAGTATCTCTACAAGTATCCCCAGGCGGCGTATCCGTATGCCTTGCTCGTCGACGCCAACCGCAGGCGTGGGCGGCTGGATATGGAGTACGAGCTGCTCGACACCGGCGTATTCGACGACAATCGCTATTTCGACGTGCTGGTCGAATATGCGAAGGTCGACGCGCACGACAATCTCATCAGAATTACCGTCAGCAATCGCGGTCCCGAGGCCGCAACGCTGCATCTGCTGCCGACACTGTGGTTTCGCAATACGTGGAGCTGGTCCGAGGGTGCGGCCAAGCCGATCCTGAGAAGCGCAGGCAATCGCACGGACGAGCGCCTGCTCATCGCTTCCCACGAGCAGTTGGGCGCGTGCGCGCTGCACTGCGAAGGTCAGCCCACTCTGCTGTTCACCGAGAACGAGACCAACAACAAGCGGCTATTCAATACCGAGAGTGCCACGCCGTACGTCAAGGATGCCTTTCACGAGTATCTGATCCATCAGCGCCATGAGGCCGTCAACCCGAAGCAGGTGGGCACCAAGTCGGCCGCGCACTACGAGCTCACGATCGCTGCCGGCCAAAGCGCGACCGTGCGGCTGCGTCTGACGGATGTTCATGCCGCGACGCCCCGCGAATCTTTCGGCAAGGCGTTCGAGGACATGTTCGCGACGCGCATTCGCGACGCGGACGAATTCTACGCAGCCATCACGCCGCGAGCGCTGACCGAAGATCAGTCGCGTGTCATGCGCCAGGCGCTGGCCGGGATGTTGTGGAGCAAGCAGTACTTCTCGTTCGACGCCGAGCGCTGGCTGAATGAGCATGGGACGCATCCGCTGAGCGGACGCGGCACCACCGCGATCCGCAACGGCGAGTGGTATCACATGCTGAACGACCACGTGATCTCCATGCCCGACAAGTGGGAGTATCCCTGGTACGCGGCATGGGATCTCGCCTTCCATTGCATCGCGCTCTCAGCGGTCGATCCGGAATTCGCGCGCCAACAGCTCAATTTGATGCTGCGCGAGGTGTACATGCACCCGAGCGGGCAGATTCCGGCCTACGAGTGGAACTATGGTGATGTGAACCCCCCGGTGCACGCCTGGGCAACCCTGTTCCTGCATCGCTTCGGACAGGTGATGGGCGAGAGCGACGATACGGATTTCCTCAAGCGCGCCTTTCTCAAGCTCGAGCTCAACTTCAACTGGTGGGTCAATCGCAAGGACCGCTACGGCAAGAATGTCTTCGAGGGAGGCTTCCTCGGCCTCGACAACATCGGCGTGTTCGATCGCAGCGCACCGCTACCCACCGGCGGTCATCTAGAACAGGCGGATGGCACGGCCTGGGTCGCGCTCTTCTGTCAGAACATGATCGAGTTGTCGATCCAGATTGCGGCTGTCGATTCGAGCTTTGAGGACATGTGCCTGAAATTCGTCGAGCATTTCTTCTGGATCGCGTCCGGTATGAACCGCACGGGTCCCAACGGCATGTGGGACGACGAGGACGGGTTCTACTATGACGTGCTGCGTCTGCCCGACGGCAGTGCGCGCAGGCTCAAGGTACGCTCGATGGTCGGCCTGCTGCCTTTGTGTGCCACGACCGTGATCGAGCAGTGGCAGCGGGATCGGGTTCGCGATCTAGCGCCGGCGCTGGCGGAACGGATGAGACGCATGCCTCATCTAATGGACAGCGTTCACGTTACAGGTCCGGGACACCGCGGCGAAGCCGGCCGCGGCATTCTTGCCCTCGTCAACGAGCAGCGCCTGCGGCGCATCCTCACCCGTATGCTCGATGAGAACGAGTTCTTGAGTCCGTTCGGCCTGCGTGCGCTGTCGCGCGTACATCAAGACCATCCGTATGAAGTGGACGCGGGCGGGCAGACCTACCGTGTCGCGTACCTGCCGGCCGAATCCGATACCGGAATGTTCGGGGGCAACTCCAACTGGCGCGGCCCGATCTGGATGCCCGTCAATCTGCTGCTCATCCGCGGCCTGCTGCAGTACTACCTGTACTACGGCGATCGCTTCAAGATCGAGTGTCCCACGGGCTCTGGCCGTCTGATGAACCTCTATGAAGTCGCGATGGAGTTGACTGCGAGACTGTCACGCATCTTCCTGCGCGATAAGAGTGGCCGCCGACCGGTATACGGCGGCACCGAGAAATTCCAGAGCGATCCGCACTGGCGCGATTGCATCCTGTTCTATGAATACTTCCACGGTGACAACGGCGCAGGACTTGGCGCTAGCCATCAGACCGGCTGGACGGGCGTGATCGCACGTCTATTGCAGTTCGCCGGCGGCATGGATCAGCAAAAGCTGCTCGAATCGGGAGTTCGCGAATTGCAGGAGGTCACGGCTAAGGCTGAAACACCGCGTGCAGCTTAGCCGCCGGCTCTTTTACTTATTCATCTTGAGTATCAGTAGCTTAGAGGGACTACTTAAGTCTATTTGGCGGCATGCTTGTAGACGCGCGAGCGCTTGATCTCCTCGCTCAGGCGGCGCATGTCATCGAGCGTTCTGCGCCGCCGAGCCTCGTTAGCCGGCGCCGCAACGTGGTCAACATTGCTATACGGATCCCCGCCGAGTGCTTCCGGAAGGTCCGCGCGGAGTTGCACGACGACACTTTCCGGCAACTTGCAGATCGTCACCGTATCGCTTGTGCACAAGTCCGCGCGCACGCGGCAGTGCCACGTACCTTCCTGCTCGTCAAACACCAGTTGCCCCGATGACTTGGGCGGGGCGCCCTGCAATCGTTCACCCACGTGCTGTCCTCCACGACAACACAGCTATGATCCAATTAGCGCCGCGTGTGAGCCGCGAGCCATCTCACGGAATCCGCACCGGCAAAGGTTCAGCGGGCAACCGCACGGCTGGGTTTTTGACAACGCGCGAAGGAGTGCTGCCTGGCAGCGACACCCCCTATTTGCGACATGCAACGCAAATCACCACGCAGCGCGCGCGCAGCCTGCGCTGCGCTCCTGATCTCGCTCGCCTCGTTCACCGGCGCTCGACCTGCGAACGCCCTCGACTCGAGCTTCGAGCTCACTGCCATGGACAGGGACTTAGAGAGCTACTTTCCCACGTATCTCGCCAATGGTTACTTCTCGACGATGACCGCTCCACGGGGCACCGAGGCGAATGCAGCATATCTGGTCGCATTCATGGATCGCGTTCCTCCGGACGTTGCCCGGCCAGCGGCGATTCCCGGCTGGACCGGAGTCGACTACAGCACCGGATCGACTCCGGCGGGCGAGTTCTGGCTGAACCAGACGCGCATTTCGACTCAGACTTTTACTGATTATCGCCAGACGCTGAATCTGTACGATGCAACGCTTACGACGAGCTATCGCTTTACGGATGCCACACAGCGTGCGACGCGCATCCGTGTGCAGACTTTCGTAAGTCAATCATCTCCCCACCTCGGCGTCAGTGAGCTGTCTTTCACGCCGGAATTCTCGGGCCACATCAAGCTGGCCTTCTCCCTGCAGCCCTGGGCACCGCATCAGCCGCGCTTTGCCATGGCGCAGCTGACGAGCGACCAGCTGACGGCAGCGGTCGAGGCGAACGGCATGAACCTCATTCAGCCCGTCAATGCGGCGACGCCCGACCGGGCTCCCATCTGGTACCACGGCGACACGCGCGTGCTGCGAGCAAGCGGTGATGCGCAGGCTCTGACGCTCTGGCTCGATGGGCGCGCTGCAGGCGGTCTCGGCATGGCGGAGGCAGCTGCGATCGGCTTACCGGTGGGCCTCAAGCCAGAAAACGTCCGACTCTCGATTGAACCGGATCGCCTCTCACTCACCATGGGCGTCACCGTGCAGCGCGGCCGCACCTACACCGTGATCAAGTACGTGACCGTGGCGCGCGAGGATTGGGGTGGTGATTCGCGAGCCATGCGCGCTGCTGCCGCAGCAGCTCGTGCTCGCGGCTTCGATACGCTGCTGAGCGAGCACCGTGCCGCCTGGCACAAGTTGTGGACGTCCGACATTCGGATCGAGGGGGATCCAGCGGCGCAGCGCGCCGTCCACTCTGATCTGTACTATTTGTTATCGAGCACAACGGCCGACACGGCCTGGCCTGTCGCCGCCTGCGCTCTCACGCCGAATTACGCGGGCCACACATTCTGGGACAGCGACTCCTGGGTGCTTCCGGCTTTACTGCTGCTGCATCCCGAGCGCGCGCGGCCCCTCGCGATGTTTCGCTATCGCACGCTTGCAGCTGCGCGCACGTACGCCCTCCGGCACGGCGCGCGCGGCGCCATGTATCCGTGGGAGGCAGACCCTGATACCGGCACCGATCAGACCCCGCACTTCGCAGCAGCGACGGTGCGCGAGATTCACCTGAATGCCGACATCGCGATCGCTCAGTGGCAATACTTTCTCGCAACCGGAGACCGCGCGTGGCTGAACCAGTTCGGCTGGCCGGTTATCCGGGCGATCGCCGAATTCTGGGCCAGCCGTGTGGAGTTCAACGCCGTGGCGCATCGCTACGAGATTCACCACGTCATGTCGCCCGACGAGGCATACGATGACGTGTCCAACGATGCGTTTACCAACGCCTCGGCGAGCAAGGCGCTCGTGATTGCCACCGCAGCGGCGCGCGAGATCGGGGTCGCGCCGGACCCCCACTGGGCACAGATCGCCGCTCGAATGTATATCCCATTCTCGACTACCGAGCAGCGCCACCTCGACTTCGATCCGAGCGTTCTCCACGACAAGGTGACCTGGATGGGCTCATCTCTGTCGTGGCTCGCTTATCCGAATCTGGACTGGTCGATGCCGGCTGAGGTGCGTCGCAACGACTTCGCCTATCAGCTTCACGAGCTCGCCATTCATGGCAATGACCCCAACGAGATGATGATGGTGATGCTGGCCGTGCATGCCGCAGAGATCGGTGACGGCAATGCTGCGGGGCGCTGGGTCGACCGCAATCTGACCGGCTTCCTGAAGCCGCCCTTCGACGTCCGCAGCGAGACCGCGACCAACAACGCGGGTTATATCCTCGCGACGTCCGCGGGCTTCCTACAGAGCTTCCTTTTCGGCTTTACCGGCCTGCGCATCGATCGCGACGGACTGAGCGCGCGCTATGCGCCTGTATTGCCCGATGCGTGGACCTCGGTCGAGGTGAAGAACATCTCGCTCCGCGGGGGGCATTACGACCTCATCGTCGATCGTCGCGCGGGAGGCAAGGTGCGATTGACGCGGGTGCGTGCGACTGACGGGGGTGCGAGCTCGTCCGCGCGGCGGTGAGTAGCGCGCCGCCAGAAGCCGGCATCGCCTCGCGATGCCGGCGGTCTGATTTCTCAACTTGGAAGATGATTACTCACCGTGGTCGTGACCCCGATCATGACCGTGCTCGTGCTCTTCGTGCTCCTCGTGACGAGCAATCGCATGCTCGCGCTCGATCCGAGCCCGGGGCA
>Ga0335077_10001297_pt1 | contig 29593 bp, 18 predicted proteins | sample Lox_Sample_31_FD_207151 | JGI IMG/M metagenome (GOLD analysis project Ga0335077, IMG submission 207151) | Soil microbial communities from Loxahatchee National Wildlife Refuge, Florida, United States - Lox_Sample_3.1 | ecosystem: Environmental > Terrestrial > Soil > Wetlands | place: USA... | reverse complement strand
GGCGTGGACACGGGGTGGACGTTCTACACACCCTTCAGCACCGCCTTTAGCAATACGCGGGTGATCGAGGCCGGGCTCTCAGCCTTTGTCGCCGGCTTTTCTTCCATCCTCACCGGCTTCAACTTCGTTGTTACCATCCATCGCATGCGCGCTCCGGGGATGACCTGGTCGCGCCTGCCGCTGTTCATCTGGGCGCACTACGCCACCAGCATCATTCAGTTGCTGGGTACGCCGGTGCTGGCGGCCACGCTGGTGCTGGTAGTCGTGGAGCGCGGTTTTCATCTCGGCATTTTCGATCCGGCGCTCGGCGGCGACCCGCTGCTCTTCCAACATCTGTTCTGGTTCTATTCCCATCCCGCCGTGTACATCATGATCCTGCCCTCCATGGGTGTGGTCACCGAGGTTGTGGCCTGCTTCTCGCGCAAGCGCATCTTCGGCTACAACTTCATCGCTATGGCCAGCATCGGGATTGCCGTGCTGGGCTTCCTGGTCTGGGCGCACCACATGTTCGTGGCCGGCATTTCGCTGTATGCCGCGCTCGTTTTTTCCATTCTCAGCTATCTGGTTGCGGTGCCATCCGCCATCAAGGTCTTTAATTGGACCGCGACCATGTACAAAGGCTCCATCACTTTTTCTACTCCGATGCTGTACGCTTTCGGCTTCATCGGCCTCTTCACCATGGGTGGCCTCACGGGCCTTTTCCTGGCCTGCCTGGGCCTGGACGTCCACGTTACCGACACCTATTTCGTGGTCGCCCACTTCCACTACATCATGGTCGGCGGGGCCGTCATGGGATACATGGCCGGTGTCCATTTCTGGTGGCCCAAGATTTCCGGCCGTCTGTATCCTGAATCCTGGGGACGGCTGGCTGCATTGATCGTTTTCCTCGGCTTCAACCTCACCTTCTTTCCCCAGTTCGTGCTCGGCTACATGGGAATGCCGCGGCGCTACTGGCAGTACCCGGCGGAGTTCCAGATTCTGAACGTGCTCTCCACCGCGGGCTCAACGATTCTGGCCGTCGGTTACCTGCTGCCTATGCTGTATTTCCTGTGGTCGATGCGTTACGGCAAAATTGCCGATGCCAATCCCTGGCATGCTGCCGGACTGGAATGGATGACGTCTTCACCCCCGCCCACATTCAACTTCGAGGAAACTCCCGAAGTCACCTGGGAGGCCTACGACTACGGCAACATTCCTGCTCCCGAGGAGGTTCGGGTTGAGCAATAGCCCCATGGTCGTCGAGCACGAGCACGGCCCGGAACTGCGGCACCACTTCGCCACCGTGGAACAGCAGCGCCAGGCGGCATCGCTGGGCATGTGGCTGTTCCTGGCCACGGAGGTCATGTTTTTCGGCGGCATGTTCTGCGCCTACCTCGTCTATCGCTACTGGTACTTCAACGAATTCGCCGCCGCCAGCCGCAGCGTTGCCATCCTTCCGGGAGCGATCAACACTGGAGTGCTTATCTGCAGCAGCTTGACTGTGGCGCTTTCGGTCCGCGCTGCCCAACTGGGAAAGCGCAACACGCTCATCGTCCTGCTGGCGCTGACCCTGGTCTTCGGCCTTGCCTTCCTCGGTATCAAGGGTTACGAGTGGCATGAGAAGTTCGAAGAGCACCACGTGCCCGGCGCTTCTTTTAGTGCGGACGATCTGATGCGGGCATATCCTCAGCTCCACATTGATCCCCACCACGTCCAGCTCTATTTCTCTCTGTACTTCGCCATGACCGGGCTGCACGCGCTTCACATGGTGATTGGCGTGGGGATCTTCGTGTACATCATGTACAAAGCCTGGGAAGGCGCATACACGCCGGAGTATCACACCCCGGTTGAAATCGCCGGGCTGTACTGGCACTTTGTCGATATTGTGTGGATTTATCTGTTCCCGTTGCTTTATCTGATTGACCGGAAACCGGTATAGGGAGCGCCATGTCGGAACACATCGTCTCAGGCAAGTTGTACGTGGCCATCTGGATCACCCTCATGATCCTTACCGCCGTGACGGCGGGCGTGTCTTTCCTCGATCTCGGTCCGTTCAACACCATCGTGGCGCTGTGTATTGCCACCTTTAAGGCGCTGCTGGTCGTGCTCTTCTTCATGCACGTGAAGTACACCAGCGAGCGCATGACCAAGGTCGTAATCGTGAGCGGAATCTTCTTCTTGCTGCTGCTCCTCGGCCTGAGCCTGGCGGACTACAGCACTCGTTTGCTGGGATAAACGAGAAGCGCCGTCTGAGAACGGAAACCTAACAATCGCAAGCCCGGCCCACGCAAGCACGCAACGCCGGTATAATTCCCGCCTTTGCACTCTCCGATAAACTTCATCGCAGGCTAGAAATGCAGGACCACACCGGCCGAGACTCGTGGCTGGTTCTGCGTACTGGAATTGAACCGGGTCATCAAGTAGTCCACTTGGATCAGCCGGAGCCAGACGGACGGCGCCACTCTCGCGTCAATGCCTCCGCCGAACGCTGACGCGAACGCTGTATTGCTTGCACTGAGGACCGTGTTATACACCGGATTGTTCGAGAGCGTCCCGGAATTGCTCGATGCATGAGCACCACCGAGGAGAACGTGGGCAAACGGCGAGACGTGCCCGGGCCACCGAGCTTCGGGGCCGAATACAAACGTGTGGAAATTGGCCGAGCTGGATCCCAATGCCGCTCCGTAGTGCCCGCTGAAATCCGCCTTCACTCCAAGCCACGGGATCACCGTATATGTGCCCGAGACTTCCCAGCCGTTGAGATTGGGATGCGTGGTCACGACCACTGGGGGAAAGACGACACTGCTGAGGGGACAAACTAGCCCCGTGCATATATCGGCTTCGGTCTGACTCAACGCGGGCCGTAGATACGAGTACCCTCCATAGAGTTCGAATTTGTTTTGCGCGCCAGAGGAAATAGCAGAGAGGCTGATCGCGAAAACTGCGACCAGTATTGCCACGAAGTTGCGCATACGCTCCACCTCCGCAGATGGTTGCACTCTCATCTGCTTAGTTGGATGCGCTGACACTTTCCACTTGTTTCCCTGTACGCACACGCAAAAAGCCCGCGACACTCGCGGCCCATGAATACTCCCGTGACTCCCATCACATTGTGGTTCATGATTCCAAGTGCGTAACAGAATCTTGCAGGAGCAGACGACGAGTGTTGTAACCACGATTACGCTCATTGACACGCCGAAGCCATATCCGGCCGGATCACCCGTCCTGCCACCGTCCTTCGTTAACTTCCACCCAGGCCATCGCAAATGCAACCGCAGCGAGACGCGGACGCTACAATCGCAATAGTGGGAGTCGCCATTTTGCGATATACTCCGCCGTTCGGCTTGTCCCGTGAAACCCTTGTCTCGTGAGACAGTCTGATTAAACCAGGATACCGAGGTGACTTATGGCGTTCTGCAATTCTTGCGGTGCGGCGATGGAGAGCGGTGCAAAGTTTTGCATGAAGTGCGGAGCGGCCAATCCGGCGGCTGGGGCCGCGGCTTCCACGCCCTCGGTCGCCGCCGCGGCCGGCGGTGCTCCTGCCGCTCCGGCGCAGAGCAGCAGCGCCCTCAAAATCATCCTGATCATCGTGGCCGTGATTGTGGGGCTCGGAATCCTCGGCGTGGGTGCGATTGGCTTCATCGGCTGGCGCATTGCTCACTCCACCCACATCAACCAGAAGAACGGGGAGGTCAAGGTGGAGACTCCCTTCGGCACAGTGGAAAGCACCGCCGATCCCAATGAGGCGGCACGCAACCTCGGGGTTGATCTTTATCCTGGCGCCACAGTCGTGAAAGGCACAACCGCCAATGTCACCTTCGGCAATACCCGCAGTGCCGCCGCCGATTTCGAGACCAGCGATTCGATCAGCACGGTCACCGACTTCTACAAATCGCGCTTCCCTGGGGCCAACGTCATGTCCTCCGATGCCGACCACTGCACCATCGTGGCTGGAGATAAGGAAAAGCTGACCACCATCGTCATCGAGCCCAAGGAGGGCATGACGCGAATCCACATCGCCCGGGTCACGGGCAAGCTCGCGGGCCATGCCACGACTCCCAACTAGGCGACTGCGAGCGCGGCCAGAGAGTTCCGAGGGTCAACCTTCGTTTCTTGGGGAGTTCGACCGAGCTGCGGATTCTCCATTGAGCAAATCTGTCATCCCGACCGAAGCGCCGCGAGCGTAGCGAGCAAGCGCAGTGGAGGGACCTGCTTTTCGGGACCGTTACAACTGTAACGGTACCTACCTCCGACGCCTGGGAAATCCCGCTCGCCTGCACAGCTCGAAGGACAATGCTTGGTGATGTTACTCGGCAGCAGCAGATCCCTCCGCTACGCTTGCTCGCTACGCTCGCGGGGCTCCGGTCGGGATGACAGGAGTGGGGGCTTTTGAGTATTTCGGCGATTTGTTGCGGCGGTGCCATTTTTCATGTTCGGTTGTCGCCGCCTCGCTCAAGGGGAACTTCGTGTTTATCATGAAAGGTCTACACCGCGAAGGTGCCTTGAGGCAACAACTAGGGCGTACGAACCCAAATCAATCCGGCTCTCTGAATGACAACTGCGAACACAAAAGCGAGCTTCGCCGACCTTGCCCGGGCCGCAAAGTCGGCCCAGGTTGACGCAGCCGCCCTGGAACTCGCACTCCGCCGCCAGCTTCGAGGTGAGGTTCGCTTTGATCAGTCTGCGCGCGCCCTCTACGCTACTGACGGGTCTAATTACCGCCAGGTCCCCATCGGTGTCGTCATCCCCCGCGATGCCGATGACGTCGTAGCGGCGGTTTCCCTCTCCCGCGAGTACGGCGCTCCCATCCTGTGCCGAGGCGGAGGCACCTCGCTCGCCGGGCAATGCTGCAACGTCGCTGTGGTGCTGGATTTCTCCAAGTACATGGCGGAAATCCTGGAAGTCGACCCCCAGCGCCGCCTCGCCCGGGTCCAGCCCGGCGTGATTCTCGACCACCTCCGCGCCGCCGCCGAAAAACACAAGCTCACCTTCGCTCCCGACCCTGCAACCCACAACCGCTGCACCATTGGCGGAATGGTAGGCAACAATTCCTGCGGCACTCACTCCGTAATGGCGGGCAAGACCGATGACAACATCGAGGAACTGGAGGTCCTCACCTATGACGGCTTGCGACTTACAGTCGGCGCTACCTCGCAGGACGAACTGGCGGCGATCATTCGCCAAGGCGGCCGGCGCGGGGAAATCTATGCTGGTCTGAAGGCGCTGAGCGAGAAATACGGCGATCTGGTGCGCCGGCGCTATCCCGACATTCCCCGCCGCGTCTCCGGTTACAACCTCAACTATCTTCTACTCGAAAACGGATTCCAGGTTGCGCGCGCTCTGGTGGGAACTGAGGGCACGTGCGCCACCACGCTCACCGCCACCTGCCGCCTGGTGGAAAGCCCGCAGGAGCGGGTGACCGTAGCGATTGCTTATCCCGACATCTTTCAGTGCGCCGACCACGTCCCCGAAATCATGCGGTACAAGCCCATCGGCCTGGAAGGTTTCGACCATCTGCTGGTGGAGTGTTCGCGCCGCAAGAGCATGAATCTGGAGGGAATCTCGCTGCTGCCCGAAGGCGGCGGCTGGCTCCTGGCCGAATTCGGCGCGGATACCGCCCCGGAAGCCGAAGCTCAGGCCCGCCGCCTGATGGCAGCCTGGGATGGCAGCCGCAGCCGTCCTAACATGCGCCTGTATACCGCGGTGCGTGAGGTGGCTGCGGTATGGAAGGTGCGGGAATCGGCGCTGGGAGCGGTATCTCACATCCCCGGCGAACCCATTGCCTGGGAAGGCTGGGAGGACGCCGCCGTGGCACCCGAGAAACTCGGCGGCTACCTGCGCGACCTGCAAAAGCTGCTCGGCCTCTACGGCTATCGCGCCGCGCTCTACGGTCACTTCGGCCACGCCTGTGTGCACCTGCGTATCAGCTTCGATCTCGAATCCGAAGAGGGCATTCGCCGCTTCCGCACGTTTGTGGAGAAAGCCGCCGATCTCGTTGTCAGCTACGGCGGCTCATTTTCCGGCGAGCATGGCGACGGCCAGTCCCGCGCCGAGTTGCTGCCCAAAATGTTTGGCCCGGAACTGGTACAGGCCTTCCGCGAGTTCAAAGCCATATGGGACCCGCAATGGAAAATGAACCCCGGTAAAGTTGTCGAGCCTTACCGGATCGACGAAAACCTCCGCTTGGGCGCTGGATATAAACCCTGGCAACCGGACACTCACTTCAAGTTTCCCGAAGACCACGGCAGCCTGGCCGAGGCCACGCTGCGCTGCGTGGGAGTAGGGAAGTGCCGCAACTACGAAGAGGGCGTGATGTGTCCCAGCTTCCGCGCCACACGCGAAGAGGAGCACTCCACCCGCGGCCGCGCCCACCTGCTCTGGGAAATGGCCAAGGGCGAGGTGATCCGCGACGGCTGGCGCAACGAAGAGGTAAAGCAGTCCCTGGATCTCTGCCTGGCCTGCAAAGGCTGCAAAAGTGATTGCCCGGTAGGCGTCGACGTCGCCACCTACAAGGCCGAATTCCTCTCGCACTACTACCAGGGCTGCCTCCGCCCCCGCAGCGCCTACGCCTTCGCCCACATCGACCGCTGGGCGCGTATTGCTTCGGTGGCTCCCTGGTTGGCCAATCTACCGACCCAGCTGCCGGTCCTGCGCAACCTCTCAAAATGGGTCGCCGGCATACCCCAGCAGCGCAGTGTCCCACGCTTCGCGAGTACGACTTTCCGCAATTGGTTCAAAAGAAGGGAATCTACGAACGCCGGAGCGCCTCCGGTTGTGCTTTGGCCCGACACCTTCACCAACTACTTCCTGCCCGCTACCGCCAAGGCTGCGGTTGCCGTGCTCGAAGCAGCGGGCTTCGAGGTCAGGCTGCCCCGGCAAGTTCTCTGCTGCGGCCGCCCGCTCTACGACTGGGGACTGCTCGATCGTGCCAAACGCCTCTTACTGCAAACCCTGGAAGTCCTTGCGGCAGAGATCGATGCAGGCATTCCCGTAGTCGTGCTCGAGCCTAGCTGCGCTGCCGTCTTCCGCGATGAATTGCTGAACCTGTTTCCAGACAATGAGAGGGCCAGGAAGCTCTCGCATCAGACTTTCCTGCTGAGCGAGTTCCTGGAAAAGTGCGCCCGCCACTTCACCTTGCCGAGCCTTGGCGGCAAGGCTCTACTCCACGGTCACTGCCACCACAAATCGATAATGAAAATGACCGACGAGGAGGCAGTTTTGCACAAATTGCACATAGATTTCCACAGCCCAGCGGCTGGCTGCTGCGGCATGGCAGGCTCCTTCGGCTTCGAGCACAGCCGCTACGATCTCTCCGTCGCGATCGGCGAACTGGAGCTTCTGCCTGCAGTTCGAAAAGCCCCTGAGAACTGCCTGATCATTGCCGATGGCTTCAGCTGCCGCGAGCAGATCGCCCAATGCACAGGCCGCCAGACCTTGCATCTGGCCGAAGTGATCCAGATGGCGCTCACAAAACCGTAGCGCCAAGCGCCCAGCCCGGAAGACTGCAGGCCACTCCCGAGCTGAAGAGGCGTTGCCTGACGACGTCTCGACGCCTCCCGAAATGCCTACCCGTCAGCGATTCTGCATCTCGCCAGAAGACCGGCCAAAGCCGCGTCAATACACAATAAGACTTTTATTTATAATAAGTTACATGTTTACTCCCCAGCACTCCCCAAATCCTCCGCCTTCTGGGACAATAGGTATCAGTCAGCTTGGCAGCCGCCTTTGGCTGCACCTTCACTTTCCCTGCTGACGGATGGTTACTCATGATTCGGGATCCGCAGCCTTCTCTCACGCTTTCGGACACGTCCGCCCAGCTTCGGGGCGAGCAGACGGCCGCAGCCGCCCTTCGTGGCGCCGTGCTGGTGTTGATCCAGTTCGACGTCTGCGAGGAAATCCACCTCGACCAGCTTCGCCAGATCCTGGGCGCGCGTACCCTGGCGCAGCCCGCATTCAAGCATCCCACGCCAGGCTATGTGCGCTATCAGCGCCCGCCGGTGGTGGAACCCATCGAGCCTCTTGTTCTGGAAAGTGGCGAGAAGCTGCGCGGGGAGATCAAGTATTACGACTACGGCGTGCTCAGCGTGGTCTTCGAGCTGCCTTTTGCCGGCGACTGGGACACTCTGATCCGCCTGGGTGGCCGCTGGATCTGGGATGTGGACTTCGAGCGCCAGGCCGCCCGCATCGCCCGCCAGAAGCTGGAACGGGCCGGGCCGGCGCTGGTGAAGCCCTATGCCGACTGGCTCAGCGAAGACTATTTCATCTTCCACGTCCGTGAAGTGGAGGGCTCGCCCTCTGCCGCTGACCTGGTAAAGAACCACGGCGAGCGCATTGCTGAAATCGTTCGTGGGGAAACCGCCCAGCTTTCCGACGGCGAACGCCAGGAAATCCTGCAGGCGCGCATTTCCTACTACCCCGGTGACCTTGCTGTAATCGGCTGGAACGCCGCATTCGTGTATGACAGCGCCCCCGGGGCCGAGACTGCCATCCAGCTATTGGAGTATGCCAACTCTCAGCTGCTGGAGTTTCGCCACTACGACGAACTCCTCACCCGCGAGTTGGAGCGTGTGTACGCTTTCCTCGACAAGGGCACCAGCATGCTCACCCGCTGGCGCCTGGCCCGCGCTGCCACCCGGCTGCACACCGTCCTGCTCGACGTCAACGAGCTCACCGAGCACGCCGACAACGCCATCAAGTTCCTCAGCGACATGTTCTCCGCCCGCCTATACAAGCTGGCCGCAGCCAAAGTCGGCGTGCCGGATTATAAAGACCTGGTCACGCAGAAGCTCCGCACCGCCGAAGAGCTCTACCGCTTCATGATGGACCAGTTCAACCAGAGCCGGGCCTTCGTGCTGGAGCTGATGGTGGTGATCATCCTGGTAATCGAGCTGGTGTTCTTCTTCGGCGGCAAAGGCATGTAGGCCGGTGTGGGTAGACACTCTCACCCGCACAAGCCAGTGTGGCTCGCACGCGAAAACTCCCCAGACCCAAAAGTCCCTTCCCACAATCGGCTACTGTTCGTTCTCGTGACCAATGTTCCACGTGGAACACAACGTCATGACGGTAGCAGATAGACGAAAGCTTCATGACAGCTGAGTGCAGGAGGCCAAAGTCATGGATTTTTCGCTTCGCTCAGATTGCCGGACGGCGGGGTTGAAGCGGAGTGAACCTTCGGCGCCATAGACAGGAGGGTTTGACACTTCAGGAGGCGAGCGGACGAGCCTGGAGGTGATTCGCGCGCCGGGCGCGAGGGGGCAGCCCCGGTTTGAGCAGGGGCGAGATCGAACGGGCGCAGTCGAGGAATTGGTGAACCGCGGGGGAAGTTTCATCTCGTCTCCATGCGGCGTACACCTCGATCTTGGCCTCGGGTTCATCCAGCCGCACCGACACCAGGTCAATCCCGGCAAGCGAGCGGTTGACGAAGGCCCCCGCGCCCATGAAGATGGCTTTCCCCGATGCGACGGTCACGGCGCCGGCCTCGTCATGCGGCTCCATGTTTGAAGTGATGAGCCGCGGCGTCAGGCCATGGCGGCTGTAAAGCGCCAGAATCTTGTCGTACAGGCCATTGGAGAAATTCCGGCTGAAAACAATCAGCGGCTCACCGGCGATATCGTGCATGCGCAGGGCCCGGCGATTGGCGAGCCGGTGGAATTTCGGCAGAATCACCACGAAGCCTTCCTCGTAGAGCAGCTGGCAATCGAGAGCGATTTGATCAATCGGCGGGCGCATAAAGCCGATGTCAATCTCGCGCCTGTGCAGGGCGTCACTCTGGAAGCTGGAAAAGATGTCCCTGCACTCGACCTCGATGGCAGGCCGACGCTTGCGGAATTCCAAGACCACCTGGCTGACCATGCCTCCGAGGCCGGAGGCGATGCCGACGCGAACGATCTCCGGGCCGCCGCGCCGCGCCTGACGGGCGGCTTCCACGGCGTGGCCTGCCTGCACCATTAATTTTCTCGCCTCCCTGAGGAAGGTGTGACCTGCCTTGGTCAGCTCGACGCGCCCCTTGTCGCGGGTGAAGAGCTCGACTCCGAGGGTCTCCTCCAATTGCCGGATCTGCCGGCTGAGAGGCGGCTGCGCGATGTGCAGCCGCTGCGCCGCCTTGTGGAAGTTCAAGTGCTCGGCCACGGCGATGAAGTATCGAATGTGACGCAATTCCACGGTGAGGCATTCTACAACGGCGGAGACGGGCGAGTGACGGGCGGTTTGGAGTGATTCGGCGATGCGCGGCCGGGGCTGATATTCAATGAGTATCGGATGCGACCAAAGATGTATTGGACAGGTTCGCGGTTTGGGCCCATGCTCTGCCGAGTCATTGCTGGTTCCCGCACGAGCAAGCGACGAGTGCGGACGGCATGCCCAGGCAGCAGCACAGCGGTGACGCAGTCTCGCGTCCTCTCCCGGCCGACAACAACCGGTTATGACCGCCGGTCCAGCATGCCCGCTGTCGAGGAGAACCTGCCCTGAGAATGCTTGCATCCTGAGGCCGCATGCCGTTCCCGCGCAATGCGCTTAGGGGGTCGCCAATTCCACGGTCGGACTTGGTATGCCGGGGCGAACACCAAGGGCCCTCGTTGGCCTGCAAACAAATAAGGAGGAATTCCATGACGATTCTTCGTAGATTGCGCACACGGACGACGTGCTTGGGGCTGCTTGCCCTCGTGATGATAACGACGGCAGGAGTCCGGCCAGCGGCTGCGGCCACAGCGCCGACCTGCGCGGCGCTGGCGACCGACCCCGCAAACGGCATCATCCGCAACCCGGCAATTGAGTCGGCCAGCAGCGTGGTGGTGCCGGCATCGGGAACCGATGTTTCTTACTGCAAGGTCAGCTTGCTTTACGGGACCAATCCCAACCAGAACATCAATATCGTCGTAGGCTTGCCGCTGAGCGCAATGGACGGCGGCAGCGGCGGTGTGCAGGGCGCGTGGAATGGCAGGACCCAGGGACTGGGCGGCGGTGGCTGCGCCGGCAATTTGGTGGTGACTCCGGCCGTGGATACCGGCTATGTGGGTTCGGGGACGGACCTCGGCCACAGCGGCGGAGACTGCACCCCCGGCGTGAACCCGGATGGCACCTACAACTACCAGTTCATCGAGGATTTCATCCGCAACGCCATCAAGCAGCAGGTGCTGTGGTCGAAGTTCATCGCGCGTGTTTATTACCAGATGCGCCCGGCGTACAACTATTGGAACGGGTGCTCCACCGGAGGACGCCAGGGCTATCTGCTGGCGCAAGAGTTGCCCGATGCACTGGACGGCATTCTCGCCGACGCCCCGGCAATGTACTGGACGAGATTTCAGACGGCGCAGATGTGGGGCGAAATCGCAATGAACGATCTGGCCGGCGGCCCGATCTCGGACGACAAGCTTGCGCAGGCGAGGGCCTCTGCCGTAGCGGCCTGCGACGCCAACGACGGGGTAGTCGACGGCATTATTGACGATCCGCGAACCTGCCATTTCAGCGCGAAAGCAAACGTGTGCGGCCAGCCCAGCGCGCCGGCGACCAGTTGCCTTACGGAACAGGAAGCCGAAGCCATTGATCGCATCTGGGACGGGCCGCGCAACGCCAAGGGGGAGAAGATCTGGTTCGGATTGGACCGGGGCACGGATTTTACCGGGCCATTTCCGGGTTTTGGCCTCGACGGCTCGATACCGTTTTTCCTGGGGGTCATCCAGTTTGAATGGGACGAGCACAATGTGAATTTCAACTGGCAAACAGTTTCGGAAGAGGGCTATCCGCAAGTGGCGCAGGACGGCTCGCGCAATATCGCGGATGTGACCGACACCTTCGGCCCTCTCGACGGGTTCAAGAGGCACGGCGGAAAAATGCTCACCTTCGTGGGTGGCAATGATCAGCTCATCTATCCCCGCGGGGTGATCAACTACTACCGCCAGATGGCGTCGCGTTACAGCCACGACGGGCGGCCGGACTTCAGGAACCTGCAGCGCTTCTACCGTCTGTTCCGTGCTCCGGGAACCGGCCATTGCGGCGGTGAAGCCGGCCCCACTCCCGTCGATCCTTTCGCGGCCCTGGTGAACTGGGTGGAAAACGGCGTAGCGCCGGACACGCTGCTGGCGGCCGGCGGTTCGGCCGCGCCTTCCACCGGCCGCACGCGTCCGCTATGCGCTTATCCCAAAACCGCCATCTACAACGGAAGCGGCGACATCAACGATGCCGCCAACTTCCATTGCGGCGGCAATCTTGAGACCCATGTCACCGTCTGTGCCGACGTGCTGGTGAAATACAAGCGCGAGGTCCACGGCGATCTCGATTTTCGAGGCACGGGCGTTGACGCGGACGCCTGCAGACACTTCGGTGATTCTGACGGCCACCAGTGAAGCGTAACCGTTGTGGTGAGCGGATGCCCTACGCGACGCGGGAAGTTTAAATCAAAATCCCCACCTTAAGTCGCAAAGAATGCGATTTAAGATGGGGCGCCCCCGCCAAGGGGGTGTCGTTCCCGTGGTTCAGATACGCTCCCAATCAGAAAACCCCCGCCCAAGCGAAGCTTGGACGGGGCACCCTCGGGAGAAGAATCAAAAGCCAAGCCGGGCCACCCGCCACCCGGCTATAATTGCGCCCTGACCGATGGCGCTCTCTACTGCCTCCAAACTCGGACCCTACGAAATCCAATCGCCGCTGGGAGCAGGCGGCATGGGCGAAGTTTATCGCGCCCGCGACACTCGCCTGGGACGCGATGTAGCAGTCAAAGTCCTGCCGGCATCGTTCTCCAAGGACCGTGACCGCATGGAGCGCTTCGCGCAGGAAGCCCGTGCGGCTGCCGCGCTCAATCATCCCAACATTCTTTCCATCTTCGATATCGGCACCGACAATGGTGCGCCTTATGTCGTCTCCGAACTGCTGGAAGGCGAGACCCTGCGCGACCGCCTTAAGAACGGAGCACTCTCCAGCCGCAAGGCAGCGGAGTACGGGCTGCAGGTGACACGAGGGCTGGCTGCGGCGCATGCGAAAGGCATCGTCCATCGCGACCTGAAGCCGGAGAACCTCTTCCTGACCAATGACGGGCGGGTAAAGATTCTCGATTTCGGTTTGGCCAAGCTGACGCGGCCGGAGGAGCCGGCCTCGGGCTCAGATACACCGACTATGCAGGTAGCGACCGAGCCTGGCATGGTCATGGGCACCGCCGGCTACATGTCGCCGGAACAAGTCCGGGGAAAGCCGGCCGACCACCGCTCCGATATTTTTTCCTTTGGTGCGATCCTCTACGAAATGATCTCCGGCGAACGGGCGTTCAAGGGTGAAACTGCCGCCGACACCATGAGCGCCATCCTCAAGGAAGAGCCGCCAGAGCTCTCTGAGACCGCGCGCAATGTTCCGCCCGGGCTGGAGCGGATCGTGCGCCACTGCCTGGAAAAGAATCCGGCCGAGCGTTTCCAGTCGGCAGGCGATCTGGGTTTCGGCCTGGCTGCGCTCACGGAAGGTTCGAGCGGCAGTAAGTCCGGCGCGCAGGCCGCAGTGGCGCGGGCGGAAGGCGCGGAGTCACGCCGCAAAGTGGCCGCAGTGGCGGGCGGCATGGCGCTGGTGGCGGTTGTGGGCCTGCTCGGATGGTGGCTGGGGAGGGGTCGCGGAAGCGCGCCTACGCCCGAATATCAGCAAATCACTTTCCGCACCGGGGGAATGGGCAATGCGCGCTTCACTCCGGACGGCACCATTGTCTACGACGCCACCTGGGAAGATGGCAAGCATCAGTTGTATCTTGCGCGCACCGATGACACCGGCTCCCGTGAGCTTGGGGTGAGCGATGCAGAATTGCTCTCCATCTCAAAGAACGGCGAGTTGGCGATCCGTCTCAACACCGTGTTTCGTGGCGGCTACGCGCGTTCGGGAACCCTGGCGCGCGTACCGCTCAGCGGGGGAACGCCGCGCGAGGTGCTGGACAATGTGCAGGATGCAGACTGGGCAGCCGACGGCCAGAACCTGGCCGTGGTCCGCTTCGTTCCGGAGACCCTGCACTGGCGGGTGGAATATCCAATTGGAAAGGTCTTGTTTGACAGCATCAGCTGGATCAGCCATCCAAAGATTTCGCCGGACGGCAAGTGGGTAGCGTTCGAGGACCATCACAATCCCGGGGGCGACGACCAGGGTGGCGTGGCGGTGATCGGGCCGGATGGGCAGGAGAAGGAACTTTCATCGGGCTGGTCTTCGGTGGAAGGGATTGTGTGGTCTCCGGCAGGGGATGAGATCTGGTTCGCTGCCTCCAGCACCGGCAGCGCGGACAATCTGCGCGGGCTTACGTTGTCCGGGAAGCTGCGGACGATCGACAACGTGCCGGGAGGCATGTGGGTGCAGGATATCCGCCAAGGCGTGGTGCTGATGGTTTGCAACCGAGAGCACCTGCGAATCCGCGGCATGCCGCCCAGCGGAGGGGAGGAGCGCGACCTGGGGTGGCTGGGCTGGTCGTACCTGCGGGACTTCAGCGCAGACGGCAAGAAAGTTCTGTTCGAGGAGGAAGCCGAGGGTGGCGGACCCAATTACACCGTCTTTCTGCGCGATACCGACGGTTCCCCACCGGTGCGAATCGGCGAAGGCGAAGGCCGGGCGATTTCGCCGGATAACAAGTGGGTCATCACCAAGCCCCCACGGGGTGGCGCGCTCAGTCTGGTCCCGACGGGCGCCGGCCAGGCCCGGCAATTAACGCACGACAACATCACTTACACAACGGTCCGCTATTTTCCCGATGGCAAGCGCCTGCTGGCATGCGGCATCGAGGCCGGGCACGGTGCCCGCGACTACGTGATTGATCTCAGTAGCGGTGACGCCAAGCCGATTACCCCCGAAGGCACCGTTGGCCCCTACCTCTCGCGGGACGGCAGCCGCATCGCGGTCACCGGCCCGGACGGAAGTTGGGGTATCTGGCCGCTGGACAGCAGCGGCCTGCGCCCCATCCCAGGGCTGGACTCTTCCTACTATGTGACCGACTGGTCATCCGACGGGGAATCGCTGTACGTGCTCTCCAGCAAGCGCCAGGAAAGGACTGCCCGGGTTTTCCGCGTGAACCCGAATACAGGGAAGATGGAATTCTGGAGGGAGTTTGGGACAAGCCTGCCGACTGGCGCAACCACCATCGGCCGGCCGCGTTTTTCCCGCGACGGCAAAGCCTACGTCTACGTTTATGACCAGGTACTGTCGGAGGGTTTTGTAGCGAGGGGGCTGAAGTGAGGGATGGAAGCAGGCGCCCCGCGACAGCCGGCTAGGGTGCTGTCCGACCGGGAACACCATACACCGGGTTCTACCTATCCATTCCATGCGAGGACTGAAGAACAAGAGGGTGCTGATCACGGGCGGCGCCAGCGGTATTGGTGCGGCCACGGCGGCGCGGTTTCTGGAAGAGGGCTCGCAGGTATGCGTTCTGGACCGCGACGCCAAAGGCCGGGCGGAGATTCAGCGGCAGTTGCCGGGTTTGGCCGGCACGGTCGACGCTGACGTTTCCAATTTCGCGCAGGTGCAAGCGGCCTTTTCCGAGGCAATCCGAATCATGGGCGGAGTCGATGTGCTCATCAACAACGCGGGCATCAGCATCCGCCACAATTTTCTGGAGATCACGCCGGAAGAATGGGACAAAGTCATCGCCGTGAACCTGACCGGGGTGTTCTACGTGGCACAGGCTGCGGCGCGCCACATGTGGACGCGCGGCAGCGGGGTGATTTTGCAGACTGCCTCGACCAACGGGGTCATGGGCTATCCGTTCTATGCGGACTATAACGCGACCAAGGCCGGCGTGATCGAGCTGACTCGTTCGATGGCGTTGGAGCTGGCGCCGAAGGTGAGAGTCTGCGCAGTCGCGCCGGGTTATGTGCTCACGCCCATGCAGCACGCCGAATACAGCGATGAAATGCTGGATGAAGTGAACCGCAAGATTCCGCTCGGCCGCCACGCCAAGCCGGAGGAGATTGCCGCGTTGTTCGCGTTTCTGGCGTCTGAGGACGCTGCCTTTATGACCGGCCACGTGTATACGATCGATGGCGCGGAGACTGCAGGAGGGTTGGCCAGCCGTTGATTTGCGGCTTAGCGCTTCAGCATCTTTTCGAAGTATTTCCGGTCGTAGGTGTTGGAGGCCTTCTGCACCGACTCCAGGACGCGGCGAATCTTGCCGCGATCGTCGCGGCCGGTATCGTTGAACTGAAGGGCAACGCCCGATCCTGGATCGAGACGGATAACTGTACCCCCTGCTTCCACTTTGCCTTCCTCAATGGAAAAGGTCAGGCTCAGCTGGCTGCCCGCCGGCAAGATGGCGCCGGTCTCCACGTAGCAACCTCCCAGGCTGATGTTGGTGAGATTGCCGAGGAACATCCGTTCGTCGCCCTTCTGCCGAATTTCGATGGTGATTCTTCCATTCACGCGCGGGTAAAGCCGCCGGTTCTTGCGGAAGGGCTGTTTCTCTTTCTCCTGATACATGCGGCGATCGGCTTCAGCCAGCAGAGTTTCAGCGTCCTCGCCATCCTTGGGGTGGATGGCGTGGCCGGTGCTGAGCGAAAGAATGTCCTCACCGCAAACGTCGTGCCCGGCCTGGCGGGCCAACTCCTTGAGCTGTTGCGCGCGCTTCTTCGCCGTATCGGCAGTCAGGCCTGAGATCACCATCACGAACTCGTCTCCACCCATGCGCGCGACGTAGTCGTATTCCCGGCAGGTGCGCTTCACGGCGTGAGCGAAGAGCCGCAGGACGCGATTACCTTCCAGGTGGCCGAAGCGGTCGTTGACTTGCTTGAAGCCGTCCATATCGCAGACCATCACGGCGAGCGACGAATTTTCGCGCTTGCAGCGGGCCAGTTCCTTGTCCAGCTGCAGGAACAGGGAGCGGGCGTTGGGCAGCCCGGTCATGAAGTCGGTGGTGGCTGAGCTCTCGGCCTGCTCGTATTTCAGCGCGTTCTCCACCGCCAACGCCATCTTGGAACTGACCGCCAGCAGGATGCGCAGATTGTCTTTGGTAAATGCGTCGGGTTCGGCGGCGTAGAGAGCCATCACGCCAACCACGCCCTCCAGGCCTTCGAGCGGGACGGCCATAGCTGAGCGGAGAGAGCTGAACTTGGTGGGGTCGTTCAGGTATCCCGGCTCCACGGAAGGATTGCCGTTGAGGATGGGCTTGCGGTTCTGCGCCACCCAGCCGGAAAGTCCCTGGCCGATGGGAATTCTCAAAGAAGAAAACAGGCGAAAGTTGTCGCCGTTCACATGCTCGGGGACCAGTTCCTTGCCGCGACGGATATACACCGCGATCGCATCGTAGGGCACCATGCGCTTGAGCTTGGCGGAAAAGACAGAGAGCGTTTCTTCCAGGCTGAGGGATGCCCCCAGGTCCTGGCTCACTTCGAACAGCATCTGCGCTTCCTGGCGGGCGGCGGCAATCGAAGAAAGGAAACTCGCATCCGAACTTTTCTTGCGTGCGCTGCCCTCAAAGCCAGCATCGGGAGCATGGCCGCGTTCGATTTTGACTTCGGTGGACAATTTCAGGCCGGCCTCGACCCTGGCGCCTGCCTGCACCATGCGCTCGAGGTCGTGGTAGCGCTTCTGCAGTACATCCACAACCTTGGGATCGAAGGCCTTGCCCGACTCCGCGGCCAGGCGCTTCATCACCTCTTCCAGCGGCAAGGCACGGCGGTACTGGCGATCGGAGGCCAGCGCGTCGAGGAAGTCCACAGCGGAGAGGATGCGCGCGCCGATCGGGATGTCTTCTCCCTTCAGGCCGGAGGGGTAGCCGGTACCGTCCCACTTTTCATGGTGGGCACGGACGATGGGCACGACAGGATAGGGAAAGCGCACACGCTCGAGGATCTCCGCCCCAACCACGGGGTGGATCTTCATCTTGTCGAACTCTTCCGGCGTCAACCGGCCCGGCTTGGAGATGATGTGCTCGGGCACAGCCAGCTTGCCGATATCGTGCAGCAGAGAGGCGGCGTGCAGGGCTTCCAGTTCGCCTTCGGGGAGTTTCATCTCGCGGGCGATTTCGAGGGCGTACACCTGCACCCGCTCCAGATGATCGTGTGTCGTGTGGTCCTTGGCTTCAATGGCCAGCGCGAGTGCTTCGATGGTGCGCAGGTGAAGGTTGGCCATTTCCTCGATGTGACGCTTGCGGTCCTCCAGTTTGCTTACGTACAGGCGGTAGGAACGATGAATGGCGTACATCGCGGGCACAACCAGCAACGATGTCTCCCACGGGAACGAGCGATTCAGCCAGCCGATGATGCCGGCGACCGCTGCGCCGACCAGATAGTACGGGAATGCCCAGGAATAGCAGTCCAGCCACAGAGGTCGGAGGGACTTCCTCTCTGCCAGAGCGATGGCGGTGGCGATCAGGCCGGTATCAGCCACGAAGTAAGTGGTCGCGGAGAGCACCAGCAGGAGCACGCTGTTCCACGACTGCAGCATTGGCAGGTAGTACACCGCGTAAGCCAGAGTGATGGCGAAGGCGCTGGCGCAGAGATTGAACGCGACCCGGATCGGGCGGGGATTACTACGGTAATAAGACTGGGCCAGCACCGCGAGGACGCCGATCAGCAGGGTCTCCGTCAGGCTGAGTTGCAACACACCGACCAGCACAAACAGGAAGTTCACCGACATGGTGTCGGCGATTTCCGGCAGGTTCACGGCGAAGCGCGAGGCCAGAAAAGCGATCAGCAGGTAACAGATGAACTCCGCAATGTTCTTGCTGTAAGGGTTGAAAGCGGCGTACGCCAGCACCAAGCCGCCCAGCAGCACGACAAGGCCAATGTAGGCCTTAGCGGCTAAGGTCATTCTTCTCCATGACTGGCGACGGACGCTCACTCCGTTTTACCGGCTCCTGATCAGCGCTCGCGGTTAACTTTGGGGGCCTCGCGAACCTCTATTGATAACAACTAACTACCTTGCGGACAACCACTTACAGAAACTGGAGAAAACTTTCGTAATTTGACGGTGGAAACGCCGGGAAGGTGTTGCGGCAAGGCGGAAAGAGCCTACCATCTCCTGTGGCAGCCTCAACTTAGGGCGTGTGTTAGATTGGCCTTGGGCTGGGCCCTTAGCTCAGCGGTTAGAGCAGTGGACTCATAATCCATTGGTCCCAGGTTCAAATCCTGGAGGGCCCACCAGGAATCCCGACGGGCCTTCTCTGCGATCTTCGCGGCCGGGAACATGAAACCGCAACGGTTGCGGAGAACACCCATGACTGCTGACGAGATCCTTTGCCTTCGCTCGAGGCGGACCGGCGGCGCTACCACAATTCATGCTTGATCTGAGCTTTGTTCGGGAAAATCTGCCAGTGGTGGAGGAAAAGCTGCGGCAACGCGGGATGGATCCGGCTGCCCTGAAAGATTTCCAAGAAGTGGACACGCAGCGCCGCCACGCCATCACCGAGGCGGAGACGCTGAAGGCAAAACGCAACCGGTCGTCAGAGGAAATTGCCAGACTGAAAAAGAGCGGGCAGGATGCCGGCGCGCTGGTCGCCGAAACCAAGGAATTGCGGGAGAAGATTCAGGAACACGAAAAGGCTGCCGGCGAGCTCGAAGCCCGGCTTCGTGAGATTCTGACCGGCATTCCGAACCTGCCGCATGAGAGCGTGCCGGTGGGTACGACCCCCGAGGACAATCTCGAAGTCCGGTGCTGGGGGACGGCACCAAAGTTCGACTTCACGCCCAAGCCGCATTGGGAACTGGGCGAACAGCTTGGAGTGCTCGATCTTGAGCGCGCTGTGAAAATTTCCGGAGCTCGTTTTGCGGTGTACTGGGGCCAGGGAGCGCGGCTGGAACGGGCGCTGGCAAATTTCATGCTCGATCTGCATACCCGCGAGCACGGCTACACCGAAGTGTTGCCGCCTTACCTGGTGAATTCGGATTCGATGTACGGCACGGGGAATTTGCCGAAATTTGCCGCCGATCTGTTTCGCGTGCCGCATGGCGAGAAAGACCTGTGGCTGGTGCCGACTGCCGAGGTCCCGGTCACAAATCTGTACCGCGACGAAACGCTGGAGGAGTCGCGACTGCCGGTTTCGTTGACTGCGTACACGCCGTGTTTTCGCAGTGAAGCCGGGTCCTACGGCAAGGACGTACGCGGAATTATCCGCCAGCACCAGTTTCAGAAAGTTGAGCTGGTGAAGTTCTCGCGTCCTGAGGATTCCTACGAGCAGCTCGAGAAGTTGACCCACGATGCAGAAGAGGTGCTGCAGAAACTGGGTTTGCACTATCGCGTGGTTGCCCTTTGCACCGGGGATATGGGCTTTTCCTCGGCCAAGACGTACGATATCGAAGTATGGCTGCCGAGCCAGCAGCTGTTTCGGGAAATTTCTTCGTGCTCGAATTTTGAGTCGTTCCAGGCCCGGCGTGCTAACATCCGCTTCCGGCGCGAGGGCAAAGGAAAATCGGAACTGGTGCACACCCTCAACGGCAGTGGATTGGCGGTCGGCCGCACCTGGCTGGCGATCCTGGAGAATTATCAGCAGGCCGACGGCAGCGTGATGATTCCCGAAATTCTGCGGCCGTACATGGGTGCAGACCGCATCACAGCGAGGAAGCTTTAATGATGCGGGGAAGAACACGCAAGCGCGATCTCGCTTTTTCGGAACGATCAGCTTCTCGCGGGCGAGGGCGCCCGCGCCACACTGAGTTTGCCGTTGCAGGAGGCAAAAACTAGACTTGAACAGGGCCGAAATCACCACCGCAGTTCCGGCTGCCCCCGCGGTGCCGGTGAACAAGATCTGGCGGATAATCCGGGGATACATCCTGTGGTCGTACGAGCGGGGCACCATCCAATACGACGTGATGGTGACGCTCATCCTGTTATTTGTCCTGTTTTCACCCGTTTGGATCAACTTTCACGACAAACCGATCGAGCGCACTCCGCATCCAACGGGAGTCTCGGTGCAGCCCGACGCCGGCGGCGGTTTTGTATACCAGATTGATGGGACCGCAGTAACCGGAAAGAGCGACGACGGCGTGCGCAGCGAGCTGCTGCGGATCATCGAACCGATTTCGGGAGAGGTCACGATCAATAGAGTCGAGGCGGTGCGCGATCACTCTGGACGGGTCGTACTGTACAAGGTGTGGGTTTCCCGCGAGTAGGCGGCACGAGGCCAGCTATGCAATGGCGCAAAATCGTAACGTTCCAACTGGTACTAGTGACTTGCCTGGGAACCGCCGGGTACTGCGAGGACGCGAACTCTTCCTCGCTGGAGCGAGTGCTGAGTCAGATGGACAGCGTGGCGTCGAAGTTCCGCAGTGCCGAAGCCACTTTCCAGTGGGACCAGTTTCAGAAAGTGGTGGAGGAAACCGACACGCAAAAGGGAAAGATCTACTTCCGCCGCGCGGGAAACGACACGCAAATGGCCGCGGACATCACCCAACCCGAAGCCAAATACGTAATCTACATGGATGGCAAGGTGCAGTGGTACCAACCGCGCATCGACCAGGTGACGGTGTATGACGCCAGCAAGAGCCGCCAAGATGTCGGCACGTTCCTCTTGCTAGGCTTCGGAGGCGGCGGCCACGATCTGCTGAAATCCTTTGAGGTGAAATATCTCGGCAGCGAGAAAGTGGGCGATGTAAACACCGAGAAACTCGATCTCACGCCTAAGGCCGCCAATATTCGTAACCACGTGGAGCATATTGTCCTGTGGGTGGATCCGGTCCGAGGGGTCTCGGTGCAGCAGCAACTGTTTCAGCCCGGCGGGGACTATAAACTCTCCAAGTACTCGGACATCCGCATCAATCAGAAGATCTCCGACAATATTTTCAAGCTTAAGACCACCGGGAAAACCAAGGTGGTTTCGCCGCAAAGTTAAGATTCAATGGAGATTAGCCCTGTGGAAGAATTAGGGGCTGAAATTGATGGTTGAGGAAGTTATACTGCCGCTGGCGCACATTTCCGGCGGACAACAACAGGGAAAATTCTGAGCGCGCCCGGGTGCGGTTTGTCATGGCCAAAGTCTTTACGATCCCAGTCCTTCCCAAAATGGGCCGCCGCCGACGCGAGTCGACTTCCGATTCCCGCTATGTCGAGGGCCAGCGGCTGTTGGTGGAAGCCATGAAGTACCTGGCACAATCTGATCCGGTGGCCAACCGCGATGCGGTCGCGCTACTTTCTGAACATGTGCGCACGCGTTTCCGCATGACCGATTCGCCGCTGGGGTAGACATTCATCGTTTGGTCCCTAACTGTTTGATTTGTAAATGTTTTGTTAACCCCGCCACTGACTCGGAGTCAGGTCCCCGAGTGAAAATTTGCTTGACCGGCGACCACTATGAACCTCTACACTGCTTGGCATTCGTGGGGTGAGGAGGCTGAATGTCCCGCCGCTCAGGTTGTGGTGTGCTTGCGCTGAGTCTCGCGTGCGTATTAGGGTCTGTGCTTCCACATCCGGCACTTGCCCAGAAAATCACCGGTGATATTACGGGAACGGTGACGGACAAGTCCGGGGCTGTGGTCCCGAACGTCACCGTCACGGTGGAAAGTGCCGCCACTGGCCTGACGCGCACGGCAACCACCACGGGGAACGGAAACTACAGCGTGCCCGAACTACCCCTGGGAACATACAAGGTGAAGGCATCGGCCCAGGGATTCAAAACGGCCAGCCGAAGCGCGGTGGTCTCCGCCGGGGCGGTTACCCAATCCGATTTCTCCCTTGAAGTCGGGCAGCGGACGGAGACGGTAGAGGTTCAGGGCGTCGCGCCCCTGGTGGAACTCTCACCCAACGACAATAACTACGTCGACAGCAAGAAGATTGAGGACGTCCCGCTGAACGGCCGGGATTTCAACTCGCTGCTGGCCATTACCCCGGGCGTGCAGCGGGAAGCGGGGGGCGGGTTCCTCGCGGTCAGCATCAACGGCGCGCGCACGACCTCGAACAACTACTTCATCGACGGTCTTTATAACAACGACCGCTACTATGGCGACTCGGCGATCAACCAGACCGGGATACTGGGAATTCCGGCGGTGACATTTCCGCCGGAAGCGATTGAGGAGTTGAGCGTACAGGAGACGCCCTCCTCCGAATTCGGCGTAAAAGGCGGAGCGCCGATTCTCCTCAACATGAAGAGCGGAACCAACAAGTGGCACGGAAGCGGCACGTGGGTGAATCACAGCGGACTGGGTGACGCTGACAATTATTTTGCAAACCACAACAGCGATGACTGCCAGTCGCCGGGGGAGTGCAAGCCGACTCCGATTCACAACAACCAGTTCAACGCCACGATTGGCGGACCGATTATCAAGGACAAGGCCTTTTTCTTCCTGTACTACGAGGGACAGCGGAACAAGTCGGTCGCGATCAAGGGCCGGAACGTGCCGACTCCCGACGAGATCGCTTCGGCGCAGCAGGACATTGCCGACAATGGGCTCAGCATCGATCCGGTGGGCCAGACTCTGTTGAACTATTTCCCGACTTCGCCGACCGGGGTCCTAATCCAGCAGACGCCAAGCACGGCCAGCAACAATGAGTTCGGAGTGAAGTTCGACTACAAGCTCAACTCCAACAACTCGCTGGCGGTGCGCTACATCTTCGGAGACAGCCTGCAGGTGGGACCGCCCGATGCCGGGCTACCTCCAAATACGGGTTTCAGCCCGGACCTGTTCAACTCCCTTGCCGCGTCGCGGGCACAAATGGCGGGGCTGAGCTGGACGTGGAACATCGGGGCAACCAAGATTCTGGAAAGCCGCCTGGGTTACACGCGCTTTGCGCAATTGATCGACGTAAACAACAAGATTGACCCAAAGAGCCTGGGAATTGATACCGGCCCGCTGAGTCCCGCCGATTTCGGCGTGCCTTACGTCTACATGTATCACCTGGGATACGGAGGCTACATCGGGGGCGTGCAAGGGTATCCGCTGGTGACGCGGCCGGACGCGACCTGGGACTGGTCAGAGCACTTCTCGTGGGTGAAGGGCAACCACACAATCAAGTTGGGGGGCAATTTCCAGCGCGCTTACACCAACAGCATCCGCAACGAGGCGCGGACAGGGTTGGATCTCGGTTACTTTTCGTATTACCTGGGATATCCGTCGTGGGTGCTCCAGAGTTGTGGGAGTGCGGGCGCGCCAGCACCGCCTAACTGCGATCCCTCACCCACTCCGGGAGCGGGCGCCGACATCGAGGAATTGCTTCTGGGGAAGGCGGACAACGCCAATCGTGCTTTTGGCGACACCCATCGCCATATCACGCAGAACTCGGTCGGCTTCTACGCGCAGGACGACTGGAAGATCAAGCCGCGGCTTACGCTCAGCTATGGCCTGCGCTACGAAATCAACGGCACGATGCGCGACACGAACAATCTGGAAGCGAATTTCGATCCGGCCGCGGTTGCCACCCAGGGCTTAGTGCAGGTGGGCCACGGCATCGACGGAATTCACAATGTGGACTACAAGGACTTCGGCCCGCACGTGGGATTCGCGTGGGATCTGTTTGGGAACGGCAGAATGGCGCTCCGAGGCGGTTACTCCCTGACCTACGACGTTCCCAACTTCGGCGCGCTAGCGGATCCGTACAATTTCGCGCGTGCGCATACGGGAGTCTTCACGCAAGCCAACCTGGGCTTTTTCAACGTGTCGAATTCTGGCGCCGCCGGCGTTGCGCCAAACGATCCGACATCCACCTGCTACGACCCTGACACTGGCGAGGGCGATTACATTTGTTTCGACAGCGCCACGAATGGACCGCTGTTTGGATCGAGCCCCGCGGGATCACCGCCATTCAATGCATTCTCGGTCGTCAGAAATTTCGTGACGCCGAGATACCACAACTTCAACTTGAGCGTGCAGAGTGAACTGTTCCGGAACAACGTGCTGACGGTTACATACTCCGGACAGCGGGGCCGCGATCTGGTGATCTACTCCGACATCAATGCCTCGCCCCTGGGCAGCGATTGTTCGGCCGACTCGGAGTGCGATCCGTTCCGCCCCCTGTCCTCGGTGTTTACCGCTTCAGACGGTTCACCGCTCTACCGGCATGTGATCCAGGCCACGAGCAAGGGCACGTCGCAGTATGACAGCCTGCAGGTTTCCTATAACCAGCGCGCGTGGCACGGGCTGGATACGCAGTACAACCTCACATGGAGCAAGTGCTTCGACCTGAATTCGGTCAACCGCGGCGGGCAGGGTGATTATCCGCAAGTCAACAACGCCAACTCCGTCGGCAGCAGCTCGCTGGCGACGCCGGACTTCAATGACGGCCGCGGCCTTTGCGATCATGACGTGCGGCTGAACTTCAACATCGGCGGCGTGTATGAGCTGCCCGCGATACGGGCCTTAGGAAAGCGCCTGGGGCAAGGATGGGGCTTGAGCACGATCTTTACCGCGATCAGTGGCAGGCCGGTCAGCGCGTTTAAGAATGGCAGCTCGGATCCAAGCGGACAGGGACTGACGGGAACGGCAATCCGGGCAAATTACGATGGCTCGCCCATCAAATACAACACCCGCGATCCCGACCACTATGTGGTAGAGACGTTCACCGGCCCGGGAGAGGCCGACCCATGCGGGAATGTGGATGCCAACGGCGGCTTGCCGCTCTCGCCTTTCTACCTTCCATGCCCGGGGACGGTGGGCAATTCGCCGCGCAACATCCTGCTGGGCCCGGGGCTTGCCCAGTGGGACCTGTCGTTGATCAAGAATACGCAGATCACGGAGAAGCTTACCGTCGAGCTGCGCTGGGAAGTCTACAACGTGCTGAATCGCGCCAACTTCTCCAAGTACTCGATCAACAACACGGTAACCAGCCCCGATTTCGGCAGCCTTACCCAGACGCCGGATGTAGCGTCGGGGAATCCCGTGATTGCACAGGGCGGGCCGCGGAACATGAACTTCACGCTGAAGATCAAGTTCTGAGATGTCGTGGAGAGGCAGCTGGGCTACCTCTCTAAAACCGCAGTGATTTGCAGGGAGTCTGCCCGTCGTAGACTCCCAGTCTCCTTTCCTATGGCTGTCCGGCGCTGCGGTTTCTTCCTGCTGTGGTGCGCTCTGCTGGGAATCCCTGTGGGTGCGGCTGCGCCGCAAAAGCCTGCGGCATCGAAGTCTGCGGCGCCCAAAGGAGCTGCGCCGAAGCCAAACATCATTTTGATCACGCTCGACACCACCCGGGCCGATCGCATGGGGTTTCTCGGCTCCACGCGTGGACTCACGCCGAACCTGGATGCACTGGCCCGCGACGGGCTGGTTTTCACGCGGGCGTTTTCGCATGTGCCGCTGACCACGGCTTCCCATGCGACCATCCTCACTGGAACGTACCCTCAGTTCAACCGGGTGAATGATTTTGGCGTTCCGCTTTCAGAGCGCTTGCCCGATCTTCCCGACTTTCTGCACCAGCACGGCTATCACACCGGGGCGTTTGTGGGATCGCTCATTCTTGATCCGCTGGATGGGACTGCGCCCGGTTTCGACCGAGGATTCGATGCGTACGATGCCGGGTTTCATCTTCGCCGTCATGGAGCGGACCGTTATCAGTCGGTGGAGCGACGCGCAGGTGTCGTGGTGGACCATGCGCTTGGATGGCTCAGTCATCTGGAAAACGGGCCGTTCTTTCTCTGGGTACACGTATACGACGCGCACGACCCGTACGATCCGCCGCCACCGTTCAAGGAGCGCTATGCCGCCGCGCCTTACGATGGCGAGATTGCGTACGTCGATTCGGCACTGGGCAAGCTGTTCAACGAACTCCGCAAGCACGGACTGTTGGATGAAACTCTGATGACGGTGATGGCGGACCATGGCGAATCGCTGGGAGCGCACGGAGAGAACACTCACGGCGTTTTCCTGTACGACGAGACGTTGCACGTTCCCCTACTGATCAAGCTGCCGCTGCAGCACGGCGGGAAGAAAGTAGAGACGAGAGCCGGTTTGGTGGACGTAGCTCCCACGATTCTGGCGGCGGCGGGTTTCGAGGTGCCGAAGGAGATGCAGGGGCGGTCGTTGCTGGCCGGCGCCGGCGTCTCAGTGGTGTCCGAAACGGGGGCTGGGGCCTCGCGGACCTCGGCGGGCCTAGGCCAGAGTGCCGGTGCTACGGATGCCGACCGGCCGGTGTACGCAGAGACTGACTATCCACATCGGGCGTTTGGCTGGAGCGCCTTGCGGGCCTTGCGGACGGGGAAATATCTGTACATTCAGGCGCCGCAGCGGGAACTCTACAATCAGGGCTCCGATCCCCAAGCTGTGCACAATCTCGCAGAAGGCTCGAAGGCGGTGGCCGACACTTTGGGTTTTCAGCTGGAGGAGTTCCGCAAGCAAACCAGCCAGACCCTGGTTGACCTGGCCAAGCCCGATCCTGAGCAGATGAAAAAGCTGCAGGCGCTCGGATATGTGGGTTCGGATTCCGGCGAAATCAGTGACGAGAAGAGGCTGAGCGGGGCTGATCCCAAGACCAAGATCGAAGTTTCTAATCTTCTGCACGACGCAATGTTCGATGTGGAAGATGCCCGCTATGAGGAAGCGATTCCCCTGCTAGAAAAGGCCATGGTAGCCCAGCCTGACATGCCCGTCGCTTACATGCAGTACGGAATGGCCCAGGAGCGGCTGAGAAACTACGGCAAGGCGCTAGCGCCGCTGCAGAAGGCGGTCGCGCTGCAGCCGGACAATGGCATGGGTCACTACGAACTGGGGCTGGCTCTGTTTGAAACCGGCGACTGGAAGGGCGCAGCTCCGCAGTTTGAAGCGGCGGTTGCGCGGGCGCCGCGCTGGGCAGATGCGCATTTTTCCCTTGCCGCGGTGTACGCCCGCATCGATCGCGTTCCTGAGGCGATCAGTGAGCTTGATACGACTCTGACACTCAGTCCGGACCACTACCGCGCGAATCTGCTGCGCGGGCGGATTCTGTCACTGCAGGGGAATCCGGCGGCGGGACTGGATAACCTGGTGAGGGCCGCCGGTGTCCAGCCCGATTCTCGGGAAGCGCATTTGTTCCTGGCGGACGCTTACGCCCAACTTGGCCGGCAGCTTGACGCGCAACGGGAGCGAACCAAGGCGGAAGACTTGACGGCGCCGAAACCGTAAGACGCAGGAGCGCCTCCGTCACGGCGCGAGAGGCGCTGTGCTATCCAAAGGCCACTGGAGGTGTAATTCGGTCAAGCATGTGGCGGGCCGGATTGGCCGGTCGTTGCGGGCGGCACCGGCGCTACGTTAGCAAGTGGCTGACCAGCAGGATGACGACCGGGTAGCACTCTAACGTGTAGCGCGGCTCCGGATTTTCCAGTGTGCCGAGGAACAGCGAGCGCAGCAGCACGAAAAGCAGCAGCAGGCCGAAGGGGAACGATGATCGCCCGCGAAGCAGCGAGACTACGGCCGCGCCTACGTACAGCAGATTGACCACCCCCAGCGTCACCGCCAGCGCTGACCATTTAGGATCGTCGTTAAACTCCCACCAGCGTGTGTCGGAGGGCAAGGTTTCGGTGCGCGGGCGCAGCCACATGTCGGCAATTCGCAACAGCGGGAGCTGGAGATAGTAACGAAGTGGTGCGTCGTGAATCCGTTCGGCAGCAAGGGTGGCGAACCTGCTGTCCAAGTCTGGAGTCACATGCAGGACCGAGTTGTAATCTGCCAGCAGTTCCTCCGTCTGCCGCCGCTGCTGCTCGGAATCGAAGGCGCGGTTGGGAAGTTGCTCGCCGTTCAGTTCGCTGCCCGGCACCTGCCAGTAGATCTCCTCGACCGATACGTAGTCGACGATCCAGGTCTTCGTCCAGCGATTGAATCCCATCGGGACGAATTCATTTTCCTCGTTGGCGTATCGGGGAGCGAGGGGCTGAAAACGATGCAATGTATGCAGATTGCGCAACGTCCACGGAACCAGAGGGGCCAGAGATACCAACCCCACGGCGAGCCCCGCCCGCAGCAAGTAGGCGGAAGGGAAGTGCGGTGCGGACGTTCCTGCCTGCGCCTGGGCGGAAGGGCGCGCAACCAGAACGAAAAATAGATACCCTTCCAGCGCCAGCAACAGCAACCCACCGTCTGGTCGGAGCAACACGGCGGCTGCGCAGGCCAGGCCGCAACCGGCCCAGACCCAGCGCGATCGCGCTTCCTGGAGACCTGCCACCGCCAGATCCAGCGCCAGCACGGTAAAGAAGACTTCCAGCGTTTCGGTGAGGGCATTGGCGGCATAATTGGCAAGAAAAGGACAGAGCGCGGCCAGCAGCAGGGCAGTCTTCGCGGCGCGAGGGGAGAGGAGGCGGCGCGCGATGTCGGAAATGAGTAAACAGGCGCCGAGATCGATGAAAACCTGCAGCACCAGCGCCGTGCGGTAGTGCTCCATGCCGAAGATGGCGAACACCGCGGCCAGAAAGGCCGGGTATCCTGGCAGGCGTATGAAGGTCGGCAGGGTCCCGGACGGAGTGCTGATGCCGTAAACGCCATGCTGCAGCCAGTTCTTGGCGATGTCCCCATAGATGAAAGAATCGGTGGTCACGCCGGGGAACCGCCACAGGAAGAGCAGACGCAAGGCCAGGGCCGCCAGCAAGGTCAGAAGGAAAAATCTCAGGGATTGGCGCACCAGGTCGCGCACGCAGGAATCATACCAGCGTATTTCAGCCGGAAGGTTCCAAGATGATCCGCCGGGAAATTATTGCAGCTAGCATACCGGAGTTTCTTGTTTGACCCTCGTCTGCCCGCAGCTTACGATAAATAGGTAACGCTTCATGGCTTACCCTGTTTTTTACGAT
>Ga0335077_10001294_pt1 | contig 29617 bp, 33 predicted proteins | sample Lox_Sample_31_FD_207151 | JGI IMG/M metagenome (GOLD analysis project Ga0335077, IMG submission 207151) | Soil microbial communities from Loxahatchee National Wildlife Refuge, Florida, United States - Lox_Sample_3.1 | ecosystem: Environmental > Terrestrial > Soil > Wetlands | place: USA... | reverse complement strand
CGCCGGCGAGCTAGCCGCCTACTGGCGTGTCCTTGCCCTCCGGCCGACCCTGAGCAGGCCGACGCCGAGCACCACGACGAGCGCGACCCAGAAGCCGATGATGAGCATGTGGACGAGGCCAGACAGCAGCACCCAGAGGAGCAGGAGTACCGCCGCCGCCGCGACGACGAAAATGATGATGCGCGCCATGACACCTACAGTACGCGGCCCGCGGTACTGCCGGCAGGGCCGATACCAGCGGCATCGTGGCCTGTGCGAGGTGCCTGACCGGCCCGGGAGGACCCTGGCCGCTCCGGCCGGCTCGGGTGGTGGATGGCGCCGGGGGCGAGTAATGTGCGGGAGGTGGAGCTAAAGGTCACATGCCGGCCCGTGGGGGAATACGTCGTCATGTCGGTCCAGGGCGAGATCGACCTGTACACGGTTCCCCGGCTGCAGCGTGAGCTGACCAGCGTGCTCGGCTCAGGCGACCCGATCAGGCTGGTCGTCGACCTGTCCGGGGTGGACTTTTGCGACTCGACCGGCGTCAACGTGCTGCTGGCTGCGCACCGGCAGGTGCAGGAGGCCGGCGGGGACTTGGAACTGGCCGCTCCCCGTCCCGCCGTCCGCAAGATCCTGCAGGTGACCGGCCTCGAGACGGTGTTCACCGTGACCGACACCCCGGCGCAGGCAGTCGGCAGCTAGCGCCCGCCACTAAGATCGCAGCCATGTCGCCACGCGGCGACCTGGCCGTCGTCATCCCAGCCAGGAACGAGTTCGACCGGATCGGCGCCACCGTCACCGCGGCGGCGCGGATAGTCGGCGTCGACATCGTGGTGGTGGTCGATGACGGATCGGCCGACGGCACCGGCGCGCAGGCCGCATCCGCCGGCGCGAATGTCGTCAGGCACGCGAGGAACCGCGGCAAGGCGGCCGCGCTGGAGACCGGGGCGGAGGCGGTTCGCGTGATCGAGGCCGACCGTGCCGCCGCCTCAGGCCGCCCGGCCGGTCGGCCACGGCACCTGCTGTTCCTCGACGCCGACCTGGGCGATACCGCCGCGCAGGCCGGACCCCTGGCCGGGCCGGTGCGGGCAGGGGAGGCGGACATGACAATCGCGGTCTTCGCCGACCGGGTGAAGCTGGGCGGTCACGGCGTCGTGCTCGGCCTGTCCGGCGCTGGCATCGAGCGGGCCACCGGCTGGCGGCCCGCCGAGCCTCTGAACGGCCAGCGCTGCCTGACCAGGGCCGCGTTCGAGGCGGCCAGGCCGCTGGCCCGCGGCTGGGGAGCGGAGACCGGGCTGACCATCGACCTGCTGCGCAAGGGGATGCGGATCGTCGAGGTGCAGGTCCCGCTCGCGCACCGTGCCACCGGCGGCGACCTGCACTCCCAGCTGCACCGTGCGCACCAGCTCGCCGACGTGGCCCGCGCGCTGGCCGCCCGCCGCCCGTGGCGGCGCCCCGCGGCGCCGCCAGACGCCCGGGGCGCTGACGCGCCCCGGGCCGGGGTGAGCGCGGGCTGGGCGAACGGGGGCGGTGCGGACGTGCTCCCGGCCGGGGTGAGCGCGGCAGGGGTGAGCGGCGCGGACGCGGGCGGGGCGAATGGGGTTGGCGCGGACGTGCTCCAGGCCGGGGCGGACCGGGCCCGGGCGAGCGGCACGGACGCGGGGCGGCAGGGCCGGGCGGGGGACCAGTGAGCGAGCCGGTCGCCGTGCGGAGGCGAGCGGGAGGACACAGCGAGCCGGTCGCCGTGCGGAGGCGAGCGGGAGGACACACATGAGCGAGCCCGGCGCGTGCTGCGCCTACCTTGGCCCGCGCGGCACGTTCTGCGAGCAGGCGGCCAGCGCGCTGCATCCGGGGGATCAGGTCGAGCTGGTGGCCTGCGCCTCGATCGAGGCCACGCTCGACGCGGTGCGCTCGGGCCTGGCGGGACGCGCGGTGGTGCCGATCGAGAGCTCGGTGGAGGGCGGCGTCAGCGCCACTCTGGACGAGCTTGCGGCGGGTCCGCCGCTGCTGATCAAGGCGGAGGTCATCGTCCCCGTCGAGTTCGCGCTGCTGGTCAGGCCGGGTACGGCGCTCGCCGACATCAAGGTCATGGGCGGCCATCCGGTCGCCCGGCCGCAGTGCAGGCAGTGGCTGGCCGCGAACCTGCCCGATGCCCTGTGGCGGCAGGCGATGTCCAACGCGGACGCGGCGCAGCAGGTCGCTGACGGGGATCTCGACGGAGCGCTGGCCGGCCGCTTCGCCGCGCACCACTACGGGCTGGCCGTGCTGGCCGACGGCGTCAACGACAACGCCCGCGCCGTGACCAGGTTCATCGAGGTCGGCGCGCCTGGGCCACTGCCCGCGGCGACCGGATCAGACCGGACCTCGGTGGTTGCCTACCTCGCCGACGATCATCCCGGCGCGCTGATGGACATCTTGAGCCAGTTCGCCGTCCGCGGCGTGAACCTGAGCAGGATCGAGTCCAGGCCGACCGGCGAGGGCATCGGCAGGTACTGCTTCTTCATCGACTGCGAAGGGCACGTCGGCGCGGCGAGGGTGGGCGAGGCGCTGATGGGCCTGCGGCGCACCTGCGCCGACGTGCGCTTCCTCGGCAGTTATCCGATGGCCGACCAGCGGTCGGGGCGGAACGGGCAGGGCGGGCAGACCGTGGCCGACCGCGAGCCCGCCGAGATCGCCGATGCGGAGTTCGCCGACGCCGCCTCCTGGCTGGACCGGATCAGGACCGGCGGCTAGCGCCTGTCCCTAGATCTCCGCGGGCACCGAAGGCTTCACCGCGCGGAATCACCGGCCATGGACAACCCGGAGCAGCGCGGCTGGCCCTCGCGCCGCGCGGCCGCGGCCGCCTGGGCGAGCACGGCCGCCAGGATCGTCGCATACCAGCCGAAACCGCACATGATCACCGGGATGTCAGTGGAATGGATGCCACATTCACTGCGTATTCTGGGACATCCGCCACATCCATCAAGATCATCTCCGGGGGGCGGGCCGGGCAGACCGTGGCGAACCGCGAGCCCGCCGGTGCGGGGCTCGCCGGTGCGGGGCTCGCCGACGCCGCCTCCTGGCTGGACCGGATCAGGACCGGCGGCTAGCTGCAGCCGCTGCAGGTGCCGCTACAGGTAAGGTCCGGAGGTCCGCTGCTGCTGCGCCTCGTCCGGCTGGCCGCCGGGAACCATGCCGGCCGGCAGCGCGCGCCTCATCTGCTCGAGCTGCGCGCGGGCGGCCATCTGCTGCGCGAACAGCGTGGTCTGGATGCCGTGGAAGAGCCCCTCGAGCCAGCCGACCAGCTGCGCCTGGGCAACCCGGAGCTCGGCCTCGCTGGGGATCTCGTCCTCGGCGAACGGCAGGGACAGCCGCTCGAGCTCGTCGACGAGCTCGGGTGCCAGCCCGGTCTCCAGTTCCTTAATGGAGCTGGTGTGGATCTCCCTGAGCCTGGCCCGGCTCTTCTCGTCGAGCGGCGCCGACTTGACCTCGTCGAGTAGCTGGCGGATCATGCTGCCGACCCGCATGACCTTGGCGGGTTGCTCGACCATCTCGGTGACCGGCCGCTCACCGCTTCCGTCGGTGACGTCGCTCTCAATCGCCACGCCGTCGGGTCCGACCACGACGACCTTGCCCAGCGACTCCGGGCCCGATTCCCTCTGCTCGCTCATGTCCCTAGTCTGTCGATGAACCTGCCCGCGTGCATCACCGGGGGCGGATGTGTTATGCCGTAAGAAGTATCTTCCCGACGTACGCCCCCGTCTCCATCAGCCGGTGTGCCTGCGCGGCATCGGCCAGCGGCAGCGTCGTCTCGATAACCGGGCGTATCAGGCCAGAGCTGATCAGCGGCCAGACCTCGTCGCGCACGCTGGCGACGATCGCGGCCTTCTCGGCGACCGGCCTGTTCCGCAGCGACGTGGCGTGCACGCTGGCCCGCTTGCGCAGCATCGCGTTGATGTCGAGCTCGGCCCTGGCGCCGCCCTGCAGCCCGATGATCACCAGCCGGCCGCCCGGCGCCAGCGCGGTCACGTTCCGCTGCAGGTAGGAGGCGCCCATGATGTCCAGGATCACGTCCGCGCCGCGGCCGTCGGTGAAGTCGGCGACTGCGGTCACGAAGTCCTCGTCCCGGTAGGAGATCGCTAGCTCGGCGCCGAGCTCGCGGCACCGTTCCAGCTTCGCCGCCGATCCCGCGGTGCAGACGACATGCGCGCCGAGCGCGCGGCCAAGCTGGATCGCCATCGTCCCGATCCCGCCCGCGCCGCCGTGCACGAGCAGCGTTTCGCCCGCGGCCAGGCCCGCCAGGGTGACGAGGTTGGCGTGCACCGTGCAGGCCACCTCGGGCAGCGCGGCCGCCTGGCGGATGGTGAGGCCGCCAGGCACCGGCAGCACCTGCCCGTCCGGCACGGCGACCCGCTCCGCGTAGCCGCCGCCGGCCAGCAGCGCGCAGACCTCGTCGCCGACCATCCAGCCGGTGACCCCGGTGCCGAGCGCGGCGATCCGGCCGGAGCACTCAAGGCCCGGGTACGGCGAGGCGCCGGGCGGCGGCGGGTAGAGGCCCTGGCGCTGCAGCAGGTCGGCCCGGTTCAGGCCGCTGGCGGTAACGGCGATCAGCACCTCGCCTGCGGACGGCGCCGGGTCAGGGACGTCCGCGACCTGAAGGACCTCGGGTCCGCCCGGCGTGGTGATCGTGATCGCGCGCATGCTCGCTCCGGCCGCTGCGTGTTGCTGTCGCTCGTTCGTGTCGCTGTCTGTTGTTTGTCTCGCGCCGGACCGCTCGGGTGCGCAGCGAACCGGATGACGCTTCTGTGCCTCGCCGCAGTAACGATGTTGTTACAGTTATCGTTATGGCCGTCAAGACCATCAGCATCAGCATGGACGAGCGTACCTACCGGCAGGCCAAGGCCGCCGCCGAACAGGCCGGGCTGCCGATGTCGGCCTGGATGTCGCGGTCGGCCAAGGAGAAGGTGCAGCGCGACGCGGCCGCGGCGGTCGCCGAGTTCGACCGCGGCACCGGCCACGCCTGGGCGGCCTGGGCTGAGGCCATCGAGCAGGACTTCGGCACCCCGGAGGCGGGGAAGGGCGCTGCGTGAACCGGGGCGACGTCTACGCCCACCAAGGACTCGGACGCGCCGGTTATGTCGTCATCGTCAGCAACGACGGCTTCAGTGCGATCACCGGTCATCCCGTCGTCGTCCGGGTCAGCGACCGGCCCGATCTCACCGAGACCCCGTACGTCGTCGCGCTCACCAGCGACGATTACGTGAAGGGCCACCTGGAGTCCTACTCCGTGCTGCGGCTGCGCCGGGAGCGGCTGGGCGCCGACCCGGTGGGCAGGGTGTCGGCGACCACGCTGCGCAAGCTGGACGACGCGCTCGCGCTGCTCTTCGATTACGGCGCCTAGCGCGGGCCCGCCCTGATGACGCCAGGCCGCGAGCGCGGGGAGGAACGGGACGGCGTCCCGCTTACCAACCTCGATCAGCCGCTGTTCGACGGGTCAGCCGCGACGAAGCGCGACCTGGTCGACTACCTCGACGCGGTGGCGGACCGGATCATCGCGGTGCTGCGGGAGCGGCCGCTCTCGGTGGTCAGGGTGCTGCGTGGCCAGGAGCCGTTCATGCAGAAGAACGTGCCCGGCTACGCGCCGGAGTGGGTGCGGACGGTGCCGCTGTGGGCGCAGACCTCGGGAAGGCAGGTGCGTTATGCGCTCTGCGACGACCGGCGCACCCTGCTGTGGTTCGCCAACCAGCGTGCGGTCGAGTACCACCCGACCCTGATCCGCGCCGAGCAGTGGGACCGGCCGACGCACCTCGTGCTCGACATCGACCCGCCGGAGGGCGACCGCTCCTTCGCCCTCGCGGTCGCGGCGGCCGGGCTGGCGCGGGAGGCGCTGGCCAGCTCGGGACTGGCCGGCGCGGTGAAGACCAGCGGCGCTAAGGGCCTGCACGTGTTCGTGCCGCTGGACGGGCAGGCGGGGATAGAGGACGTGGCCGCGGCCACCAGAGCCCTGGCGGCGAGGGCCGAGCGGGTCGGTCCAAAGATCGCCACCACGGCGTTCATCAAGGAGGACCGCGCGGGCAAGGTGTTCATCGACTCGACCAGGGCGGGCGGGGCGACGGTCGTGGCCGCGTACTCGCCGCGCATCAGGCCGGGCACTCCGGTGTCGTTCCCGGTGCCGTGGGACGACCTCGGCGACGTCGCACCGGCCGACTTCACCATGGCCACGGCGGCCCGGCTGGCGGCCGACCGTGACCCCTGGGCCGACCTGATGCCCGGGCCGCAGGCGCTGCCCGGCGACCTGGTCGCCGAAGGGCACGAGATCCCGGTGGCCCGGTTTCAGGCGATGCACGAGGGCAAGCGGCGAGCTCGCGCCAGGCGCGGCTAAGGCCGCTGAGCACAGCCTGGGCGGCTCAGCCGGCTCAGCAGCGCACCAGCTCAGCAGCGCAGCAGAGCAGCCAAGCGGCGTCCGGCTGCGCGCGGGCAGCGCCTCGCATGGCGCCGGCGAGGTGCGGCCGAGCATGGTCCCGCCCGGGCGGACGCGGGGGGGATCGCCCGGGCCGGCCGGACTTGTTACCCGTTGGTCAGGCGGGCGCTGGCCGACTGTCGGCGGTTCTCGCTAGCGTGGGCTACACGGAGCACACGACGAGCCACGCGACAGGGAGAAACGATGACCACACTCCAGAACCGGCCGAACACTGCGCTCCTCGTCGTCGATGTGCAGAACGGCGTGGTCGAAGGGGCCTACGAACGCGATTCGGTCGTCGCGAACATCGACAGCCTGGTCAAGAAGGCGCGGCACGAGCACGTCCCCGTGGTCTGGGTGCAGCACTCGGACGAGCAGCTCGCCAGGGGCAGCGATGACTGGCAGATAGTTCCGGAACTCGATCCTGACGACTCCGAGCCGCTGGTCGAGAAGCAATACGGCGACTCGTTCGAGGACACCACGCTGGAGACGGTGCTGTCCGGCCTGGAAGTGGGCCGGCTGGTCATCGTCGGCGCGCAGACCGACGCGTGCATCCGCTCGACGCTGCATGGCGCGCTGGCCAGGGGCTACGACGCGACCCTGGTCAGCGACGCGCACACCACGGAGGACCAGGAGGCCTGGGGGGCGCCGCCGCCGGACAAGGTGATCGCCCACACGAACCTGTACTGGACCTACCAGACGGCGCCGGGCCGCAAGGCGGGGACGGTCAAGACCGAGGACGTGGAGTTCACCCCCGCATCCTGATGGGCTGCGCCTGACGCCGAGACCGAACCAAGACCGGCCGGAGACCGCGCCGACCTGGTGGCCGGTCCCTGCTGGCGGCGGTTCCCGCGGTATCCGGATCGGACGCCTCGGCGGTCGGCTTCTGCACCGGAGAGCGGCGACTTTCAGGGCATCCCGCTGTGGCCCAGGCTCGTCGCCGAGTTCGCCATCGGCATGTCCGCCGACTACGGCCGGCCGCTGATCATCCCGATGACCCTGGTCAACCCGGTGTATCGGGAGGAGATCTTCGGGCAGATCAGCAGGGCGCGCGAACGCGTCCTGCACGTGTTCCTCGACGTGCCTGCCGAAGAGCTCCGCCGCCGCATCGATGCTCAGGTCCTAGACGAGGACGACGCCGGTGCGGATGCATCAGCGCGCGCCTTCCGGCATCGCAACGCCGAGCGCTGCTCGGCGGCGCGCGCCGAGCTTCCGCCGAGCACGCTGACCCTCCGGGGCGACCAGCACACTCCGGCGGAGCTCGCCGACCTCGTTGTCCGCGATCTCCGGGAGCCGCCCGCGATCACGACTGTCGTTGTCGCCGCCACCGGCGATATGCCCGAATCGGATGTGCCAGCGACTTGAGCCGGGGGTCGACAGGGCCGAACCAGTCCGTCGGTATACCCAGGACGCGTTGCGGTTCTTCGCCTTGCCTGGCGTTCGGATCCGTCCCCCTGGGCATTCCCAGGACCCGGTTTGGCTCATAATGGTCATCGCCCATCGCGTCACTCCAGTCGCCGCGCCGTCATCGGCCGGTCGCGATCCCAGTCCCGGTAATCCACATTGTGCACGACCTGCCGAGGCTGCCGAAGATGCTCGGCTTGAGTCAGCGCCGCGTGCCGTTTATCTGGCGGCTGACAGCCCGGCTGGCACTCACGCCAATCGATGCCGCCGATGCTGATCACCTGTGGTACCTGCATCAAGATCCGGGCATCGCCCGCTGGTACGACGGTGCGTGGAGCATGGTTTGCCGACCGCGCTCATCACTGAGGCTCGGCAGCTCGGCCAGCGCTACTCGCCGCAGGTCACGGAATTAGCCGTCCCTGTTGGTGCATGCTCTGATCCTGACTAACGTGCGGCTCGGCCCTCCCGTCGATGACCTCCAGCACAAAGCCTGGCTCGATGTAGCTGTGTCCCTGGCTCCCGGTGACTGACGGCCAACGCCGGCGTGGCCGTCATCGCCCGCCGCCGTCGCTGCCGCGGAGCCTCTCGACATCCGGGGCCGCGTCGCGGTCATGCGCGGAGTTGGAGAACCGGAGGCGCAGCTGGTCGCAGGTCAGCGCCGCGGCCTCCTCGCGCGGCATGCCGAGAGAGATGGAGAACGCCATCCACGCGGCGTGAGACGCGCCGACAGTCGGCTGCGGGATCATCAGTGCCGCCGCCCCCGCCGCTTGCCGCCTATCCCCAGATGAGCGAGTGCGCCCTGCGCCATGCTCGCTAACGACGCGCCCGGCGCGATCGATGCGCTCAGCGACACCAGCAATGAGGCAGAGCAATGCATCCCTTCCGGCGGCCTGACGCAGGTCACGTGCTGCCCAGCATGCGCTGCCCCGTTGTGGAAAGAGGCCGTCAGAATTGCCTTGTCCCAGCGGCACTATGACTAACGCTGGGCCTCGGGGGGACGACTAGTAGCGACTGGTCAGGCTCGGGCCTTGAGTTGCGGCGCGGTAACTTGCAGGGAGTCCGCTGCCGCCGCCGGGGAGGTGTCCATCAAGACCAAATCAGATACCTGCGGGGTGATTTCCCTTCGCCGGCATTACCCGGATCAGGTGCTGGGAGTCGCTTTTCAGCCTCTCAGCCCGCCGCCTTCTCCAGCGCCGGAGTCAACTTACTGTCTCCGGCGGAGATCCCCGGCCTGGCTCCTCCGCTCGCCCCGCAGGCATTTTCACTATGCCCGGACCTGCGCGCCGCACCTAGAGGCGAAGGTCCCGGCCATGCAGGACCACCGGGCGTTCTCTCTTTCCAGCGCATCTTCCCGGCTCGCGGCGGGTGGGGCTATTCAGCCAGCCCGAGCGCCCCTGGCGGCGGCCAGTTGTCAGCCGACAGAGCAGGTGAAGGCCCCGGCACGCGGGCATAACGGCGGCCACGAGTCCAGCCTAGAGCTCGACCATCAGGCCCCGGCGGGTCAGTTAGCTCCCCGGCCGGGTGCCTGATGCCTGCCTGGCTGTCTAGGTTGGGTCAGCTGGTATACGTCAGCCAGATGTGCAGGCTGCCGCCATGGGCTAGCTGGCCGTCGGCCGACACGATGCAGTTGTCCGGGTGCAGGTAGGGCTTGTGCAGTATCCGGTTAATCGGCGTACGTGAGTTGTACCGGCCGGAGCTGCTGCCTGCGCCGAATCCCTTGGCGCACGTCATGGACCAGGCACCGGAGACGGACTGATCCGGGACCGACTTGACGTGCATGACGATGGTGACCGGGTGGTGGCGGGCGTTCCCGCTCGCGACGCAGGTGGCGAACTGCCCGTGAGCCCGGCAAGAGCCGATCTGGATGCTGGCGGGAGCCGCGGAGGCCGGGGCCACCAGCAGGGCTATTGGCGCTGCGATAGCCAGCGCGACCAGTAGGCGTTTCAATTTCGCTCCATTATCAGAGGCGTTACGGCGTTGTTGGAGCTGTACCGACGTCACGCCAGCGGGCGCTTCATTAACTGAACTAGGCACCTCGTATTCCCCGGCTGGCAAGGGGCTTTGGTCCCTGGTGCTGCGGCCCTTCGCCGCTGCCGGCCTTGGCCGGCCACACCATGAAAGGCGGGCAGGACGGCGATGTGCCGGCAAACCTAGGCTCGTATGCGCTGAAGCCGGGGGATCCTGGTGCTGGGACTCACGATCACCGATCACGGCCCGGATGGCATGAGCAGCACTAGCTACCGGTGTTGGCCCGGCTCCGATTTCCACGGCTATGATTTCCAGCTCGCGGCCCCGGTCGTCCGGCCGACGGATCGCAATGCCGGGGGTCCTGCTAGCGCGGACGTGCGCGGCGCTGCCTTGCGCGGGCAGCGGCTCGCTCCGCCCAGACAGGCGCATCTCCATGGAACGACTGCACGCCCCACCTGCGGTGCCGCGGACTCCCGCCGCAGACAACGCAGGGCCGGTCCGCCCACCTGAACATCGCGCTGCGCTCCCGGCCGGTGCCCTTGGAGTGCCGGCACACGCGATGCGGGTGACGGCGGAGCGAGACCAGCCAACAGATGACCCATAGAGCCAGGTAGATGGCGAACGCTATGCCTGCGTTGTGATGATGGTAGTAGTAATACAACGCTGGAACTGCTGGCAGCGCCCACCACCACGTCATGGCGGCAATGGTGACACGAGGCGAAATACACAGCAATGCTACTCGCCGCGCGTGGGGACGTTATTTCGCACACCTTGCCCGGTGCCACAGCTCCGTTGCAGCACCCGCCGTCAACGACACCTCATGCGCGTCTCATCTGACGACAGGACTACGAGACGCTAGACGCTGAGCTAAGCCGTCGTCCGGATCAGGGATAGGGGATGTGGTCGTAGAGGTTGCCGATGACGATCGGGTCGCTGGTGGGGTAGGAGATGGTGTCGACCGGCCGCACGAACGCCGGTGCTGGGTCTGCTATCGACCCGGCCGGAGCGTACCCGGGGCCGGATATGAGGTTCCCGGCGATGATGTCCAGATCTCCGATGTCGTCGATGCCGGCCTGATATCCGTCTCCCGGGCACGAGAAACTCGGCGTGCAGTAGCCGCTGATGTTACTGACTTCGTCGTTGCTGATCAGGTTGCCCGATGCGACGTCGCGTGTCGGCGTGGGTGCGTTCGAGGTGCAGGCCGGGTTGTAGTTGCTCAGGGAGATGCCGACGTCGTTGTTCACGAGCGTGTTGCCGGCCAGCAGCACTCCCGTGACCAGCGGGTCGCCGCAGCCCCCGTATATCAGGATGCCTGTCGCGAACGCATCTCCCGGCCCGGTGTAGGAATTGCCGCGCACCGTGCTGCCATTGATGTCCGCGCGCGCGCCCCTGGAGATCTGGATCCCGTTCTGGGCAATGATCGGCGCGAACAAGCTGTCACGGCCCGAGCCAAGCACGACGTCGTGGTCAACGGCCGCGGTGCTGCCCGGCCCGTCGACGGTGACTCCGTTCTTCTGGTAGCCGCTGACCGTCGTGTCGTTGATCTTCGCGTGGCCGGCGAAGCTGACCGTCTCGAAGGTCGTGAAGTCCGCGGTCGGCCAGTAATCGCGGCCCACCTGGATCCCGACTCCGAACTGGCAGCCGTACAGCGTTGCGCTGGCGTCGTGGATGTTCACGACCGCGTCCTGGTCAAGCGTCGTAGTCGCGCCGCCAAGCACGAGGACGCCGAACTCATCAACGGCGCAGCCGCCGTTGCCCGGCAGGGGTCCGGCGATCGTCAGGCCCGTGATCACCGGGCTTCCGCCCGTGACCACGACGATGGCCTGCGGGGCAGCTAGCAGGTCGGACTGGAAGATCGCGGGCAGGCGAGCGGAGGACGCAGCGGCGAACCCGGATGCGCCGGGGGCTGCGATCGACGCGCCCGGCGCCCCAGTCAAGCTCACGGTCTTGTCTATGAACACCTGCCCGGCAAAGGGGGTGGTGCCGCACAGGTACACAGTGGCACCGACTGGCGCCGCGTCTACAGCAGCCTGCACGTTCGTGTACCCGGGTCGGGCGCAGCCGCCGCGGCCCGAACCGGGCGCACCAACGTACAAAGTCGCCCTCCCGGCCATCGCCGACGCCGGCGCGACCCCCGCGCCCAGCAGCACCGCCGCCCCCGCAACCACTGCTGACAACGTTGACCGTGCCCGCATCGCCGCCACCTTCCAGCACCGCTCCGCATCCCGCCTGAGCTACGCGATACCACGGCCAGGCAAAGATCTGGCACGCATTATGCTCTCATGCGCGCTGCGGTCACAAGCGCCCCGCAGTGCCCCGGTCAGCACGCATCATGTTTCCCGTTCCGCGCGGTCACAACCACGGCGGCGCGGCCCGCTCAAGCCGCTTGCTCCCGGCTGGTTGTCTCAGCTGACGGACGCAACCTGCGACAGCGAGACAGGGCCAGCGGACCAGGCCCGATGCACCCGGCAGCGTGTCTCACCGAGCCCGCACGCACTGTTGGCCTTTGTTGAGACGACCTGCCCGGCCAAACTAGCTACACCGTGTTCAACGCGAGCTACGGCTGGGCAGAGCCGAACGGCCGCACGGGCCTGACTCGGGACTACTGCCTGGGCCAGGCCCCGTCGGGGCCTCAGCTGGATCCGCAGTTCATCTCCGAGATGTGCATCGTGAATTCCCTTGAGCCGGGGCAGAGCGTCACCGGCTACCTGTTCTTCGAGGTGCCTGACGCGCCCGCCGTCGTCGTGGCAGTGGAGCCGAAGCCGCAGACGCCCCTGCTTGGTAGTCGACCCGGAAGGTCTAGTCCATAAAGACAGCTGCGTGGTCAAGGCGAAGTTCTGCTGACGTCCCTGCGAGAGATGCGGCGAACGCCCAGGTTGCCCAACTGCGGCGCGCGAGCGGACCATGCGAGGCAACGTCGCGCTCGGTCTTCGGGCATAGTCCCCCTGTGGTCTTCACGGCGTACCTTTCATGTTGGTTCTTGCTTGGCTTGGCTCCGGGCTGTCCTCTGACGGCACTGTGCCTTCCTCCGGGCCGGCGAGCAGGTCCGAGGCGAAGATCAGCCACTCGCCGCGGTTCCGTGGCCTCGTGCGGCCCGCCCGCAGCATGCGCTCCCGGTCCGGCCACTCCAGCTCGGCCAGGCGCCGCCTGATCAGCTCCAGCGTCTCCCGCGGGTCGGCGTCCCGTTCCGATGGTGTCATCGCCGCCAGCTTGCGCTCGGCCTCGGATGGCTCGCTCATGCGCCGGCCCGGGTGTTGGCCCAGCGCGCTGGGCCTGGCGAGGGCCGTGCCCAGCGCGACAGCCGCCTCGTAACGCGCCCGCTCCGTCTCGGGGACGCCGGGCGGCAGGCGCCTGCGCCCGGGAGGACGGACAGACCGTACCCGCAGCGCGTCCAGCCGCAGCCGCCGCGCATAGGCAGCCTGCACCCGCCCGGCCGCCACGATCGCCCGCCCGATCCTGGCAAGCTCGTACTCTGACGCCTCGTCCAGCGCCACGGCAAGCCAGGACGCCTCCTCGCTGGACCACGCCGTCTCGGGCCACGGGAACGCCCCGCGCCGGGCGGCTTCCTCCACCGCGGCCAGGTCGTCGGCCCGGCCGGGCATCACCGCGCCGTACATGGCCACCGCGTATCGTCCGGGCCAGCGATCCCCCAGGCGAGCCATCCCAGCGTGCTCTCACGCGGGCGCCTCCGGCCGGACTCGATGCGGGCGATGGTGCTGCGGCTCACGCCCGACCGCCGCTCCAGCCGGCGCAGGGACAGGCAGTGCTCAACGCGGAGCTGCCGCAGCCGCTTCCCGAGGGTGGCGGCAATCTCGGCTTGCTCAAGCTCGTCAGGCCGCCCGGTGACGCGCGTGCCGGCCTGCACCCGGACCATGCACTTGGTGCCGTACACAGGCCGGGCGGCGGGCTCCGGTGCCGCTTCCTGGACGGCCTGGACGCGGGCCATCAGTAACGCATCCCGCCCCTGATCGTGTGCTTGCCCACCTTCAGGCTGACGGGCGGCCCGGCCTCAGCCCGCAGCCGCAGGGACTCGTCGAGCAGCCTCTCGCCCTCCCCGAACCTCGCCGGCTGGCGCAGCATGGCCATCCCCGACGCCCACGCGGCATCGGCTTCCCGGTGCAGGCGCAGCGCATCCGCCAGCCCGGACGGCAGCGGAGTGGTGCCCGCCAGGATGCCCCGCTCTAGGCGCCGCCGGCGGTAGCGCCACCACCCACCTGTCTCGGGAGCGACAGCACCGCCCGCCGCGGCGGCGAGCCGGGCCAGCAGCTCGTGCTGCCGGTCCGGGTCGATGCCGAGGGCAAGCGCCGACAGCAGGGACAGCCGGGGACGGAGCTGGCCGCCCTGCAGGCGGTAGACCGTGTTCGGCGCCACAGCCGACCGCCGTGCCAGGGCCAGTGCCGACAGCCCGGCATCCTCGCGCAGTACCCGCACGAGCGCAGCGGACGGCAGCGAGGTCAGCCGAACGTTCCCCTGCCGGATGCGGCCCCGGCGTCGTGCGCATGACCCGCACGCGCGCGCGACCCTGTGCCCCCGACGTGCCCGCGGCGCTCACGGGTGCCGTTTGACCGGTCATTTGGTGGTCCCTTCCGAGTAGGTCAACGATCTCGCCGGGGGATGTCGGCAGGCCATCCCAACTCCGAGGCGAGCAACCAAGGGCGTTCATGCGGCTCCTGCATGGTCATCGGATCGGGCCTTCGCGGCCTTGAATGCGGCAAGCTGGTCGGCCCAGGTCCGCCGGGAGTCGTACAGCATCCCCCTGGTATCGATGTCCGGCTCCCGCGCCGTCGGCCGGAATGGCACCTCGAACTCCGTGCCGGTGAACCGGTCGAGCACCCGGCCCGCCAATTCGGCTAGGCGCTCGCGCCGCTCCTGCAGCTCCCGGTTCAGCTCGTCGAGCGCGGGCTGGTGCCGCCGGAGTATCTCGCCGATCTCGTCGTCGGCCTGCTGCATCTCGGCGGCGATGTCCGCCGCGAATGCGCTCCACTGGTCGTCGGCCTGCCACTGCGCGGCCTGGTCGGCGTCGTCCAGTTCGGACTTGAGCCGCTCATCGCGGTATGGCTGCACCGCATTGCCGTACAAGTTCCGCGAGCGTGCCTGGGTGGAGGGCTTCGAGGGCGTCAAGCTCGACGATTCCCTCTCCGTTGACCTGCTCGAACCGCTTTCCCCGCTTGTCAGCGATGCCGTTCTTGTCGACCTTGACCGGCGCACGCGGCAGGTCGTACCGCTCGACCTGGTGCCGGGTCAGGGCGAGCACGTCCAGAGTCAGGCCGGCGGTGACGGAGAGGGTCTCGCGCCAGAACTGGGCCTGCCGGGCGACTGCGGCGGGCATGGCGTCCCCGGCCGGGTCGAAGTCGGCGATGTACAGAACGTGGGCGGGCTTGCCGTGACGCTCGGCTCGGCGCAGCAGCGAGATCACTGCGGTGATCGACTGGAACCCGGCGCCGGAGAGCAGGTTGACGTTCAGGCTCCGGCAGACGGGCAACAGGACGTCGTCCATCGTGGACTTCTCGATCCAGACCTCGGCCAGGACGGGCTGGTCGTCTGGGTCATATCCGTAGCCGGTGACGGTGACCCGCGGCATCCGCAGGCCCGGGTAAGTGCCCGCGCTGAACGACGGCACGTACCAGCCGGACCACTCCTCGCCGTCGTCTGACTCGAGCCCCACCTGTGGAACGGGGGCCCAGTCCCGCGGCTGAACGTGTATGCGCGGCGGATCGTTGCGCTGGTCGGTGAACGCCTCGGGGTCGATCAGACCGAGATACCGCGCCGCCTTCCCCGCCTCGCACAGCCGGTTCCAGCACAGGTCAGTGTTCTCGTAGGACTCTCCGGTCGAGGTGGTGCCCCTGGTGGAGAACACCTGATAGTGCACGCGGCGCAGGTGGACCCCGGTGCTGTAGCCGAACTGCTCCCACAGCCCGGCGAACCACTGAGCGTCACGCAGGTCAGCTGGGCCGCCGCGTATGTACGGGTCGTTCTTCCTGGCCAGGGCCAACAGGTCGACGACGCTGCTGAACCCGAGTTCCCGCGCCGCGGCTTTCAGCTCCTCCGGGCCGCGCGGATGCCTGTCGGCGCTCATGCGGCGGGGTCCTCTCCGGTGCGCCGACTGGACTCCTGGCACGCGGGGCAGTGCAGGTGCGGTCCGAAGCGCTGATGCCTGGGGCATCCCGCCGGACGCCGGTCGGCCAGGTTTTCTTCCGGCTCGACGTCCTGAGAAGGCTTGCAGCTATCACCGCTCATCACCGCATCCCCGCTCGGCTGCGGTGGATGCGGTGATGAGCGGTGATCGTCGCGGCCAATCTCAGGACGTGCAGGCGGACAGAACTTCCAGCGGATCAGCTTCGAGTGGCGGTCGCGCTCCTCGCCGAACGTCCACCCGAGCTTGCGCAGAGCCGGGGCCATCCGGTGCATCAGGCCGGTCACCACCTGGCCGGACTTCGGCCAGTCCTTCGGCATCCGGCCGTCGCCGGCAGGGGTAAGCAGGTCTAGCAGGTCGGCCGAGGTGCCCTCGAAGCCGTCTGCGCCGATGACCTCCTGAAGGCGCACGGCGAAGGAGTTACCCGAGAGGCCCTCGGCGGCGAGGTCCGCGCCGCGGTGGACGTAGCGGGCGAGCGCCGCCGTGCCGCCGATTTCGTCCACCGCAGCGACGATGCGGGCGAAGTCCGCCATTCTCGGCTTGCGTTCCAGGTGGACGGTCGGCAGCCGGCTCATGACGTCGGCCGCCAGGTCCAGCAGCGCGCCGAGGATCAGCGGATGCGCGTCGTGCCAGGCCGGCCAGAGATCCTCTTCGGTACGCCGGGCATGCTCGCTGATGAGGGCAAGGTCTACCGGCAGCATGCGCTCAGCGAGGTCGGGCTGCATGGTGCCGGTGTCGATGCCGTTCAGATTGACGCAGCGGCGGTAGGAGAACACGGACAGCTCGGCGTCGGTGTAGAGCTTGCGCCGCACGTCCCCGTCCCCCGTGACCGCGCGGCACAGGCTGTCGGACAGCCACGGCGGGATCTCGGACAGGTTGTCGATCGCCACCAGCCAGGACCCGGCCGCCGCGGTGACCCATGCCTCACCGTCGCGGGGTGGCTTGCGGACAGGCACCGGTCCGGGATCGAGCAGCGACGCCAGCACCTTCGTCGCCGTTGTCTTTCCGGTGCCCTGCTCGCCGAAGATGCCGAGCACAGGGTGCGGGATGTTCGGGAACAGCGCCGCGATCTGCCAGGCGGCGACGAGGGGGCGGTCATCCACGGCCACGTTGAGCCAGTCCCAGAGCTTGCCGAGGTCACTGCCGTGGACCGGGTCAGGCAGCGTGCCGTTGAGCGCTGTCCGCTTGAACAGGACTGGTGCGCCGGGCTCGATGCTCCACCCCGCCGGCGTGATGCGGACTGCACGGCCGGACTGATCCCCGAGGTCGAGCCACAGCGCGCCGTCATGACTGGCCGTGCGCAGGTACAGCCTGGACTCGTCCTGCTCCTGAGCCATGCCCTCGAGAACCATGAGGGCGTCGGCGAGAGCCTGCTGGGCCGCCGCGCGGCCCGTGCGCGAGAAGTAGTCGCGCGCCAGCTGGCCCCGCAGGGACGTCCTGCCGCCGCGCAGCATCAGCGCAATGCGCGCGCCGGCCTTCGCAACGGCGAAGGTCTCCCCGCCGTCGGCGAGTCCGAAGTCGTACCGCTCGCAGGCAATCTCCACCAGCTCGGTCGAGGCGGACTTCCGCTCGGATTCGGCCTGCTGCCCGCTCGACCGTCGAGCGTCGCGGACTATGCCTTCGAACAAGGCCAGGGGTTGCAGCAGGCGGTTCCGCTTCACGAAATCGCGTGCGGTCGCTTCGGTGGCAGCGTCCATGCCGGACTCTGCCATCTTCCTGACCGCGGCGGCGGTCGCCGCCGTGCGCATGTCCGGGGCTAGGCTGACGGCAGCACGCAGCGGCTTGATCGGGTCGATGACTTGCTGCACTATCTGGTCGGCGTCCTGCTGGGCCTTCCTGGTGACGGTCATGCCGTCACCCCGCGCAGGCCGCTGGCGACGGTGGCCGCGACCTCAGCGGGACCGAGCCCGGCCGCCTCCCCCGCCCTGGTGAGGATGCCGGCAGCGTCCACCTGGTCGAGCTGGCCAGCGTCGACCATCTCGGCAGCCCGCTTTGTCGCCCAGAACAAGACGTCGTTCCTCGTGCCCTCGCGTGCATCGAGCACCGCGGCGACGACGCCTCGCAAGCGCCCATTCACGGAACCGGCGCCCCGGACAGTCCCCGGCTGCGGGGTTAGGCGGGGAGAGTGCAGCACGGACGCCAGCCAGTCCGGAGTGGGCGCTACGGCCACGGCCGGATCTACCGGGGTGTAGACGATCCCGGACTGGTGGACAGAGGCGGGCGCGACCACGAATCCGCCAGCGCCGCGGACGTCGATGTCCTGCCCGGCCATCGCGCCCCGGCTGTTGCCGAGCGCCTCGCCCTCAGGCTGGCGGAAGTACGAATGGGCGCCCTTGCTCGTCACCACGGTGAAAGTCAGCGGGACGGTCTCGCCGATGCTCGCGGCGAACGCGGCGAACGCGCCCGGCCGGTCCTCGTCGACCACCAGGAGGCCGGACTTACCGCAGTCGATGCCCAGGTTCCTGAGGCCGCGGGACAGCTGGGCACGGATCAGGCCGGGGTCACTGGTCGAGTCGCGGGACCACTTCCCGCACGGGTGCTTGCCCCGGCTGCCGTCGCACGGCAGGCCCGGGCGGTGGGCTCCTGCGCACTCGGCGAGCCCGGGATGATCGACAGTGAACAAGTAGGCGCCCAGCCGGCGCTGCAGCCAGGGCGCGACCGCTTCGATGCCGGGGCGGCTCATGCCGCCGCTCCCGAGTCCGGCTTGACGTAGGTCCGGGCGATGACGATGGTCACTTGGTGACCGCAGCCTGCCCGCCGCTGCCCGGTCACGTCCTCCAGCTGGCGTGCCCTGCCCAGCTGGGGCACGCGGCAGACAGGGCAGTTGTACAGATACCACCACTGCCTCCGCCGGCCCGCAGGGCTGAGCAGTTGACACGTAGGCGCTGGCCGGCCGCACGGCCGCCTGATGGCGTCCGCCATGCCGGTCGGCAGGAGTGGCCTGGGGTATCGTCATTGAGGGAAGCTTCCGTTCGCGGCGGATCTTTCGGGTCGGGTGCAGCAGCCGGTTTCCCTTTAGGGGGGACCGGCTGCGGCCATGTCGGGGCCATCCAGGCCGAGCAAGTCCAGAATGGGCTGCACGGGCACGACCAGGTGCCGGCCGACCTTGATCACCGGCACGCCGAGCTTGCCGGCCTTGGCCGCCCGGTAGGCAGAGTCTCGGCCGAGCCCGGCGAGGATCGAGCCGGCCGTTGGGACGTCGGTCCTGACGCCGAGCGCCCGCACCTGCGCTGGTGTCCACATCCGGGCGGTCATGAGGCATCCCGGGTCATCTGGTCGAGTTGCCAGAGCAGGTCGGCGTAGCGTGCCGCATGCTGGCGCCGAGGCACCCGGCCTCCCTCCCAGCGCGCGACGGTTGGCTGGTCGACGCCCACGGCGCGCGCGATATTTCGCGGCGCCAGGCGAGGCGAGGCTGTGGGCTTCCGCTGGTCTGGTGCCGACCTGGACGCGCGCTACCTGACTGTGGACCGGCCGATCCTCCAGCTAGGCGGGGCCGTGATCGAGGGCAAGCCGAAGAGCAGGGCGGGCGAGCGGAGGATCTGGCTCGACGCCGAGACGGCCCGGCTGCTGAAGGCGCACCGCCGGGCGCAGCTGGTCGCGCGGCTCCGGGCATCCACCGCGTGGCAGGACAACGACCTGATCTTCTGCCGCGAGGACGGCTCGGCTTGGCCACCTGACTACGTGCTGCGGCGTTTCAAGGTGCTGGCGCAGTCCGCGGGCGTTCCGGTCATCAAGCTGCACGAGGGGCGGCACTCGGCTGCGTCGCTCGCCCGCGATGCCGGTGTCGATCACAAGATCCGCCAGGAGCAGCTCGGCCACGCTACCGGCGCGATGACCGACCACTACACGCACGTGCTCGCCGAAGCGCACCGTGAGGCAGCCGAGGCGGTCGCGAAGCTGGTCGCCGGGGAGGCCGGAGCGTGACGCGCTGTCCCCACAGTGTCCCCACAACGACCCTGCCCGGCGGAGACCGCCGCGCCTCGCCCGGCGTTTCCGCGAGTGTCCGGGCTGGTCAGGGCGGAGGGTGTGGCGGAGGGTGTGGCGGAGGGTGTGGGATTCGAACCCACGGTGAAGCTCACGCCCCACAGCGGTTTTCAAGACCGCCGCCATCGGCCACTAGGCGAACCCTCCGCCGACAACCATAGCGGGCCTGCGCCGGGCCGAGCGTGCCCAGACGGCGAGCCCGCGGCAGGCTGGGACTGGGACGACCCCGGAGAGCCAGCCCGGGGTAGGCTCGCTGCCGAAGGAGGTCCGATGCTTCCCCCGTTTGGCCTGGCAGCGGTCTTCACCCAGTGGCAGGCCGCGCCCGTGGTGATCGCGTCGGTCGCCGCGGCGACGGTGCTGTACCTGTGGGGCGTGGTCCGGGTGGCACGACGGCATCCGGCACGGCCGTGGCCTGCCTGGCGGACAGGGATGTTCCTGGCCGGGCTCGCGATCGTGGTGCTCGCGCTGTGCAGCGGGATCGGCAGCTACGACGACATCCTGTTCTGGGACCACATGATCCAGCACCTGATGCTGATCATGGTCGCGCCGCCGCTGCTGATACTCGGCCAGCCGATCACGCTGCTGCTGCACGCGAGCCGCAACCCGCTGCACACCTCGGTCAAGCGGGTACTCCGCTCGCGCCTCGCCAGCTTCCTGAACTGGCCGGTCTTCGGCTTCGCCGCCTACGCGGCCGCGATCGTCATTGCGCACCTGACCGCGCTGGCGAACGTCACGGCTAGGCACCCGGTCGCCCACGACGCCGAGCACGTGGTCTTCCTGGTGATCGGCTACCTGTTCTTCCTGCCCATCATCGGGTCGGAGCCGATCAGGTGGCGGCTTTCCTACCCGGCGAGGCTCGTGCTGCTGTTCCTGGTCATGCCCGTGGACACCTTCACCGGCGTGGTCCTCGGCTACGCCAACCGCCAGACGCCTGGTCTGCCGATCGGGCCCCGGCCTGCCTGGGCCGGAAGCGGCGTGGCGGACCTGCACGCCGGCGGAGCGGTGATGTGGGTCGGCGGGGACGCGCTGATGTTCGTCCTGATGATGGTCATCTTCCTGATGTGGAGCACCGACACCCGTGCGGCGTCGCAGCGGGTCGGCTGGCTCGAGGCGGCCCGCCGGGCCACCGTCGCACCCGGTGCTCCGTCCGATCGCGCTGACATCGACGACGACGACGAGCAACTTGCGGCGTATAACGAATATCTCAGCCGGCTCAACAGCGCCGAGGCTGGCGGCCGGCCGGGGTAACCGCACGGATGCGCGCGCTAGCCGGATTGGCCGCGACACGCCGGCTACCTCTTTCTAAGTCAATCTAGGGAATGCGCTAGAGGGGCTCATAGGCTGCTATGCCGTGGATCCGGTGCGAAACCCCTATGCGCCAGGGGCCGGTCAGCGGCCTCCCGAGCTGGCGGGCAGGGACCGCGAGATCGCCCAGTTCGAGGTGGTGCTCGAGCGGGTGGCCCGCGGCAAGCCCGAGCGCAGCATGGTCCTGACCGGCCTGCGCGGAGTGGGCAAAACCGTCCTGCTCAACGCGTTCAGGTCGATGGCGATGCAGCGGCTGTGGGGGACCGGCAAGATCGAGGCCAGGCCAGATCAGTCGATCAGGCGGCCGGTCGGAGGCGCGCTGCACATGGCCGTGCGGGAGCTCGCGCCGCGGCATCGGGCGCCGGACCGGATCGATGAGTTCCTCGGCGTGCTCAAGGCCTTCCTTGCCAGAGACCCGCGCGCGGCCAAGGGCGCCGCGCTCAGCCAGCTCGGCATCGACGTCCCGATGGCGCGCGGCCGGGCGGACTCCGGTGACCTGGAGATAGACCTCACCGAGCTGCTCACCGATGCGGCCGCGGTCGCTGCCGACCTGGGCGTGGGGATCGCGCTGTTCATCGACGAGATGCAGGACGTGCCCGCCCCGGACATCTCCGCGCTCTGCGCGGCCTGTCACGAGCTGTCGCAGAACGGCGGGCCGCTGATCGTGGTGGGAGCCGGGCTGCCGCACCTGCCGTCGGTGCTGTCGGCGAGCAAGAGTTACTCCGAGCGGCTGTTTCGCTACGTGCCGATCGACCGGCTCGACCGGAACGCCGCCGACGTCGCGCTGCTCGCGCCAGCCCGGCGGGAGGGCGCGGACTTCTCGCCCGCCGCGCTCGACGCGCTGTACATGGCCGCGGACGGGTACCCGTACTTCGTGCAGGCCTACGGCAAGGTGACCTGGGACGTCGCGGCCGCGAGCCCCGTCACTCCCGCCGACGTCGCGGTGGCTGCGCCGATTGCCGCGAGTGAGCTTGCGGTGGGGTTCTTCGGAAGCAGGTACGAGCGGGCCACCCCGGCCGAACGCGAGTACATGCGGGCGATGGCGCAGCTTGGCGACGACCCGGTACCGACTGCGCAGGTGGCCGACGAGCTCGGCAGGAAGCCGTCGAGCGTGTCTCCAGCCAGGGACAGCCTGATAAAGAAGGGCCTGATCTACAGCTCAGAGCGCGGGCTGATTGCGTTCACGGTCCCGCACTTCGGCCGGTTCCTGCGGGCGCAGCCAGGGTGAGCGAGTCTGCGTAGCCTTTATCGGCTCGTCTAGTGTCAGCGCTAGATCGGCCAAGAGAGCTCAAGAGCGGGTGCGGGGTCAGCGGATTGCCGACTCCGGCCGGTCGGCCGGGTCAGCCTGCGGGCGGATCAGCCCGCGGGCGAGCCTGGTCGTGACCGGGCCCAGCTGTGAGCCTGTCTTACTCCTCCAGGCGGGCACGCTGCCTGGAGCGCCCACCGGCCATGGCAGGACCTCGCCGGTCGCCGTGTCCACAAGCACAGAGAGCACGGGAGGGCGGTAGGACTGCAGGTAGACGGCGAAGACCAGCTCAACCTCCCGGCCGGCGTGGCGGCTGGAGAACGCGACGTAACGCCAGCACAGCTCGCGCCACATGTCGGCAGGCTCCGGGCTGGCGATCAGGCCGGAGTGCTTGCGCCACTGGGCGCTGCGCTGGAGCGCGGCGAGGGTCTGCTCGGGGCTTGCCACCCGCAGCTCGCACGGCGCGGAGTAGCCGATCCTGACCAGGACGTCGCGTATTTCCGGCGAGAGCAGCCCGAACAGGACAAACTCGCCGATCAGCAGCAGCAGGATCCGCGCGTCGCTGGCCGCGGTGTGTGGCAGCTTGATCGGCGGGACCTTGATGCTGGCGAACGCCGCCACCGCGAGCAGCGCGGCCCGCGCGAGCGTGCGGCCCGTGATCGGCGCGGTGCTGAACTCGCCGAAGCAGCCGCAGCCGATGTCGGGCCTGGCGTTGCGCAGTTCGACGAGGGTGCAGATGGCGACCAGGAACAGCAGGCAGGTGCCGAACCTGATCAGCTCCGCGGGTCGGCCGGCGCCATACGGCCCGGCGGTCAGGATCAGCCCGACGCCGAAGCCGAACTCCACGGCGCACAGCAAGATCGCGGCCCAGCGGCGCAGCCGCAGCGGGAACAGCGCCGTCGGGCCGAGTGCCGCGTTGATGGACCGGAACCGCGCGGCGCGGGCGGCCTTGGCCGCGCAGCCGCCCAGCAGCATCGCCGCCAGCAGCGGTATCTGCACGTAGCCGAGTGCGAGCAGCATCGTCACCGGCCGATCGACAAGGTCGCGTAGAAGCAGCCGGTCTGGAGCTCGCCGCCGAGCGCCACGAAGCTCGCGAGGGTGAGGTCGGCCACCCGCCCGCGCGGCGACCTGCGGCACGTCACGCAGTGGTCATTGAACGGCCTGGCCATCGGGGCGCAGCCGGTCACCGGGAGCGTCCACGACACGCCGGAGCACTCGTTGTGCACGGTCAGCGCGGTACCGACGGCGAGGTAGGGCAGGTCGCGGTAAGCGGGTGCCTGGCCGGGCGGGAATCCGGCCGCGGCATCCTCGGCGCATCCGGCGGCCGGGTCGATGGCCGGATAGCAGACGCCGAGTACCCCGTAGGGCTCGTCCGACGCATCGTGCCAGATCGCCGAGCCCGCGATGGCGTCGGGCACCCGCCCGCCCTCGGGGTGCTGGGCGGGGACCAGGTCGCTGTGGTAAGGCGGCTGCGACGTCGCGGGGAACGTCGCCTCAAGGTGGTCCTTGCGCCGGATCCCGATCAGGTCGATCAGGTAGCCGGGCTGCAGGTTCGGGAACCTGACCTCGATCCGGCCGCTGGCGTAGGCGGGCACGATGACATTCTGCGTGCGCTTCATCGTGCCCTCGGCGACGGTGATGGTGTCGCCGTCGACGGACACGATGATCCCGGTAACCCTGCCGATATCTGCCCAGATCCGGTCGGCGACCTCGGACCGGCCGGGCAGCAGGCGCAGGACGGCCTCGTTACCAGGCGTCAGCGCGGACGGCTCTAAGGTGGCGCCGCGCCAGCCGACGGCGTCCGACGTCAGCGCGTACCTGCGCTCCCCGGCCGCGTCCCCGATGGTGACCACGTGCGGGCTGATGTCGATGATCGTGCCGGTCACGGCGCGGTAGAGGTGGCTCGGCGCGAGCTGGGCCGGGGGAGCCTTCCTGGCGCCGTCGGCGGCCCGCGGCTGGGCTTCCGTGCGCTCGGCGACCGCCCGCGCAGCCTGAGCATGGGCCTGGGGCTGGAAGACCGCGGCCTTCAGCATGCGTCTGCGGGCAAAACGGGTGGTGTCGGCCAGGCCCGCGGCAGGGCACCGGTCGCAGCACACGCCAGCCGTTATCACGGGCGCACCAGCTTTCGGCGGGGGATCAAGAAAACTCAGAGCTTTGACCATGCTTAGCGACGAGACCTGTCGTCAAGCGCTTTCGCTGATCTCGTGGTCGCCAAGTCTGACCGGGACAGGTCTGGGGGTGAGCCGGACCGAGACTGACCTACCGCAATACAGTACTGACCTGGAGTGCGTTACGAAGGGTAGATGAGACATCAACGGAGTGTCGTAGGTACCGTTGAGGGGTGAGCGTCCGGGGGGATCGCGGCGATCAGGGGGATCGGGCGCGGGTCGCGGCGGCCGGCCGGGGTCAGGCGCGGCGAGGGCCGGGCCAGCGGCCCGCTGAGACCTGCCCTGACGAGGAGCGCCAGCAGGGCGTCGGCTCCGGCGCGGTTCCGCGCCAGCTCGACGGGGCCAGGCTGGCCCAGGCGGCGGTGCAGGACTCTGACTTCCGCGAGTTCGTGATCTCGCGCGGCCGCTCGCTGCTGCGGTCCGCCTACCTGCTGACCGGCAACCTGGCGGACGCCGAGGACCTGGTGCAGTCCGCCCTGGCCAAGACCTACCAGGCGTGGGACAGGATCGAGGACCGCAAGGCGCTCGACGGGTACGTGCGCCGTGCCATGGTGAATACGCACATCTCCTGGTGGCGGCGGCGTCGGCTGGACGAGTACCCCACCGACGAGATCCCCGACCGCCCGGCCGCCGACACCTCCGGCACCAGCGAGCTGCACGACACGTTGCAGCGGGCGATCGACCGGCTGCCGCAGCGGATGCGCGCGGCCGTGGTGCTCAGGTTCTTCGAGGACATGACCGAGGCGGAGGTGGCGGACGTTCTGGGGGTCAGCCAGGGCACGGTGAAGAGCACGGTGTCACGCGCCGTGGCGAAACTCCGGGCCGATGCCGACCTGCTCGCCGAATAGGGCCGGCCGCAAACGGCGCTGTCGCGGGAACTGCCCGGTGACGTTTCGCCGCCAACGTGGCACTATCCACCCCAGGGATAATCCCGGCGCACCTGGCCGCCAGGCCGGGCCGGCGGCGGGCTGACAGTTCGCAGGAGGTATCCGTGCGCAGCACGATGATGGATGTCCCGCTGACCGTGACCAGGATCATGCAGTACGGCAGCACGGTCTACGGCGACCGGGAGGTGGTGACCCTCACCGCCGACGGCATCCGGCGCCAGACGTACGCCAGGACCGGTGCGCGGGCCGCCCAGCTCGCCCATGCGCTGCGCGCGCTCGGCGTCGACTCCGACCAGCGGGTGGCCACGCTGATGTGGAACAACTCCGAGCACCTCGAGGCGTACCTGGCGATCCCCTCGATGGGCGCGGTGCTGCACACCCTGAACCTGCGGCTCGAGCCCGAGGTGATCGGCTACATCGCTACCCATGCGGGCGATGACGTGGTGATCGTGGACCCGAGCCTGGTACCGCTGCTCGCCCACGTCCTGCCGCACGCCGCGACGATCCGGCACGTGCTGGTCACCGGCGCCGACTCAGACCCGGAGAGCGCGGAGTTCGCGATGCTGGCCAGCGACCACCGCGCGGTGCACTCCTACGAGGCCCTGCTCGCCGGGCAGCCCGAGACGTTCGAGTGGCCGGCGGTGGACGAGCGCCAGGCGGCCGCCATGTGCTACACCAGCGGCACCACCGGCCACCCTAAGGGCGTGGTGTACAGCCACCGCTCGATGCACCTGCACTCGATGGCCGTGAACACCGGGTCGGTGTTCGGCATGTCTGAGCGCGACCGGGTGCTGCCGGTGGTTCCCATGTTCCACGCCAACGCGTGGGGGCTGCCCTACGCCGCGGTGATGGCCGGCTCCAGCCTGGTGATGCCGGACCGGTTCCTGCAGCCCGAGCCGCTGGTCCGGCTGATCGAGGCCGAGCGCCCGACCGTGGCCGGCGCGGTGCCCACGATCTGGAACGCGCTGCTCCAGCACGTCCGCGCGCACGGCGGCGACCTAAGCTCGCTGCGGGTGGTGCCCTGCGGCGGCTCGGCCGTGCCGCACTCCCTGATGCAGGCCTACGACAAGGAGCTCGGCGTCTTCATCCTGCAGGCCTGGGGCATGACCGAGACGTCGCCGCTTGGCAGCGTCGCGCATGCGCCGGTCGGCACCGACGGCGACCAGGCGTGGGCCTACCGGGACACCCAGGGTCGGCTGATCTGCGAGGTCGAGGCCAGGCTGATCGGCGAGGAGGGCGTCCCGCTGCCGCACGACGGCAAGGCGGTGGGCGAGGTCGAGGTCAGGGGTCCGTGGATCACCGGCTCCTACTACAAGGACGACGACCCGGAGAAGTTCAGGGACGGCTGGCTGCGGACCGGCGACGTCGGGACGATCGACCGGCTCGGCTACGTCGTGCTCACCGACCGCGCCAAGGACGTGATCAAGTCCGGCGGTGAGTGGATCTCGTCCATGGAGCTGGAGAACGCCCTGATGGGCCATCCCGACGTGGTCGAGGCCGCGGTCATCGGCGTGGCCGACGAGCGCTGGGGCGAGCGGCCGCTGGCCACTGTGGTCCTCGCGGCGGGCTCCACCGCGACCGCCGCCGAGCTGCGCGAGTTCCTGGCCGGGCGGGTGCCCAAGTGGCAGCTGCCCGAGCGCTGGTCGTTCATCACCGAAGTGCCGAAGACCAGCGTCGGCAAGTTCGCCAAGACCAAGATCCGCGATGCCTACGCGCGCGGGGACTACGAGGTGATCGAGGCGAGGTGATCGAGGGCCGCTGAGTGCTGCGCATCGGCCGCGCCGTGCTTTGCGGCGGCCGCGCCGTGCCCGGTACGCTTGGGCAGCGGCCCGCCGGCCGCCGTCGGCACGCGAGTCCGGCGGCAGGTCGGCGCATGCCTGCGCGAGAGGGTACTCTGGGCTCGCTCTCGGAGTAACCAGGAGGCTTCGCCTAGTCCGGTCTATGGCGCCGCACTGCTAATGCGGTTTGGGTTCGCGCCCATCCGGGGTTCAAATCCCCGAGCCTCCGCTGATGATCAGCCACTACGCCACATCGGCGTGGTGGCTGGCTGCGTCTCAGTGATCATCTTCGTCTCTTGCTGACTCATTGATGACTCGAACCGTGCCCTTGCGGGGAACGAACGCGGCGGTGGCGGCTGCCGCCGGCTCGGCCATCTCATCGAGCACCGTCACGTACTGGTCGGTGGTGAACGCAGCGGTGGCGTGCCCGGCGATAGCTCGACCATCTCGTTGCGGCGCGGGCATACAGCGCCACCCGCCACAGCGCCGACAGCCGGTCGCCCTCGGAGTGATCCAGGAACCGCCCGGCTTGCTCGCGGCTCCAGACCATGACACTGGCGGGCACTTCGCCGGTCTTGCGCCATCGGTCAGTCCTGGCCTCCGTCCAGAGCAGCGGGCGGGTACGGCGTATCTTGCCGAGCTTCACCCATGCTGCCGGGTTGACCGGAATGCTGGCATCGTTCAGCGCGGCCCGGAGCACTGGATGCATCCGCCTGATGCGCGCGTCAGACCGACGCCACGGGGAGCGGCCTGCACACCGGCAGGCCGCTCCCCGCTGATTCTGCCTCTAGTGGTGATGGTGATGGTGATGGTGATGGTGGTAGTGATGATGATGATGATGGTGAACTGGCGGGGGCGGTGGCGCGCAGGCCAGGACAACGATGTTGCCCGAGGACGCCTGCGGCACGGTGGCGCCGTCGGTCCACTGCTGGTAGCCGGGACCGCAGGTCGGGTCCTGGAACAGGCGGTACGTCCATGACCAGCCAGGGTCAGTGAAGTTGCTGATGGTCGTGCCAGCCGGGAAATACTGGGCGTACCAGGCTGCGGTGCCGATCTCGCCGGCCAGGGCAGCGCCCTCAGTCGTCGAGGCGTCGGCGTAGCGCGGGACGCCGGAGCTGGACGGGCTGAGGCTGTCCGCGCAGAACGTGATGCCGGTGAAGCCGCCCGCCATGCTGACGCTCACCGAGCGGGCGATCATCACTGACGTCTCGCCGGGCGAGTTACCGCCCACGATGGTCTGGCTTGCGCCGAGGTCATTGTCAGTGGCCGCGTAATAGTACGACCCGGCCGCGCACGAGGAGTCCTTTGAAGCGATGTTCGTGACCGTGCCGAAGTCGGCGAACGCATCCGTTGCCCACGTACCGTTGTACCCGGAGTCGGGGACATTGCGGAAGAAGGTGACTGCTGACGCGGACGCCGGGCGCGTGTACGCCTCGGCGGACGCGGCGGTCGCGAGGAGGAGCGCTGCGGCGGGCATGATGACCGCCAGGGCGACGATGGGCCTTCTCATTGGTTTCCCTTTCAGCTTGGGACTTAACCCATTCATACGGCTCATTATTATATGCTGCGGGCCGTGCGGGCTAATGGAGCGCACTCCTCATTTCATCTCATCGCCGACATGCTAGGGCGTGTTTTCTGCTGGACCCCGCTGATCGAGTTCACCGATCACCCGCTCGGCCGCAAATACCCCGCCGCCAGGTCGGCGAGCTCGGGGTCGATGAGCACGCCCTAGTCGGTCAGGGTGAGTCCAAAGGTCTGCGTGCTGGCCTACTGAGGGCAACCTCGGACCGCCGAGGCGTGTGGCTGGGCTTGGTGCCACGCACACGGCGCGGCTCACGGGCTGAAGGTCGGGCCGGCACGGGCTGAAGGTCAGGCGGTCAGTCGCCTGGCATGTCCGCCCCGCAGTTCGGGCAGGTCGTGGGCGGGTCTTCGGCGGCGACCGAGCCGCACTGCTGGCAGACCCGCCGCAGCAGGCAGGGCGGGTCGCCCGGCCGGTCGTCGTCCCACTCGCGCGGATCGTCGCGGCTGGCCTGGTTCATCGCGGGCGGGTCCCTCCGAGGCAGGTCACACGAACAGGCGCCTGGTCACGACGCCATCGGCGATGTCGTGGCCGCGCCAGAGCGCGAAGTGGTCGCCGGCGCTGAAGTACTCGACGGGATCGTCGCCCGCCAGCGTGACCGTCACGATCGCGTGGTTTGCACCGATCCATTCGGCGCTGTCGCCCTGGTTGGCCACCAGCGCGCTGAAGAAGTGCGAGCCGTGCGTGCCGTGCCGCTCGCCGCGGATCGTCATGCGCTGGATCTTGCCAGGCGGCAGCGCCGCCTCG
>Ga0335077_10001293_pt1 | contig 29632 bp, 24 predicted proteins | sample Lox_Sample_31_FD_207151 | JGI IMG/M metagenome (GOLD analysis project Ga0335077, IMG submission 207151) | Soil microbial communities from Loxahatchee National Wildlife Refuge, Florida, United States - Lox_Sample_3.1 | ecosystem: Environmental > Terrestrial > Soil > Wetlands | place: USA... | reverse complement strand
GCAATCGCCCGTCGGCGACGGCGAAGACGCGGACTTCGGCGACTTCATCGAGGACAAGGGCGTCGAAAGCCCGCTCGACATGACCAGTTTCAGCCTGCTCAAAGACAAACTGGGCAACGTGTTGTAGAGCTTGACCGAACGGGAACGGAAGGTTTTGGAGCAGCGCTTTGGCCTGGTGGATGGCAGCCCGCATACGCTGGAGGAGGTCGGCCAGAATTTCAGAGTCACACGCGAACGCATCCGGCAGATTGAGGCCAAGGCGCTTCGCAAGATGCGCCATCCCACGCGCATGCGCCAGTTGCACGGTTTTCTGGAAATCGCCAGGCCGAACCCTGCGGAATTAACGGAATAATCTTGTCGCGCGCCCGGGCCGGCGCAAAATGGTTTCGCTTCGGGCCCGTAGCTCAGCGGTCAGAGCAGGCGACTCATAATCGCTTGGTCACAGGTTCAAATCCTGTCGGGCCCACCAATCGTAGCACCATGCATTGCGGTACAAAATTTTAGCCAAAGTTTGTCCCAAGAGAACAGACTTTGCCTTCAATCCGCGCGGGACAAACTTTGCCTGCACAAATTTTGCACCGTTTTGACGCTGACGTTAAACAAAACAGCCAAACATTGGGACATACTTTGACTCCATTATGAATGGCAGGCCTCAGCGCACAGCAAAACACCGTTCCGTTTCACGATGACGGGGAGATATTCTGCTAACCCTCATCACGGCAGGACATGTGCCGGGCTTACTGTGCTGCCCAGAGAACAAGCCGGCGGAGTGCCCACGACACTCACGCTGTAAGAGCCACCCGCGGGGCAACCTGGGATACCGTGGGCTGCGTTTAGTTTGATGAAAGGGGTCAAGTCGCTGGGATAATTGATCGCGTCTCCGTTCTTTTTGCCATTTTCCAGCGCAAACTGCTCTGCGGCGTCGTCAATTTGGATCAGGTTGTTGATGCAGGACCGGGCTTGGGCGTTGGCGCGGGCATTCGCGAAATTGGGAATGGCCATCGCTGCCAACAGGCCGATGACGGCGACCACGATCATGATTTCCACCAAGGTGAAACCGGTTTTGGGGAGGTTGAGGATGGTTTTCATTTTATTGTTCTTTCAGGCAGCGTCGTGAACAAGGCGGCAGGCGGGTTTAATGATGACGAACATGGTTCACTGATTGCCCGTCGCCAAACGCTCATGATTAAACACGGAAAAGGTGCTCTGGTTCCGGCTCAATCCGAATCAGGACGGGCCGCGTCGCTCCAGTGCACGGCTTTATTTTCCCTCCACACCAAGCCGTTTTCCCTTGTCCGCGATGGTTGCACGGCGTTCAATCGGTGCAGCCATGAGCAACGAGAGGTTTTGCCTCACCTCCTGCACGCACTGCGGGCAACACATCGAATTTCCAGTGGAAAGTCTCGGAATGAGCGTGGCATGCCCGGGCTGTGGCACCGAAATCGTTCTGGAAGAAGAAGGCAGCCCGGCACCGGAACCTTCGGAAGCCATCACCGCTGCCGAACTGCAATCTGCTCTGGCCGGCCCAATCCCGCGTCGGCGCATCTCCATCGTTTACCAGGGTGGCCTCGTTTTGGTTGCCTTCTTCATGGTGCTTTTGCCTTTGGTCTATTTGGCATTTGCCAGCTTCGCCGGCTATGGCGTTTACTGGTACGCCGTACATGGACTTGCGCTTTTCTCCAGTCTCACCGGAGGGATTTATTTGCTCGTTCTGAAGCTGATCCTCTATGTTGGCCCGATCGTGGCCGGTGTGGTGGCCGTGTTCTTCATGTTTAAGCCCATCCTGGCCCGGCACCCCAAAAGGGCCGAACCGGTCGAGTTGGATCCGGCCCGGCACCCGCGGCTCTATCAATTCATTGCGCATCTAAGTGATTTGCTGCGCGTATCCATGCCCAAGCGCATTTACCTCGACTGCGACTTGAATGCCAGCGCGGGGTTTCGCCGCGGGTGGTTGAGCTTTTTGGGCCAGGACTTGGTCCTGACGGTAGGCCTACCACTGGTCGCCAGTCTGAACGCGAGACAATTTGCCGCGGTGGTCTCCCATGAGCTGGGCCACTGCACCCAGTGGTTGGCGATGCGGTTGGGGTATGTCATCCAGCGCATCAACCGCTGGTTTTTCCGTGTGGTGTACCAGCGCGACACCTGGGATGAGGCGCTGGCGGACTGGTCGAATTCGGTGGAAGACTGGCGGCTGTCGTTGATTGTGATGTGCATTCACTTGGCAGTCTGGCTTTCGCGCAGGGTTTTGCTGTTGCTCATGCTGGCCGGCCATGCAGCGAGTTGTTTTCTGTCACGCCAGATGGAATTCCACGCGGACGCCTGTGCCTCGACGGTGGCGGGTTCGGGCGGATTGGAGAGCCTGCTGTTGCGACTGCGCGAGCTGGAAATTCTGCAAGGATTGGGTTATGACGGATTGCAGCAGATTTGGCAGAAGCGGCATCAATTGCCCGACAGTCTGCCGGATTTTCTTGATCAACTGGAGAAGCGGTTGCCACCGGAGTTCCACGAAGATGCCCGGCGGACACTTCTCAACGAGAAGGCCGGCTGGTTTGCCACCCATCCAACCGCCGCCCAACGCATCCAGAAAGCACGGCAGCAGGCGCTGGCGGGAATTTTTTCCATGGAGAAAGCCGCGCGGGCGTTGTTCAGGGATTTTCCAGCCACCGCACGCCTTGTCAGCAGCCGATATTACTGGCAAAACTTGGGGCTGGCGGTCACGAACCCCATGCTGAAACCCGTCGGAGATTTTTTTCAGGAGGCGCCCTCAACCCCATAGGCACTTCGGCCATATGTTCAACTGACAAGGCAGCTCGGTGATGACCGGCAACAATTGTCTGGTGTGTTGCTGTCCAAGGAGAAAGTGCTGCCTAATTCTCAAGCCTCAAGCTCCAACTACTTTCGAGTCATCAAGGCTCAACTTCGGATTTCGACAGGCCCAAACTCACCACGTTGCTCTTCACCGCGACGGGTCGCCATGTCCACAATTTTTCTCCCGGAATAAAAAAACGGTATTGCCGCCGCGGTAAAGATATGAAATGTTTTTCTGACAGCCGTGAGCGAGTTCAAATATGCCTGTCCGGTGTGCGGCCAGCACATCAAGTGCGATTCTTCACAAAGCGGCACGGTGATGGAATGTCCGACGTGTTTCCAGAAAATCACGGTGCCGCAGGCGCCGGCGGCAGGCAGCTCGAAATTCATCATAACGGGGACGAAGGTTGGGGATCGCCCGGTTCCGACGGCGTCGGGAGATTCGAGGCCGGCCACCGCGCCCGAGAAGCATTTTCCATTGGCCGTGTTCACCGTTATTGTTTTGCTCTGCGCGGGGGCAGCCGCGGCGTTCGTGTTTCACGGAGGAATTTTCAAATCGGTTCCAATCGGGACGAACACCATCACTAATGCCTCTGCCTCCGCTGCATCGTCGAATTTGGCGCCGACCAATGCCTCGGCCAAGGTGTTTGGCTATCGCATTGATTCCGGCGAAGTGGTGTTTGTGTTCGAACCGGCGGAGTTTGGCGTGCAAGTGGCCACCAATGTCGCGGTGTACGTGGCCGGCGATTTCAACCAGTGGCTGGGCGCGAGCGACGGCCGAATCCACAATCCTCTGCCCGCCTGGCAAATGCACCGGGTGGCTGACGACCGCTATGAACTGCACATGAAACTCGCAGACTTTCAACAACGTCTGCAATGGGAGTTCAAATTTGTCGTCAACCTCAACCAATGGATTGATGTCCCCGGCACGGCCTTGAATCGAACCACCGGCGAGCCTGTGAACCTGACGCTGACCATTCCGGAAAAGTCCGGTGAACCCGGGAATTGAAACGGGTATGGTTTTAAAACTTTACGGTCTTTGTATCAGTATCCACGATCGAAAACTTTATTGCCACCGATAAGCGAGTGCCGGGAGACACTGATATGAACCGTTGACGGTCAACCCGATTACAACCCACCAATTTATGAATCGAATTTTCTTTCTGGGCGGCATGGTCGCAACCGCCGCGTTGCCATTTGCCGGTGGCGCAAATGTGCAAGCCGCCGATCCGGCGCCGGCGCCTTCAGAGCCGTACGTGTGGCGCAACGTCGTCATCGGTGGCGGCGGTTTTGTTGACGGCATTGTGTTTCATCCCACGGAAAAGGATTTGGTGTACGCCCGCACGGATGTCGGCGGCGCGTACCGGTGGGACGCTAAAGCCGGTGAGTGGGTGCCATTAAATGACTGGCTCAACCCCTCCCGGAACAACTACACCGGCATCGAAAGTATTGCTTTGGATCCCTCGGACCCGAACCGCGTTTACCTGGCGGCGGGCACCTACATGCAGGGCGAGGCCGCAATCCTGCGCTCGGATGACCAGGGCCGGACTTTCAGGATAACTCCGGTTGCGTTCAGGATGGGTGGCAATGCCGATGGCCGTTCGAATGGCGAACGGCTCGCGGTGGACCCGAACGACGGCACAATTCTCCTTTTCGGTTCGCGCAACGCCGGGCTGTGGAAAAGCCCCGATCGCGGCGCGACGTGGAGCGTGGTGGATGCGTTCGCAAAGAGCGGTGCATTGCAACCCCCGCCCCCGTCTGCAACCAACCCCGGTATCGGCAGGCACGGCCGGGATAACACCGATTATGGCATCGTCAGCGTTGTGTTTGACGCCTCCAGTGGCAGGCGCGGTGCTCCGACTCCCGTGATATACGCGGCGGTTTCCACGACTGGCACCAATCTCTACCACAGCGACGATGCCGGCGCCAATTGGGAAACAGTGGCCGGCCAGCCCATCGGCTTACGGCCGAATCACCTCGTTCGTTCCGTGGATGGTCTTTTTTACATCAGTTACAGCTCGGTGCCGGGTCCGAACAATGTCAACGACGGCGCGCTTTGGAAGTACAATCCCAAGGACGGTTCGTGGACCAACATTTCGCCGGAGAAACCGGCTGAAGGTCAGCCCCTCGGGTGGGGTTATGGCGCGGTGTGTGTGGACGCAAAGCATCCCTCGACCATCATGGCTACGACCATTGACCGATGGGGACTCAAGGATGAAGTTTTCCGCAGCACGGACGGCGGCGCGACCTGGAAAGGCATTCTGGTTGCCAATGGCCGGCTGGACTATTCCATGGCGCCGTACACCGGCCAGGGCCACACGCCGCACTGGATGGGCACGGTGGCGGTGAATCCGAACAATCCTGACCAGGTGCTCTTCGGGACGGGTTACGGCATCTGGGCATCCTTGGATGCCACCAAGGCCGATGTCGGCGAGCCGGTCACCTGGATTTTTCTGGACAAGGGGCTCGAAGAAACCGTGCCGCTGGCACTGATCAGTCCGCCAATCGGTCCGCACTTGCTCAGCGGCGTGGGCGACATTGACGGCTTCCGGCATGAGGACGTGAACGTATCGCCGCCGGAAGGGAGCTACTCCGGCCCGGGGTTTAATCACACCCGAAACCTGAACTACGCCGGCAACAAGCCTGAAGTGATCGTGCGATTCGGAGATGGCGGCAGATCGAGGGTGCACGCGGCCATTTCTGAAGACCGCGGCGAAACCTGGAGCGCGCTCGGCAACAACGCGCCCGGGGGAAGCGGAGGAGAAGGCGACACCTTGGCCGTGGCCGCCGACGGTGGGGCCATAGTCTGGTCGCCTCGCCGGGGCACTCCTTCCGTCACGCCCAATCGCGGAACGACCTGGGCCATGTGTCGAGGCCTCACCGCCGGCGCCGTGGTAATCGCCGACCCGGTCAACCCATCGCGTTTCTATGGGCTTGCCCCACAGATGGGCAAACTGCTGGTCAGCACCAACAGCGCCATGAGTTTTGACAAAACAGCGGCGGCGCTTCCGGCTATGCAGAGATTTGGTGCTCGTGACGGGGGCGTCTTTGCGGCAACCATAGGAATAGAAGGGGATATTTGGGTCGGGTCCCGTGACAGCGCGCTTTATCACTCCGCTGACGGCGGGATTGGGTTCACCAGGTTGGAACAGGTTTCCGGCGCAGATGCGCTCGGCTTCGGCAAGGCGGCGCCGGGAAAGACCTTCCCCGCCGTTTATTTGCTCGGCACCATCAACCAACTCCACGCCCGCTACCGGTCCGACGATGCCGGTCAAACCTGGATTCGGATTGATGACGATCAACATCAATTTGCCACGGCGGACGCGCCGATGATCATTGGCGACCCGCGCAGTTATGGCCGGGTGTATATCACAACCGGCGGTCGCGGCATCATCTGCGGCGACCCGGCCCGGAACACACACTGACTTATGAAACAAATCATTCCCCGCCTTTTGTTGACGTCCATCTTGGCCACGGCTTGGTTGTCGCCATGCATTGCAGGCCAATACACCAATTTCGACGTGGCCATCTACATTCCGGTTGGCGTGGTGCGAAGTTTTGATGACCCGGAAATACTGACCAATGACTGGAACCGCATCAGCAGCCAGTTGAAGGTGGACAAGGTTTATATCGAAGTCCAACGCAACCGCACCGTGGCGACGGACGGAGAACTGGAGACGGTCAAGAAATTCTTTTTGGCCCGCGGCGTGCGCGTGGCCGGCGGCATGGCGCTCTCGGATCAAGGCGGCTCCGGCCAGTTCCGATCGTTTTGTTACACCGATCCCAAAGACCGCGAGTTCATCCAACACACCGTCGAGCTGGCCGCGCGGCATTTTGACGAGGTCATTCAGGACGATTTCTTTTTTGTCACAACCAAGTACGATTTGGACATCGCCGCCAAGGGCAAGAAAAGCTGGACCCGGTTCCGGCTCGAATTGATGGATGACGCCGCCCGGAATCTCCTGGTCAAACCCGCCCGGGTCGTCAATCCCCGGGTCAAAATGATCGTCAAATTCCCCAACTGGTACGAACATTTCCAGGGTTTGGGTTATGATCTGGATCAGGAACCGAAAATATTCGACGGCATCTACACTGGCACGGAAACCCGCGACCCGGTCATTACCGACCAGCATTTGCAGCCCTACGAAAGCTACGAAATCATCCGGTACTTTGAGAATATCGCGCCGGGCCGCAACGGCGGCGGCTGGGTGGACACTTACAGCATCCGCTACCTTGACCGCTATGCCGAGCAACTCTGGGACACGATGTTCGCCAAAGCCCGGCAGATGATGTTGTTCGAATGGTCCGCCATGAGCCGGCCCATCCGGCCCGGCAATCGCCAGCGCTGGCAGGACTTGCCCACGAGTTTCGATTACCGCCGGTTGCTGGCTTCGTTCAACACCAATAACCCGGCGGGACTGACCGAGCCGACGATTGCCCGCGTGGCCGGATATTCCCTTGAGCAGGTGGATGCGCTTCTCGGCCAACTCGGCAACCCGATCGGTATCGCCAGTTACAAACCCTACCAATCCTCCGGCGAAGATTTCCTGCATAATTATCTCGGCATGATTGGCATTCCCATCGAGCTTTATCCGGTGTTTCCGACCAACGCGGACCTGGTTTTGCTGACCGAATCCGCCGGCTGCGATCCCCAACTGGTCGCCAAAATCAAAGGCCAGTTGCGCGCGGGCAAATCCGTGGTCATCACGTCCGGTTTGTTGCGCGCCCTTCAGGGCAAGGGCATTGAAGACATTGTTGAACTGCGATACACCGACCGCAAAATCCTCGCGCACGAATACATCGGCGGTTTCGGCTCCGGCCCCGGCGCCAGTCTCGGCAACGGAACGAATGCGGACATCCTTTTCCCGGAAATTGATTTCTTCACGAACGATTCCTGGCCGCTCGTGCGCGCCATTGCCGGTGGCAACGGTTACCCGCTTTTGCTCATGGACCGCTACTCCCGGGGCGTCCTTTACGTTCTGACCATTCCCGATAACTTCGCGGACTTGTATCGCCTGCCGCCCGCTGCCACCACCGCCATCAAGAATTACCTGATGCGCGGGTTTTCCGTCCGGCTGGATGGGCCGGCCCAGGTCGCCTTGTTCGCTTACGACAACCACAGCTTCATTGTCGAATCCTATTTGGACGCTGAAACCGATGTGAAAGTTTCCGTGCCGACGGGTTTCACCAGGCTGAAAAATCTCGTCACTGGCGAAGTTCTGGCCGGCCAGACGCCGGTTTCCCAACCGGATTGGCGAAGGCCGGCCAACGAGGAAAGCCGTGTGTCCTTCACGGTGCATCTGCTGCCGCATAGCTACGTGGTTTTTGCGGCGGAGTAACCGGCGTAGGATACCGCGTTGAAAAATGGTGAACGTCTCGTCAGAAACGGCGGGTGCGCAACGTTTGGCTGCAGGGGTCGGAGATTCGGGCGCTCTGAATGTTTTATACTGAATTGCACTCAAACCGATACAAATTCCCCCCATCCGTCCTGCAGACACCTTCTCCCCATCGGGGGAGAAGGATGGGTTGAGGAGGCGATTCGTGGCAAATTGAACGCACGTTGGGATAAGGACCAACCATCAATCGTGGTGCCTCGGCAATTCAGTGCAGATTGCCTAAAGTGATGTCAAGGCAACTGTCCCGAGCGCGGGCTTTAGCACGGATTCAATGATTTCCGTTGTGAAAATCAAGTTGGAAGTTCCGCTCACAACGTCGTTACCTGGGCTATGGATGTTCCTTTTGGAGTAGGGCTTTGTTGAGATTCCTGCGAGCCAGTGCAAAGTCGGGTTGGAGAACCAGGGCCTTCTGAAACTGGACGATGGCTTCGGCCACCATTCCTTTCGCGAGAAAGGCCATGCCAAGATTGTTGCGGGCGGGCGCATCGTCAGGCCTGATTTTCAGAGCCTTCTGGTAATTTGTCACCGCCTCGTCCATCTCTCCCTTTTGCAGATAAGCGTTGCCGAGGTCAAAATAGGCCGATGCGTTATCGGGGTATTGTTCCTGAATCTTCTGAAACTGGGCAATGGCCTCGTCCACCCGTCCCTTTTGGAGCAGAATGACCGCAAGGTCGTGGCGGGCATCGGCAAAATCCGGGCGAATCTCCAGGACCTTGCCGAATTGAACGATGGCTTCGTCGCTTTGTCCCATCCGGGCGAGCGAAATGGCATAATCGTGATAAGCCTTGGTCAGCGCAAGGCCAAGGTAATTGCGGATTTCCGGATCATCCGGGTGACTTTGCACGGCCCGCTGAAAACAGGCTCTGGCGCCGTCCAAATTCCCTTGAATGACCAGGGAGACGCCCAGGTTATTGAGAGCGTCGGTGTAATCGGGTTTGAGTTGGAGTGCCTGTTGGTAATGCTGAATGGCTTCAACCAGACGACCTTGGCCCGCGAGCGTCAGCCCCAGGTTATTGTGCGCCATCCAACAATTGGGGTTCCGGGCAAGGGTCGTCCGCCAGAGCGTTTCCGGGTCGGTGTACATCCCACATTGTCGCCAGGTCAATACGCTCAGGACCGCCAGCGTGATTCCCCCAAGCACCGGTGCTGAAAACGCTCTCTGATTTCCAAGCCAGTTGAACCCCATAGTGATGCCCGCAGCCACCAGCACGATCGGACCAATGCTGGCCAGATACTGGAAATGGTCCGCCACGAAAGAAAAGCGAAACGGGTACACGTTGAAAAACCCTAACGCCGGAAAGAGCGTTATGACAAAGAACAGCAGCGCCGCCAGCGGAGCGCGCGACTGCCGTTGCAGCCACACCAACGCGCCCAACAACAACATCGCCGCTGCCGGAAACAGGAATTGCCACCACACGGCCCCGCTGATATGCCAGCGCGGATAAATAAAGACCAGATTCGCCGGCCAGAAAAGCTTGCCGAGATAAAACCAGATTGCGCGCCCCGCAATGAGAATCCGCTCGACGATGGAAAAATCATATTCTGAACCTTGCGCCCCGGCAAATTTCCGCTCCACCCAGGCAGTGAGCATTCCGGCAACAACCCCCGCGACGAAGAAGGGAACCAACGGCGCCACGTCCCGCCGCCAGGTCAGCTTTCCCCGCTGCCACCAGAAAACGACCAGCAACACCGCCGGTAAGGTGGCGATGACGGTTTTTGACATCAAACCCAGCAGGAACAATCCCAACGCCAGGGCATAACTTCCCCGGCGCCGGTCTTCATCAAATCTCAGATAGACCAGCGCCGCGCCAAGATAGAAAATTCCCGACAACGTGTTCTTCAACTCCGAAACCCACGCGACCGATTCCACCTGCACCGGATGTAACGCGAAAATGGCTGCCGCCAACCAGGCTCCGGGGATTTCCATCTGTTGCAGCACCTTGACCAGCAACAGCGCCGAAAAAGCGTGCAGCAGAATGTTCACCAGATGATACGCCGGCGGCCAATCTCCCCAAAGCCGATGTTCCACCCAAAAAACACTGTGGACCAGCGGATAGTACTGGTGCGTGGCGCCAAGCTGTACCCAGATCCGCGCCAGTCCATCCAGTGAACGGAGTTCGGGCCTGGTAACGTGCGCGTCATCGTCCCAGATGAACCCGGCATGCCAGGCTGGCTGGTAGGCAAAGACGACGGCGACAACCAGCAACAGTCCTTTCAGCCAACCCTGTTTCCATAAATCGCGCAGCCATCTCAAACCTCCCGGCTGTGCTGACGGCGAAGCTGTCATTGAATTTTCACCAAGCTGGTCAAATTCTCACTCCGCCGCAACTGCGAACGCGCAATCTAAAGGATCGCTGACAGCTTTGTCCGCGCGAAGTTGTGGCGTGTCATTTGGGCTGAATTTCGGCGCTGGGGGAACACGCGGACTCGGCGGTCCACGCTCCAGGCGCAGCCGGTTGGATTAGGCAACACGCCATGTAGAGCAAACCTCGCGGCCGTTCAGCAGTGAACGGCTTGATTACGCACGCTGGCAACGCGGACAATAAAATGTGCTCCGCGCGGCCTGGGTGATGTGTTTGATCGGGCGATGACAATTTGGACAGGGTTGTCCCTCGTGGTCATAAACCCGCAGGCGTTCCTCGTAAAAGTCCGGCGCACCCGGCGCGCGGCCAAAATAAAAAAGCCCATCCGATTTGTCGCCACCCAAATTCAACGGCACAGTGCTGCCGCATTCAATAGCTTCGGCCAGCACCGCGCGAATGGCGAGCCGCAGCCGTCGGACTTGCGCCCGGGTCAGTTGGTTCGCCGCCAGCCGGGGCGAGATGCGCGCGCGAAACAGCGCCTCACTCGCGTAAATGTTGCCAATGCCGGCGACGAGTCTCTGATCGAGCAGCTTGACTTTGATTGGCTGCCGCGACCGTTTCAATGATTGTGCGAAGGTCTCTGCCTTGAATTCGTCTTCGAGCGGTTCCGGTCCCAACCGGCTCACGGCGGAGGTGTCCAGCGTCAGCCGGCCAAAATACCGCGTGTCTTCATAGACCAGATTGCTTGCGCCCAGGTCGAATACCACCGCTGTGTGTTTGGGCAAGCGCCGGGCTTTGGGCGCCAGAAAAATTCTGCCCGTCATGCCCAGATGACCGAGCAGAGAAATAGGCTTGCCGCCGGCTTTCGCGTGAAGTTGGAACAGGAGATATTTGCCGCGGCGCGACAGGCCGGTGAATTTGGCGCCCCGCAAGGTGCGTCGAAATGTTCGCGGCGGGGTCGGCCGCGATACTTTGGCGCGGCGCACGTCCACGGCGCGAATGGTTTTGCCGCGAATCAACGGACGCAAATGTCGCGCCAGCACTTCGACTTCCGGTAGCTCCGGCATGTTTTCTTAAAGAAATTAAATCGGTATCGGCCAAATCTGCTTGCGATTCGCCTTCCACTTGGTGTGATTAAGCAATAGCCAGCCGGGAAAATAATGTGTCCCGATGAAAACTCAACCCTGTTTACCCTCACGTATGAAAAGTCTAACTCAAAAATCTATTGACGGTTCCCCTCAGATTTTGTGTTAGGCCACATGGTCATTTGCTCATCGCCGCAACCTGTGCCTTGATGGTGTCAGCCTGCGCCAGCATCGGCGCAAACTTGGTGTCAGTATCTCGACCAAAATGACTCTCGTAAGCATCTGACTGAACTGTCACCAACGCTCCCAAACGCCGCTTGGCCGCGTCGACTTCGCCACGGTCTAAATTCTGGTAAAGCTGAACAAAAACTGCGGTCTCGAATTGCATCTGGCCGCGTATCGCTCTGTGTCGCAGAACAACCTCGCGGGCGAGCAAGCCGCCGAAAATGGCAATGATGGTGAGTGAAACGATTGGTAGTATGGTTTTCGTTTTCATAAATCGCTCGATGTGGCCTAACGTCCGATATAGGCCCCGCCACCGGAGACTGACGCTGGCTGCAATGAGGATATCCAAATTTCATGGTCTCGTCAAAACTGAAGGCGCGGTGGCGGTTGCCTGCAGCGATCTTGTTAGGCGCACGATTCATGTCGCCTCGCTCTCAAATAGCCAAGCGCCAAAACTATAACGCCGGGCACAACGGCCACAAGAATCAAGCTCACAGGAATCAGCCAGATTGGAATGTGTAAAGTCTTTTGATGGACTGTGGCTGTGACAATGCGAACCACTACAGAGGTCGAGAAAACTATCACAGCCCAAACTCCCGTGAGCACGAAAAGCGGGGTGAAATACCTACCTCCTGCAGACGACCGCGAAATAGCACTTACAGCGAATGGAATCGCGGCAAGCGACGCCCCAAACGAAGCCGCAATTACAGGTATCATCCAGCCGTCAATGAATTCAAGTGGCTTCGTCGTGTAAAAAATCCAACCACCGAACGCAGCCGGAAAACACCAACCAAACACAAAGCCTAGAACTCCAAAAAGTGTCACCATCTGTCTGGCATTCTGATTTGTCGGGGTCATAGTGCGCCTGACTATTTAATTACATTGAATTCTTTCATGCTAATTTGATATCAGCCAAAAAACATTGAGTCGGCTTGCATAACCCCCGCTTGTAACCATGACTTTATAAAAGCAGACTTGCGAATTTCTGTCAAGGATTGGACGGCGCCTGTCCACCTGTTGCCTGATGGCGTAACAACGCCAGAACCTCCTCGTCGGTCGTCTCTTCGAATTCCACGTAATACTGGCCTACGGCGCCGAAGTAGGGGTCCACCACCAACGCCACGACATCGTCAGCCGCCGGGGTCAGCCTTTCGACCGCGTTGGTTGAAGCCACGGGCGTAGCCACGACAACTCTGCGCGCTTTCTGCTGTTTGGCCGACAGCACGGCGGCTTCGGCGGTCGCGCCGGTCGCGAGCCCGTCGTCCACGAGCAAAACGGTTTTCCCTTCCAGGACCGGCGCCGTCGCAGTGTGAAAACGTGAACGATATTCCTGCAATCGTGCGGTTTCCTCCTTGATCACCTCGTCCAGTTGAAAACGGACCACTGGATTTTTCCCGATGGAGGCTTCGTCGAGGATGACCACGTCCGGCTCGGCGAGCGCGCCGACGGCGAATTCACGGTGCCACGGATGCCCGATTTTGCGGACAATCAGCGCGTCCAGCGGGCGGTTCAACAGCCGCGCCACTTCTGCGGCCACCACCACTCCGCCGCGCGGCAAACCCAGAACGAGATCAATCTCAGTGCCCGTTGTCCGCAGATGTTCACCGAGTTGCCGTCCCGCATCCTCGCGCGATGCGAATCTCATAAAATTGGATTAATGGATGGGTGGATTATTGGATTACTGAATTGCCCCACACCAATCCATCAATCCACCCATCCATCAACCCGGTTCACTTCATCCTGTCACGAGCGTTCCCACCTTTTCGCCCATCACCACACGCCGGAGATTGTGCGGCTTGAACAAATCGAAGACAATGATGGGCATTTTGTTGTCCATGCACAGCGAAAACGCCGTCGAATCCATCACCTTGAGCTGTTTTTTGAGCGCTTCGAGATAGGAAATTTGCGCGAACCGTTTTGCCCCGCGATTTTTCTTGGGATCACAATCGTAGATGCCGTCCACCTTCGTCGCTTTCAAAATCACTTCCGCGCCGATTTCGTTGGCGCGCAACGCGGCGGCGGTGTCGGTGGAAAAGTACGGGTTGCCGGTGCCGCCGCCGAAGATGACCACGCGGCCTTTTTCTAGATGCCGCACGGCGCGGCGGCGGATGAATGGTTCGGCGACCTGCGACATGGCGATGGCGCTCTGCACGCGGGTCGGCACGCCGATTTTTTCGAGCGCGTCCTGGAGCGCCAGGGCGTTGATGACCGTGGCGAGCATCCCCATGTAATCGCCGGTGGCGCGTTCAATGCCGCGTTCGCTGCCGGACAATCCGCGAAAAATATTGCCGCCCCCGACGACCACCACCACTTGCACGTCCAGTTCACGCACTTCGCGGATTTGCTCCGCCATGTCGTGCACGGCTTCGGGGCAGATGTTGACGCGGCCATTGCCGCCGAGCGCCTCGCCGCTGAGTTTGAGCAGGATGCGATAATATTTTGGGTTTTTGCCGGTGGTCATGCGGTCTTGGGCGCGTGATGAATCACGCGGAGTTTTTAACAGCCACCCGGCCAAACGTCAAATCAAAGACGAGCAAGAAAAACGAAACAGGCGCTCCGCGGAACGCGCTGGTAATTCGATCTTGAAATGCTTAAGCCGTGCTTTCGCCGACTTGAAAGCGCACGAACCGGCGGATGGTGATTTCGTCGCCGAGTTGTTTGGCAATCTGCGCGGCGTGCTCCTTCACGCTCACCTCGGAATTGCGCTTCACGAAACCCTGGTCCACGAGGCAATAGGTCTGGTAAAATTTCTCCAGAACGCCTTGCAGGATTTTTTCCATCGCCTGCGGCGGCTTGCCTTTGAGCCGGTCGGATTGGGCGGCGATTTCCCGTTCCTTGGCGATGACCGCCGCGGGCACCTGCTCGCGTGAAACGGCGTGCGGATGGCCCGCCGCAATTTGCAGCGTGATGTCCTTGACGAGCTGCTTGAACTCGTCCTTGCCGACGGTTTCGGCCTTGCCCGCGCCGACCTCGACGAGCACGCCGACCTTTGCGCCGGTGTGGATGTAACCGGCAATCAGCCCGTTGCCGTTCACTTCCATGCGGGCGTGCCGGGCGATTTTGATGTTCTCGCGGATTTTGGCGACAAGTGCATGCCGTTCGGTTTCGAAATTTGCCTGGGCGTCGGTCGCCAGCCGTTTCGCGACGTCATCACAAAAGGCGCGGAAGGTGTCGTTGCGCGCGACGAAGTCTGTCTCGCTGTTGACCTCGACGAGCACGCCGAGTTGACCTCCGGGCGCGATGTATTGGGCAATGGCGCCTTCGCGGGCCTCACGCGCGGCCTTCACGGCGGCGGTGGCCTGGCCTTTTTTGCGGAGAATGTCCACAGCGAAGTTGATGTCGCCCTTCGCTTCCACGAGCGCGCGTTTGCAATCCATCATGCCTGCGCCGGTCATCTCGCGCAGTTTGTTCACGTCAGCAGCGGTAATCTGGGCCATACAAGATTCGTTGTTAATCCAGGGTTGAGGGTTGAGCGCAACCGGAAGTTTTAACTCAGCACGGGCGGAACCGCGCCCACCGGCGCAATCTCGGTGACGGGTGTTTCGACCGGTGCGCCGGGAGCGGATGGCGTTTCTGCCGGTGTGGCGACCGCCGACTGAACCTGAACCGCTGCGGTTTCTTCCGTCGTCGGCCGGCGCGCGCGTTTCGATTCAAATTCGGCCTGGGCCTGCGTGATGGTCTGGCTGAGCGTGGCCAGAATCATCCGCACCGAGCGGATGGCATCGTCGTTGCCCGCGATGGGAAAATCCACGAGGTCGGGGTCGCAATTTGTGTCCACCATGGCGACGACCGGCACCTTGAGTTTGCGCGCCTCGGCCACGGCGTTATGTTCGCGCTTGATGTCCACGACAAAGATGGCCGCGGGGATCCGGTCCATCTCGCGGATGCCGTCGAAGTATTTGTGCAGCCGGGCCGCTTCGCGGCGGATGACCGCCTGTTCCTGCTTGCCGTATTTGGCCAGCGTGCCGTCGGCGTCCATCTTTTCGATTTCCTTGAGCCGGGCGATGGAGCGCTTGAGCGTGTTGAAATTTGTCATTGTGCCGCCGAGCCAGCGTTCGGTGACGTAAAATTGTCCGCATTCCCGGGCGACGTCCTTGATGGCCTGCTGCGCCTGTTTCTTGGTGCCGACGAACAGCACCCGGCCGCCCTTGCGGACGGTCTGGGTCAGGAAGTCGCACGCGGCTTCGAGCTGGGCGAGGGTTTTGCTGAGGTCAATGATGTGAATGCCGTTGCGCGCGTCGAAGATGAACGGTTTCATCTTGGGATTCCAACGCCGCGTCTGGTGTCCGAAATGGACGCCCGAATCCAACAATTCTTTGATGCCAATGCTTAACACAAGTTTTCCTTTGGTTAAAACCGCGCGAAATTTGGACTGCGGCGGCTTGACGCCGCTTTTTTCGACGCGACATGTCGCGTCGTTCCAAAGCGCGGACATGTCCGCGCACTCCATAATTTCATCGCTGCATCCCGCGGAACACGGGATTAATGTTTGATGTTGTTGTGGTCCGCCTTCGCGCTGCTTCCGTCTTCGTCTGACTCCGGCGAGACAGGCCGGCGCGACAAGCCGCATCAACTCGATGCGAATAAGGACCGTTTGCCCCATTCAACCGGTGATTGGCCAGGTGAAAAGGGGACATGAAAATAGCAGAAAAATGCGAACTGGCAACAGGTTTTTTGACAGGTTTAAATGGCGTAGCGGCGTCTCGGCAGAGCGCCGGTGATCAAGTATTGAAAGAGTGCGGCTTTCTGCCGAAGGCCGCTACGCCTGTTCTGTTTCCGCCGCAGGCCGTCGCCGGACGAGTTCAAAGTTACAGAGTCTTGCTTCAGGCTTGCCCAGGGAACCCATCACCAGCTTGTTCGACGGATCGAACGAAATCAGCAAATGGTCCGGTTTAGGGTTCAAATCCTCGAAACCGCAGCGCGCCAGTCGTTTCGCCTTCAGATGCAGCAGTTCCGCCAGGAGTTGTTTGGAAATCAATTTGTCAACGAAAGCCTGTTTGGCATTGACGGCGTGATAAAAGCTGCCATCGGCCACGGCCAGCAGCTCGTCCGGTCCGTTCCAGAAACCCCAAATGGTAATGTAATCGTATTCCTTGCGGACGAGCGGGTCACCCTCCGGCGTGCGCAAATGCGCCAGGGCGGCATAACGCCGGTCGTCGGCGTCCGCGCGAGTCTGTTTGCGCTTGCGGCCGGTCATGTAAATCGCGCGGGGATAAACCGTCTTGACCCCATTCCGGCTGAGTTCGAGCGCAAAGGCAAATTCCTCGAACGGACTGTTGAAACCGTATTTGCGCGCCGCTTCCTTTTTGGCTTCGGGATTGGTCAACTGCGGCGGCGGATCGCCCATGCGCGAAACTTTCCACACCAGATTGATGTTGTCTTTGGTGCGCGTGTAGAAGGTCTGGTTGCGGGCGGACAACTGCTTCTTGGGCGTGCGCCGCCAACGTTCCGGCAGGAAATAGTTGAACAAATCCGGGTCTTTGCCGACGACCCAGAGCATGCCGCCGGTGCTCTCGGCGCGGCCGTAAATGTAATCCACGCCCAGAATGTTGATGGCCTGGAGATGCGCGGGCAGCGGCTTGGCGACGTCGGCTTCAAACCGCCGGGCCATGTGCTTGAGGTAAAGCTGGCGGTTGGCCGTGCGCACGGCCTGCTCGTGTTCGGGCGTCCGTTCGAGCAGTTCGTAATCCACCAACGCGTAGGCGAACTGCCCGTTGCGGTCGCGCAACAGGGAACGGTTGGGGCCGGGACGCAAAATGATGTGCTCGGGCTTCATGTCCACAACCCGGTAACCCTTCTGCCAAAGCTCGTGCGTGACCAAGCTGGTCGCCAGCGCGAGAAACTCCGACCGCCGCTTGCCTTCGAGATGGAAGAACTCTGCGGTCTCGACGGCGTCGCGTCCTTTGATCCAGCCGTAAAGGACGACGTATTGCCGGAGGATGTCAATTTCCACGCCGGGATGACGCGCGATTTTGGCGTTGATTTTGTCCTCCGACCGGCCGGTCTGCCAGAGCTGCAGCCGCTGGCTGGGCACATAAATCGCCAGCGGCCGTTGCGTATGAATGCGGATGCCCGCCGGGCCGGACTCGCCCCGGCGCAGTTCCGTCAGAACCGAAAATTCCTCGAACGGGCTGTTGAACTCGGCGTGGATGAACTTGTTGATGGTGAGCGTGTCCATCGGGACGACTTCGCCCACGCGCGACCATTTGACGACGAGATTCAGCGCGGTGCCGTCCACCACGCGCGTCGGCACCTTATAAACCATGCTGGTGCCTTCCAGCCGCACGCCCTTGGCTTCAAACCAGTCCCGCGCATGCCAGTTTTCCGGCAACAGATGCCGCCAGAACGGCGCGCCAAAATGGGTCAGGTAAAGGTCGCCGCCATCGCGGGTTTTCATGTGGAAATAATCCACGCCCAGCAACGACATGCGGCTGCATTGCGGCGGCAAGCCGGGAGGCAACGCCAGCGGGACCAATCCGGTGGAATCCGGAACAGTTGCGCCGGCCGTTTCTTTCTCCGATGACATGGAGTACTCAGTCAAAGTCCGGGAAAACCCCGGATTTTCAGGATAGCAAAAAATCGAGTTTAAGGCAAAAAAACGCGCGTCGGATTTTGGCAAAGAATGAACCGCGTTTGTGCGTGCGAACGCGGGTTGACGGCGGTTATCAACGCATCCTGCTCGCGCCCGGAATTGAGTTTCACATTCATCCGGTGAAAATCTATGCCGATGCCGAGTTTCCCGTTTATCAAAATTTCACCGGCAACCAACTGGCCGTGCCGGTCATGTTCAAATTACGCGTGAGTTGGGTGTTTTGAACCGGTTTTGATTTGCCGGCAGATAAAAACCTGCTGGGTGTCACGTTTGCAACTTGACCGAACCAGACCTGAGGCCATAACGTGTCATGCCAGAGTAAGGTCGCCAAAACGATTCGATGTAATTAGACCGTCAGCTTGTTATGACTCGCCTGCTATTGTTGCTTTGCTTGGTCTGCGCATTCGGCGGATGCGCCACCGTTTCCGAAGCCGGAGGGGTTGGCTACCCCTTCACCTTTGAAGTCCGCATCCCCAAAACCGCCAGCCCGGACATGAAAACGACGCGGGCTATATTGCTTGCGCATCACGGAAGGAACGTGGCCTATCTGTGGAGTTTTAAGGAGCGCGAAGAAGACGGGTTCCTTGTTTTCCAGAAGGAGTTTTTGCTGGTCCCCGAGGACGAAGCCCGGCGAGGATTGATTGTCCGGGAGTTTCCGGCAGCCTCGCAGGTCTTTCGACTTTCCATTCCGCAAACGCCAAAGCCGCAGGATTGGAGTCAATGGCAGCGTCCGAGCTACGTCGAAGTGGGAGACGCTTTGAAGACATTTTTAAAGCCGGACAGCGAGGTGCCCGATCGTTCGACCAACCTGCCGCCGGTCTGCTTTGAGGTGCGCTATAAAATCGAACGCAAACGGATAGAATAGTCCAAAGTGCAGCCGGGTCCGCTGAAAGCGCACCGGCAATTGGCCCGTTTGCTACGGCAACAATTCCAGCACGCGCTGTAATTCCGCGTCGGTGTTGTAGAAATGCGGCGAGAGGCGGATGTAATTGTGTCCCTGACGATCCGTCCGCAGCGACGTGACGATCGCAGCATCAACCAGCTTTTTGTGCAAGGCCGCCAAATCCTTGCCCGGTTGATAAAACGAAACAATGCCACTCGCATTTTCCGTTTTTGCGTCGGCATTCAAGACCGCGAAACCCTTCGCGTGCAACGCGGGCACCAGCCAGGCGCGTTTGCGCAACAATTCAGCAGCCACGTTTTCCACGCCGATTTCGAGAACCAGTTCCATCGCGGTCATCAAGCCGACCAGACCGAGCAGATTGTGCGTGCCGGCCTCGTATTTGACTGCGCCGTCCCGGAAGACAATTTGTTCCTGCGCGACGAAATTCCGGTTCCGTACGTTGTGCCAGCCATAAACCGGCGGGTTCAACCGGGCCTGGATTTCGCGCCGGACGTAAAATATGCCCGCGCCGCACGGACCGAGCAGCCATTTGTGGGCATCGGCGGCCAGAAAATCCACGTGCGCCACCGTGGTCGGAAACGCGCCGAGGGTTTGAATGGCGTCGAGGCAGAACAAAATGCCGCGTTCGCGCAGAGATTTTCCAATGGTTTCATGTTCGATCCGGTAGCCGCTGATGAAGTGACAGGAAGCCAGCGCGACGAGCCGCGTGTTTTCGTCCACCTGCCCCATCACATCTTGCGGGCGGATGACGCCGAGGCCGCGCGTGTTGAGCAGGCGGACTTCGACACCACGTTCGGCCAGCGCCATCCACGGATAAACGTTCGATGGATAATCGTCATGGTAAACGAGGATGTTGTCGCCTTTGCGGAAGTTCAAACCGGCGGCAACGAAGCTCAAACCCAGCGACGTCGGCCCCACAAGCGCGACTTCATCCGGCTGGCAATTCAGCAATTGTGACGCGAGCCGGCGCGCGTCAGTCAGGCAGCCGGGAAATACGAAAGCCTCCTGATCACCGGTGGTGCCGCGCGTTGCGTAATCGGCAATCGCCTGCGCCACCCGGCGCGGCAGCGGACAGACTCCGGCGTGCGCGAGGAAATTTTTTTCGCGCGCCACGGGGAATTCGCGCCGGCGAACATCCTCGTCGGCAAGGATTTCAGACAACGTCATGCGGCGAGGGTAATGGGTTGGGCCGGGACGCGCAAAGCGGAACTAAAATTCTTTGAACATACCACGGACACGCCGATTGAAATGGCAAGCTTGACGCCGATTGCGCTTCCACGATGGAAATCAGTGGTACAACGGCTGCATCGCGTTGTTGATCTGGTTGAAGTAGCCCATCCAGAATTGGACGACCTTGTAGGCAATCATCAACGCGACCATCAGATAAACCAGGCGCGGCGTCCATTGCGCGAAGGCGTGGAGCTTGCGCACGCCGTCCTCATGGTAAATCCGGTGCAGGTGACGGAGTGACTCATCCAATTTGCCGCTGACTTCGCCGCTGGCGTAAAAGTTGGCGAACATTTCTGGAAATTGCGGACAGGCGCGTACGGCTTCGGAGGGCATTTGTCCGGCGGCGACCTGCGGTTTCCAGGCCTGCACTGCGCGTTGCAAGGCGGACGACCCGCTGGCCGCGGCGGCGAGATCCCAGGCCACGAGAATGTTCACACCTGCGCTGTCGAGCGCCTCCAGCGCGGCGGCCAGCCGCGACAGGGCCAGATAATGGCGCGCCGCGCCGAGAATGGGGACGCGCCGCAGGAGGGATTCCATGCGCGCGCGCCATTGTTCACCGTGTTTACTCTGCGTGGCGTAGATGGCCAGCCCGGTCAAAAAGTAGATCGGAATCAATACGCCGAACGTTTTGGCCACGTAAGCCAGCAGGTTGCCGGAAAGAAAGAATTGCGCAAACGGGAAAATGAAGATGGCCAGATGGAACAACGCAACCGGATAAAGCAAGTCGGCGATGACCTGGCGCGCCAGGGCGGCGCGCTCGTTGTAATAATCGGCAAGCAGGCGGAAGCAGGCATCAAGCCGTCCGCTGCGTTCGCCGGCCTCAACCAGCGCGACGTCGAATACCGGCAGCCAGCCCAGCAGTTGCAGGGATTCGGCCAGTGTCGCGCCCCGGGCCAGTTCATCGAGCAGCCGTTGCAGCGGTTCCCGGAACGAGCGGGCCGGCGGACTGGCCTTGATTTGTTCCAACGCCCGAATCACGCCGATACCGGCGGAGGTGGTCTGGGCGAGTTGATGATAGAACTCGGCGCGCTGGCTAAATTGACGGGGCGTAACGATGAGCGGCATAAACCCGCCTCGCGGGCCCGGGGAGCGTCACACGGCGACGCGGTCGAGACTGGCCTTGAGGTCGCGCTTGCTGCGTGCGCCGACGAGCTGGTCGGCAACCTGGCCATTGTGGAAAACCAGCAGCGTGGGAATGGCCCGCACTCCGTATTCGGCCGCGAGGGGCTGCTGCTCATCAATATTGACCTTGCCGATTTTGACCTTGCCGTCGTATTCATCGGCCAGTTCATCGAGCAGCGGGGCGATCATTTTGCACGGGCCGCACCATTCGGCCCAAAAATCCACGAGCACGGGTGCTGACGATTGCAACACCAGTTGCGAAAAGTTTTCCTGCGTGAGGGTGACGATGGAAGGAGATGCCATAAGTGAACAATTACAACGTTAATACCCTGTTCAGTCAGTTGCCGATGTTGAACAGATAGCCGAGATAGGCTGTAACCCCCAGAGCCGCCAAACCCGCAATCGCAGCGATAATCGCCAGCGTTTTGTCGAACCCGCCAACCGTCGGCGCTGCGGCCGGCCTTTGCGGGGCCGGCGCCGGACGCTGTTGCGAGACGGGCGCGGCGGCAGTCGGGCGTTGCAAGGCCGGAGCGGCAGCCGGCGCGGCCTTGGCCGCGGTCGGGGGCGCTGCGCTCGGCGCCCCGGTGGGCCCGCCGGGCGGAAGCGTCGGCAGTTTGATGGTCGGCGCCGCAGACGGCTTGGGCGGTAAATTGATGCGGACGGTTTCCTTTTTGGGCTGCACCTTGCCGGTGGTTTTTTTCATCGGCTCCGCGCCCGTGGGAGCACCCGGTATGTTGGAGGGAATTTCAGCCATAATGTTTGCGAGTTAAGATAAGCGGCATTGCCCGGCTGTCAAATTGAATTCTGAAAGTGGAACGGCCCGCCATCCGCCAAAGCGGATGGCCCGATACTAATAGCGTTCGCGCTGTTCACCGCGATCGCGCCGCTCGCCGCCGCGACCGCCGCCCGCACGCAGAGGACGTTCCTCGCGGGGACGGGCGACGTTGACCGTCAGCGTGCGGCCTTGAAATTCCTTGTTGTGAAATTGCTCGACCGCCTTCTGGGCCTCTTCAGGCGTGGCGAATTCCACAAAGGCGAAGCCGCGCGACTTGCCCGTGACCTTATCCAGCATGAGATTCACTGAGGTCACTGCGCCAGCCTGGGCGAAGTAATCTTGAAGTTCGTTTTCCCCTGTTTGATACGAGAGGTTGCCGACAAACAATCTGCTTTGGCTCATAAATAATTGCCCGGTCAAATAACCAAGTGGGAGGACTGCATCGGCAGGATCACTGAATGTCGTTTTCTGTTTCTGTTTGCGAACAATCTGTCTTGTTGACACCAACACTTTCGTTCTTTGAACGAGTGGCCGCTTTATAACAGAACGGCAACCGATGTCAACAACAAGCCGAATCAGGTCGCGTCCTGATTTCCGAGTCAGGGCCGGCCGGCCCTGGCCGTCATGAAAGCCTCGGCGAGGCGGCCCTGTCAAACCGGGCCATTCCCCGGTTGTGAGCCGGGGGTGGGGGGCGTGGTCTTGGCGGTGTCGCGGCACCGCCGCCAGGTAATCCATGCCCGGAATCAGGTCTTCTCCTCGATCAACTCGCGCCGCGCCCCGCCGAGCAGTTGTTCGATGAAATTTGTCGAATAAACGCCGCGACGGAAGTTCGGGTCCTGCAGAATAGCCTGCTGAAACGAGATGTTCGTTTTGATGCCGGTGATCAGATACTCGCTCAACGCGCGGCTCATCTTGTCCATCGCCTCGCGCCGGTCCTTGCCGTAGGTGATCAGCTTGCCGATCATCGAGTCGTAGGTCGGCGGGATGTTGTAACCGGCATACGTGTGCGTGTCCACGCGCACGCCCCGTCCGCCGGGCTGGAAATACATTTCGACGCGGCCGGGGCTGGGGCAAAAATCATTGAACGGGTCTTCGGCGTTGATGCGGCACTCAATCGCGTGGCCCTTGAATTGGACATCACCCTGCGAGTGATGGAGCGACTCGCCCATGGCCAGCAGGATTTGGTAACGCACGAGGTCAATGCCGGTCACTTCCTCGGTGATGGGATGTTCGACCTGAATCCGCTTGTTGACTTCGAGGAAATAGTAATTGCCGTGATTGTCCACGATGAATTCCACCGTGCCGGCGTTCGTGTAATGCGCCGCCTCCGCAATTTTGACAGCGGCCTTGCCGATCCGGTCGCGCAGTTTGCGGAACTTGTGCTCGATCAACGGCGATGGCGTTTCTTCGACCACCTTCTGGTTCCGGCGCTGGACGGAACAATCCCGCTCGCCCAGATGGATGATGCGGCCCTTGTGGTCGCCAAGAATCTGCATTTCAATGTGATGCGGATTCTCAATGAACTTTTCGATATAAACGTTGGAATTGCCGAAGGCCTTTTCGGCTTCGGTCCGCGCCGTGTGGTAGCCTTTCACCAGGGAGATGTCGTTGTGCGCCACGCGCATCCCGCGCCCCCCGCCGCCGGCGATGGCCTTGATGATGACCGGATAACCAATGCGTTTGGCAACGACAAGCGCGTCCTGCTCCTTGTCAACGACACCGTCCGACCCCGGCGCCACCGCCACGCCGGCTTTTTTGGCGAGCGCGCGGCTGACGGCCTTGTCCGACAGGGCCTGCATCGTGCGCGGGTGCGGACCGATGAAATGAATGTTGCAGCTTTCGCAAACCTCGGCAAAGTGCGCGTTCTCGGAAAGAAAACCATAACCGGGATGAATCGCGTCCACATCCGACACCTCTGCGGCGCTGACGATACGGTCAATCCGCAGGTAACTGTCTGACGCCGCGGCCTTGCCGATGCAAATCGCTTCATCCGCCAACTGTACGTGCATCGAGTTGACATCCGCCTCCGAATAAACGGCCACCGTGCGGATATTCAGTTCCTTGCAGGCGCGAATAATCCGAACCGCAATCTCCCCGCGATTGGCGACCAGTACTTTTTCAAACATGGGCTGTTAATGAGCTTCGGATAAAATCCAGGCCGGCAAAACGCCGGAGCGATCAGGCCGGGCGCACTTTGAACAATGGCTGGCCGAATTCCACCGGCTTGGCGTTTTCGACCAGCACCTGGGTGACGACCCCTTTAACCTCGGCCTTGATTTCGTTCATCACTTTCATGGCTTCGATGATGCAGACCACCGTGTCCGGGTTCACCTCGGAACCAACTTCGACATAACTGGCCGCCTCCGGCGAGGGCGCCCGGTAAAAGGTGCCAATCATTGGAGATTTGATTTCTACTTCGCCGGTTGCGGGCGGCGGAGGAACGGCGGCAGCCGGCGAGGGCAAACCGGGCACTGGCGCCGGCGTGGCTACACCAACTGCCGGAGGCAAATCATCGAGCGCAGAAACGGGCGTCCCACCATTGAGACCGCGTTTCAGCCGGATTTTGAAATCCTGCTTCTCCATCTCAAATTCCGTGATGGAGTTCTTCTTCATCAGGTCAATGATGGCCTTGATATCTTTGAGATCCACGACTCGATTTTGTTAAAGGTTCAAAAAGCAACTACCCGTTTCCGCTGTCTCTCAAGCAAAAAAAGCAGTAGCCGGATCCGACTCTGCTTGTAGCATTATTTATCTGGCAAGGAGTCTATTCAGTCAAAAACCAGTCGTCAAGCGGCAAAGTTTTTGGACTTTCCCCAGTTTTTAGGCGAAGGCGAATAAACGTTGAGGATTTGCGGCGGATGGTGTCGGTGCAAGACGACACAAGGGACAGCGGAGACCCAGGCGTGAAAGCAACACACTGATGCCATCGGCCAAGGCATAGTAATGGAATTCGGGCACGCCGAAGAAACGTTTGGCGACCCGGCTCACGCGCGAGGCCAGCACCGCCAGTTTGAGCGCCTGGCCCAACCACACCGCCGCGAAGTAAGCCGCCGCCATCACCAACGCCGCCAGGTTGCGCAACCGTTCGTAGTCCAACACCCGCAAGTCTTCCAAGCGATAACTCTGCTTGATGAACCGGATCGTTTCTTCCACCAACCACCGCGTCAGATAACCGCCGACGATCCACCACAGCGAACGGCGCGTCGCCTTGACCTCCACGTTGGTCAGTAACAGCAAGGGTTGTTGGCCAAACCCTTTGACCACCACCAAAGTCAACTCCACGTCACGCCGGCCCGGCAACCGCACACGCCTAAACCCATATTCCAGATGCACCCGCTTTTCCCCGCCCGCCGCCTCCCGCACCACCGTCTCGGCGTAACGCAGGCGCACCCCGCGCGCCACGTCATCGGCACGACGGCAGCACCCCCGCACCAGCAGATGCCGGTCCCCGCACAACCGGATGAGAAAGCGCAAACCCCGCGCCAACAGCGGCTGATATAACTTCATCCGATCACCGCCCCGATCCAGTACGTACACTCCACGCCGCTCGGTCGCAGCCGCTATCGTGTCGATGATCTCTAGCAGTTGAGTGTTCTCACTCTCAAAGTCGGGCGCTTGGGCCGACCAGAGTTCTTGCATCAGCGGCAATACACGTCGCTGCTCCGGCTCGCAGGCCAAGGCCACACAAGCCCAGTACCCGTTGACCAACTCGCCCGTGCTCCCATCCCGCACCGTCGCCAGATGCGGCATCGCCTGCGCGTAGGGTTTGCGAATATCGGTCGGGTCCACCACGATCAACGTGTCGCGCTTCACCCGCCGCGCCGCATGACCGATGATCTGTTGTTGGATTTCCCGCCCCAACCCCGGACGGGCCAGATGCCGGCTCAACCGCTCTTGGGTTTTCTTCAACAGTATCGGCTCGCCCAGAACCCGGGCTACCTGACTGAGTTTGCAATCTTGGCTGGCTGATACGCCAAACAACATCTGCTCCAGAAATTTCAGCTTGGGCCGGGAAAAGTGGGGAGAAAGTATCCCCAAAAACTGGTGAATCTGAGCGCGCAATTTCTCGGCCAATCGGGTAGTCTGCATGGCGGTCTCCGTGGTTGGATTCGTTGGATTGAATGAGATCAAACAGCCTCTGGCTGCGGAGACCACTTTCCCACTTCTCTCTCCAGACAACAAGCCCACAGCAAGTCACTTACACAAAACTACCCTGAAAAACTGGGGATTGTCCTGGCAAAGTTTGGAAATTATTTGTCATTAAAGTAACCGTAAAATTGCCATTTTAAGTCAGCTTTTTGCTAGCGATAACGTTAACTGATGCCTCTATTGCCAAAATGTATGAGTTTTGACCGAATCCGGAGATTTGACCACAACAAACTGGCGCAATAAGCGATTTCTGGCGGAAATCTTCCCGGGCGTGGATGTTCGAAAGATGGATTTCAATGGTGGGGATTGCCACGGCGGCGATTGCATCTCGAAGGGCGATGCTGGTATGGGTATAGGCGGCAGCGTTCAGGACGATGACATCAAACTTTCCCTTGGCTTCCTGAATCCATCCCACCAACTGTCCTTCCAGGTTGGTTTGGCGGAAGTCAATTTCGGCCCCGAGCTTTTTGGCGCGCTGGCGCACTTTGGCTTCGATTTGGGCGAGCGTCGCCTGTCCATAAACATCCGTCTCGCGTTGCCCGAGCAAATTGAGATTCGGCCCGTTCAGAAAGAGAATTTTCATAAGCCGCGCCCAGATTAGCCGGTTATCCGTCCGTTGTCGAATTGATTTCCCGGCGAGCTCTGCAAGCACCCCAGCAGCGTAAACGCTGTCCACGCGAGTGCCGGGACGTAAAGGCTGAATTCAACGAGGCCTTGCGCAAACCAGCCAAGCAATCCCAGAAAAAGAGTGAATTGAAGGTATCTGTCGTTCCGCCACACGCGCCGACCGGCGTTCGCCAGCGCCAAACAAATCCACGCGACATAGGAGAGACCACCAGCAATTCCTGAATCAGAAAATTGTTGGAGATAATCATTGTGCGCGAGCCGGGCCATCTCGGCGTCGGGCGATTTGATTCGCGCGTAAGGCCGTTGGAACGTGCCCGGTCCCGTGCCGAACCACGGGTTCTCACAGGAGGTTTGCACCGCCGCGCGCCAGTAATCGAATCGCGCACCCACGCTGGTGGCGCCCGCGGCGAAGTAATTGTGAAATCGTAGCGCAAACAGCGTCAGCCCGGCCAGCAACACGGCCGTCAGCGCGGTCCATTTCAATCGCGCTGGCCATTTGAAACGGAGCAGCCAGACGCCGGCGAGCGCCATGCCAATGAGCCAACCGGCTTTTGAACCCGACCAGAAAAGACTCAAGCCGCCCAGCAGGCACGTCAGCGCAATCACCGCGCCGCGGATCGGCGGTTTCAGTTGCCGAGTGCTGTTGAAGGCGAGCGCGAGCGAGACCGGCAGGAGCATCAGAATTGTGCCGGCCAGCGCATTCGGATAGACCAGGGTGCCCATCACACGGTTCTTGGTGATACGAGCGAGAATTGCGGGATTGGCTACATCCATTCCATTGGTGGTGATGATGGTGCCGTCGCGTTTCATTTCCAAAACTATTTGCGGCGGGAAATTGGTCCATCCCGTGCGTTCGCCTTGCACCAGCATCCGGCGGCTTTCAGGAAACTCGAAAAGCCGCTGATCCACCGCGCGCACGAGGCAAAACGTGAACGCCGCCAGCACGCCGAGCAGCAGCCAGCGCAACGCGCGTTCACGTCCCAGCACCAGTGCCCCTATGAAATAACACGCTACGCATCCGCCGAATTGCCAAAGCGTGGTGGTGGTGAGAAAAGTGTCCACGGTGTGCGTTGCAGAGAGCAATTGCCACCCGAACCACATCAGCGGCAGCAGCCATAACCAACGTTTCCCCGGCCAGCGTGATTTGCCGGAAAGCGCCAGCCAGAAGCCGGCCAACGCGAACGGTAGCAAAACCCAATTGCTCCAGTGGGTCGGCCACGGGTCGGCCCACCATTCGGCCGGCGAAGCCGGCGGGATGATTTTGTGATCGAGGATGACGGGGTTGCCGAACTTCCAGAGAGCCAACCCGAGAAACGAGCCGAACAACAGCGCGTAAAGTAAGTTCGCATTAAATGCGCCCCTCGCTCCGTCCCTCTCCATGAACTTCACCTCGGCGGAGCGCCCCCTCACTCTGCCCTCTCCCCCGGTGGGAGAGCGGGTGGCCTCTGGCCGGGTGCGGGGTCGTTCTTTCACAACCAATCAAAGCTGCAATTTCAGCAGCCCGACTTCCAGTGCGAGCGCTTCCTGAACATTGGTATGCAGCAACCGTTGGGTTTGTTCCAGGATTTGCAGATTTTCCAGCGCCCGGCGTGGCGTGAGCCGGCGCGCAACGGTTTCCGCCCCCGCACCCTGCGGAAAATTCAGCAGCTCGCTGCCGGTCGCAAGCGTGGACAACCAGACGTCGCGCAACCACCATTGCACCAGCAAAATCAAATCGGCCCGCTGCCGGCGGTATTCCGCCTCAACGGCCGCCGCGAGCTCGTCCTCCCACTTTTCGCGCAAATCCTTTTCCACGTCCTCGTACCGTTGCAACGGCGAACGCGCTGTCAAGGATTCCTCCACGCGCGCGCGGATTTCGCCGAGCTTTTGCAGCAGCGCATCGAGCAGGCGGTAACGGCCCAGCAGGGTTTTCTGTTCCGTGGCCGCCAGCGCGCCGAACCGCGCGAGCCATTCCGAATGCGTGGCGTCGAGCGGAGGCGCGGCCTCGCCGGAGAAATTCAGGCGCAGGCAGCGCGACAGGACCGTTTCCAGAATCCGCTGCGGCGCGGTGGTGAGCAGAATCAAAATGGATTTGGCCGGCGGTTCCTCCAGCGTTTTGAGAAAGGCGTTCGCCGCCTGCGGGTTCAGGCGGTCGGCGGCGGTGATGATGGCGACTTTGTATTCAGCCTCGGTCGGCTTGAGTTGAATTTCGCGCATCAGGTCGCGCATTTGCTCGACGGTGACGACGCGCGATTTGGATTCGGGCCGCGCCCAATGCACGTCGGCGTGGGTGTCGTTGTCAATTGTCCGGCAGACCGGGCATTCATCGCAACAATCCGTCGCCACGCCGCCGGTTCTGGCCGGTTTCCGGCAATTCAACGTCTTGGCCAGCGTCCGGGCGAGTGATTCCAATTCCTCCAGCTGATGGCCGGTGAAC
>Ga0335077_10001292_pt1 | contig 29639 bp, 26 predicted proteins | sample Lox_Sample_31_FD_207151 | JGI IMG/M metagenome (GOLD analysis project Ga0335077, IMG submission 207151) | Soil microbial communities from Loxahatchee National Wildlife Refuge, Florida, United States - Lox_Sample_3.1 | ecosystem: Environmental > Terrestrial > Soil > Wetlands | place: USA... | reverse complement strand
AGCCGTCCTCGGTCTTCCGCAGGTTCGGCGGGAACACGCCGGCGTTGTTCACGAGCACGTCGATGCGCGGGTACGCGTCGAGCACGGCCTTCGCGCAGGCGCGCACGGAGGCCAGGCTGCGCAGGTCCAGCGGCACGACGTCGACCGCGGCGTCGGGCGTGCGCGCGCGGATCTCGCCGCGCGCCTGCTCGGCCTTCGCGGCGTCGCGGCACAACAGCGCCACGCGCGCGCCCCGCGCCGCGAGCTCGCTCGCCGTCGCCTTGCCGATTCCCGCGCTCGCGCCCGTGATGAGCACCGTTTTTCCCGTCATCGCCGCGCATGATAGCCTGCCTCGAAACCCCGCGCGGAGGTGGCCATGAAGCTCGGAGTGTTCCTGCCGTTCGCGACGCCGCTCGCCGACGGTCCGTTCCTGCGCGCCGTCGGCGAGAGCGCCGAGGCCGCGGGCTTCGACTCGCTGTGGGTCGCCGAGCACGTGGTGCTCTTCGACGAGTACGCCTCGCGCTACCCGTACTCGGCCGACGGCAAGATCCCCGCGGGCGGCAAGTCGGGCATCCTGGAGCCGTTCGGCGCGCTCACCTACCTGGCGGCCTGCACGCAGAAGATCCGGCTCGGCACCGGCATCTGCCTCGTGCCGCAACGCAATCCTGTGTACACGGCGAAGGAAGCCGCGAGCGTCGACTGGCTGTCGAACGGCCGGCTCGACCTGGGCGTCGGCGTCGGCTGGCTCGAAGAGGAGTTCCGTGCCGTGAACGTGCCGTTCGCGCGCCGAGGCGAGCGCACGGTGTCGTACCTCGAAGTCATGAAGCGCCTGTGGTGCGACGACGTGTCGGAGTACAAAGACGAGTTCTACGAGCTGCCGGCGTGCCGGCAGTACCCCAAGCCGGTGCAGCAGCCGCACCCGCCGATCCACTTCGGCGGTGAGAGCGACGCGGCGCTCCGGCGCGTCGCGCGCATCGGCCAGGGCTGGTACGGCTTCAACGTCGAGCCCGACCCGCTGGCGGAGCGGCTCGCGGCGCTCGACGTGTTCCTCGCGAAGGAGGGCCGCAGGCGGGCCGACGTGCAGATCACGATCTCGCCGTACCTGCGCGAGATGACGCCCGCGAAGCTCGAGGCCTACCGCCGCGCGGGCGCGCAGCAGGTGATCCTGTTCGCGTTCGCGCGCGACGCCGCGGGCGCGCGCACGACCTTGGCGAAGCTCGCCGAGCAATACCTGCCGGTGGCGCGCAGGCTGGCGTGAGTCGACTCGTCTGGGTCGCGGTGCTCGTCGCCGCGACGGCGTGTGGTCCCACGTTCTTCATGCACGCCGGCCGGCTCGACGGCGAGAGCGTCGCCGCGCCGGTCGACGACTGGTCCTTCACCGACTCGGTGCGGCGCATCCAGCTCGAGACCGACCCCGAACGGCCGTACTCGGTGAACGCGTGGTGCGTCGCACAAGGCCCGAAGCTCTGGGTCACCGCGGGTGGCGGCGAGGGCAGCACCTGGGGCAAGAACCTGCTCGACGACCCGCGCCTGCGCGTACGCGTGGGCAAGAAGCTGTACGAGCGGCGCGCCGTGCGCGTCACCGACCCCGACGAGATCGCGACCGTGCGCGCTCTCTACAGAGCGAAGTACGACGCGTGGCTCGACTTCGCGAACGACCGCACCGGCCGGAAGCACGCGATCTTCTTCCGGCTCGAGCCGCGCTAGGCGCGCGCGAGCCGGGCGAAGTCGGGCGCGCGCTTCTCGAAGAACGCGCGCACCGCCTCCAGGTTCTCGGGCGAGCCGACGCGGACGCGGAACGCCTCGTCCTCGCGCGCGCGCGCTGCGCGTACCTCGGCGTCGCGCGTGGCCAAGAGCAGGCGCTTCGTGTGGCGCAGCGCTTCGGGCGGCAGCGCCGCGAGCTCGGCGGCTTTCCCTTCCGCGACGGCCAGCAGCTCGTCGGGCGCGCACGCGCGGTTCGCGAGGCCGAGCTCCGCGGCGCGCTCGGCGTCGAGCCAGCCGTCGCCGAACAAGAGCTCTTGCGCGGCGCGCCAGCCGATCACGAGCGGCAGGAGGTAGCTCGACGCCGCCTCGGGCACGACGCCGAGCGTGACGAACGGCGCGCGCAGCCGTGCACCGCGCGCCACGTACACGAAGTCGCAGTGCAACAAGATCGTGAGCCCGATTCCCACCGCGACGCCGTTCACCGCCGCGACGAGCGGCTTGTCGAACGCGCAGAGCTCGTCCATGAACTCGCCGAACGGGTGCGCGCCGCCCGCGGGCGCGGTGGTCGACTGCGCCATCTCGCCCAGGTCCTGGCCCGCCGAGAACGCGCCGCCCGCGCCCGTGAGCAGCACCGCGCGCACGTCGCGCGACGCCTTCGCGTCGGCGAGCGCGCCGCGCAGCTCCCGCCACTGAACGGTGTTGAACGCGTTCTTCTGCGCGGGCCGGTTCAGCACCAGCCGCAGCACGCCGCCCGACAGCGACTCGAGGACGGTCTCGCGCGCCACGTCAGCGCCCGCGCGGCGCGAGCGCCTCGAGCACGGGCCAGTGCGGCAGCGGCACGCCGTCGGGGTGGATCGGCTGGATGCACACGTGCGACGCGCCCGCGTCCTGGTGCGCGCGCACGCGCCTCTGGATCGCCGCCACGTCGCCCCACGCGATCGTGGCGTCGATGAAGCGGTCGCTGCCGCCGTTCGCGAGGTCGGCGTCGGCGAAGCCGAGCCGCTTCCAGTTGTTGCGGTAGTTCTCGAGCCCCAGGTAGATCCCCGCGGCCGCGCGGCCGAGCTTCCGCGCCTTCTCGGGATCCGTCTCGAGCAGCACCTTCTGCTCCACGCAGAGCCACGCGTCCGGGCCCAGCTCCTTGCGTGCGAACGCGGTGTGCTCCGGCGTGGTGAAGTACGGGTGCGCGCCCTGAGTCAGCTTCGCGGCGAGCCGCAGCATCTGCGGGCCGAGCGCCGCGATCACCGTGGGCGGCGCCTCGGCGGGTGGCCGCGACATGTACGGCGCCTTCTTCATCGCCTCGAGATACGCGCGCATCGTCTTCACGGGGCTCGCGTACACGTGCCCGCGCACGCCCTCGACCATCGGCCGGTGCGACACGCCGAGCCCGAGCAGGAAGCGCCCGCCCGACTGCTCGGCCAGGGTCTTCTGCGCGGCGGCGCTCGCGGCGGGGTCGCGCGCGTAGAGATTCGCGATGCCCGTCGCGATGACGAGCGTCTTCGTGTTCGCGAGGAGCCACGACGACTGCGAGAACGCCTCGCGGCCGATCGCCTCGGGGATCCACAGCGCCGAGTAGCCCAGCGACTCGATGCGCTGCGCCGCGGCCGCGGCGTCCGGCGCCGGCAGCGATTCGAAGAAGGTCCACACTCCGAGCGGTCCCAATCTCATACGTCCCCCGGGCCGCGTCATTGCGGCTTCCGTGCGCGAGTTGTCTCATAACGAGACGGGCGGATGCCAGCGCATCCGATCGCAGCGCTCTTTCGTAACAAACCACGGAGGGCCACGGTTCTTGCGAGGCTCCGGCAGGTCTGTGGCAACGGCCAGCGATGGGGAGCTCTTGCGGCGCCTCGAGGCGCGCGAATGCGACGCGCTGGATGCCCTCTACGTGCGCTATTCCGCGTACGTGATGGGCGTGTCCCTGCGCATGCTGGGCGCTCGGGAAGAGGCGGAGGAAGTCGTGCAGGACGTCTTCTGGCAGCTGTGGCGGGCGACCCTCCGCTACGACCCGACGCGCGGTCGCTTCTCGACGTGGCTCTTCGCAGTCGCGCGGAACCGCTGCATCGACCGGCTGCGCAGCCGCGCGCACGCGCCGCGGCTCGCCGACGAGGGTGAGCTCGAGCTCCTGCCCGCGCTCTCCGACCAGGAAGGCGACGCGATGGGCATCGAGCGCCAGAAGGAAGTGCGCGCGCAGCTCGAGCTCCTGCCCGAGGACCAGCGCCTGGCGATCGAGCTCGCGTTCTTCCGCGGGCTCTCGCACGGCGAGATCGCCAGCTCGACCGGGGAGGCGCTCGGCACCGTGAAGAGCCGCATTCGCCGCGGGCTCTTGCGCCTGCGCCGCGGGCTCGAGCTGGAAGGAGAGGCGCCGTGATCGACCACCCGCAGCTCCTGGAGCTGGCCGAGCTCTATGCGTTGGGCGGTCTCTCGCCCAGCGAGCGCGCCGAGCTCGTGGAGCACGTCGCGGACGGCTGCGGCGAATGCGAGGCCGTGCTGCGTGCGAACTCGCGGCTCGCCGACGAGCTGTTGCTGGCCATCGCTCCGGTGCAGCCGTCGTCCGGTGTGCGCGCGGGGCTGCTCGAGCGCGCTCGGAGTGACTCGAATCCGACCGTGCTGCGCACGCCGGCGCGCGGCGGCGCGCGCGCGGGCTGGCGCACGCCGCTCGCCGCGGCCGCGGGAATTGCACTGGTGCTCGGGCTCGGCACGACGTCGGGGGTGCTGTGGTCGCGGCTCGCGCGCGAGTCCGCCGCGCGCGCCGACGTCGAGGACGCGCTCCACTACCAGCAGGACATCTCGTCGTCGCTGTTGAGCCAGGCGAAGGCCGAGCGCGAGGAGCGCGTCGCGCTCGAAGAGCGGCTCGCCGGCGCGTCGCGCATCGTCGCGGCGATCGGCGCGCCGCTCGTGCGCACCCTCGCGCTCGCGGGCCAGGGCGAGTTCCGTGCGGCGCTCGCCAAGGCGTACGTCGACCCCGACAGCGGTCGCCTCATCGTGTACGCGCACAACCTCCCGCCGGTACCCGACGGCCGCACGTACCAGCTCTGGGTGATCGTCGACAAGCAGCCGCGCCGGGTGGGCACCCTGCAGGCCGATGCGCAGGGCGAGGCGAAGTACGACACCGGGCCGCTCTCGGGGCTCGCCGGCCGCGTGTCCGTCGCGGTCACCCTCGAGCCCGACGGCGCCGTGGAACGCCCGACCGGACCGCTCGTACTTTCCGAGGGTTAGGCGCCGGCCTGAAGCTCGGCCGCACGCCTGCATCTAAAGCGTGCGCATCTCCGTAGCACCCAGCGGAGGAGGATCCATGCGCAAGCTCGCTTTCGTCTTCTCGCTCGCGTTGGCGGCTCCCGCGCTCGCAGCGGAGCCCGCGGCCCAGGACGTGCTGCCCACCACGCCGTTCAAGGAAGGCGACACGATCACGTACGCGGAGCTCGACAAGCTGAAGGACTATCTGCCGCCGCAGTTCTGGGACAACCGCGAGTTCTTCTTCTACGAGGGCATGCAGCTCTCGATCGGCCCCACCGAGCGCAAGTACGGCGCGGCCGACGCGTACGTCGCTGCGACGGAGAAGTACAAGGGCCAGGCGAAGATCGGCGAGGACGGCTCGCTCGTGAACTACACCGCGGGGCAGCCGTTCCCCACGGCGACGATCGACTGCAAGGGCGATCCCAACGCGGGCGCGAAGATCATCTGGAACTTCAACAAGGCGTGGAACGGCTCGGGCGCGAACGCCGCGTGGTCGTACACGTACTGGGATCGCGGCGAGCAGCTGCCGCTGTACTACGAGGGCACGTCGCGCACCGTCGGGCTCGCGCACCACGTCGAGCCGCAGTACGAGGAGAACGGCGGCGACATCTTCCCGAACGAGAAGCGCCTCGGCGCGTTCGGCATCGAGGTCGAGGCGCCGTTCGACGCGCGCGGCATCCTCGTGCTGACCTACCGCTACAAGACGGCCGACGGCCCGCTCAAGGACGCGAAGAACGACGACACGTGGGTGTACGTGCCCGACCTGCGGCGCGTGCGCCGCATCTCGTCGGCGCAGCGCACCGACTCCGTGCAGGGCACCGATTTCACCATGGACGACCTGCGCAGCTTCTCCGGCATTCCGCCGCAGTACACATGGAAGTGTCTAGGCGAGAAGAAAGTCATCGCGCCGGTGAACACCAAGACGCTCGCCTACCCGTACACCGACACGTACAACTTCGGCCCGTACGGCTTCAGCTACGCGAGCGACCGCTGGGAGGTGCGCGACGCGTGGATCGTGCGCTTCATCCCGAAGAACGAAGACCACCCGTACCACCACAAGGACATCTACATCGACAAGGAGACCTACGAGCCGCTCTACAGCTTCGCGTACGATCGCAAGAACGAGCTGTGGAAGATCATCTGGCACAACCACCGCTACAGCGAAGACTGGGACGGCAAGGCGGGCAAGGATCCGAAGTCCGCGGACGGCATCTGGTATCCGGGCTGGGAAGGCGTCGACAAGCCCAAGAACCTGCGCACGGTGTCCGACATCATCGTGAACGTGCAGACGGGCACGGGGAACCGGATCGAGTTCTGGAACAACGAGGGCTCGCCGCTGTCGTCCAAGGGCAAGATTCGCGCCTACATCGACATCGGCCGGCTCAACAAGGGACGGTGAGCGGAGCGCGCGCCTCGTCGCGCGTGTACCACCACGCCCACGCGATCAGCACGAGCTGGACGGGCAGGCGCACGTAGCCGAGCGCGCCCGCGCCTTCCTTCGCGCCGAACACGGGCACGTTGTTCACGGCGACGTGGAGGTTGGCGGGGAACACCGCGATGAGGAGGGCGATCGTCCCCCACGCCGCGAGCTTGCGCGTGGGCGGGAAGAGCACGCCGAGCCCGCACATCACCTCGGCCACGCCGGACAGGAACACGAGCTCCGAGTGCCACGACAGGTACGGCGGCATCATCGGCAGGTAGTAGTCGGGCCGCAGGAAGTGCGCGGTTCCCGCCAGCACGTAGAACACGCCCATGGCCACGAGGAGCAGGCGCTTCGGAATCGACATGGGCCGATTCTAGGAGAAGCCCGCTAGGATTCCCCGGGTGCAGGGGGCTTGGTGGCGAGGGCGATGCCCTTCGCGCCGGCCTGCTGCGCGACGTCGAGGATGTTGACGGCCTGGCCGAGCAGCACCTTCTTGTCGCCGCGCAGGATCACGATCTTCTCGCGCGCCTTGTCGAGCGCGTCCTTGAGCACGCTGGCCAGCGCTTCCTTGCTGACCGCCTTGCCGTCGACCTCGATGCCGCCGTCGGACGCGACGGTCACGCTGACACCCGTTGGTGTAGTCGACGCCACGGCCGAATTGGGCAGGTCGACCTCCTTGCCCTGGTTCGAGATGACGCTGGTGGTGACCATGAAGATGATCAACAGCACCAGGAAGATGTCGGTGAGCGGCGTGATGTTGATCTCGGCGACGATGCCCTCGCCGCCTTCGTCGTCTCCGCTAGGCAGGGAGCGGGCGGCCATGCCGCACCTCCGCGGGCTTCTCTTCCTCGTACGCGGGGCTCGCCGACTCCACGTACAGCAGCGCCTGCACCAGCCGCTCGCACGACCGCGCGAACACGCCCGCGATCGCCACGCAGCGCACCTGCAGCCAGTTGTACGCCGCGAGCGCGATGATCGCGACGAGCAGACCGGCCGCCGTCGCGACGAGCGCTTCCGAGATGCCCGACGCCACCACCGCGAAGCCGCCGGAGCCCTGCGTCGCCATGTCGTGGAAGGAGCGCAAGATGCCCCACACCGTGCCGAACAGGCCGATGAACGGCGCCAGCGAGCCGATCGTGCCGAGCACCCACAGGCCGCGGCGGATTTCGGTCACGGCCTCGGCGCGCGACGTCGACAGCACGCCATTCAGGTCTTCCAGCGCGATGTTCCGCCAGCGCAGGCCTTCCAGGAAGATCCCGGCGAGCGGCGTCTTGGTCGATTCGCACAGGGAGCGCGCGGTCACCAGGTCGTGCTTCACGACGGCGTCGATCACGCCGCGCGTAAGCTCGCGGCTGCGGCGGTCCAGGCCGCGCAGGCGCAACAGCTGTTGGATCACCACCGCGATCGCGATCACGGAGCAGCCGAGCAGCGGGATGACCGTGAGGCGCCCCTGCCAGAGCATGTGGAGGACGGCTTCCGTGTCGAAGCTGGACACGGTCGTCGCGGCAGTCGTCATCGCTTCCTGGGTCGCTGGATCCACGTTCGTTCCTTCATCTGCGCAAAATCGTCGAGGGAAGGCGGGAGGCTATCCGATCGCTCGGCATCCCGCAGCGATCGCCCGGCAACTCGCAGCCACGGCGCAGGTTTGGCAGCGGAAGCGCGCGTTGACGCCTCGGCCCGGCCTCCCCTAGCATCCCTTCGCCTTTCGCTGGAAAACCGCGCCGAATCGGACGTTCGGGCCGGCGTCAAAATTGCTTGGACGTCCGCTTGAGCGGTTCGCTGCGCCTTCCGATCAGCCATCGGCACGGAGTTGCCGGCTCATGAGTGCGCAGCGCGATCCGCGGTCGGGACACGGACGTAGTGGCGGCGACACCCGCGAAGGTGACAGCGCCACGAAGCCCAGGAGCACGCGCCGAGAATGAGCCAGCCGCAGCTTTCGCGTTTCACCCGCCGACGAGCGCACGCGCACAGTCCGATGCGCACGCGCCGCATCGGTGCGGCTTTCCGCCCCGGCAGCGCTGCGGCCGCGCGCCGCGAGGCGTTTCCCGGCCTCAGCATGGGCGGGGAGTCCAAGCGCGGCGAGGCGGTTCGCTCGGGCTCGATCTCGTTCCTGTTGCACGCGGCGATCATCGCGGCGCTCCTTTTGCTCGCCTACCTGACGCCGGCGATCCGCGAAGAGATCCTGCCGGTGCAGATCATCAAGGAAGCGGCGCCGCCGCCTCCGCCGCCTCCGCCGCCCGCGCCCAAGCAGGAGGAAGAGGTGAAGAACGTCGAGCCGAAGCCCGAGCCCGCGCCCGCCCCCAAGGCGCTGGCGGAGCGGCGCTCGATGGACTTCGCGCCCCAGGCGCAGGCCGTGAAGCCGTCGATCATCAACCCCACGGTGATCCAGCAGGCCGCGCCCACCGTGCAGGCGCAGAAGATCCAGATGAACGAGGTCGCGGCGGTGGTCGCGCCGAAGGACATCTCGCACGCGACCGTCGTCGCCGAGCGCGTCACCGCGGTGGCGTCGGTCGCGACGGCGCAGGTCTCGAAGGTCGATCTCGGCGCCGCGGCAGCGCCCGCGCTGCGCGGCGACACGAACGCGGCGCTGCCGGCGGGCGCGTCGGCGGGGCCGCGCCAGGTCGTCGCCGAAGGCAACACCGTCGGCACCGGCAGCGCGGTGAACCTGGGCAACGGCTCGTCCGTGCGCGAGGGCATCGCGAGCAACCGCGACGTGCTCGGCGTGCCCAACGGCGCGCCGCTCGCGAACGTGAACACCAAGGTCGGCACCGGCTTCATGCACGGCGACGGCGGCAACGGCACCAGCATGGACGGCGGCGGCAGCGACTGCGTGAGCCGGCCCGAGGTGCAGAACTACCTGGCGCTGGTGAAGGACCGCGTGTACGCGCGCTGGAACCCGCCGAAGGACCTGCCGGCCGACGTCAACTACACCGTCACCATGCGCTTCACGCTCGACGAGAGCGGCTCGCTCGTCGAGGCGCAGCTCGGCAACGGGAATCCGGCGCTCGGGCAGAGCGCCGTCGAAGCGATGCGTGCGTCGGCGCCGTTCGCGGCCATGCCCGACCGCGTGCGCTGTCTCGCGCGCCACGGACTCACGGGGCTCTTCAAGCTGCCCTCCGCGAACTAGCCGTGGCGCGCCTCGTCCGCACCCGCGCCTGGCTCGTCGCGCTGCTGGCGCTCGCGCCCGCCGTGGCCTTCGCGCAGTCGCAGCAGCCGGCGCCCGCGCCCCAGCCGCAGAAGAAGAGCCGCGTGGTGCTCGAATACGACGACCAGGAGCACCTGGTCCGCCGCAAGACCGACACGAACGGCGACGGGATCTTCGACGAGACGATCTTCTACAAGAACGACGTGCCCGAGCACGCCGAGGCCGACACGAACTACGACGGCAAGGTCGACCTGTGGATCCGCTACGACCTCACGGGCAAGGAGATCGCGCAGGAGCGCGACACGAACTTCGACGGCAAGGTCGACCGCTGGATCACGCTCGAGAACGGCCAGCCGAAGGTGCAGCGCGACGACAAGAACTTCGACGGCAAGCCCGAGTCCGTCATCTACTTCGAGAACGGCGAGCGCGTGCGCTCGGAAGAGGACACCAACGGCGACGGCAAGGTCGACCGCTGGGTGACCTACACGAACGGCAAGCCGTCGCGCGTCGAGGACGACACCGACGGTGACGGCAAGGTCGACGTGCGGGCCGACTTCGACGCCGACGGCAACAAGACGCTCGAGGTGCAGGACACGAATCGCGACGGCAAGTTCGATGTCACGATCCGCTACGAGCACGGCAAGAAGACGCGCGTCGAAGAGGACAAGAACGGCGACGGCCAGCCCGACATCGTCACGTACTACGAGAACGACGTGATCGTGAAACGCGAGGCCGACACCGACGGCAACGGCACGCTCGACACCGTGTCGACGTACGTGAACGGCAAGGAAGCGAAGCAGACGCGCGACCTGGACGGCGACGGCAAGCCCGACCTCGTCGCCACGTTCGACTCGAAAGGCGTGAAGACCCGCGAGGAGAGCTACGCGAAGGGCGCGGCCACGCCCGACGTGGTGCGCACGTTCGCGAACGGGCAGCTCGTGCGCGAGGAGCGCGACACGAACGGGGACGGCAAGCTCGACGTCACCACCGAGTTCAGCGGCGACCAGCCGACGAAGAGCGTCGCCGACACCAACTTCGACGGGAAGCCGGACACGACGGTGGTCTACAAGGACGGCAAGAAGCTCCGCCAGGAAGAGGACCGCAACGGCGACGGCAAGACCGACGCGATCTACGAGTTCGACGACGACGAGAAGGTCGCGAAGGAGAGCCTCGACAACGACTACGACGGGCGCTTCGAGCAGGTCACCGAGTCGAAGGACGGCCAGCTCGTGCGCCGCACCGTGGACAAGAACGGCGACGGCGTGCCGGAGCGCACCGAGTACTACGCCGACGGGAAGCTCTCGCGCGTGGAACTCGACGAGAACGGCGACGGCAAGGTCGACCTCTGGGACTACTACGACCCGAAGACCGGCAAGCTCGAGAAGCAGGAGCAGGACTCGAACCACGACGGCAAGGTCGACACGTGGGTCGTGCTCGATCCCGACACGGGCAAAGAGCTGCGCGTGCTGAAGGACACGAACGGCGACGGCAAGGCCGACTCGTGGCGCACGAACGACAAGAACGGCACGACCGTGAAGCTCGAAGAGGACAAGGACTTCGACGGCAAGCCCGACCGCGTGACCGAGTTCGTCGACGGCAAGCCCGTGCGCTTCGTCGAGGACCGCAACCACGACGGCAAGCCCGAGCTGCGCGGCGAGATCGGCCCCGATGGCCAGATCACGAGCGAAGAGCAGGACACGAACGGCGATGGCAAGATGGACACGCGCGTCACGTACCAGAACGGCCAGAAGGTGCGCGAGGAGCGCGACAGCAAGGGCACCGGCAAGTTCGACGTCGCGACCACCTTCGAGAACGGCAAGCCCGTGCGCCAGGAGCAGGACACGAAGGGCAATGGCAAGTTCGATTCCGTCATCGCGTTCAAGGACGGCCAGCAGGCGAGTCAGGAACGCGATACGAACGGCGACGGCAAGACCGACCTGTGGGTCACGTTCGACGCCGCGGGCAAGCCCGCGCGCGAAGAGATCGACACGAACGCCGACGGCAAGCCCGACGTCGTGAAGACGTACCAGAACGGCGAGCTCGTGCGCGAGGAGCAGGACCGCGACTTCAACGGCACGTACGAGCTGGTCATCACGTACAAGGACGGGAAGCCGGCGCACTCCGAAGCCGACACGGACGGCGACGGCAAGCCCGACGTGATCACCGAGTACCTGAACGGCGTCAAGGCGAGCCAGACCGAAGACACGAACCACGACGGCAAGCCCGACGTGCGCACCACCTTCGGCCCCGACGGCAAGCCGGTACGCACCGAGGCCGACACCGACGGCAACGGCACGTTCGAGACGGTCTCCTATCTCGAGAACGGCCAGGTCGTGCGCACCGAGAAGGACACGAACGGCGACGGCAAGCCGGACGTGTGGGTCTGGTACGCCGACGGCAAGCCCGTGCGCCAGGAAGAGGACACGAACTTCGACGGCGTGGTCGATCGCCGCTCCTCGACGGGCCAGGGCGGCAGCCAGGCGCAGGAGCTCGACTCGAACGGCGACGGCAAGATCGACACGTGGCTCACGGTCGACTCGGCGGGCAACGTCGTGCAGCGGCAGGAGGACAAGGACGGCGACGGCAAGCCCGACGTCACCATCAAGCTCAAGGACGGCAAGCCGACGCACCTGGAAGAGACGAAGAACGGCTGCGTCGTGCTCGTGCAGGACTACGACGCGGCGGGCAACGTCACCGTCGAGCAGAAGGACACGAACGGCGACTGCAAGATCGACACGTGGACGTACCTCGCGAACGGCGTGGTCGTGAAGCAGGGCCAGGACACGAAGGGCCGCGGCAAGCCCGACGTGCTCACCCTGTTCAGCGCCGACGGCAAGCCCGAGCAGCAGGAGCTGATCTCCGACCCGAAGCACAAGAAGCCGGACAAGCGCCTGTGGCTCGACGCGAATGGCCAAGTGACTTCGCAGTGTCTCGACACCGACGGCAACGGCACGCTCGACGCGCGCGCGATCGTCACGAACGGCGCGGTGTCGGAGGTGTTGATCGACACGAAGGGCAAGGGCTACGCCGACCAGCGCGAGATCTACAAGGACGGCCAGCGCGTGGCACTCGAGGCCGACACGAACCACGACCACAAGGTCGACGTGATCCAGAGCTTCGAAGGCGGCCAGCTGGCGCGCCAGGACGAGGACACCAACTTCGACGGCGTGATCGACCGCAGCTTCGCGGGCGGCAAGGCCGTGCCCGTGCCGGCGGACCCGAAGATCGCGAGCCAGCCGTTCGGGCCTCTGGAGTGCGGCCGCTTCAGCGACTTCTGGAACGCGTCGCCTTAGTTCCGTCCGCCGAGTGAGTCGAGCGTGTTCGGGCGCGCGCCCAGCGTGTGCGCGATGCCCGACAGCAGCGCGAACACGCGCGCGACCAGCACGAAGTCGCTCGGCACGCTGACGATCGGGTCCCGACGGATCGACTCGAAGAGCTCGTCGGTCATCTCCTCGGTGAGCTCGCCGCGGCCGTTGCCGCGCGCCGACGACTCGATCATGCGCCGCGCGATGCCGCGGTAGGTCTCGGGATCGCCGTTCTTCGTGCGGAAGCCGAGCTCCTTGAAGGCGCGGATCATCGCGGCCTCGTTCTCGGTCATCATCGAGAACATCAGCTCGAACAGGCCGAGCCCGAAGCCCTTCGGCAGTTGCTTCGCGAGCCCGAAGTCCAGGATCACGAAGCGCGGCCCCGGCTGGATCATCACGTTGCCCGGGTGCGGATCGGCGTGGAAGAAGCCGAGCCCCATGATCATGCGATTCCACAGCGAGGTGAGCCCCGCGACCACGTCGCCCGGGTCGATCCCCGCGGCGACGAGCGCCGCGCGGTCGTTCGCCTTGATGCCCGACACGAGCTGCATGGTGATCACGCGCGCGGTCGAGTGGTCGGCGACGATCTCGGGCACGACCACGCGCTCGTCGTCGGCGAAGAGCGCGCGCACGCGCTCGGCGTTCTCGACTTCGCGGCGGAAGTCGAGCTCGAGCGACAGGTGGCGCTGCAGCTCGTCGAGCAGCGGCAGGAGCGCGAGCGGCTGCGGGTCGAAGCGCTCGTACAGAATGCAGATGCGCCGCAGCGTGCCCAGATCGGTGCGCACGATGCGGTCGATGTCCGGGTACTGGACCTTCACCGCGACCTCGCGCCCGTCGACGAGCCGCGCGCGGTGCACCTGCGCGAGCGACGCCGACGCCAGCGGCTCGGTCTCGAAGCTCGCGAACACGGCGTCGAGCGGCTTGTCGAGCTCGCGCTCCACGACCTCGCGGATCACCGCGAACGGGCGCGGAGGCACGCGGTCCTGCGCGCGCGCGAGCGTGCGCACGTACTCGGGCGGGAACACGTCGGAGCGCGTGCCCACCACCTGACACACCTTGAGCAGGAGCCCGCGCAGCCGCGTCGCGGTGCGGTAGATCTGCTCGGCGTTGCGCAGATGGATGCGCGAATAGTCGCGCTGCGCCGGATCGACGCCGCGCGCGCGGTCCCACCAGAGCGGCAGCTTCTCGCGCAGCCACACGCACAGCGCCGTCCAGCCGATGCGCGCGGCGCGCGCCACCCGCTCGAGCTCGACCCGCGCTCGTCTCAGCAGACGAGTCACTGCGCCAGCAGCACGAGCCGCTCGTCGTCGGGCTTCGGGAACGTCCAGCCCGAATCGAGGCTCTCGAAGCGGCGCGCGAGTCCGGCCGCGGCTTCGGCGTCGAGCGCCGTGCGGATCGCGCGCTGCACGTCGTTGCGCTCGCGCGCGGCGCGCGTCGAGGCGATCTGGCGCAGCTGCGTCTCCAGCATCGAATCGACGACGGCGCGCCCCCCGATCTCGCGCTTGCCGTCGGCCGTGCGCAGGGTGCGCGCGCGGATCTCCGACAGCGCGGTGCGGAGATACTCGACGTGCGGCGACTCGTCCGCCTGGATGTGCGCCACGAGCGCGGGCGCGCCGACCGGATCGGCCGACACCTCGCCGTCGCCGAGCAGCGCCTTCGCCCACTCGAACACGTCTTCCGCGAAGATCTCGACGATCATCACGTTCGCCATGAACGCGATGGCGTCCTCGAGCCGCGGCGACAGCTCGGGGAACAGGCGGCGCCGCTCGCCGCGCCCGCCGCCGGCCATCATGGCGAGCAGCACGTCGTCGGGGATCTCGGGCTTCGCCAGCCCGAGGTCGCGCGCGGCCTCCCACATCTGCTTGTGGCCGCCCTGCTCGCGCCAGCCGGCTTCGTCGCGCGCGTGGGCTTCGAACAAGCCGCCGCCCAGGTGCGCGAGCGCGGTGCCGCCGAGGTCTTCGACGATCTCGCTCCGCAAGTCCGGCAGCGCGAGGTCGCGGATGCGCGCGCCGAAGCCCTCGACGATGGAGATGAGCGTGAGCGAGCGCGTGATCGGCTCGCGCACGCCCTCCGATAGCAGCAGCTTCGCCTGCGCGTAGTTCGGATAGTGCGGCGGCACGAACGCGCGCGGCACGTCGACCAGCGGGTGCCCGTCCGCGCGCAGCCGCTCCTGCCAGGCGCGAATCGCCGGCACGCGGTTCGCGGTGCGCGGCGACACGTAGCGCCCGCCCGCGAAGCCGCCGTGGCAGCGCACGCCGCCCGCGAAGAGCGGCTCGTCGTAAGGCGAATCCTGCAGCAGCTCCTCGCGCGTCCATTCGAGCTTGGTCATGCGAAGAGTCTCGCGCGTCGGGCGCGCGCCCTCAAGCGAGCGTAGGATCGGCGCCGTGACGATCGAGCTCACCTACCTTGCGCTCTCGATCGGCTTGGGCTTCGTGCACATCGTGGCGGCGTCGCAGTCCGCGAGCCTGGAGCGCGGCTACCGCTGGTCGGCGAGCGCGCGCGACGAGCCCGTGGAGCCGCTGCGCGGCGTCGCGGGGAGGCTCGATCGCGCGCTCAAGAACTTTCTCGAGACGTTCCCGTTGTTCGCCGCGGCAGTTCTGGCGACTCACTCACTCGGCCGCCACGACGCACTCACCGAGTGGGGGGTGCGCCTCTACTTCTGGGGTCGCGTCGTCTACCTGCCGCTGTACGCCGCCGGTGTTCCTCTGGTTCGCTCCCTCGCATGGAACGTCGCCTCGGCGGGCATCTTCTCGTGTCTCGCCGCCTTGTTCTGGAGCTGAACGGACGGAGGGCAGAGAGTGATTCGAGGGGCGGTGCTCGAGGGTTGCTCCGGCGTCGGCAAGACCTCGCTGCTCAAGGCGGTGAAGCGGCGGCAGGCCCAGCTCGGTCCCGAACGCAGCGTCGTCATCCTCAGCGAGCACTTCTCGCAGGCGCTGCAGAAGACTCGGGGCGGCTACGAAGAGCTCTCGCTCGCAGAGCATCGGCAGCTCTTGGCGGAGCGACTGCGCGCGCTCGAGTCGCTGCAGGCGTGGGCGGCTCGGGCGGGCGACGCCTCGCGAGACACGTGCGGCGTCTTCTTCCTGCTCGAGCGCTTCCACCTGAACCATCGGACGAGCTTCCCGGAAGACGCGGAGTGGAGCGCCGCGCTCGAATCCCGGCTCGAGGCGCTCGGCGCGGTCTGCTTCCTGCTCACGGCGTCGCCGGCGGTCGCGCGCGAGCGACTGGTCGCGCGACGGGGAGCCCTGCGCCAGTCCGAGATCCCCTCGTTCGCCGACCGGCAGCGGCTTCTGCTGCGGGCTTCGCAGGCGTCGCGCCTCCGCACTGTCGCCCTGGCCACGGACGACGGGGACTGGGAGCGCTGCGCGGCGGCGGTCCTGGCCGCCTTGGACCTCGTCCCGCCCCAATGAACATGTTCACATGCGGGTCCGCAGGCGGTCGGACCGAGAATCGCCCCGAAATCGGGGGATTTCTTCATCAATTTGCTTCCCAAAGTTTGGCCAGGCGGGGTACGATCCCCCTGCATCCACGCGTCGGAGCTGTTCTGGAGGGAGTACCGATGCTGCAGTCTTCTTCGGGGTGGCGCGCCGCATTCGTTGCTACCGCGCTGTTTGCCGCGTCGGCCGCACAGGCCGCGCCGATCACGTACCAATACTCGTCGGGCACTGCGACGATCACGGCCACCGCGGGAACCGCGACCATCGGCGTCGGCACGCTGAGCCTGAACGGCCAGTTCGCCACGTTCGACTCCGTGACCGGCGACCTGACGGGCTTCTCGTTCACGACCACGCCGAACCAGTGGATCGTGCTGAACACCGCGTTCGGCGGGTTCGACCAGGTGTGGGTCAACAGCGCGGCCATGGTGCCGGGCTCGGGCTACGCGACGGTCGCGACCACGCAGATCTCGCCGGGCCACTGGAGCACGAGCGTCGCGCCGGTCGTGGTGAATGCGGTCTACACGGCCAAGAACTCGGTGACTCTCGCCACGGTGGGGCCGGTGCCGCTCAGCTACACCAACGTCACACCGCTCAACTCGACGATCGACGTGATCGGGGGAATGTTCACGCTGCAGGGCATCACGCTCGGCATCATCCCGGTGCCCGGAGAGGCGAATCCCTTGATCGTGAAGGCGGACGTGACGTTCCAAGGCGCACAGCCGGTTCCCGAGCCCACGGCGCTCGGCCTGTTGGCGCTCGCGGGTCTGGGTCTAGGGCTGCTGCGCAAGCGGGGGTAGAAGCGGAATGATCAAGCGGCTGGCAATCGCGCTGGGTGTGCTCTCGCTCGCGAGCTCCTCGTTCGCGACGACGTTGTTCGTGACCTCGAACGGCCTCGTCGCGCCGAATGCGAACTACGGCTGCCCGGCGGGCTCCGCGGACTGCCTCGCGTCGATGGACTTCCAGCTCGCGAGCCCCGCGGTCGCGACCGGCACGATCTCGACGAACAGCGCCGGCACGCTGGCGACCATCAGCCTGGACGTCGCCAGCGCCACGTTCTCGCCCGTGCCGGGCCCCGGCTCGAACGACGTGTTCACGAGCGTGCACTACTCGGGCACGGTGAGCGTGTTCTCCACGTCGAGCGTGATCAGCCAGACCTTGCCGGGCACCGGCACGGTGACGGGCTTCCTGAACGGCACGCCGTTCACGACCTCGTCGTCGGTGCTGAACCTGACGTGCGCGCTCGCGGGCTCGAGCGGCCAGTGCGGCGTCGCGTTCGGCCCGTCCGGGTTCACGGCCGGCTCGCAGAACTGGCTCCACACGTTCAACGTGCTGGTCGCGCCCGAGCCCGCGGTCTTCGGCCTGGCCCTGCTCGGCTTCGCCGCGCTCGCTCTGCGCCGCCGCCGCTAAAGCCGCTCCGCTTCGCTAGGATCGCCGCCATGCGACAGGCGCTCCTCTGTCTCGCGCTCTGCCTCGGGCTCGCCGCCCGCGGCGCGCGCGCGGCCAGCTCGTTCCTCGAGCAGCTCACCAACCAGGCCAACAACCCGATGTACGTGGCCGACCCGGGCGACGGCCGGCTCTTCGTGGTGGAGCGCGCCGGCACGATCCGCATCCTGTCGGGCGGCATGCTGCAGGACGCGAACTCGCCGTTCCTCGACGTCTCGTCCAAGGTCGACGAAGGCGGCGGGTCGGGCGAGGGGGGACTGCTGTCCATCGCGTTCGATCCGAGCTTCGGCACGAACCGGCGCTTCTTCGTGGTGTACACGCGAACGGGCACGGGTGGCTCGCCGCTGGAGACCGTGATCGCGAGCTACCTGGCGCTGGACGGCGACCCCAACCACGCCGACACGTCGACCGAGAAGATCTTGATCACGCAGCTCTCGCCGGTGGGCGCCGAGTTCGTCAACCACAAGGGCGGGAACCTGCAGTTCGGCCCCAACGACCACCTGCTGTACTACGCGTACGGTGACGGCGGGAGCGGCAACGACCCGCTCTGCAACGCGCAAGACGGCACCACGCTGCTCGGCAAGATGATCCGTATCGACCCGAACGGCTCCGACCCGAACGCGCACCCGAACTACGGCATCCCCGCGGACAACCCGTTCGCGAGCGCCACCGACGGCACGCGGCCCGAGATCTGGGCCCGCGGCCTACGCAACCCGTTCCGCTACTCGTTCGACCGCACAACCGGCGACCTGTGGATTGGCGACGTGGGACAGAACACGAAGGAAGAAGTCGACCGCCAGCCCGCGTCGAGCCACGGCGGCGAGAACTACGGCTGGAAGATCTGGGAAGGAGACACCTGCAACGCCGCCGCGCTGGGCGGCATGACGAACTGCCCGGTTTCGGTCACGTCGTGCACGAGCGACTCGTCGCCGCGCGACGGCTACACGTTCCCTGTCATCGACTATCCGCACTCCGTGGGCAACGTCGTGATCGGCGGGCACGTCTACCGCGGGGCTACGGCGGCCTGGCACGGCCGGTACATCTTCGCGGACTTCGGCTTCGGCAAGATCTTCGTGCTGGACGACCCCAACGGCACGCCGAAGCTCGAGGTGCTGTCGGACGGCGACGTGAGCGGCCCGGTCGCCATCGGCGAGGACCACGACGGCGAGCTCTACGTGGTGGGGCTGTACGACGGCACGATCTCGAAGCTGCACTTCGAGAACCTGTCCCTGCCCAAGGCGCAGACGAAGTGTGTGGTGAAGCTGAACCAGGACTTCGCGGGGCTGGCCGACTTCGAGTCCGCGCGCATCCGCTCGTGTCTCGCAAAGGGCGCGACGGGGAAGACGACGCCGTCCGCTTGCCTCGCGCAGGCGAACCCGAAGCTCTCGAAGCTGCAGGCGAAGCACGCCGCGGATGACGCGGCGCTCTGCATGGCCGCGGCCCCCGGCTTCGGCTACGCCGGCGCAGCGGCGGGCGACCAAGCGGCGCTGGACGCCGAGACGAACCTCGCCGCCGACGTGTTCGGCGGCGACCTCGACACGGCGGTCGTGACGAAGGCGACGGACCGTAACACTTTCGTGTGTCAGCAGTCCGTCGCCAAGTCGGTCGCGAGCTGCCAGGCGGTGCGGCGCGCCGAGTTCCTGCGCTGCAAAGTGACGGGGCTCGCGAAGGCGACGATCACGTCGGTGCAGGACCTCGCCGACTGCCTGGGCCCCGACGCGAAGGGCCGCATCGCGCGCGCGTGCGACCCGGCGACCGGGCCGCTCGCCGCGAAGGTGATCCCGAAGGCGTGCACGAGCCGCGGCGTCGACCTGGCGGCGGCGTTCCCCGGCTGCGACGAGTCCGACCCCGGCGCGCTCGCGCAGTGCCTCGCCACCGCGGGCGAGTGCGAGACGTGCCGCTTGTTCGACGCCGCCGACGCGCTCGGCACCGGCTGCTCGGTGTGCCCGCCGTGACGGAGCCCGCGCGCCCCGAGCCGCGGCTCGCCGCCACCGTGCTGCTCGTGCGCGACGGCGCGCCGGGCCTCGAGGTGTTCATGGTCGAGCGCCACCACCAGATCGACTTCGCCACCGGCGCGCTCGTGTTCCCCGGCGGCAAGGTCGACCCGGGCGACGCCGACCCGCGGCTCGCCGACCGCTGCGGGGCGGAGCTCGCGGCCGACGCACCCGCGCGCACGCTGCGCGTCGCCGCCATCCGCGAGACGTTCGAGGAGTGCGGCGTGCTGCTCGCGCGGCCGCGCGGCGCGCGCGAGCTCGTGCCCGCCGCGCGCCTGCCGAAGCCCGACGCCGACTTCGCGTCGCTCGTGTGCGGCGGCGACTTCGACCTGGCCTGCGACCTGCTCGTGCCGTTCGCGCACTGGATCACCCCGGCCGTCGTGCCCAAGCGCTTCGACACGCACTTCTTCATCGCCGCTGCGCCCGCCGACCAGCTCGCGCTGCACGACGGGCGCGAGTCCGTCGACTCGGTCTGGATCGCGCCGCAGGCCGCGCTCGACGCCGCGGAGTCGGGCAAGCGCACGATCATCTTCCCCACCCTGATGAACCTGGCGCGGCTCGCGCAGGCGAAGAGCGCCGCCGAGGCGCTCGCGCGCGCGCGCACCGCGAAGATCGTCACGGTGCAGCCCGCCGTCTCGCGCGGCGCCGATGGCAATCCCGCGCTCTCGATTCCCGCGGAAGCGGGCTATCCGACCCTGTCCCCCGCACTCCTTAGGGCCGGCGGACTATGAGCGACGACGCTTCTCTGCGTCAGCGCACGGCGCGCTGGGAGCTGAAGCCTGCCGAGGTCACCGGTGCGTGGAAGGAGAAGCGGCGCCTCGCAGCCGCCATGCGCGTGGTCATCTCGCGGCTCGTCGAGACCGACGCGCCCGAAGCCGAGCTGCGCGCCGCCGCCGACGCGCTCGAGCGCTATGCCGAGCGCCTCGCCACGCACCCGCGCACCCGCCTGCAGCCGGGCTTCGCCGAGACCTCGCCGGCCGGCGACACGAGCGGCTTCTTCGACCGCAGCCCGCTGATCGGCCTGTCGAATCCGCTGTCGCCGCCGCTCGAGCTTCGCGCCGACGACGACCGCCGGCGCGTGCACGGCCGCGGCACGTTCGGCACCGCGTACGAAGGCCCGCCGGGCCACGTGCACGGCGGCTACGTCGCCGCGGCGTTCGACGAGGTGCTGGGCTTCGCGAACGCGCTGTCGGGCGCCCCGGGCATGACGGGCACGCTGACGGTGCGCTACCGCCGGCCGACGCCGCTCTACACAGAATTGCGTTTCGAGGCGCGCTACGAGCGCTCCGAGGGCCGCAAGATCTTCACGTCGGGCCAGCTGTGGGCCGGCGACGTGCTGTGCGCCGAGGCCGAGGGGCTGTTCATCTCGGTCGACTTCTCGCGCTTCCGCGCCTTCTTCGAAGCCAGCCAGAAGCGCGACGCCGGCAGCTGAGCCGCTCGGTTTCCGAGGCCCGACTCTTCTCGAGCTCGATGTCAGATCGTGCGAGGCCGAGCGAGGGCCGCCCCGAGCGAGGCCGCAAGCGCCGCAGGCGCGCGCAGTGAGCCGCAGGCGAACGAAGTCATTCGGACTAAGCGGTAAACGGCGAGAGGCGCGCGGCCACGGCGGCCGCGCTCGGGCACCGCTGCGCGGGGTCCTTGGCCATCATCTCCAGGATCAGCGCCGCGAAGCCGTCGGGCAGGCCGTCCGCGCGCGTGCGCGGGTCGGGCGGGCGCGTGTGCCGGTGGTGGTACGTCACGTCGCCGTCCTTGAACGGCACGTTGCCCGTCACCAGCTCGTAGAACGTGACGCCCAGCGCGTAGATGTCGGCGCGTGCGTCGACGGCTTCGCCCAGCGCCTGCTCGGGCGCCATGTAGTACGGCGTGCCGCCGATCAACGTGGCGGAGCGGCGCACCTCTTCGACCATCTTCGCCAGGCCGAAGTCCATGATCTTCACGACCTTGCCGCGCGTGAAGAACAGGTTCGCGGTCTTGATGTCGCGGTGCACGATGCGCCGCTCGTGCGCGTACTCGAGGCCGGCGCAGATCTGCACGCCGAGCCGCGCACAGTCGCGTGCGGACAGCCGCGTCGCCCGCCGCAGGATCACGTGCAGCGGGTCGCCTTCGAGGAGCTCCATCGTGATGAAGAACGTCTGGTCTTCCTGGTCGGCGTCGAACAGCGTGACGATGTTCGGATGGTTCAGCGCCGCGGCCGCGCGCGCCTCGCGCAGGAACAGCTGCACCGCCGTCGGATGGTCGCGCAGGTTCTCGGGCAGGCGCTTCAGCGCGACCTCGCGGCCCAGCCGCTTGTCGCGCGCGCGGAACACCACGCCCATGCCGCCGCGCCCGATCTGCTCGATGATCTCGTAGCGGCTCTCGGCCGCGACGGGCACGGTCGCCGCAGTGATTCGCCCGCTCGACTCGCGCGCCGCCGACACGCGCTTGCGCAGGCCTTCGATGCGCGTCGAGATCTCGGGGAACGTCGGCTCGTCCTCGCGCAGCTTCTCGAGCACGTCGAGCGCGCGCGCCGGCTCGCCGCCGCGCTCGAGCAGCTCGGCCAGGCGGCTGCGCAGAGTGGGATCGGTATGGCCCGAAGTGTCGCGTTCGATGCGCTCTTCGAGCTTGCGCGCCGCGAGGTCCAGATGGCCCTCGGTCTCGAGCGCGTCGGCCAGCAGGAGGCAGGCCTCGGCGTAGTTCGGGTCGCCGGGCAGCACCTGTTGCAAGAGCTTGATCGCGCGCGCGCGGTCGTCGTTGTCGCGCGCCAGCACCGCGGCCTGGAACGACTCACCGCGGCGTTCGAGCACGCCGATCACGCGGTCGGTCTCGCCGGCCTCGCGGTAGCACGCGAGCGCGCGCTCGTAGTCCGCGGCCGCTTCGTACGCCTTGCCCGCGCGGATGGGATCGCCCGCGCGCCGGAACATCTCGGCCGACTTCGCCGCCTCGCCCGCCTTCTGGTACAGCGCGGCGGCGCGCGACCACTCCGAGAGCTCCTCCCGCAGGTGCGCCGCTTCCGCGAAGTACTCGGCGTACTCGTAGTGCTCGGCCGCGCGGCCCTTGTTGCCCTGCGCGGCGTGCATTCGCGCCAGCACGAAGTTCGACAGCTTGTCCTGGCCTTCGCGCGCGAGCGCGCGCGCGGCGGCCGCGACGTCGCCCTGCAGATAGGGAGTCACTGCCGGCGGACAGCCCTTGAACAGCACGCCCTCGTTCCTGCCGAGATCGACCTCGAGCGAGAGCGTCGCGTAGCTGTCGACCACGACCTCGCGCTCGGCCACGCGGTCGCCGCTGCCCAGCGCCACCAGGTGGCGGCCGAGCGGCAGACCGATGCGCACCGACTGGCCGCGCAGGTGGCGGAACGTGTCGGGCCGGCCGCCGACCGAGACCGCGCACTCGCGCACCGGCTGGCCGTCCCAGTTCACGCGGATCTCCACGGGGCAATGGCGCGGCTTCAGGTCGAACTCGACGCGCCGCGTGTCGCGGCTGCCGACCTGTGCCTGCAGCAGCTCGTACGGCTCTTCGAGCGCGCCGTCGCTGCTGCCGCCGTACAGCTCGCCGTCGACCGCGACCCAGTACTTGCCCGGCCCGAGCCCGCGGAACTGCGTCTCTCGTGACACCAGATGGTGTACGGTGCGCGAGGACACCTTGGTCTTCGCCGCTTCGCGCTCGGCCGGCGTCAGGCGCTTGCGGTGCGGCTTCCGGCGCGTCACCGACACCGTGAAGCTGCCGCGCAGATCGTCCGGGTACGCGATGACCACGACCAGGTCGCCGGCGCCTCGCGCGGTGCGCGCCGCGACGAGCAGCACGGTGAAGCAGCCGAGCAGCGCGAGCAGCCAGCTCTGTCCGCCCGGCCGCGAAGCGAACGCCTCGAAGCGCGAGGCGCGCTGCTGCCAGACCGGCGGCAGCGATTCGTAGCTCTGGTGCAGCGCGGACTCCACGCGCGGCGCCCAGCGCGCCCAGCTCGCCGCGAGCTCGGCGCGCGCGTCGGGCGGGATCCAGCGGTCGAGATCGCCGAACGACGGCGGCTCGGCCGGAGCGGCGTCCGCGGGCTTCGGCGCGAGCTTGGGCCGCGGCGGCGGCAGCGCTCCGGGAGCGGTCGCGTCGGGCTCCGTGGGCGCCTCGGCGGAGTCCGCGTGCGCGCCTGCGGGCGCGCCCTCCGTCGCCTGCTCCTGCTTCTCCTTCTGCTCCAGCATGCGGCGCATCCGCTGGCGCGCGCGCCACCACTCCGCGCGCGGATTGCGCGGGCGCGGCGTGGCTTCGTCGTCGGGGCCGAGCTGGTTCCAGCTGCGGTTCGGTTTGTCGGGCGCGGAGGACGACGCGCCGCTCGAATCGTCGACGCCCGAGAGCGGGTCGGAGCTCTGCGCGCGTGCCGCGGGCGCGGCAACCACGAGCACCGCGGCGAGCGCGCACGCGGCGAAGCTGGAGGGGCTCGAGATGCGCATCGATCGGCTCAACTATTCGGTGTCGCGCCGCTTTCGATTGAGCCGAGGCGTGCACTCCTGCGCCAACCTCGCCAGCCGAGCGCGCCGCGAGATAGCATGGGGGCAGCGAAGGCGGACTCCATGCGCGCAGGGACGTTCCTGACGGAGGAGATCGAACGCGGCCCGGCGGGCCCGAAGGTCGGCGCCTTCTTCGACGTCGATGGCACGCTGCTTTCGGGCTTCTCGGGCATCGCGTTCTGGCGCGACCGGCTCCTGTCCGGACAGATGAGCGCGTCGGACCTGTCCGAGAACCTGCTGGCATGGGTGGGCTTCCAGCGCGGCCAGATCGGCTTTTCGGGAATCCTCACCGCGTGGTCGAGCATGCTGCGCGGCACGCTCGAGCAGGACCTCGTCGACACCGGCGAGCGCCTGTTCGAAGAAGAGCTCGCGGCGCTGGTGTTCCCCGAATCGCGCGCGCTCGTGCAGGCGCATCTGCGCCGCGGCCACACCGTGGCGATCGTATCGGCGGCGACGCGCTACCAGGTCGAGCCGCTCGCGCGCGACCTCGGCATCGAGCGCGTGCTGTGCACGCAGCTCGAGGTCGACCCCGAGGGCCACTTCACGGGCCAGTACGTGCGGCCCGCCTGCTGGGGCGAGGGCAAGGCGACCGCGGTGCGCGCGCTCGCCGCCGCCGAGGGCCTCGACCTGGCGCAGAGCTACTTCTACAGCGACGCCGCCGAAGACCTGCCGCTCTTCGAGATCGTCGGCCGGCCGCGTCCCACGAACCCCGACAAGCGCCTCGGGCGCATCGCCGAGAAGCGCGCCTGGCCGCAGCGGCGCTTCGGCAGCCGCGGGCGGCCGAGCTTCGCGGACGTGGTGCGCACCGGCTTGTCGGCGATGTCGAGCGGGCTCGCGCTCGCGCTGGGTGTGCCGCTCGCGCTCGTGACCGGCCGCCCGAAGGCGGCGTTCGATTTCGCGCTCGGCGCGTGGGGCGACCTGGGCACGGCGCTCGCGGGCATCGAGCTGCGCGTGCGCGGCGAAGAGCACCTGTGGTCGTCGCGGCCCGCGGTATTCATCTTCAACCACCAGAGCGCGCTCGACGTGCTGATCCTGTGCAAGCTGCTGCGCCGCGACTTCGTCGGCGTGGCGAAGCAGGAGCTGCGCCGCGTGCCGCTCTTCGGCGCGCTCGCGGCGCTCACGGGCACGGTGTTCGTCGACCGTGCGGACTCGGGCGCGGCGATCCGCGCGCTCCAGCCGGCGGTCGACGCGCTCCGCATGGGTACGTCGCTGGCGATCGCGCCCGAAGGCACGCGCGCGCCCACGCCGCGGCTGGGACGCTTCAAGAAGGGCGCGTTCCACATGGCCATGCAGGCGCGCGTGCCGATCGTGCCCATCGTCATCAAGAACGCGCTCGACGCGCTGCCGAAGAGCGGGCTCGTGATCCGGCCTGCGACGCTCGAAGTCGTGGTGCTGCCGCCCGTGCCGACGCGCGACTGGAAGCGCGAGACGATCGACCAGCACATCGCCGACGTGCGGGCCCTGTACGAGGAAGTCCTCGGCGACTGAGCCGCGCTAGAATCGGGCGATGGTGGGGGGCGAGGGCGAGGCGCAGCCGAGCGAGCGTCATCCGCGCGACCGGCTCCGCCCGGAGCTCGGCCTCGCCGATGCGACGCTTTTGTGTGTCGCCTCGGTCATCGGCTCGGGGATCTTTCTGACGCCCGGCGCGATCGCGGAGCGCCTGCCTCATCCCGGGCTGATCCTCGGGGTGTGGCTCGCGGGCGGCGCGCTCTCGCTGGCCGGCGCGCTGGCCAATGCCGAGCTCGGCGCCATGTACCCGCACGCGGGCGGCGACTACGTGTATCTGCGCGAGGCGTTCTCGCCGCTCGCGGGCTTCGTGACCGGCTGGGTGTCGTTCTTCGCGATCTTCACCGGCACCGTCGCGACGCTCGCAGCGGGCGTGGGTGAGGCGCTGGGCGCGTTCTTTCCGCTGGGCGACGGCGGGAAGCTGCTCGTCGCCCTGGTGGCGACGTTCGGCGCGAGCTGGCTCAACGTGGTCGGCGTGCGCGACAGCGCGCGCGTGAACAATGCGGGCGCGGCGCTGAAGATCGTCGCGCTCGGCGCGCTCGTGGTGCTGGCGCCGCTGTCGGGCGCGGGCGACGTCACGCGCCTGTCGTTCTCCGCGCCGGGTGCGTCCGGCGCGACGTGGAGCGCGTTCGGGCTCGCGCTCTCGCCGGTGTTGTTCAGCTACCTGGGCTGGAACGCCACGGTGTACGTGGCGAGCGAGATCCACGACGCGCAGCGCAACGTGCCGCGCTCGCTCTTCCTGGGCCTGGCGATCTGCATCGCGGTCTATCTCGCGGTGAACGCGGTGTATCTCTATGCGCTGCCACTCGACGCGCTGCGCGCCTCCGGAAACGCGGGCGAAGCCGCCGCGCGCGCTCTCTTCGGCCCCGTGAGCGGCACGGTGCTCGCCGCGTTCGTGTTGGGCTCGATCCTCGCGACCCTGAACGCGACGATCCTCGTCGGGCCGCGCATCGCCTACGCCATGGCGATCGACGAGCGGTTCTTCCGCGGCGTCGACGCCGTGCACCCGCGTTTCGGCACGCCGCACATCTCGATCTGGGTGCAGGCCGGCGTCGCCGCGGTGCTCCTGCTCGTGCTGCGCAGCTTCCCGAGCGTGCTCGACTTCACCACCTTCGCGATCGTGCTCGCGACGATCGCCGACACGCTCGCGCTCTACGCGCTGCGCATGCGCCGGCCGGGCGCCGCGCGCCCGTACCGCGCGTGGGGCTATCCGCTCGTGCCGGGCCTCTACGTGCTCGCGAACGTCGCCGTGGCGATCGCGCTCCTCGTCGGCAACCCGCGCGAGAGCGCGATCTGCCTCGGCGTGATCCTGTCCGCGATTCCGTTCTGGTACGGCTTCCAGTCGATCGAGTGACCCTTGGCCGGCTTCGGGGCGTCGGCGCCGCGGACGTTCGCCGCGAAGAGCGGGGCGAGCGCGAGTAGTGCACGATGTGCAAGGGCCACCGTATCGCGCTGAGAAACAATTGGAGTGCGCTCGCGATGAAGCTCTTCCGCCTGCGCCAGGTGTGGCTGCCGACCGTCTGGTCTTCGTTGGTGCTCGCAGGGCTGCTGGCCGCGCTCGCGCTCGCGGCGATGCGCCAGGCGTATGGCTTTCTCGCGCCGAATGCACCGGTCGGCGCGCGCGTGCTCGTGGTCGAAGGCTGGCTGCCGGACGATGCGCTCGAGCAAGCGGCGGCCGAGGCGCGCAGCGGTGCGTACGAACGCGTGCTCACCACGGGCGGGCCGGTCTGGGGCGGCTGTGACTGTCAGAAGGAGCGCACGTACGCGGACTGGGCGCGCGACTCGCTCGTCCGCGCCGGCGTACCCGAGGAGAAGCTCGTCGCGATTCCCGCGCCAGCGTCCGCGCAAGACCGCTCGTTCCTGAACGCGGTCATGGTGCGCGAGTGGCTCGAGCGCGAGGGCCGCGGCTTCGACGCCGTCGACGTATTCTCCGGCGCGGTGCACGGCCGCCGCTCGTGGCTCCTGCATCGAATGGCGCTCGGCCCGGGCGTGCGCGTCGGCATCCGCTCGGCCGCGCCGACCGAGTACGACCCCGCGGCGTGGTGGCGCACGAGCGCGGGCGCGAAGGAGGTGCTGGGCGAGTCGATCGGCTGGCTCTGGACCGAGCTGTTCTTCCACCCGGGCGCGCCCGGCTCGCGCGAAGAGCGCTGGGCCGTGCCGTAGTCAGTGACTCCGTAGAAACGCTTGCAGCTTCGCGCGCGCGAGCTGCGTGCCGAAGCCGCCCCAGAACACGTCGAAGCCGTGGTCCTGCGCGGGCAGGAGCACCGTCTCGTGCGCGACGCCCGCGCGCGCGAGCGCCGCGTCGAGCGCCTCGACCTGCGCCGGCGCGACGAGCCGGTCGCTGCCGCCGAGGAAGCTCACGGTGGGCGGCGAGTCGGCGCTCACGTGCGCGAGCGGCGAGAGCACGCGGTAGCGGTCGGGCAGGGCGTCCGGCGCGCCGCCGACGTACGCCTCGATGAGCGGGCGCAGGTAGGCCGCGCTCGGGCAGTCGCGATAGAAGCGCGCGAGGTCGCTCGGCCCGTAGAAGCTCACCACCGAGTGCACTGCGACGAGCGGCACGTCCGTCGAAGGCGGCAGAGCCGCGTCGCCGCGACTATACGCGGCGAGCAGCGCCAGGTTCGCGCCGGCCGAGCTGCCCATCACGCTGATCCGCGCGGGGTCGAGGTGGTACTCGGCCGCGTGCGCGGCGACCCAGCCGAGCGCGGACTTCACGTCGCCGACCTCGTCCTGCCACCGGGCGGGCGGAGGCAGACGGTACGCGGCGTCGAACACTTCGAAGCCGAGCCCGTTGAGCCAGCGGTCCCATTCCGGCGACGCGCTGCGGTGGCCGAAGCTCCAGGCGCCGCCGTGCACCAGCACCATCGCGGGGCGCAGCGGGCCCGAGTCACCGCGGCCGGTCGGCCAGACGTCGAGCTCGAGCGTCTCTCCGTTCGCCGTCTTGCCGTACACCAGAGTGCGTTGCTTCTGCGGCGGGCCCGCGTTCAAGTGACGCGCATTGGCCGCGTACTCTCCGAGCGAGAGCGGCACGCCGAGCGCGCGCGCTTTGGTCCAGATTGCGAGCGTGGGCACGAGCGCCATGCACAGCGTGAGCACCGCGGAGAACGCAAAGAGCCGCGCCCCCAGCACCGCCCCGAGCGCGCGCGCGGCGGGCCACAGCACGGCCGCGAGCGCGGTCCCCGCGAGCAGGTGCAACGGGAACGTCAACGCCAGGGCGCCGAGCCGTCCCGGGCCGTCCCACGCGAGGGGCGTCACCATCGCGAACGCCACGAACGCGGCGAACGCGGCGAGCAGCACCGCGACGAGCGTCAGCAGCGCCACGGCGAGTCTGCGAAGTCCCATGCGCGCGGAGCATGCCTGATACCATTCCCACGTGCCGCGTCTCTTCGTCTGCGCTCTCGCCGCGCTGCTCGCGTTCGTCGACGCCCGCGCGTTCGCCGGCGAGCCGAACGACCCGAACGCGCCGAAGTCCGAGGAGGGCTTCTGGTCGGGTCTTCCTCTGCTCAAGGACAAGGCGATCGCCGCGGGCGCCGATCTGCCGCTGCCGTTCGGCGTGGCGCTCGTCGGCACGGGGCTCAAGGGCCGCGAGATCGACGTCACCGACGTGCGGGTCGGCCTCGAGGGCGCGCCGCGCTCGGTGAGCCGCTTCATCGACCTCGGCTCGAAGTCCGACGTCGTGAACGCGAACCTGAAGCTCGACGTGTGGCTGCTGCCGTTCCTGAACCTGTACGCGCTGCTCGGCTACGTGCGGAACCAGTCGACCACGCACGCGCTGGTCACCGTCCCGCGTCCGGGCCCTCTGCCCGGCACGCGCACCGTCTCGACGAGCATCCAGACGAACCTCGACGGCGCGATCGGCGGGCTCGGCGCCACGCTGGCCGGCGGCTACAAGGAGCTGTTCGTCGTCGCCGACTGCAACTACGACCAGATCGACATGGGCTTCGACGACTCCTTCCACGCGCTGATCGCGAGCGTGCGCGGCGGCTGGAACGGCTACATCCGCGAGGTG
>Ga0335077_10001290_pt1 | contig 29649 bp, 28 predicted proteins | sample Lox_Sample_31_FD_207151 | JGI IMG/M metagenome (GOLD analysis project Ga0335077, IMG submission 207151) | Soil microbial communities from Loxahatchee National Wildlife Refuge, Florida, United States - Lox_Sample_3.1 | ecosystem: Environmental > Terrestrial > Soil > Wetlands | place: USA... | reverse complement strand
TCCCATTTCCGTGGCGAGGTTCGGCTGGTATCCCACGGCCGAAGGCATGCGGCCCAGCAGCGCCGAAACTTCGGACCCCGCCTGGGTAAACCGGAAAATGTTATCGATGAACAGCAGCACGTCCTGGTGTTCTTCGTCGCGGAAATATTCAGCTACCGTGAGTCCGGTGAGACCCACGCGCAGGCGCGCGCCAGGCGGCTCGGTCATCTGGCCGTAAATCAGCGCGCACTTGGACTTCTTATAGTCGTGGGGATCGATGACGCCCGATTCCTGCATCTCGAGCCACAAATCGTTCCCTTCGCGGGTGCGCTCTCCCACACCGGCAAAAACGGAAACGCCGCCGTGTTTCATGGCGATGTTGTTGATCAATTCCTGAATGATAACGGTCTTGCCTACGCCGGCGCCGCCGAACAGACCGATCTTGCCGCCGCGCAGATACGGCTCGATCAAGTCGATGACCTTGATGCCGGTTTCGAACATTTCCAGCTTCGTTGACTGTTCTTCAAACGAAGGCGCCTGCCGGTGAATGGGATAAAACTTCTTGGCGTTGACCGGGCCCATCTTGTCCACCGGCTCACCCAGCACATTGAGCACGCGCCCCAAAGTTTCGTTGCCCACGGGGACCATGATGGGATGGCCCAGGCTTTCAGCGCGCATCCCCCGAACCAGGCCCTCAGTAGGCTTCATCGCGATGGTGCGCACGCGGCCCTCACCGATGTGCTGCTGGGCCTCGCAAATGATGTCGATGGGCTGGGGAACGTCGTAACCTTCGCTGGTGATGCGGATGGCCGTCTGCAGCTCGGGGATCTGGCCTTCCGGAAATTCGCAGTCGACCGCGGGGCCGGCTACTTGCACCACCTTGCCGATCACGACCGTAGATGTTGTTGTCGCCATGATGCTATGACTCCTTGAGCCGGACGCGGCGACACGGAGACGCGGCGACGCGGCGCAAAAAACTTAAAACCAAAAGACTCTTACTCGGCGGCAGCAGCGCCGCTCACGACCTCAATAATTTCCTTAGTGATGCTCGCCTGGCGGACGCGGTTCATATACAGCGTCAGCGTTTCGATCATTTCGCTCGCGTTGGAGGTGGCTGCCTCCATGGCCATCATGCGAGCCGCGTGTTCGGCAGCTCCGGTTTCGAGCATCGACCGGTACACTTCACCCTCCACGTAGCGGGGCAGCAAGCTCTCCAGCATCTGGTTCGGCGGCTGCTCGAAAATGTAATCCACCACTTCGGCGTTGGACGGAATCTCCACCGGCAGCAAGCGCGCGACCGACAGCCGCTGCGCAACCATGCTCTTGAATTCATTGTTCAGCAGATAAACCGCGTCGATCTCGCCATTGCGAAAGCGATCGATGGCCTGGCGCGCGATGGCCACTGCATCCTCCAAGCGCGGAGCGTTGAGTATGCCGATGTGCTCTGCCACGATGCGCGCGCCGCGTTTCCGGAAAAAATCGCGGCCCTTGCGGCCGATCGTCTCGATTTCGAGTTCCGCGTCGCCGTGCTCCTCCATGAACTTCTGCGCGGCCTTGATGAGGTTCGCATTGAAAGCGCCGGCGAGCCCCTTGTCGCTGGTGAACAGCAGCAGCAGGACGCGCCCTTCCGGACGGCGTGCCAGCAGCGGGTTCGACGCAGCCTTGTCGTCCGACTCGACCGCCACGGCCAGGTTGGCCAACACCTTGCGGATGAGGGCGGCATACGGCCGCGCGGCGATCACACGGTCTTGCGCGCGCCGCAACTTTGCCGCGGAGACCATCTTCATGGCCTTGGTGATCTGCTGGGTGTTGCGCACCGAGCGGATGCGGCGCCGGATGTCGATCAGGCTAGGCATTGAGGGTCGCGGTCTGCTTCTGCTGGGAAGTAAATCGCGCCTTGAACTCTTTGACGGCGCCTTGCAGTTCGCCACGCAGCGCGTCGTCGAGCGTCTTCTTCTCGCGGATCTGCGCCCAAATGGACGGATGGGCGTTATCGATGAACGAGTAAAGATCCTGTTCAAATCTGCGGCACTGCTCCACCGGCAGATCGTCGAGAAAACCGGCGGTTCCCGCGAAGATGATGGCCACCTGCTTTTCCACCGGCAAGGGCTGATACTGCAACTGCTTCAACACCTCCACCAGGCGGCGGCCGCGATTGAGCTGCGCTTGCGACGCTTTGTCCAGATCGGAACCGAACTGCGCAAACGCCGCCAGATTCCGGTATTGCGCCAGATCCAGACGCAACGTCCCGGCCACTTGCCGCATGGCCTTGATCTGCGCGTTGCCGCCCACGCGGCTCACCGAGAGGCCGACGTCGATGGCGGGGCGCACGTTGGAGTTAAACAGGTCGCTCTGCAGATAGATCTGTCCGTCGGTGATGGAGATCACGTTGGTCGGAATGTAAGCCGAGATGTCGCCAGCCTGCGTTTCGATGAAGGGCAGCGCGGTGAGCGAACCGCCGCCGTTCTCCTTGTTCAATTTCGCCGCGCGCTCGAGCAGGCGGCTGTGGAGGAAGAAAACGTCGCCTGGAAACGCCTCGCGTCCCGGCGGGCGACGCAGCAACAGCGAGATCTCGCGGTAGGCGGCGGCGTGCTTGGAAAGATCGTCGTAGATGCACACCGCGTGGCGGCCGCTATCGCGGAAGAATTCGCCCATGGCGCAGCCACAATAAGGCGCGATGTACTGCATGGGCGCGGGGTCGGAAGCCGTCGCCGCCACCACGATGGAGTAGTCCATGGCGCCGTACTCTTCCAGGGTCTTCACCACCTGCGCCACCGTCGACCGTTTCTGGCCGATGGCGACGTAGATGCAGATCATGTCCCCGCCCTTCTGATTGATGATGGTGTCCAGAGCGAGCGCCGTCTTTCCGGTCTGGCGGTCGCCGATGATCAGCTCGCGCTGGCCGCGGCCGATGGGAATCATCGAATCGATCGCTTTAATGCCGGTCTGCAGCGGCTCCTTCACGGGCTGGCGATCGACCACGCCGGGCGCCAGGCGTTCGACAGCGTTGAAGGTGGTGGTATGAACCGGACCCTTGCCGTCGATCGGTTCGCCGAGCGCGTTCACCACGCGCCCCACCATCGCCTCACCCACCGGCACGGACATAATACGCGAGGTGCGGCGCACTTCGTCGCCTTCACGGATATGCGTGTATTCGCCGAGCAGCACCGCGCCGACCTGATCCTCCTCCAAATTCATGGCGATGCCCGACACACCGTGCGGGAACTGGATCAGCTCGCCGGCCATCACTTTCTCGAGTCCGTGGATGCGGGCGATGCCATCGCCCACGGAAATTACAGAGCCCGTCTCACTGACGTCGACGGCCCGGTCGTAATTCTCAATTTCCTGCCGCAGCAGGGTAGTAATTTCGTCCGCTCGAATTTGAGCCATAAATGCGAATCACCCAATCTTTTTACTCTGCTGCCAGTTTACGCCCCAGAGCGTTCAACTGGCCGCGCACAGAGCCGTCATAGACGGTGGAACCGATGCGCGCCACCACTCCCCCGATCAGTTCCGGCTCCACGGCATAACGCGCCCGGACTTTCTTTCCGGTGAGCCGTGCCAACTGCTCCGCCAATCCGGCTTTTTGGCGTTCTTCGAGGTCGCGCGCCGAAGAGATCTCTGCGCGCACAAAGCCCAGGCGTTCATCCAAGTGAATCTCAAAGGCGTCGATCAGCGGAGTGAGGGCCCCGAGATGCCGGTGGTCGGTCAGTACCAGCAGAAAATTGCGCGCAATCTTGCCCAGGCCAAGCTGATCGGCGAGCTTGCGCACAACCGCGCGCTTCCTGCCGGCAGCCACTGCCGGGGTGGCCAGCGCATTTTGCAGCGCCACCGATCCAACCAGCAAAACCTCAAAACTGCGCAGTTGTTGAACCACCTGGGCCGGGTCCACGCCGGACGGACCGGTTACCACATCTGCCAGGGCGCTGGCGTATCGCGAAACGATGACGGAAGAAGTCATGCAGCTTACTTATTCAGATGCGAGCCCGCCCCCGGGTGGTCCACATCACGGACAAAATTCTCCACCAGAGCGGATTGAATCGCGGGGGTCATCTGCCGGCGGATCTTCTGCTCGGCCAGATCTACGGCGAGCTGGGCGGCGTAACGTTTTAGCTGGAGGCGCGCGGTCTTGCCGGCCGCATCGATTTCTCGCGCGGCCTGCTCCTGGATGCGGGCCAAATCGGCGGCCGTCTGCTGGCGAATGCGTTCCGCTTCGGCGGCCTGCTCCTGGCGCGCATGGCTTCGCAGCGATTCGATTTCGGTTCCGAGGCCCGCCAGCCTACGGTCCACGTCCGCGGCGCGGGCTTCAGCATCGGCGTGGATTTCCTCGGCTTCAGCAATGCCTTTGCGGATGGCCACGGAGCGGGCAGAAAACCACGGCCCGCCTTTCTTTACAACCAGATAGCCGAGAGCCCCGGCCAGCATGGCGAAGTTCGCCCAGGCCCAGATGGGGGACACTTCTTTGGCTTCGTCCTTTGCGCCTTGACCCGGCTCTTGCGCCTGAAGCAGCAGGCAAGCTGCAAACACGCCGCCGATCGCCAACCTCTTCATGCGGCGCTCCGGCGCAAAATGGATTCGGCAATCTGGCTTGCCAATAGATCGCTCTGAGCGGCCAGGTCTTGCTTGAGGACAGCCGCTTCGCTCTCGAGTTCCCGTTTCGCGGCGGCAATCTGCGTTTCGGCCTGCTGGCGCGCGACTTCGAGAGCCGCATTCCGCTCGGCGTGCAATTGGCCCCGAAGCTTGCCAAGTTCCTGATAGACTTCGCCACGAGCCGCTCGCATGGCGGCTTCATACTCCGCCATCTTCGATGTGGCCTTGGCCTGACTTTCCTCCGCCAGTTTTCGCGCTCCCTCATTGGCCTCGTAGCGCTTTCGAAGGACCTTTTCCAGCGGGCGAAAGAAAACGCGCGTGAGATAGGCGTAGAGCAGCAAGACCAGGAGGAAGGTTGGGACGGCCTTCAGCAGTATTTGGGCAAGCGCACGTAGAGTTGCATCCATGGAAATTTAAGGAGAAATTTTACGAACTGCCTTGAAGAGAAGAAGTTAACACATGGATACGATGGCGTCAACCGAGTGTAGGGATAAGCCGAACACTGCGTCTAGACCCTCCCGCGGCGAGCGGCCGCACGGGGGAGCGGGGGCCGCGATCTTGGCGGGAAAGATTCGGTCAGATCTCCGCGGTGGATTTAATCGTTTTCCCGTTTCCGCCGATAGTCCTTTTGGACGCGATACGCGCCTGATTCCGCAGATACTCTCACCACCGGACTCTCGAATGAATTCATGGACCATCGGCAAGAAACTGATGACGGGCTTCGGCCTCATGCTGGCGCTAACACTAGGACTGAGTTACTACTCGCTGACCGTGATTGAACGGCTGGGCGGCGCGCTGGCCACGAACACGGCGCGCACCATGGAACTGGTCGGCACCGTTCGGCTGGGGCTTCGGGAGATGGTGGAACAGGCCAAGTCCGCGCAACTCACCTACGTGGTGAGTCATATCAAGCGGCTGGAGAGTGAGCACGCCAAGGCAGCTGCGTCGGGCATGGAATGTTCCATGTGCCACACCATGGAAGGCTTTGAAAATAACGGGCGGGTATTCGCCGCCATGGCGGCGCGGGTACGAAGCCAGATTGAGGAATTGCGTCCGTCGATTCCCGATCCGGCGGGCCAAACGTCGCTGCAGGCGATTGAAGCCGGTTTGTCCGCATGGGGTCCGCTCTACGAGGAGTTTCTGCACGACATCCAACGAAATGACTATGAGGAAGCACACGGCGTCATTCGCGACAGAATGTATCCGATTCTGGATCAGGTGGATAAAGCCGGCAAAGCACTGGCGGAGCGGCAGCGAGACTCCATGATCGCGGCGGGTGCGGACGCCAATCGTACGGTATCCAGAAGCCGCTGGATTGCCTTCCTGTTGATCAGTTTGAGCCTGGTGACGAGTGCGTTCGTGCCGTTGGTGATATTCGGGATTAGCCGGCTGCTGCGTGAGGTCGCCGTTGATCTCCGGGCCAGCGCCGAACAGGTGAGTGGCGCGGCCGCACAGGTCTCGAGTTCGGCCCAAGCCTTGGCGCAAGGAACCTCCGAGCAGGCGGCATCCCTGCAAGAGACGTCGGCCTCGGCGGCTGAGATCACTTCGATGAGTCGCAAAAATGCGGACAATTCGCGTGCCGCGGCGGATTTGACCGCGAAAGCCACCGAGCTGGTCACTACCGCTAACCGCAATCTCGAGCAGATGGTGGGCTCCATGCAGGAGATCAACTCATCGAGCGACAAGATTTCCAAAATCATCAAAGTGATCGACGAGATCGCGTTCCAGACGAATATCCTGGCGCTCAACGCCGCGGTGGAAGCCGCGCGGGCCGGCGAGGCTGGGATGGGATTCGCGGTGGTGGCCGACGAAGTGCGCAATCTGGCGCAGCGCAGCGCACAGGCTGCCCACGACACGGCATCCTTGATCGAAGACTCCATCTCCAAGTCTCATGACGGCAAGGCAAAGCTAGATCTGGTGGCCCACGGGATTCACGACATCACCGCCATCGTGGCGGAGATCAAGGTACTCGTAGACTCGGTGAAGCTGGGCAGTACCGAACAGGCGCGGGGCAGCGAGCAGATCGCCACAGTTATTAGCCAGATGGATCACGTCACACAATCGGCAGCGGCACACGCCGAACAAAGCGCGTCGGCCGGCGAGGAACTGAGCGCGCAAGCCATAGCCACCAACGAGATCGTGGAGCGGCTCACCAGCCTGGTCGGGGCGAGTTAGAACCGTCCACCCCGATTGCACCTTCCGGCCCCGGCTCAACCTCCTGTCACCGAATGCCGCCGCGCTTTGATCACCTCGGTAATGGCGGGCAGCAGGGAGATCACGATGATCAGCAAAACCACTTTGTCGAAATACTGCCGGATGAACGCCACCTTGCCGAGCTTGTAGCCCAGCAAGGTCATGAAGGCCACCCAAGCGGTAGCTCCACACACGCTGAAGGGCAGAAAGCGCAGGTACGGCATCTCGGCCACCCCTGCGACGAACGCGGCGAAGGTGCGGATGATGGGGACAAACCGGGCGTAAATGATGGTCTTGCCGCCGTGCTTTTCATAGAAGCGTTGCGTCCGGATCACGTGGTCGCGCTTGAAGAGGCGGGAATCGGGACGATTGAAGATTCGCGGCCCCGTGCTGCGGCCAAGCAGATAACCGGTGCTGTCGCCAATCATTGCCGCGGACATCAGCACCAGATTCACGATCACGATATTGAGATCGCCGGCGCCGGCCACGACGCCAACCGTGAACAGGAGAGAATCACCGGGAAGGAAGAACCCGACGAGCAGGCCGGTTTCCGAGAAGACGATGGCGAACAGCAGCGCGTAGCCGACCCAGCCCGCCATGAACCCGGACAGGAGTTGGATCAGGCGCTCGGGGTCGGTGAGCGCTCGAAGAAAATCCAGGAGGATGTGAACCATGCGGCCGGCTTATCCCCGATAGGTCGCAACCAGCCGGTTAACCACATCCTGGTAAATTTTCACCTTGCCTTCTTTGATGAGTTGTTCCTTTAGGCCGGCCTCGAAGAGTTCGGCGCGCTCGCGAGCTTTCTTGCTCTTCAATTCGTCGCGCAAACCTGCTCGCTGCGCTTCGAATTGGGACATGTCCGCCGGCAGGCGCGAGACCACTTTGCCGACCACCTGTCCATCCGTCACCGGCAGAGGCCCGAAGATGGCTCCATCCGGCTTATCAAAAGCCTGGCCGACATAATTTGCCGCCCCTAATCCCTCCACTGCTCCCTGGCGGCTGAAGGCTTCAGGCGACTTCACTTCGAGTCCCAGGGATTTCGCGGCCTTTTCGAGATCGCCGTTCATGGCCTGCGCCTTGGCCACCAGTTCATTGGCGCGCTTGTTCACCAGTTGCTGCAGTTTCTGACCTTCGAGCGCCTGTTTGATGCGCGCCTGCGCTTCCTCCAGACTGGCGGGATGCGTGGGGGTAACCTGGGTAACCAGCGCCAGCACGACGCGGTTTGGCGGAAGCGCCACGGGCTGCGACACCGCGCCCTTTTGCAATCCGGCGATGCTCTTCTCGAAGTCTTTGTTGACGCCAATCTCCGGAACCGGATCGCCGGCCGAGACATTTTCCACCACGACCGGGGGCGCGAGATTCATGTCACTGGTTACTTTGGCAGGAGGGTCCTTCTTCAGCGCGGCTTCAACGCGGTCCGGCAGGTCCTGCATCATCTGGCTGGCTCGCTGTTTGCGGAATTCCTCGGCAAGCTGGGACTTCACTTCGTCAAATGTCCTCTGGTGCGCCTGCTCATGATCCAGCACCTGTAGGATGTGATAGCCATACTCGGTTTTGATGGCGTTGCTGACTTCGTTCGTCTTCAAAGAAAACGCGGCGTCCTCGAACGGCTTCACGGTCTGCCCGCGCACCACCCAGCCAAGCTCGCCGCCCTTGGTGGCGGTACCCGGATCCTCAGAGTTTTTTCGAGCCAGATCCGCGAAGTCGCCGCCGGCCTTGATCTGCTTCAGCAAGTCCTCGGCCTTGGCCTTCATCTTGGCATCCTCCTCCGGCGACTTACCCGTCGTCTTCAACAGGATGTGACGGACCTTGACGCGTTCGGGAGTGCGGAACCTGTCTTTGTCGGCATTGTACAAGCGCTGTAGATCGGCGTCGGACGGGTTAATCGACTGTTCGAGCCTGGCCTGGTCCAGAACCACCAGAGTGAAGCTGCGTTTTTCGGGGACGGGAAAAGCAGCAGGGTTCTTATCGTGATAAGCCTTGATCTCGGCGGGAGTGATCTGCACCTCCGACTTCAATTTATCGGGCGCAATCTTCACGTATTGAATCTTGACCTTGTCCAGGCGGCGGTGATATTCCCGTTCGATCTCGGCGGGAGTGACTACGGTGCCCTCTACGGCCACAATGCGCAGCCGGTTGATCAGCACCTGCCGCTGCATTTCGTTTTCGAACTCCGGGATGGTCAGATTCTGCTGTGCGAGGAAGGCTTCATAGGCCTCGCGGCCGACAAATTTCCCATCCTGAAACAGTTGCGGTATGGCCATGCGAATGGCGTTGGACGTTTCTTCGTCGTTGACCCTGAGTCCCAGCCGAGTAGCTTCGTAGACCAGACTACGCTGCGTGATGATCTCATCGATAATCCGCGGAACGTAGAGCGACAGCAGTTCCGGCGGAATGTTGCGGCCGCGCAACTGGGTTTGTATGGCGAGCTGAGCATCGTGCATGGTGACCGTGTCTTTGCCGATTTTGGCCAGTACGCCATCCGGCCCGCGATCCCCGCTTCCATAACTGGGGATCAGGTACGTGACCATGGACAGCGCCACAATCAGAAGCAACGCGCTCAAAAAAAATCGCACAGCCTTATCGCGGCTGCGAAATAAGTCAAACATGATGAGGTCTCCGGCGCCCTGCCCGGTCAGAAAGACAAGGCAAAAGGCAAAGTTCAAAAGGCAAAAGGCAAAAGTAAAGTCGTGGCCCTTCTGCGCGGAAACGACCAGTATATCAACCTTTGCCTTTTGACTTTTGCCTTTTGACTTTTGCCTTTACCTGGAGTCCCATCTCACACTCGGCGTGCACGGCGCGCACCGCGGACTCGAGCCCGTCGCGACGCACCACAATGGCGATGGTTAGTTCGCTCGACCCCTGCGCGATGGCGATGATATTGACCCGCTCGCGCGAGATCGCGGTAAAAATCCGGCCGGCGAGGCCTGGAGTGCCCTGCATGCCTTCGCCCACGATCGCCAGTAGACCGACTTCGTTGTCAACGTCGATGGGCCGAAGGTAGCCGTGCGCCAGCTCAAGCGCCAGCGCAGACTCGAGAGCTTCGAGGGTCTTCTCCAGCTCTTCGCTGCGCACCAGGAAACAGAAGCTCTGGCGGTAGCTGGAGCTGGAAAGCGAAAGCACTTCGACGTTGGCCCTGGCCATCGCATCCAGGGCCCGCGCCATGACATGCGCGCCGGGCAGCGTGGCATGAGCCGGTTCGAGCGAAACCAGAGCGACGCGCGCCATCGATGTGACGGCTCGCGCCCCGTTCGAGACCGAAATGCGCGGCACAATCTTGGTTCCCGGCTTCTCCGGCGAAAAGCTGTTCTTGCTCCACACCGGAATCTGGCTCTCCACCAGCGGGGCCAGCGTTCGCGGGTGCAGCACCTTGGCGCCGTTGTAAGCCAGTTCCGCGGCTTCCCGATAGGTCACCTGGTCCAGCACCGCGGCATCGGGCACCAGGCGCGGGTCGGCGGTCATGATCCCGTCCACATCGGTCCAGATCCACAATTCACGAGCGCCGAGCGCGGCCGACAGGATCGAGGCCGAAAAATCCGAGCCTCCGCGGCCCAGCGTGGTGGGCCGTCCATCAGCCGTCGCCCCGTTGAAACCCGTTACCACGGGCAAAACTCCCCGGCAAATAAGGGGCGCGAGGCGCGGACGCGCTTTGGCGGCGGTCTGTTCCATCAGCGGCGACGCACTGCCGAAGACGGCGTCGGTGACGATCAGATCCGCGGCATTCACCGCTTCCGCTTTGGTGCCCTGAGAGTTGAGGCAGGCGGCGATGGTCAGCGCGGAGAGCCTTTCCCCAATGGCGATGGCTTCGTCCACCGAGCGCGGCGGACGGTCGTTCAGCATCAGCATGCCCAGGACGATGCGCTGAAACTCTCCCACCAGCTCGCGAATTCCGGTGAGCACGGGCTTCTGCGCAGAGCGAGGCAGCAGTTCCCGGCAAGCTTGATTGTGGCGTTCCTCCAGCTTGCGGACATTGGCTTCCAGTCCCGCGCGATCGCCGGCTTCGGCGTGCTTGGTGGTTTCGATCAGCAAATCCGTAACGCCCGACATGGCCGACACGACGATCACCACCGGTCGTTTCTTCCGCTGCTCCGCCGAGAGCCGGACAGCAACCTGCATCCGCGCGGCGCTGCCGACGCTGGTGCCCCCGAACTTCATCACCAGAAGATTTTTCAACGAAACTCCTTTCCATTTGTGATGCGGGCGCGCACCAGCCGCAGAATGGCTTCTTCCACCTCGTCGATCGAGAGGCCGGTGGAATCAACGTAGACGGCGTCGGGCTGCTGCGTCAAGGGCGCTTCGGCGCGCGTGCGATCGCGCTCGTCCCGCTCGCTCAACTGCCGCGAGATGACTTCGCTCGATCCGTTCACTTCCGCAGCCCGGCGCCGCGCGCGCTCCTCAGACTTGGCATCCAAAAAAATCTTGACGTCGGCATTGGGAAACACGACCGAACCGATGTCGCGACCCTCCATCACCACATTATTCTGCGACCCAATCTCCCTCTGTTTCTCCACCAGAGCGCGGCGCACACCCGCGATCGTAGCCACTAGCGAGGCGGCACGCGAGATCTCCGGCGCGCGGATGGCTTCGGTGACGTCTTCGCCGTTGAGCAGCACGCGGGCGCCGTCATCTTTGAGCGTGATGCCGGCGGCCAGCGCCAGTTGCTCCATACGGTGGCGGTCAGACGGGTCCAGCTTCTCACGCAGCGCCCACAGCGCGACGGCCCGGTACATGGCGCCGCTATCGATGTAGATGAAACCCAACTTCGCGGCCAGACGGCGGGCTATGGTGCTCTTGCCCGCCGCTGCCGGGCCGTCTATAGCGATTACGATGGCCATAGGGAGATCATTCGTAGAATAACAAGAGCATATGCGGACTCACGAGTTCGATCAGTTGGTGGAGCGCGCGTGCGCCAAGATTCCTCGGCGCTTCCGGCGAAGGTTGGCCAATTTGGCATTCATCGTGGAGACGGAACCTTCATCCGAACAACTTCGGGCGGCGCGCATTTCGCCGGGCCACACGCTTCTCGGACTATACCGCGGCCGTCCACTGACCCAACGTAGTGTGTCCGATGCTTTCGTGATGCCCGATCAGATTGTCATTTTTCAGGGCCCGCACGAACGCATGGCGCGCAATGCTGCGCACCTGGAGAAACTGGTGGAAGACACGGTTTGGCATGAAGTGGCGCATTATTTCGGAATGGATGAAGCGCGGGTACGGCGGGCAGAGCGGCGGAGGGCCAGTTCCGAATTGTAACTTGAGGCTTGCGGTACACTCTCGTTTTGAGCACGTCCACTCCAGAAAGGATGCAGCAAACTCCAGGCGCCGGCCTCAGGCAACCGCGCGGCGCAGCAAATTAACGGTGCTCATGTTCACACGCGCGGCGCTGGTTTGCGCCATTCTCACTCTAGCTGCACAAGCTCGTGACGCCCAGGACGCCGCGGCGGTCTATCAGAAAAACTGCGCCGCGTGCCACGATTCCGGCCGGGCGCCTGGCCGTGAAGGGCTCAAGAGGCTCTCGCCGGAGCGAATCCTGCTGACGCTCGAAAGCGGCACGATGATGATCATCGGCTCGCGCCGCACCGCGTCCGAGCGCCGCGCCCTGGCTGAATTCCTCTCCGCTAAGACTTTTGGGACCGAGCCTGCCCGCGGGCTGGCGGCAGAAGCATTCTGCAGAGACACCGCCACCAGGATTTCGGACGATCCTTGGTCCGGCCCGCATTGGAACGGTTGGGGAGCGGGCCCGGCGAACCAGCGCTTTCAAGCGGCGGCCGCGGCTGGCTTGCGTGCCGGCGACGTCCCGCGGCTGAGATTGAAATGGGCGTTCGCATTTCCGGGCGATATTTGGGCGAACGCACAGCCCGCCGTTGCCGGAGGCCGCATCTTCACCGGCAGCGCCGGAGGCCGCGTCTATTCTCTGAACGCCTCGACAGGCTGTGTCTATTGGGTCCTGGACGCCGAGGCGCCGGTACGTACAGCCATCAGTGTAGGGGCTTCGGGTTCGCGCCAGGCGATTTATTTCGGCGACCTGCATGCCAACGTCTATGCAGCCGATGCCGCCAGCGGCAAGATCATCTGGAAGGTCCGCGCGGAGGAGCACTCGGAAGCGCGTATCACTGGCGCCCCGGCGCTTGACGGCAATCGGCTCTTCGTCCCCGTTGCTTCGTCGGAAGAACTGAGCGCGACCGACGCTTCCTATGAGTGCTGCCGTTTCCGCGGCAGCGTGGTAGCACTGGATGTGGCCAGCGGCAAGACCATCTGGAAGACGTATACAATTCCCGATCCGCCGCATCCGACGAGAAAAAACAAAGCCGGCACTCAACTCTGGGCGCCCTCGGGGGGGGCCGTGTGGAGCGCTCCCACCATCGACCACAAACGGCGGGCGATTTACGTTGGTACCGGCAACAGCTACTCCGATCCACCGGCGGCAACCACCGACGGCATCCTGGCGCTCGACATGGATTCGGGAAAAATTCGCTGGGTTCGCCAGATGACCGCCGGCGACGCATTCAATCTCGCCTGCCCGGGCGCTGATAAGACCAATTGCCCCGAAGGCAATAACGTGGATTTTGATTTCGGATCGTCGCCCATCCTGTTGGAATTAGCCGGCGGCCGCCGCATGCTGGTGGCAGGACAGAAATCGAGCATCGTCTATGCACTCGATCCGGACCATGAGGGTGAATTACTGTGGCAGAGGCGCGTGGGCAAGGGCGGAACGCTCGGCGGGATTCAATGGGGGCCCGCCGCAGACGGAGAGCAAGCCTATGTTGCCGTTTCGGATATCAGGCGGCAGATGACGCCGGCCGGATTGGTGCTGGACCCGGAAGCCGGCGGCGGGTTGTTCGCGGTGGCCTTGACCAATGGCGAGATTGCCTGGAACACGCCGCCTCCCGGTTGCGGAGACCGGCGTCCGTGCAGTCCTGCGCAGTCGGCCGCGGTCACGGTAATTCCCGGGGTTGTGTTCTCCGGGTCAAGCGACGGACACCTCCGAGCTTATTCAGTAAAGGATGGAAAAATCATCTGGGATTTCGATGCCGTCCAGGAATTCAAAGCGGTGGACGGCGTGGAAGCGCGTGGAGGATCGTTCGACGGCCCTGGCCCGGTGATCGCCGCCGGCATGCTCTACGCCGACTCGGGCTACGGCGCCATGGGCGGCATTCCGGGCAATGTACTGCTGGCGTTTTCGGTGGACGGAAAATAGAGCAAGGTGCAGGTGCCAGCTCTTAGCAATCGGCTCCTGCCGGCGGTTGCATCCGCACCTGGAATGTTGTATTCAGATAAGCGCACCACAGGATTCCTCAAGCCAGTATGAACCAGAGCATTGCAGTCGGCATGGTCGGCTACAAGTTCATGGGGAAAGCCCATTCGAACGCGTACCGGCAGATCAATCAATTTTTCGATTTGCCTGTGAGGCCGCGTCTCAAGACCATCTGCGGCCGTGACCAGGCCAAAGTCGAGAAGATGGCCCAGCGCTGGGGCTGGGAGCAGGCGACGGACGACTGGCGGCGTATCATCGACGACCCGGAGATCCAGATCGTCGACATCTGTTCGCCCAACAACACGCATCACGAGATCGCCATCGCCGCATTCCAAGCCGGAAAAATTGTGGCCTGCGAAAAACCGCTGGCTATGAACGGTAAAGAAGCGGAGCAGATGGCAGCGGCTGCGCACACGAGCGGAAAGGTCAACACCGTCTGGTTCAACTACCGCCGCGTGCCGGCCATCGCATTTGCGCGTCAACTGATTGACGAAGGCCGCATCGGCAAGGTCTACCACTTTCGGGCCCTTTATCTGCAGGACTGGACCATGGATCCCGCGGTGCCGCTGCTGTGGCGCATGGATAAGGAAGTTGCGGGCTCGGGGGTGACCGGCGATCTGCATTCGCACATCGTCGACCTTTCGAATTATCTGGCGGGCGACATCGAGTCGGTAGCCGGTACCAGCCGGATTTTTGTCAACGAGCGTGAACGACCCGACGGTGGCAAAGCGAAAGTCGAGATCGAGGATGCATCCATTTTCGTCGCCAAGTACAGAAATGGGGCCATCGGCCACTTCGAAGCCACACGCTTCGCCAACGGCCGCAAGAACGGCAACACCTTCGAGATCAACGGCGAGTTGGGCAGCCTGTACTTCGATCTGGAAGACATGTCGCGGCTCTGGTACTTCGATTCTCGCGATCCCAAACATGTGCAGGGCTGGCGGCAGATCTCGGTTTGGGAAGAGGTCCACCCGTATATGAAGCATTGGTGGGTGCCGGGCTGCGCCATTGGTTACGAGCATACATTTGGCAACCAGGCGGCCGATTTAATGAACGCCATCGCGAAGAACCAGCCGATGCAACCGAATTTTAATGATGGTCTGAAGTGCCAGTTGGTGCTCGACGCCGTGGTGGAAGCATCGAATTCCGACCGGTGGGTGCAGGTGAAACGGATGACCAGGAGTGAGGCAATATGAAAGTTTCATTAGGCAGTTGGGCTTTTTCTTTCGGTCCATTCGCGGACCATCCCATCCCATTCGAAAAAACGGTCAAGCGCCTTTCGGAGGCCGGGTACGACGGAATCGAGATCTGCGGCTTCCCGCCGCATATCACGCTCGAGGAGTATCCCGGCAAAGCGGCGCGCCAACGTCTGGTCCGGTTTCTGGAGGACAACAAACTCGGGGTCTCTGGGTACGCGGCGGACTTCACCGGCGTGAATCCAGTGGTGGCCGGGAACAAACAGAAGTATCTTGATCTGTTTCGGCGCAATGTGGAGATGTGCGTGGACATTGGCAGCCCGAACATTCGAGTGGACTCGATCGCGGCGCCCGGATCGATCGAAGACGCGGACTATCGAGCGGCTTTCGACAGGCTGGCGGATGTCTGGCGGGACGCCGCAGGTATCGCCCAGCAGGCCCGCGTGCGGATGGTGTGGGAATTCGAGCCGGGCTTTGCCTTCAATAAGCCGTCGGAGGTGGCAGGCTTGCACGAGGCGGTGCGGCACCCGAATTTCTTCGTACTATTCGATACATCCCACGCTCACATGTGCGCAGTGGCGGGTGCGCGGCAGCATGGCGCGAAGGAGATTCTGCCGGGCGGCGTTTCCGAATTCCTCGACAAACTGCGCGGGCGCATCGGCGCCATCCACCTGATCGATTCCGACGGCACGCTGCACGGCGATGAAACCAGCACGCACCGGCCGTTTGGTGAGGGGTTTGTCGATTTCCAAACCCTGGCGCCTAAACTTCTGGATGTGCCGAAGATCGAGTGGTGGTGCATCGACATGTGTTTCTGGGCAGGATCGTGGGAGCTTGTGGAGCCGAGCCTGGGATTCGTTCGCAGCCTGCTGGCCTCGCGCGCTTTAGCCGGATGACGCGGCGCAGCTTCTTTCAGGTGTCCGCGGGCGGCGCGATCACGCTGCCGGAGTTCCAGCCCAAGAGCATGCTGCACGTGCCTGAGCATCCGGTTACGCGCGCCAAGTTCCCGGTCATTGACGTGCATACACACTTGTTCGGAGCCGGGCGCAAAGCCGCTCCGGATTCTCCCGCGGGCGCCGCAGAGCTGGCACAGGTTGCCAAGTGCATGGACGAATGCAATCTCCAGACTCTTATCAATCTGACCGGTGGAAATTCGGGGACGATCCCGGCCATTCGCAAGGCTATGTCGCCGTTCGGAGCAAAATTTCTAACGGCGGTGGAGCCCGTGTGGTCGCGCGCGAACGAAAAGGGCTATGCGCAATGGCAGGCCGATGAACTCAGGACATGCAAACGGCAAGGCGCGGTCGGGCTGAAAGTTGTGAAGATACTCGGCCTGGGTTTGCGTGAGAACGGAAGGCTGGTGCCGTTTGATGACGCGCGCTTTGATCCGATGTGGGAGGCCGCGGGCTCGCTCGATCTGCCGGTGCTGATACACACGGGCGATCCGGGCGCATTCTTCACTCCGATTGACCGGTTCAACGAACGCTACGAAGAGCTGCAACACCATCCCGAATGGTCATTCTACGGTCGTGATTTTCCGAAGCGCAGCGAACTGCACGAAGCGCGCAATCGTGTAGCGGCGCGGCATCCAAAGACGAAGTTTATTTACCTTCATGTGGGAAACGATGCCGAAGACCTGGCGCAGGTGAGTGAGTGGCTGGACCGCTATGCCAACGTGAACGTAGAGATCGCCGCACGGCTGGGAGAGCTGGGGCGGCAGCCGCGCACCGCGCGAAAATTCTTCGATCGCTATCAGGACCGTATCCTGTTCGGCACCGACGCAACCTATGACGCGGGCAAGGAATTTCCCCAGCAAGACCTGTTGCCGGCCATGTACCGCTGCTATTTCCGCTTTCTGGAAACCGAAGACGAATACTTCGATTACGCGCCTTCAGCCGTGCCGCCGCAAGGCCGCTGGAAGATCTACGGCATCGCACTGCCGGACACGATCTTGCGCAAGGTGTATCACGACAACGCGGCGCGCGAATTCAAGTTAGAGACGATGTGAACGGGGTTGGTGTGGAATCAAAGCGGAGTGTTTCCAGGAGAGCGATTCTATCCGCAGCACTCGGCTGCGCCGGCACGGTGGCCTGCAGCAGCAGCCAAGGCAGGAGTGCGGATGCAGCAAAAGGGAAGAAACCCGTGTCGGTGACTTTGGTCGAATTCGACGATTCGGGTGCAAGGAGAGAAACCGTTACGGTCGAAAAGATCGTCAAGACGGATGCCGATTGGCGGAAGCAGTTGACGCCTCCGCAGTACGCCATCGCGCGACGCGGCAACACCGAGTTCGCCTTTTCGGGCGAATATTACAACCTGCATGAGGACGGCATCTACCGCTGCGTCTGTTGCGGCAACGCGCTGTTCAGCTCGGAAACCAAATTCGAGTCAGGCACCGGCTGGCCGAGCTTCTGGGCGCCCATTGCGGATGAAAATATCGAGACCGAAACCGACACCACCTTCGGCATGCGGCGCATCGAGGTACGGTGCCGGAAGTGCGATGCGCACCTGGGCCACGTCTTCGAAGACGGGCCGCCGCCCACGAATCTGCGCTATTGCATGAACTCGGCAGCCCTGAGTTTCAGAAAGACTTCGCGGCGCGCGGCTGGTTGATCCTCAACGGATCCCCATCTTCTTCTGCATCGCTTCCAAAGAAACACCCTTGGTTTCGGGATAGAGAAACAGGACCACGACAAACTGAAGCACCATCATGAGCGAGAAGAAGACGAAGGGAGATCCGCCCGAGGAAGCCGCCATGCGCGGAAATATCCCGGAGATGAGCGCATTCATGAACCAATGCGCGAAACTGCCCAGACTCTGGCCCTTGGCCCGCACCCGGTTGGGAAACACCTCGCTGATGAACACCCAGATCACCGCCCCTTGCGAAAACGCGAATGAGGCGATGTAGCCGATCAGCAGCCAAACCAGCAGATCCTCCCGCTTGCCAGTGAAAAAAATCACGGCGACGCCGGCCAGGCAGGCGGCGGTGCCGACCGAACCCACAAGTAGCAGCGTCTTGCGCCCTATCCGGTCTATTACCGACATCGCGATCATCGTAAACAGGAGGTTCGTGCCCCCAACGGCGACGGCTTGCAGGTCGCCGGAGACCTTGCTGAAGCCGGCGCGCTCGAAGATGTCGTTGAGATAGTAAAGTATCGCGTTGATGCCGGAAAGCTGATTGAACATCCCGATGGAAACCGCCAGAAAAATCGGCACGCGGTATTTCCACTGAAACAGCGGTTCCTTTCCGCGACCATGTTCCAGGTCGATGGAGGCAACAATTTCTGCGAGTTCCCGTTCATAATTTTGGTCGCCGGTGAGCCGAAGCACTTCCCTGGCTTCGTCCACCCGGCCCGTTTTTGCCAGCCAGCGCGGGCTTCGTGGTATGGCGTAGAGCATCGCCAGGAACAACGCTGCCGGAAATGCCGAGACGCCCAGCTTCCACCGCCACTCCAGCACGCCCAATTGCAGAAGCCCGACCACGAAATTCGAGAAGTACGCCAGTAGGATGCCGAATACCACGTTGAATTGGAAAAAGCCCACCAAGCGGCCTCGCCAGGCGGGAGGCGCGATTTCGGCGATGTACATCGGGCCCAGAACGGACGAGCCGCCGATGGCCAGTCCTTCCACGAAACGGAAAAATACGAGCGAGTACCAATCCCACGCCAGGGCGCAACCGACGGCCGACACAAAGTACAAGATAGCCATGGCGCGCAGGCTGTCGCGGCGGCCGTAGCGGTCACCCGGGATGCCTGCAAACATGGCGCCAATGATGGTGCCCCACAGAGCGCTAGCCACCGTCAGACCCAGTGTCCCTGGCGTAAGCTGGTATACGCTCGTGAGAGCTCGAGTCGTTCCCGCAATGACCGCTGTATCGAACCCAAACAGAAGACCGCCCAGGGCGGCTACCACTGCGCTCTTTAATAAATAGGCGTTCAGTTTCACGGGTTAGCGGCGCGGAGCCGTCGGAAGAGTCTCACAGTCCGTTGGAGAATCACGCACAAAGCTTATCGCCACCGGCGGAGGACCGCAATGTCCCAGGTGCGGTGGCCCAAGATTCAACGGTAAGCTTGCAGAGATGCAGTGCCGGGGATCCTTTCATGCTCTATTGCTCTACGATGTTGCGGACGAAATTGACTTGCAGACTTTAGGCGGCCTGCTCGGCGCCACTCCGCCGGTGCGCAAGCCCGAGTTCAAATTGCCAGCCCCGGTCTACGTGCGCTTTGAGCGGCCGCCGTTGGTGGAGCCCTGCGAAAGCCTTTCGCTCTCTACCGGAGAGCTGTTCGAAGGCCGCCTGAAGTACTTCGATTACGGCATCGTTAGCCTTGAACTGGAGCTTTCTTTCGAAGCAGCGTGGCCCGAGCTCGTCACGCTTTCGAACCGTTGGATCGAGGCGGCGGAGCTCGAACAGAAGGCGCTTCAAATCGTGCGCAAGCGAATGGGGAGTCTGACCCTGGCGATGCGCAAAGCCTATCCGGAGTGGCTGGATGAGGTCTACTACACCGTGCACGTACACGAGGTGACCGGGGCCGGCGCGCACCCCCGCGCGGCCGCGGAGCTTCTGGCGGAACATGGCACAACCATCGCGCAAATCGTCCGCGGCGAGCTCATTCCTCTCTCCCCAGCCGAAGAGCGGGAGTTGCTGGGCTCCAGCATGTCGTACTATCCGACAGACCTGCTGGTTGTGGGTTGGATGGCGGCTTTCCTCTACGACACAGCGGAAGGAGCAGCCGCCACCGAGCAGCTCCTTGAATACGCCAATACGCAGTTGCTGGAGTACCGGCGGTACGACGAGTTGCTCACACGCGTGTTGCAACATACCTACGATTCGCTCGAGCGCGGCGGCGGTTGGTTCTCGCGCTGGAGATTGGCGGCGGAGGCTAAACGCCTGAACACGCTGCGGCTGGACATCACGGAACTCAGCGAGCGCGCTGATAATGCCATCAAATTCCTAAGCGACATGTTTTACGCGCGGGCCTACCAGCTGGCCTCCGTGAAGATCGGTGTGAACGACTACCGGCATCTGGTGGATGAGAAACAGCGCACCGCCGGCGAGTTGTATCAATTCATGGTGGACGAATTTCGCGCGGCGCGCGGCTTCGTGCTGGAGCTGATGGTGGTGATTATTCTGGTTATCGAAATCGTATTTCTGTTCAGGGGAAAATAAGAAAGCTAAACAGCCGGACGTCGAATCACAGGCCGTGTCCACAAATAGGGCTCGCTGCCGGGTGGCAGAGTAGCCAGCGCATCCTGAACGTCACCCAGCATTGTGTCGATCGTTTCGTCGCCCGCCGCCACGGCTCCCACCAATTGCGCCACCGCACGAGCGCGAACCGCTTCCGCTTTTGAACGTGCATCCCAGGCATGCTGCAGTTTCCCCTGGGAATATGCGGAGGAGGACACCTTGGCAAACATCAGCGCGAGCTGAAGCTCTTTTTTAGCCAGCTCAAACTGGTGTCGTGCGTCGGGGGGCGAATCGCTCATAGGCGTCCAGTGTACATCATTTATAACGCAAGATGCCGCGACGAATGCCATCCTGCTTCCGGGGGTGCATGCGAGGCTCATGCACCGGCCAGTTTGGGCGTCAGGACCCATTTCAAGGTCCCGCGCGGCTCCACTTCTCCGGTATCGACATCTAAGCTCACGAGCGCCCCCTTTTTCAGGTCGAGTTGTAAGGCCGGACACGCCAACAGAAATCCCACCAGTTGACTAAGCAGTGGCTCGTGCCCGGCGATCAACATCCTGTCGGTTTGTTGCGCCCGAATTTCGTTCCACACGCGCTGCGGCGTGCCCAAGGGCGACAGCGCGTTGGTGGTCATCAGTTGCCGCTTGACGCCCAACACTATGGCCGCCATTTCCGCGGTTTGTAAAGCTCGTTTCAAGGGACTCGTCAGGATGACGGACGGGCGAACGCCGGCGTCACGCGCGCGCTCCAGCACGGCGCGCAGCTTCTGTTTTCCCTCCGCCGTCAAGGCGCGGGCAGCATCCGAGGCGCCCCGTGCGGCTTCCTCCGCAATGCCATGCCGCAGAACGTAGACACGCACAGGTTATCTCTTGCGCAGCCGCTTTGAGCCATTGGTTGTCTGAGCGGGCTCTACGTTGTTGATGTGGGGTGTATTGCGCAGCCGTCTGATATCAAGATTCGAAATGTGCCGCTGCAGGTCCTGAAGAATGACATCAGGCGTCCGGCTGGCATCCACAGTGACAAAGTCGTATTTCTTGGCCATTCCATCCAGTGCGTGGATGAGCCGCGTCTGGTACCGGACAAAGCTATCGAACATATTGTTGCCGAAGCGCATGTCCATTCCGCTCTCCCAATAATCAAACGCTCCCCGGCCCAGCACGACACGGGACACCAGATCCTTGACGTCCGCTCGAAGATAATACACGGCGTGTGGCACCAGGCCGAATCCCGTCACCTGATCGATCCACCGGCGGTCCTCGCCCCGGGCAATGGCGCGCGCGATGATCGAGAAAATGTAGCGGTCCGTCAACACTACAAAACCTGCCCGGAGCGCGGGAACGATTTCGTTCTCCAGGCGGTCGGCAAAGTCGGTCGTGTAATACAGAGTCATGGTGATGGGACCGAGAGTGTTCCCATCCTTGGCCTGTTTGATGCCTTTGCCGGCCAGTGCGCCGCGGGCCATTCCGGTATCCAACACGGCGTGCCCTTCTTGCTCCAGCCACTGCCGCAGCCTGGCCACCTGTGTGGTGCGGCCCACGGCGTCGGGACCCTCGATGACAATCAGTTTGCCGTGCAGTTCCTCGGAGTCCACACCCGGCAGAGGTTCACTATAAAACTGAAGGGGTTGTTTCTGCTGCATGGGCCTCTCCCGGCGCGGTGCGCAGCACGCCGTTCTTCAGACTCTCCCCCAACTCCTGGACCACGATTTCCCTCATCTGCTGCTGCTGCTTTTCGATGGAGAGCGTCGCGTCGATGACGTGAAACCCCACCTCGTGCGCCATGGCTTCATACTCGTCGAGGATGCGGCCCTGAAAGATGCGGAAGCTCTCTTCCACGTCGCGGCTGAGGCCCATGTCCATGCCGGCCTCGTAATACTTGATAGCGTCGCGGCCGCCCAGGATGCGGCCGACAGCCACATCCAGGGGCACGCGAAAATAGAAGCTCAGGTTGGGACGGGTCGCAAACCGGTAGAGATTTCGCACCCAGCGCCGGCTCACGCCTCGTGCCACATCGCGCGCAAAAGCCGTGAATGCATATCGGTCGGCGCACACAATGGCGCCGGCTTTCATCAGGGGCACAATGTAGCGCTCCATACGATCCGCGAAGTCTGTGGCGTGAATCAGACTGAAGGTGGTGGGCGTGAACATTTCTTTCTTCTTGCCTCGGCGCGTGGTTTCCTGAACGAGGGGAGAAGAGTTCCATTCGCTGAAGGCGACCGCAAACCCCTGGGATCGGAGCCAGTGGCTCAACAGTGAAACCTGAGTGGATTTTCCGGAACCATCGATTCCTTCGACTACAATAAGTTTTCCACGGAAGCGATTCGGTGCTAAAAGTGGCATACGGGGGAGTGAGCCCAATTATTATAGCGTTATATGCCTCGGTACGCCGCCATTGACATCGGGAGCAATTCTCTCCGCATGGAGGCGGCGGAGGTCACTGCGGGGAGCCCGCCGAAGATTCTGGCTTCCGAACGGGAAGTCACGCGCCTGGGAGAGAGCGTCTTCCGGACCGGAAAGGTCAGTCCAGAGGCGATCAGCCTGGTTTCGAAGGTCTTGAGCGCCATGGCGCAGCAGTATCGAAAACTGGATGTGATTGGCGTAAGGGCGGTGGCCACCAGCGCCATTCGCGACGCCAGCAACCAGGACGAGTTTCTGGCCAAAGCTTCGGAAGCCATTGCGGCGCCCGTCGAGATCATTTCCGGCCAGGAGGAATCGCGGCTCATTCATTTGGGCGTACAAAGCCGTTGGCCTCATAACAAGCATCGCCTGCTCATCATTGACGTGGGTGGTGGAAGCGCCGAAGTGATCTATAGCGAGAACGGCCGCATGCGAGAAGCCGTATCGAAGCCGCTAGGTGCGGTGCGGCTCACTGAGGTATTTCTGAAAAGCGATCCTCCCGCCGACAGCGAACTGCATCGCATGCAGGACTACATCGAAGAGAAACTAGCAGCGGCCATGCGGCGAGTCGGCCGAAGGCGCTGGGACCGGGTGATTGCGACCTCTGGCACGGCGTCGGCCGCCGTCAGCGCCATCAACCATGTGTCGCAAGCCAAAGTCGATAAAACGGACCGGCTGCGGGGTTCTGCGGCGCAAGTCCGCCAGTTGTACGAGGAACTCAGCCGCCGCAGCCTGGAAGAACGGCGCAAGATCACGGGCATCGGACCGAAACGAGCAGAGATTATTATCGCCGGCGTAGCCGTGCTCCACCGCTTCCTGCAGGACCTGCAACTGCCCTCCCTCTATTACTCGGCGGCGGGCTTGCGGGACGGCATCATCGCCGACCTTGCCATGCGCGGCGTAGGGCGCGAGCTTTCTGAATTGGATGGTGAAGAGCGGCAAGTGGTGGAATCCATGGCCCACCACTACGGCGTTTCGCTGCCGCATGCCCGCAAGGTAGCCAGCTTGGCCAACACCCTCTTCACTTCCCTGCAATCCCTCCACGGCCTGGCGCCGCATGTGGGAAAGTTGCTGGAGGCCGCGGCTTACCTGCACGACGTTGGACACTACGTTAGCGAATCGCGCCATCATAAGCACTCGTATTACCTGGTGGCAAACTCCGATCTGCCGGGCTTCACCAACGGGGAGCGCGAGTTGATCGCGAATCTCTGCCGATTCCACCGCAAGGCCATGCCCGCGGCCGACCACGCGGCCATGGAACCGCTGAACAACGAGGAACGTCGTGCGCTGATTTTGCTGACTCCGCTGCTCCGCATCGCCGACAACCTGGACCGCAGCCACGCAGAGCGCGTGGAAAGCCTGGAGTGCCTGGTCCGCGACGGACAGGTGACCCTGAAGCTGGGCTCAAAAAGTGACACCGACCTCGAACAGTGGGCGGCCGAGCGCTCCGCCGAAGCCTTTCGTGAGGTTTATGGCCGTGACCTGATCCTCAGCCGAGTGAAGTCATGATGCAAGGCTATGCGCGCGATCAGGCTTCCACTTTGCTGCGCCGATTGGCGTTCCGCCTGAATCGCGCCGCCAAAGTGCGGGATGCTGATTCCATCCACGATCTTCGTGTTGCCATCCGCCGCTTCGAACAGTGTCTCCGGATTTTTCATCAGTTTCTCGCCGGCGGCCACAGGAAGAAAATTCGGCGGCGATTGAGAAAAATTATGCAACTCTCCGGTGAAATCCGGAACCGCGATATCGCACTCGATTTGTTGAAACAGGCCGGCGTGCCCGCCGGTTCGGCCCTGTCGCTCCGCCTGTTGCGCGAGAGGCAAAAAAGTCAGAGCGAGTTGCTGGCTTCATTCGACCGGTGGGGAGAAGGCGACCTGTTGCGCAAATGGGGTTCGAGGCTGGGGTTGTAAAGCATGCCGAAACATAGCCGGCCATTCTGGGACAGTGCGAGCAGTGCGCAGGAGAACGCTTCCCTGAAGCTGCCTTCGCTGGCGCAGGCATATTTCCGCGCGGGCCGGGCATTATTCGCGGCCAAACCGACGGCCGGCGACCTCCACAAATTTCGACTCCAGACCAAGCGCTTCCGCTACACACTGGAGCTGTTCCAGCCGTGTTACGGCCCCGGCCTTGAAGAGCGCCTGAAGCTCCTCCGCAACATCCAAGATCTTCTGGGTGAAATCAACGACTGCGCCGCCACTCAAAGACTGCTGGGGGCCCAGCCCGTCGGGGTCTCGAAATTTCTGGAACGCCGCATGGTGCACCAGGCGCGGGAGCTGCGGAGGCGTTGGCAACAGGCCTTTGACGGTGCCGGGCAGGAAAACTGGTGGACCAATTACCTGGCTCGTTTCGCCCGAAGGCCAAGGAGGACTGCTTGAAGATCGCCAAAGCGACGGCAAAATATGAGCAGTGGCTCAAGGAACACATCCGGCTGATCGACGTGGATCTGGACCACAAACACGCAGCCATGGCGCAAGACCTGTTTTGTTTTTTGCGCGCAACGTTCTTTCGGTGGATGCAGCTCTGGCCGGAGATATGTTCGGATTGCGCAAAAGCGCCTGACGTACTGGCGGTGGGCGACCTGCACGTAGAGAATTTCGGCACCTGGCGGGATGTGGAAGGCAGGCTGGTTTGGGGCATCAATGATTTCGATGAGGCGTACGAATTTCCGTATACCGTCGACCTGGTCCGGCTGGCTGCCAGCGCGCATCTCGCCATAAAAGGCGAACACCTGAGCCTCGGAACTAAGGACGCTTGCGACGCCATTCTGGACGGCTACAGGCAAGGGCTCTCCACTGGCGGCGCCCCATTTGTACTGGAGGAACACCACCCATGGCTGCGATCCATGGTGACGGGAGTACTGAGAAATGCGCAACGGTTCTGGGCAAAACTCGACGTCCTTCCCAGCGAGAAGCAGTTCCCCGGGAGTGCGCAAAGAGCGATTGAGAAAATGTTGCCGCACCGCGGTCTGAGTTACCGCGTGGTGCACCGGGTAGCGGGACTTGGCAGCCTGGGGCGGGAACGCTACGTGGCCATTGCGGAGTTTTCCGGCGGCAAGATTGCGCGCGAGGCCAAGGCACTGGCTCCATCCGCGGGTATCTGGGCCGAAGGCCGCAAGGCCCGGCGTCTCCATTACCAGGAGATGGTAGACCGCGCGGTACGATCTGTGGACCCCTTCGTCTGCATGAAGGGAGGCTGGATCGTGCGACGGCTGGCGCCCGACTGCTCGCGCGTGGAACTGGCGTCCATGCCAAGAGAGCGCGATGAAGCGCGTCTCCTGCATTCCATGGGATTTGAAACTGCCAACGTTCACCTCGGCAGGCCCAAAGCCGCCAAGGCTATCCTGGGAAACCTGAATCGGCGCCCGCGCCTCTGGTTACATCGAGCGTCCGTCGAAATGGTCAAAGCCACCACGGCTGATTGGGAACGCTGGCGGGCCTTCTGGCATTCCCCAAAAAGGAAGCCGGCCGAGTCCTCCGCACGCTGAACCGCGGGCGCGAATTGTGACGGCCCCCCACAAATTAGCGCACGAGCTTTGCCGGAATCGGCACATTCTGCAAACCTCGATTTTGGGATCGTCGGCCTTTTTGCAGTCACCTCTTCACGAACTTGTCATCTGGCTGTAACCGTCGCACCGTTATATTCGGGCATTGTTGTATGAAGAAGATACTGCTTATTGAGGATGACCTGGATCTGTACGAGCTGTTGAAATACAACCTGGAAAAAGCAGGCTTCCGATTTGTAGGGGCCAAGACGGGAAAAGGAGCCATCGAGCTGTGCGCCAAGGAGCGGCCCGATCTCATCCTCCTGGATATCATGCTCCCCGACTCCAGCGGCCTGGAGATATGCACCCGAGTCAGGAACCATGTGGAACTGGCGCCGACTCCCATCGTGTTCATCACAGCCCGGGCCACCGAGGCGGATCGCATTACGGGTCTGGAATTAGGGGCCAATGATTACGTGGTGAAGCCCTTCTCCATTCGGGAATTGATCACGCGAGTCAAGGTGCAGCTTCGCCCCGCCAGCGAAGTGGCGGGCAACGCCTTGAAGGCGGGGGCGCTCGAGCTGGATCGTTCCAGGTGTCAGGTTCGGCACAACGGACAGCGCGTGCCCCTCACCGCAACAGAGTTTCGCCTGCTGGAATTTCTCATGAGCCGGCCCGGCATCGTGTTCAGCCGCGAACAGCTTCTCAATGCGATTTGGGGGAACAATCGCGCCATCATCGATCGCAGCGTGGATGTTTACATCTTGCGGCTGCGCAAAAAGCTGGAGACGGAACCCGCGAAACCCCAACTAATCTGTTCGGTGCGAGGGTTTGGCTACAGTTTCAACTCCGATCGAGCCACCGGCGAACTCGAGACCGCCGCGCAGACCTGAGCCGGCGTTCCGACCGCGGCCGCGAGTTTTGAGGTTCCGGGCGGGTCTCCTTAGGCCGGAAAACGCAACTACGGGGCGACCGCCGGCTGATGATAGAATGCCAGCGTGCTCGACGGCTGTCACGTCGAGCCGAGTTGCGGCAACCTTCGTGAGAACCAGGCACCTTTCCGTCTTTCACAGTCCTTTATTCCGCAAGCTACTCGTCAGCGCCTTCATTCTGATCACCGCTGCTCTCTTGGGGCTCGATTTTTTTCTCACCAGGTACATCACGGATCGTGAGACGCAATCTGTCGAGCAAAGGCTAACCGCCGAGGCGCGCATTCTTCGAGAGGACGTCCCGGATGTGGGATCGTCGCAGCTGGAGACGTGGGCGAAGGATGTCTCACGGCGCGCACAAGCGCGCATCACCGTGATCGACGCGGGCGGCACGGTCCTGTCCGATTCCGCGCACGATGCCGAAACCATGGAGAACCACGCCGGCCGGCCCGAGATTCGCCAGGCGTATGCCGGCCAGGTGGGAGTTTCCATCCGGCGCAGCGCGACATTGGGACGAGACCTGTGCTACGTGGCCGTGGGCTTTCCTCATCACGGTGTGACCGGGTTCGTCCTTCGCCTCGCGGTACCCCTGGAGGAATTGAACTCGGCCGTAGCCGCGGTGCGCTGGTGGCTGATGGGAGCGTCGCTGAGCGCCCTTGGCGGAGCCATGGTGATCGCCTACATTTTTTCCGAGCGGTTCACAGGCCGCATTCGCCAGTTGCAGTCATTCGCGGAACATCTGGCCGAGACCCGGGCGGCAGCCGACATCAAGCCCGACACCGATGATGAACTCGGGGCCTTAGCCCGCTCCCTCAACCGCATGGCGGCACAGTTGCGCGACTCCCTCGATCGGTTGAGCCTGGAGTCCGCACGACGGGAGGCGATCCTCTCCGGCATGGCCGAGGGTGTGCTCGCCGTGGACCAGGAGATGCGTATCACCTTCAGCAACGAATCCTTTGCCCGCGTAATTGGCGTGTCCGGCAAAACTCGGGAACGCACGCCGCTGCTCGAAGTGGTGCGCGACGCCGGCCTGCTGGACATGCTTTCGGAGGTGTTGATTTCGGACAAACCGCAGAAGCGGCGTTTGGAATTATCCGCGGCGGCGGGCCGCTCGTTCGAAGTACAGGCCGCCCCTCTGTCGGCATCCTCGCGGCGCGGCGCCATCGCCGTGCTGCATGACATCACAGACCTCGAACGGCTGGAAAGGGTCCGCAAAGACTTTGTCGCCAACGTCTCCCATGAACTGCGCACGCCGCTGACGGCCATTCGCGGCTATGCCGAAACGCTGCTGGAAGGAGCGCTGGAGGACCCCGCTAACAACCGGAGATTTCTCGAGATCATCAAAGCCCAAGCCGCCCGGCTGAACAACATCGCGTCGGATCTTCTCGTACTGTCGGAGCTCGAATCCGGCAAGTCGGCTGAAATGGAACGCCTCTCTGTTCCCAGCGTCCTCGAGAGCGCTCTGCACACTGTGGAATCCGAAGCGCGTGTGCGTGAAGTTCAAATCGTCTGCAATCAGGTTGAGGACTTGTGCGTGGTGGGGTCGAAAATCCGCCTGGAGCAGGCGCTGGTGAACCTGCTCGACAATGCCATTAAGTTCAACCGGCCTTCCGGGCAAGTCCGCGTTGAGGTCATGCGTGCAACAGATGGTCAGGTGAGGATCACGGTCGCCGACACGGGAATTGGAATCCCGTCCGATGACCTGTCGCGCATCTTCGAACGGTTCTACCGGGTAGACAAGGCCAGGTCGCGAGCGGTGGGGGGAACGGGCCTGGGACTTTCTATTGTCAAGCACGTCCTGGAACGCATGAATGGAAGAATCACCGTCGCCAGCGAGTTGGGCCGCGGCTCAGTCTTCAGCATCACGTTGCCGTCCTGCAACGCGAATTAATCAATTTGTAATAGTTGTTTCATCAAGCCATAACATTCTCGCGGCTATCCTGAACACTTCAATTTCACAATGTGTGTTTTGCAGTCGCGTGTTTCGCTTTCACCATCGCTGTGAAAAATTCATTTCAACAGGACTCGAATCATGACGAGAAAAGCCCTTGTGTGTGTAGCACAGATTCTGTTTCTGACTTCCGCCGCGGCCATTCCGGCTGCCGCAGCCGATAAGCAGAGTGCCACTCCGGCGGACACCAGCCAGGAAGTCCACCAGCTCAAAGTTCAACTGGCCGATCAGCAGCGGCAGATTGAAGAGCTTCGCGGGGCCCTGCAAAAGCTGGTCGCCGATAGGCAGCAGGCGGCGCCCGACGGTAGCGTGCCGCCGGCAAATGTCCAGGCCCCTGCGGGCCCGCCCCAACTCGGGCAAGTCGCCAGCACCACGCCCATCGTGCCCGTTGCGCCGGCAACCAGTGCCCCTCTTGCTCTTCCCATGCCGGCCGTGGCTCCCCCACAGATGGCCATGGCAGAATCGCCGTTACAGCTTCACATTGGCGAGGCCACGAT